>Ga0070716_100000989_pt1 | contig 12382 bp, 10 predicted proteins | sample LARL112metaG_FD_71395 | JGI IMG/M metagenome (GOLD analysis project Ga0070716, IMG submission 71395) | Corn, switchgrass and miscanthus rhizosphere microbial communities from Kellogg Biological Station, Michigan, USA - LAR L11-2 metaG | ecosystem: Host-associated > Plants > Roots > Rhizosphere... | reverse complement strand
CAAAATATCGAACTGCAACCCGGAGATTTGATCGTCGTTCCATAGGAAGGAACCGTGAAATCAGCTCGTTCATTGAATTATTTGTTACTTGGCGCGGCTCTGGCGCTGAGTGTGCCAACTGCTGTGCGCAGCCAGGCAGAGGGCGATGTCCCGCCGCCAAAGCCCGCAGCTCACTCGAACGTTCTGCTTGGCGAGGAAAATCAGCGGGACCAAGTCAACGATGAGAATGTCACCACGTTTCGCCCGGACTACCGGACTCTTACCGGCATCCAAGATTCAACAATCGGCTCTCCGGAAGTGCTGCACAGCTATTGGATGCCCGGCGTCTCCTACTTCAATTCGCTTCAGTCAAACGGTTATTCCCAGGGCGGCGGTGCTGACTGGAATTCAACAAACTTCTTGATCGGAAATTTGACTTTGCTTGAAGCCTGGCCCCGGGGGCAGCTTGGCATAAACTACACAGGCGGCGGCTATTTTTCGACGAACGCAGCGCGCGGAAGCGGCCAAAACCATCAACTGGGAGTGGTACAAGAGTTCAATTGGGAGCGCTTGCATCTGTCCTTTCTGGATCAGTTTTCCTATCTTCCCAGCACTGCGTTTGGTTTTGGAGCCGGAACGAACTTGTCGTTTCCCGGCGTCAGCGGGTCTCCGGGTGCGGTACTGCCCGGACTAGGGAGCGGTGGCGTTCCAAATCAATCTATTTACACCGGAGTCGGACCCCGCTACAGCAACGCCTTCGGCTCGCAGATGAGTTATGAACTGACGCCCCGCAGTTCGTTCACGCTGGGAGGCGTCTACGGCATCCTACGTTTCACGGATTCTGCGAGTGTCGAAAGCAATGATCTCATCTTGAACGCAGGCTACAACTATGCACTGTCGCAGAGGGACACAGTGGGCCTGTCCTACCGGTTCACCACGTACCACTTTTTGGGACAGCCGCAAGCTATCGGAAATAATTCACCGCGGTTCTCCTATGGAAGAACCATCACCGGCAGACTAGCGTTGCAGCTTAGCGGTGGCGTGGAGGTCACTTCTTTTCGCGTTCCGATCAACGGGGAAACTCGGCACATCGGCGGTGCAGCATCCGCACATCTGCAATATGAAGTCGAGCGCGGCAGTTTCCACCTCGGCTACAGCCACGGTGTGAGCGGGGGCAGCGGAGTGTTTGTAGGTGCGACTACAGACCAAATTCAGGTGGGAGGAGACCGGCACCTCACGCGGCAATGGACCGGCAACGCTCATTTCGGCTACGCGCACAACCGCCAAGTGATACAGACTAACAATGCGGCGGGCTCGGCGACCTATAATTCCTTTTACTTCGGCGGTGGGGCTGCTCGACCGCTGGGAAATTACATGGGTTTTAGTACCGCGTACACGGGATATGTTCAGCACTCCAGCGCCGGCGCGCTGTGCGTTATTGGTACTTGTGGTAGGACTTATACCACTCATCAAATCACGCTCGGTTTTAACTGGCACACGCGGCCATTTGTGCTGCCGTAAAGACGAAGGGATTCTCGGCCCGCTAGGCTAGGCAAAGCGGCGCCAGAACTCCTCCGCTATCAGTACTCGCAAGGTGGGAGAAAATTCGGCGGATATATTATGTATAAGAGCTTCTTCGGGCTAAAAGAAAACCCGTTCAACGTAAATCCCGACCCTCGTTACCTCTTTCTGACCAAACCGATTGAGGAAGCGCTCTCTGGATTGATGTACGGAATCCAAAAAAGAAAAGGGTTCGTTACGTTGACGGGCGAAGTCGGGACCGGTAAGACGACGCTGATCAACCGCCTGCTCGACTGGCTGCACCTGCGCAGAACCAAGACCGCTTTCCTCTTCAATTCGCGGATGAACACCAATCAGTTGTTCGATTTCGTCCTGGCAGAGTTCGAAATCCCCTGCGAAGTGCGCTCGAAAAGCCAGCAGCTCATGAAGCTGAATCATTGGCTGCTGGATCGCTATCGCTCCGGCGAAACCGCCGTGCTGATCATCGACGAAGCGCAGAACTTGACGTTCCCGGTGCTTGAAGAAATTCGATTGCTGACCAATCTGGAAACTTCCACGGACAAACTGCTGCAGATCGTCCTTGCCGGCCAGCCCGAGCTCGAAGAGAAACTGAAGCTGCCACAACTGCGCCAACTCCGTCAGCGCATCATGCTCCGCTGCAAGACCAGCGCTCTCTCGCGGGAAGAAATTGGCATGTACATCATCGAGCGGCTCCGCGTTGCGGGAGCAGCGGATCCTAAATCTTTTTTCACAGAGACCGCCATCGATGCCGTGCATCTGTTTTCAATGGGCATCCCTCGCGTGATCAACCTGCTCTGCGAGCATTCCTTGATTAATGCCTTTGTCGAGCAGCAGCGTCCCATCGAGCCAAAAATTGTCGAAGATGTCGCCCGGGAATTTCAATTGGATCAAGTCGAGCCTATCGCAGCTACAAATGTCAGCCGGCCAGATGCCGACGTCTACAACTCCGAAGCCTTCATTCAAAGTTTAGGTGAAGCGCTGGCACGCTTCCGTATGAGTCAGTCGGTTGGGACCACGCGCGATAGAAAGTAACCAGCTGACAGTGTCGGCGCAATCTGAAGCGTCCACATGGCCGCAAAGTCTCCTTTCTTATGTGCGATGAAATACCATAGACTTATTACGCGCGGCTTCGAACCAGCCTTTCGATAGATTTTCGACTTGAATTTAGTTCTTCAGAATGGACTTGAAGGGAGTCGTTCAGGCATGAAAGGTGTGGTTCTTGCTGGGGGCAAGGGCTCGCGTCTTTATCCCCTAACCCGCGTCACCAATAAGCATCTGCTGCCGGTATTCGAACGTCCGATGATTTATTATCCCATTCAAACCCTTGTTGATGCGGGTATCCGTGATGTCATCGTTGTTACGGGTGGACAGAACTCTGGAGATTTTCTCAGGCTCCTTTCCAACGGCAGGGATTTCGATTTGCACAGAATTCATTACACCTACCAGGAAGGCGAAGGCGGAATCGCCGATGCCCTGCGGCTTGCGGAGCCCTTCGTCGAAGGTGAAAAGATCTGCGTCATCCTGGGCGACAACATAATCGAGAACAATATCGTGGCCTCAGCAGAAGCTTTCGAAAAGCAGAGTGGCGGAGCCCACATCCTTCTCAAGGAAGTTCCGGATCCTCAGCGTTTCGGCTGTCCCGAGATTACCGACGGCCGAATTCTTCGTATTGAAGAAAAACCTAAAAACCCTAAATCCAATTTTGCCGTTACCGGTATCTATTTCTACGATGCCACGGTCTTCGAGAAAATCGGCCGCACAAAACCCAGTTCGCGCAATGAACTGGAAATCACCGACGTGAATAATATGTACCTTGAAGAGGGCACTCTCACCCACAGCATGCTCGAGGGTTGGTGGACCGATGCCGGAACGTTTGAATCCTTGCTGAAGGCTACGAATCTTGTTGCCGAGACCGGAGCGAATAAAATTCCCGGTCGCGGGGCTCCGCCTCGCAATTCCAAGGGTTCCGAGTAGTTCTCGCGACAAGGGGCAATGACGATTTTTAGTGATAAGGGAGAATTTTAGTGAAGATCCTGGTGACCGGCGGCGCGGGATTCATCGGCGCAAATTTTATTCGGCAAGTCCTCACTGCGCGTCGCGACATCCGCGTCGTCAATTTCGATAAGCTGACCTACGCAGGGAATCCGGAGAGCCTCAGCGATCTGGCGTCCGATCCTCGCTACGATTTTGTTCGCGGTGACATTAGCGACTCGGCTGCGGTTTCCGACATCTTCCAACGCGGCTTCGACGCAGTCGTCAACTTCGCCGCCGAAACGCACGTTGATCGCAGCATTGAAGATGCTTCGCCTTTTCTCCGCACCAACGTTTCCGGCGCGCAGTGCCTTCTGGAAGCTGCCCGCGCCACAAAACTACCGCGATTCGTACATATCAGCACGGACGAAGTCTATGGCAGCGCGCCTGCCGGAGCCAGCTTCACGGAAGAAACAATTCTCGACCCCCGTAGCCCTTACGCCGCCAGCAAAGCCTCTGCGGATCATTTTGTGACCGCTTACGCCAACACTTATGGCGTTTCTGCGATCATTCTTCGCTGCACCAATAATTACGGACCGTTCCAGTTTCCCGAAAAGTTGATCCCTTTGATTATTGCCAACGCGCAAGAAAATAAGACCCTGCCCATATACGGCGACGGCATGCAGGAACGGGATTGGCTTTTCGTCGAAGATTATTGCCGGGCCATCACCCTGGCTTTGGAAGGCGGAGAAACCGGCGAAATTTACAATGTGTCTGCGGGTACGCCTCAGCCAAACCTGAAAATCGTCAAGACCATTCTCAAACACCTCGGCAAACCGGAAACGCTGATGCAACATATTCAGGATCGCCCTGGCCACGATCGCCGTTACGCATTGGACAGTTCAAAAATCCGCCGCGAACTTGGATGGCAGCCGCAGGTATCATTCGATGATGGTATCCGGCGGACTATAGACTGGTATTGCTCCAACACCTCTTGGCTCGAGCATGCCCGTTCCGGCGAATATCGAAATTATTACCATCGTCACTATACAAACCGTTCAGAAACTTTCAGTCGATAAACAAAAACCGATGATCGACTTCATCTAAACTCATGTCATCACACGTGCCGCAACCAACTGTGAGTTCTGAAACGGCATCTTCAATGGGATCGCTTGCCCGGCGCATTGTTTATCTGGTCGCATGGATGGTTGCGGCTTGTCTGCTCTTTTTCCGTCCGATTACGGCGTTTGTTTCCTATTCGCTTTCGAACGATAACGCTTCTCATCTGATGCTGATCCCTGTCATCAGCGCGTGGGTTCTGTTCCTGGAGCGCGACCGCATCTTTAAAACTTTAGGCTCGGATATTGCCGCGGCGTTGGCATTTCTGGCTTCTGGCGGAGTTCTTGCTGTCGTGGCGTTTTCTTTCGGATCTCATTGGCTGCCACTCAATCAACTTTCGGTCTACATACTGTCTTTGATCTTTATTTGGATTGCCGGTTTTGCTTTCGTCTTCGGCCGGCAGACTCTGCGAAACGCGCGATTTCCGCTTGCTTTTCTGCTGCTCACGATTCCTATTCCAGAGTTCATTCTCGATAAAGTAATCTATTTTTTGCAAAAAGGTTCTGCAGAAATTGCCGCCACGCTATTTGACTGGAGCGGCGTACCGGTTCTTCGAGACGGATTCGTGTTCCACTTCGCGCACGTCAGCATTGAAGTGGCGCGCGAATGCAGTGGCATTCGCTCTAGTCTGGCTCTTCTGATTCTGGCCATTCTCGTTGCGCACTTCTACTTGGACACGTTTTGGAAGCAAGCCCTACTGGTCGTCGCTGGCGTGTTCGTGATGATTGTGAAAAATGGCGTGCGAATCTTTACCCTAACCCTGCTCGCGAGCTATGTGGATCCTGGCTTTCTCTATGGACGGCTCCACCGCGAGGGCGGCGTCGTTTTCTTCTTGCTGGGATTGTTTTTACTGGTGCCGCTACTATGGGTCCTGCAACGAAGCGAACGTAAAGTACCCAGGCGCACTGTCGCGAGCTAGTTTCGGCCTATTTGCCGCCTTCTCCTGACGGATAACTGTAGTAGTACCCACCGTAACCCAAGCCCTTTTCGACGCGATTCAGAACCGCGCCAAGCAGATTCTTCCCCTGGAAATCCAGTGATGCTTTGCAGGCGATATCGGAATCTGTTACGCCTGCTCGCACCACAAACAGGACACCGTCGCACAGGTCGGCAATGATGCTTGCGTCGTGCACAGGTAGTGCGGGTGGCGCATCCAGGATGACCCAATCGAAGAGCGGTGTTACCAGATCCAGCAGCGTCTTCAGGCGCTCATTCAGCAACAATTCACTCGGGTTAGAGACCTCTTTACCGCCCGAGATGAGGCACAGGTTTGAATTTTCTCCCTTTTGGATGACGCTGTACGCATCCGCCTCGCCAGCCAAATAATCTGCGAGTCCAGGGGATCTTTGTGTGCCCAAACAGAGGTGCAGACGGGAGGCTCTTAAGTCACCGTCGATCAGCAGAACTCTCCGCTCCGGTTGCCGGACAATCGATTGCGCCAGGTTGGCTACCACGAAGGTTTTCCCCTCGGCCGGCAGCGCACTCGTTATCAGCAGCTTTTTTAACGTTCGCGTACCCGCGATTTGATAAAGCCGGGATCTCAGAGTTCGAAATCTTTCCGCTCCAAGATTCCCCTCTTCCTGTCCTGCGAACACGCTCATTCTCGGATCGATCTTAAATCTTGTTTGCACGCATCGCTTTGCGAGTTCTTCATACCGAAACACTGCACCGTCTCGTACCGGGTACAGTTCGTGCGTTGGGGTCTGAAAAGGCTCAGGGGAAACCAGAGGAACCTGAAGATCGATCGGATCTACTGCGACCCGGGAATCGGTATTCGCCGAAAGTTGCGCGGACCGCTCCTCCGCTGCTTTTTTTAATGCTTCGTGAATCCGGCTCATAGGCTCCTCGTTAGACTCGTTCGCCCTGGTTCGTGCTTCAAGAATGTGTGCTCGCTAATCCCAGTGTCTTATCTATACTCTGCCCTCGTCCGTGTACTTTTCCCATTCGGTCCAGGACCGGAACGGCCACAAGGACCGGCAGCTTCAGACAATATTCCACGTCCAGTTCGGTATGCATGGCTTTATCAAGAGCAGCCAGCAGGTAGATAATGCCCACTCCCAACGCCAAACCGAATGCCAGGCCGCCGCCTGCAAAGACCAACTTTTTCGGAAAGGATGGCTCCGATGGCAAGCTTGGCGGGTCCAATACATTGAAATGTTCGCCTTGCTGCTGGTGATTTAAGTCCTGCGCCATCGTCGATTGATCGTTCTTTCTTAACAGATCGTTATAAAAATCCAATGCCGTCTGATGATTTCGCGTCAGTTCCTTGAACTCCTGCTCAACTGCCGGGCTCATCTGCAGCCTTGCTTGCAAAATATTAGTCTGGTTTTGAATCTGCGTCTGTCTTTTTGTAAGTTCCGCGATGCTTAGGTCATCCTGCTGAATTCTCGCTCTTAATTGCTGAATCTGCTGCGGCTCAGTCGCGTTTGCACGTGGCGTCGAAAAGCTCGGCCGTGGACCCGCATCCAGCTGCTTTTTGAGTTCTTCGATCTGGCTTTTCGCTTTAATCACGTCGGGATGTTCCGGCGTATAGCGCGATTCCAACTGCGAAAGTAGGTCCTGCAGCGCGTTCAATTGCTGCTCCAGAGTCTCCGGATTTCCGGCTCCACTCTTAGACATTTTCCAGCTTTCCAGCTGCGTACTTAATAGTGACTCATTAAAAGATTTATCCTGCTGCGCCCTGGTTAAGGCTTGCGTACTGGCGTCTAACTGCGAATTCATGCCGTTCAAAAGGCTCAGATTGGTCTGCGCCTGATCAGGCAGCGAGCCGGTATAACGCCTCTTAAAGTCAGCCAGCTTGCCATCTTCGTCGTCCAACTTTTTCTTGGCTTCATCCAAATGCTGCGCGATAAATTTGGTCGTGGACGTTCCCTTTTCATCCATGTCCCTCGCGTTCTGCTCCATGAACATGGTCGTGATTTCAGAGCAGATCCGTTGCGCAGTCTGTGGATCGTCAAAAGTCACACTCACCTGAAATCCGGGCAACTGGTTGGTCCTATCTGTCGTTCCTGGCATGGACTGCAGAGGTTCCACTTTAATCACATCGCGCAAACTAAGGATCAAGTCCTCCATGTGCGCATTTCCACGCTGGTCCGGATAGAGGTTAAACTTTTCGACGATGGGCTGAAGCCGGGTGCGGCTCAAGATCTCTTCCTGCATGGAAGCAAGCCGCTGGTTTGACGCTTCATTGACCACAGGCTTGACGATGTCAGACGATACGGTGGGTTGGTCGACCAACACGACCGTCTTTGAGGTATATTTTTTTGGCAGCACTACCGTCAAGACCATTGCGATGAGCAGGCTGGCCGCGACTGTCAGGGGTATAATCCACCAGAATTTTCGGCCGACTCGTTTCACTTCGGACATCGGCAATTCGCCGTTTCGAATCATAATCCGCCTCGCTTAACTCTTTCTAGCTTTGCTGTTCGGAGCGATAAATGCCCCATGGCCCGTTTTCGGGCTTGGCGAGAACCTGCGCTCCAGTGAGGTGCAACCCTCGTGCCACGGGTGCCGTCGCTTCTGCCACAACCTGATACCATAAGTCCTTCACACTGTGTTAGTTAGAAGGCGCGACTTCAAGCAAGGCATTTGACATCAATTTCTTCGCCTTGTGAAGTGGAAGTTTTCTATCCACCTTGGCCCTTATTTTAGCCCTTTTCGCGGTTGAATGAATCGAAATTTTCTCCCTGATGTCTACCAGCCAATTGGCGCCGGGGATTACCTTCTAACGCTTTAGAAATGCGTCCTTTAAATCGGTAAATTTTGCAGTAGGCCCGGTGCTCGCGAGGGCGTAAAATTGCATTTATCAACGCCGAAAAAATTATGCCTGAACACTATTTAATTCGAAATCACCTATCCCAGTTGACCTCCGACTGCAGCCGCTGGAGTCACCGGAGTTTGAATCTACTGATCGGTTCCTTGTTGGGTGCCTCGCTGATTCTCGCCGGCTGCTCAAGAGATCCAAACGTTCGTAAACAGAAGTTCGTTGCGCAGGGCGATGCATATTTTAAAGAGGGCAAGTATCCCGAGGCCCAGATTTCTTACACTCGCGCTCTCCAGATTGATCCGCGTTACGTCGTGGCCCTCTATAAGAGCGCGCAATGCAGCGAGCGCGTCGGAAACTGGAACAGCGCCTTTCGCGAGCTCTCAAGAGCCGTTGACTTGGATCCTGAAAATTGGCCGGCGCAGTTGGAGCTTGGAAAAATCTTTTTGGCTAGCGGAAATGCCCAGGAGGCCAAGAACCGCGCAGTGCTCATTCTGCGCAGCAACCCGAGACATGCCGATGCAGAGATGCTCCTCGCAGGAGCCGATGCGATTCTGGGCAATCAGAAAGAGGCGTTGTCCGAAGCTCAGGACGCGGTGAGCTTTGCTCCCGATCGATCTTCGGTTTATCTGGATCTGGCGCTGCTTCAACAAAGGTGGGGAAATAACGCGCAAGCCGAAACCAATTTTCAAAAGGCACAATCAATAGACCCGAAGTCGATTGCTCCCAGAATGTATCTGGGCGGCCTCTATCAGCAAGAGAAACGCTTTGAGGACGCCCGCAAGCAATTCGAATCGGCAATTCAGGCGGAGCCGAAAAACCCTTCGCCCCGCACGGCACTTGCCGGTCTTTACTTCGCGCAGGGTCAGCCAGATCAAGCGGAAAAGGTCCTGATCGATGCCAAAGCTCAAATGTCCGATATTCCAGCCGGCTATCGGATGCTGGGCGATTTCTACATCGCGCGCAACGAGCCCGCCAAGGCTCTCGCCGAATTCGCATCCCTCTTCGCGAGCCATCCCACGGATCTTGCCGTCAAGAAAACTTACATTCAGCTGTTGATCTCTTCTCACAAACTTGACGAAGCAGCCGCACTGAGCGATTCCATTCTTAATTCCGGGCAGCGCGATCCTGACGCTTTGATTCTTAGAGGTGAGATTCAGGTCCAGCAGAGGAAAGCTGACGACGCGATTGTTACCCTTCAGGAAGCGCTGAAGTACTCGCCGGATAACGCCACCGGCCACTTGCAGCTGGGCTTCGCTTACCAACTGAAAGGTAATTCCAATCAGGCGGAAACCGAATGGCGCAAGACTGTTCAATTGCAACCAAGATCGTTCGACGCCTGGCGCGCTCTGGCTGGACTTGCCAACCAACGCCGTGATTGGACCGAGCTCGAATCCATTGGCACGCAGTTGCTTAAGATCGCGCCCAATTCACCCGACGGCTATATCATTCATTCCGGCGCGCTCGCGAATCGCGGCGATGTGGCAGGTGCGGAAGCAGACCTCAATCGCCTGATTCAATCTGCACCACAAAATCCCGCCGGCTATCTTCAGCTCGGTCTCCTCCGCGCGCAGCAAAAACGTTGGGCCGACGCGGAGTCATTGTTCCAACAAGCGCTTGCTCACGATCCCAGCTCAATCCAGGCTCAGGAATCCCTGGCTAATCTGGATTTCCAACGGGGCCAACCGGCTGCCGCCGTCAAGCGTCTGCAGGAGCAATTTCAGCGCTCGCCCAATAACGCCGGCCTTGCTTATCTTTTGGGCCAGGCCCAGGCGCGCAATTCTCAGACAGCGGAAGCTGAACAAAGTTTCTCCAAAGCCGTTGAACTTCAGCCTTCGAATCCGGCTCCCATCGTCGCTCTCGCTTCGGCGCAGGCGGCCCGCGGGGAAACCGACGCCGCGATAGCCAGTTACAAGCGCGCGATTCCACTTGCTCCGACCGACGCGCAAATCGTTGTATCGCTCGGTTCCATGTACGAACTCAAAGGCGACTGGCAGCAAGCGCAAACCGTCTACCAACAGGCCCTTTCTATTCAAAGCGAGAACCCGGTTGCCGCAAATAATCTCGCGTATCTGATGCTTGAGCATGGCGGCGACCCTAACGTTGCGCTCAGTCTTGCTCAGATTGCTCGGCGTGGCCTGAACAACTCGCCCAACTCCGCTGACACCTTGGCGTGGGCATATTTTCATACTGGCGCCTATTCCGTCGCCGAATCGCTGCTTGTAGATGCCGTCAAAAAGGTTCCCGCGAATCCCACCTATCGCTATCATTTAGGGATGATCTATCAGAAATTAAACGATCCCGTTCATGCCCGGTCTTCCTTTGAAGGCGCCATCAAGGCAAAACCAGACAGCCCCGCCGCTCAAGCCGCGCGCAAAGCGTTAAGCGAACTTTCCGGCACCTGACCATCAACTGCTCTTTACACATGAGCGATTCTGGCTTTCAATTATGGAGGGCGGCAATACTATGGCGGCTGACGTTACGGCAACGCATGAAACGCAATCCGAAATTATCTCCCTTGGAGTTGGTAACGGAATCGACTTGGCCATCGTGCGCCGGACCGCCAGAACCCTCGGTAAGATCATCGCCAGGCCGAATTCGCCCGACCTGATTCATGGTGTGCAGATTGAACCCCTCCAGATATTTCCCGATGATCGTGGTTTTTTTACAGAGCTTGCCCGCCTCGGCAAAGGTCTCGCCGCAAAGATGCTTCCCGACGACCTTCGCAAGGTTCAGGTTTCACTGACACTCACCTATCCTGGCACCATCAAAGCGATCCATTATCATTGCGAACAAACGGATCTTTGGGCTCCGGTATCGGGAATGATTCAGGTTTTTCTCTATGACCTTCGCCGCAGTTCCCCAACCTTTGGACTCATCAATACGGTTTTCGTCGGCCGCTTTCAGCCCTGGGAAATCCTGATTCCTCCAGGTGTCGCTCACGGCTATAAAGCGCTCGGCGTCGAGCCCATCCAGCTCGTCTACTTCACCGATCGGCACTACAATCCAGCCGATGAGCTTCGCCTCCCTTACGATCATCCCGACATTGCTTACGATTGGGAAATCCAACACAAGTAGCCATGCGTATCCTCGTCCTTGGTGCCCGAGGTATGCTCGGGACCGACATACTCAATGAATGGCAATCTGACGAACTCATTCCTGCGGGTTCGGCCGATGCCGATATCCGCTATTTTCCTGAAGTCGAAAAACTCCTCCTCAAGATCCGGCCGAACTGGATTATCCTTTCCGCTGCTTACACCGATGTCGACGGCTGCGAGCGCAATCCGGAGCTGGCCTTCGCCGTTAACGCAACCGGGGTAGAAAACGTAGCCCGCGCGGCGGAACTGGTCGCGGCGCGTATTTTCCTGGTCAGCACTGACTACGTTTTCGATGGCAAGGCAATGCGGCCCTACGAAACACATGATCCAGTTGCCCCGTTAAACGTGTACGGAGCTTCGAAGGCTGCTGGCGAAGCGGCTCTGCGCAACAGCCATTCCAGTTGGTGCATCGGCCGAACGTCCTGGCTGTTCGGAGTTCACGGCCCGTCTTTCCCGGAAAAGATCATTCGCGCTGCGGAATCACGGCCGCAGCTTTCTGTAGTCAACGACCAGGTTGGCTCGCCAACCTACACTCGCGATCTCGCGCGCGCCATTCGTGACTTGGTCTTGAAGGATGCTCGCGGAACGGTTCACATTACCAACGAAGGAACTTGTTCCTGGTTTGATTTTGCTCGCGAAATTCTTTCTCAGTCTGGACGTGGTTCGATCCCTGTTGTTCCCATCACCACGGACCAATCCGCCCGCCCGGCGCTCCGCCCCAACTATTCTGTTCTCTCTCCATCCAGCTTGCATGCCTGCGGAATTCGCACGCGCCCTTGGCAAGAAGCGTTACACTCGTTCCTGCTGGAAAAAAATGCCTCGGTAGATTCAAGCTTCATGCGTTAGACGAGCTGGCGCATTCTTCGCTATTTTGTGTCGCATATTGTGGCGCAATTCATATTTTCCGAGC
>Ga0070716_100000988_pt1 | contig 12405 bp, 13 predicted proteins | sample LARL112metaG_FD_71395 | JGI IMG/M metagenome (GOLD analysis project Ga0070716, IMG submission 71395) | Corn, switchgrass and miscanthus rhizosphere microbial communities from Kellogg Biological Station, Michigan, USA - LAR L11-2 metaG | ecosystem: Host-associated > Plants > Roots > Rhizosphere... | reverse complement strand
CCAAGGTTCAAAGCCGTACCATCCAGGCAATCGGCTGGCGTACGGTCATCGGCTGCGAAATCCTGGCCTGTCTGTCAGGACCGCAGTATCTAGACCCTGGCCTGCGGCACGCACCGTTTTTCCGGCATGCCGCGAGCTCGGAAAGGGCCGGACGTGCTATCCCCGCTTGCAATGTGACCCGTTTGGAGGTCGGGAATGGCTGGCACCGGGTGGTCAGCCGACAAGGAGGGCCGTCGGCAGCGAATGCCGACTAGTTTTTGTTTGATTGGGTGGCGCTACCAACTTCCGGTGACGACATCGCTTGTAATTTCGTAATGCCCTGGACCCACATAATGAACCTGCGCAGTATGAATTGTGTGGTCATCAGCAGCATAAATGACTTCGACATCCATGTCTGGCGGGAGAGTGTCTGTGTGGGTAGTCCCCGCTGCTGCATAGACCCCGCCGATGATCATCGCTCCGCTGGGGAGCAACTTTCCAATCGCGGTCAGGTGTTCCAGCGGCAGCAATGTTGCCGTTGCCGCAGGGTCGGAGTAGGCGTTCACGTCGGTCCCCCCATTTTGAGTCTTACAAAGCAAGGATCGCTTTCAAGGCTAGACCGCATCATACCAACCAACGCCTGCCAGGACGGTTGACGGGAGGCGGCGGGCCGCGGCCAGCTGCTCAAAGGCCGGGCTGACATCGGCGAGGACGTCCCGTTGACGCCGGTGGACGCGGACGTTGTGGCAACCGAGCTGGACGAGATCACAACGGCACTCCGCGCAGCACCACAGCACCACGGTCGGCACCACGGTCGGCAGTGCCGAATCTGCCCATTAGGCGGCGCCTGCGGCGCCGCGGCCCGGCTCCCGCGCCGGGCTCAGCCTTGGGAGGCCCGCCCGGTGCAAGCCGGACCACGCACTGACCCCACAGATCAGCCCGGCTCAGTCGCGACACAGGCTGGGTTCTGCGCCTAGCCGTCTTCCTCGCGGTTCTGTTGCCCCCTCCGGTCACCTGACAGGGTGACTGCCTTGCCGGTCTCGCTAGGATCCCGGCGGAGGCGGTCGTGATGCTCCGCCGACAGCGGGGCGGTCTAGTATCGATCACCACGGCGCGGCGTAACGGCGAAGGGGCGGGACCCGGTGAAGGCTGTCGTCCAGGACAGGTTCGGCCCGCCGGACGTCCTGCGGCTGGCCGATACCGGCCTGCCCGAGGCCGGGGCCGATGATGTGCTTGTTCGGGTGCGCGCCGCCGCGCTCAACCCGGCCGATTGGCACATCTTGCGCGGAGACCCGCTGGTCGCGCGGCTGATGGGCGTGGGGCTGACCCGGCCGAAGGCCCGGGTGGCGGGGATCGACGCGGCGGGTGTGGTGGAGGCCGCCGGCGTAAACGTGCGCGGGTTGCGGACCGGCGATGAGGTGCTGGGCTTTTGCCGGGGCGCGTTCGCGGAGTACGCGTGCGCCGCGGCGGACTTGGTGGTGCCCAAGCCGGCGAGCCTTACCTTTGAGCAGGCGGCCGCGGTCCCGGTAGCGGCGACGACGGCCCTGCGCGGGATCCGCGAGGTGGGTGAGGTGACAGCCGGTCAGCGGGTGCTCGTCATCGGGGCCAGCGGCGGGGTGGGCACGTACGCCGTCCAGATCGCGGCGGCGCTGGGCGCCGAGGTCACCGGAGTGTGCAGCACGCGCAACGTCGAGCTGGTGCGCTCGATCGGTGCCGCGCACGTTATCGACTACACGACGGACGACTTCACCAGCGGGCCGGCGCGGTACGACGTGATCCTCGACAACGTGAGCAGCCTCCCGCTGTCCCGGCTGCGCGGGGCGCTCACCCCGAAGGGGACCCTGGTGCTGAACGGCGGCGGTTCGCCCGGCCACGTGTTCGGGCCCGTCGCTGGCATCGTGCGGGCGGCCGTGGCCAACGCGTTCGTCTCGCAGCGGCTGCGCCCGCTCCCGTCCCGGCAGAACCGGGAGGAACTGCTCGCCGTGACCGGGCTCATCGAGGACGGCAAGCTCACGCCGGTGGTCGACCGGGCCTACCCCCTGCCCGACACGGCCGAGGGACTGCGCCACGTGGAGCAGGGGCACGCGCGCGGCAAGGCCGTCGTCACCGTCGCGTGAGATCAGTAAGCGCGTGAGGGCTGGATCACCGCGACCCGGCCGCGTTCAAACGGGAACGTCCCACCCAGACGATCCCCGGCGCGGGAACAGCTGGGAGCCGCCGAGGCCCGGCGGCCGCCAGCAGCCAAGCTTGGCCGACCGGTGCGCCCATTAGGGCGGCCTGTCCCGCCCTATTGCCAGGCCCGCCACACCGGGCAGCCGCTCCGGCACGGCCGCGATGCCTCGGCCAAAGCGCGGTAGAACGGGTCCCAGCATCTGGGTCGGCCTTCTCTTCTAAGCCGGAGCTGTGTCACTTGCTTCCGCTACTGAGACTGCCTACGTGCTGGACGGCTGCGGCATCAGGCCCAGTTGCGTGAGCAGCGAGACCTGGTCGTAGTAGAGGTCCCCACCGGCGACCCGGCCGCCGGAGTCGAAGTGCCACATCTCGCACAGCGGCAACGCGAACCTTTTGCCGGTAGCGGGGAACGGTCCAAACGGCCCGTCATGCGTGCCGACGACGGTGAAGGTACACACCACCGTCTGGCCAGCGTCGAGGTAGCGAGGGCCGGTGATTCGGATGTCGGCGGAGGCCTGAACCCACCCTGCCAGGAAGTCGTCCTTGAACTCCTGGGGCGTCCTGAACGTCCGGCCCTGCGAGTGATCAGTCCAGGCGATGCTATCGGCGTACTGCCCGGTCATGGCCACGAAGTCCCTCTGGTTGAAGGCCTCGTGACCAGCGCGGTAGGTCTGGACGTTCCTGGATTCCATGACTCCTCCTTCACGGCTCTGGCCGTCGATGACGAGAACATGGTTGCGGCCGCGGCTTGCGCGAACCGTTCTCCCGGCTTTCCCCGACCTTTCCGTATCCTTGCCATCACGAGGGGAATAAGGACAGTGGACCCGAGGGCGTCTGATGGGCCAGTGGACTAAGGCCAGAATCCAGCTGTGCGGCCGCTTCGTCGCCGACATCGATGGCTGCCGCGTCGAAGACACGCTGCCCGGGCGCATCGGCCGAGTTCTGTTCGCCTACTTCGTCCTCAACCGTGGCCGCCCATTGCCCCGCGATCAGCTGCTCATGGCCGGCTGGGGGGAAGACGCCCCCCCAGAGGCAAAAAACGCGCTGAGCGTGCAGCTGTCCAAACTGCGGCACAGTCTGGGTGCCGAACATCTCCAGGGTCGGACCGAGATCGAACTGCTCATGCCGCCGGCGAGCTTCGTCGATGTCGAGGCGGCCCTGGAGGGGGCCCATCGGGCGGAGTCCAGCATCGCGGAGGGACAGTGGGCGCAGGCATGGGGGCCGGCCGGGATCGCCTATCACGTCGCTACCAGGCCGTTCCTCACCGGGCTGGAGGCGCCCTGGATCGACGAATGGCGGCGCCGGCTGGAAGAGGTTCGGCTGCGCGGCCTGGAGTGCTTCGCCGCCGCCAGCCTCGGCCTTGGCGGCCCGGCGCTGGCCCAAGCCGAGGAACGCGCCAGAATGCTGACCGAGCTTGCGCCCTACCGCGAGACCGGACACCGCCTCCTCATGGAAGCGCTCGCGCAGCGCGGCAACGTCGCCGAAGCGCTCCGCGCCTACGAGCGGCTACGCGGCCTGCTCCGAGACGAGCTCGGGATCGCGCCCAGCCCCACCGTGCAAACTGTCCACCGACGACTGCTGGAAAGCGCCGACAGCTAGAGCTGCTCGGCCTGCGCGAGGATGTCCTCGCGCGTCACGTTGCCAACCAGCTCGGGGTGCAAGACACCCATATGCTCTTGCGCGTTCCTCCACAGCTCGTCGTCGTCATCGCCCCGGATGACATACCCGCACATGCAGACGATCCTCAGCGCCACCGCCAACCTCCAGGTCAACCCGCTGCCATCTTCACGCCCTGTCGCAGAGCGGCACGAGCGTCCCGCCAGCGTTATCCAACCCGTCATCCGCCTTATCAGCCGCCGCTATCGCCCCACCGTCCTCACCTGCCCCCGGACCACTGCGCCTGCGAGCCCGCCGGTGCGGCACCCCACAGCGATGCGCACCGAAACCGGGTGCTCCGCCGCCCCATCCCGCTCTGCCCAGCTTGCCGAGTGGAGCCCTTCCCCGTCGAGGTGCCCCCGTCATTCGCCGAATCGGGACGTCGGTCAGCCGTGCCGGCCACGCTGTGGGCCGCGCACAGATTGTTCGATCTGCGTGGCCTGCACTGGCTCCGACCACATCTGTGGAGCCGCGCCGAACGGCGGTTCCATGCTCGCTGCGCCGACCGGTGCCAGTTACCGGGTGTCACCCAGTCCTTGGCCCGACTTCGCACGGCCCGACGGAACTGGCAGCTCAGGGGTGATAGGCACCCCGGCCGTGGCGGAGCAGTTCGGCCAGCGAGGTCGGCGGGTGACCGGTGAGCCGGGGGATGTCGTCAGTGACGCCGGCGAACTCGCCGTTTGCGATCGCGACGTAGGTCGAGACCCATGCGTCGACCTGCCAGCGCGGAGCGCCGTAGCGAGCACGGGAGGCAGGAAGTCGGCGTAGAGGTTGTCGCGCAGGAACGTGAACCGCAGGCCAGAGGCACGGATGTGTTCCTCGGTCGCACAGTGGTCGCGGGCCAGAGTGAATGTGCAGGTCGGGGAGGCGCCGTAGAAGGAGATGTACACCAGGTGCTCCACGCCAGCGGCGATCGCGGCGTCGATGAACGAGATGTGCTGGTCGACCCGGTCTGGGGTCTCCGATGCTGACACCATCAGCACGGTCGGCACCCCCTCCAGCGCGGCGCGGACTGCCCCCAGATCTGCGAACGGTGCCCGTGCAGGCACGGCCCGGGCAGCTGCGGCGCTCGTGACGGGTCGCGCACGAGCAGCCGCTAGGCGGCGCCCACGGCGGCGAGGCGGCGCGCCACCCGCCCGCCGAGCCGCCCGGTCGCATCCGTCACACCGAGCAGCGGACTCGAGCGCGCCATAAGCAGCTCACCTTCCTGGCCCGGCATGACGCGAGCCGGAGCCGAGCGTACCCGTCGTCCTCCAGCCGCATGACGAGGAATGGCCGAACGGCTGTGGCGATCGCCTGCACGAAACCCGGGCCGGCCGTGACATGGTTATCGGCAGCTCCCTCGACCAGGTGCCGCCCCGCGATCTCAAGGCCTGGGCTCCCCGGAGGGATGGCGGACGCGATTGACCTGACCTGCCCGGGTAGCCCCGCCGTCCCGGATAATCTTCAAGGACCGGAGGTGGCATGCGGATCGGTGTGGTCTTCCCGCAGACCGAACTGGGCGGCGACGCCGGCGCGGTGCGCGCCTGGGCCCAGCGGGCCGAGGAACTCGGGTTTACCCATGTGCTGGCCTACGACCACGTGGTGGGCGCAGACCCCGCGGTGCACACGGGCTGGGACGGCCCCTACAACGTGCACTCCACGTTTCATGAGCCGATGGTCCTGTACGGCTACCTGGCCGCGGTGACCTCCATGGAACTGGTCACCGGGGTCATCATCCTGCCGCAGCGGCAGACCGTGCTGGCCGCCAAGCAGGCGGCCGAGGTGGACCTGCTCACCGGCGGGAAATTCCGGCTGGGTGTGGGCATCGGCTGGAACCGCGTCGAGTACGAGGCCCTCGGCCAGGACTTCAGCACCCGCGGCAAGCGTCTGCAGGAGCAGATCACGCTGCTGCGCCTACTGTGGACCGAGCAGACCGTGACGTTCAGCGGGACCTTCGACCGGATCACCGGGGCAGGCCTGGCGCCGATGCCGGTGCAGCGGCCGATCCCGGTGTGGGTCGGCGCCCAGTCACCGCGCGCCTACCGCCGCGCCGGGCGGCTTGCCGACGGCTGGTTCCCGCAGATGGCTCCGGGCCCGCAGCTCGACCAGGCCCGCCAGATCGTGACGGAGGCGGCCGTGGAAGCCGGCCGCGACCCGGCCAGCCTCGGCATGGAAGGACGCCTGCGGTGGCAGCAGGACCGGGACAAGCTGGCAGCGGCGATGCGGCAGTGGCAGGACGCGGACGCCACCCACCTGTCGGTCAACACCATGGGCGCCGGCCTGAACACCATCGATGACCACCTGGCCGCCCTGGCCACGGCGGCTCAGGCAGCCAAGACAATCAGCGGCTGAAGCCATCCGGTGGCCCGTCAGCGGGACCTCCTACGCCATGCTGCCGCGCCGTCAGCTACTGGACCGACAAGACCACTACCGGTCTAGCCGCATACAGATCATCCGTTCGGGCGCGTCCTCGGCATCGCCAGCCGGGCCACGAACACTCTCGCAGAAGGCGGCTCGGCGCGCGTTCTTCCTGGACAACCGTTATCACTCTCGACGCAGCCTGACCCGCTGCGTCCGCCCTGCGCGATGGTGATCAGCTATTCGGTTTCGCGTGATTCTTTGGGGACCGCTTGGGGACCACACGGTATCCATGCGGCCGAACGACCCGCAGGTGGCCACCCGTCGTGTGCGGCAGGCTGAACGCGAGCTGGTGCGCCCTTCGACGCATAAGCCGCGCCTGAGGTGGCAGAGAGTGAGGATACATCGAGAGTCCGGCGTGGAGGGGTCATGGCAGGAGCAGGCACTGCGGCACGAACGGGGCGATCTGGGCACGACCTGCTCGGCATCTATCTCAATGATCATCTGGCCGGTGCGACCGGCGGTCTCGAGCTGGCACGCCGGGTGGCGCGATCACACCGCGGCCCCGGGGCCGGCGCCGCGGTGCAGCGTCTGGCCGCCGAAGTCGCGCAGGATCGTGCCGTGCTGGAGGACATCATGGACGCACTCGACATCCCGGTCCGCGCCTACAAGGTCTACGCCGCGTGGATCGGCGAGAAGGCGGCCCGGCTGAAGCTCAACGGCTATCTGCTGGCCCGGTCGCCCCTCAGCGGTCTCGAAGAGCTGGAAATGCTGCGGCTGGGGGTAGAGGGCAAGGCCGCAGGGTGGCGCACGCTGCGGGTTCTGGCGGAGACGGACAAGCGGCTCGACCCCGGCCGGCTGGATGAGCTCATCTCCAGGGCCCGGCGTCAGGCGGATCTTCTGGAGGAGCTCCGTGTGCGCGCCGCGGGCCAGGTCATCGACCTGGGACGGACAGCCGGTGACTCATGAGCGACATCGCCGCGGCGTTATCTTCGGCGTGGACCGCGGGGCGGACTGCCGGCGGGGAACGTGGAAGTCAGCGAGTCGGCCTGCAACGAGGACCGAGGAACAGATGCTGGCGGCAACGTCGATCCGCATTCCAGGCTGAAGGCCAAGAATGCATTCGCAGAAGTGAGGGCGCCCCCTGGGCGTCTCACCCCAGTCCTAGGAAGGAAAGCTCGTGAACATCAGCAAAGACCAGATTGTGCAGCTGCTGGAGAGCCAGGGCAACCATGACAAGGCTCAGCAGGCAAGCCAGCAGCTCCCGGATCAGGTAGATACCGATAATGGCCAGCACAACGATCTGCTATCGAAGCTCGGCCTTGACACCGGCAGTCTCGGTAACCAGCTCGGCGGGCTCGGGAAACTTCTCTAACCCGCTGGGCGGGGAGCGGCTTTGGGGAGCTGGCGGGCGTGGGTGGCGTTGGCCGCCGGCAACGCCACGCGAGGTTTGCTGAATGGGGCGGTGGCCGCCCGCCAACCTGCGTGACGATCTCGGTGGCTAGGTCGCGGAGCTTGATATTGCGGTTGTTCGATGCCCGGCTGAGCATTGCGAACGCCTGGTCGGCGTCACAGCGCGACTCGGCCATAATGATGCCGACCGCACGGTCGATCACCGCCCGCGACTGCAACGCCTGACCGAGTCATCAGCCCAGTCCGTCAAAGCAGGGCAACCTCACGGTGCCACCGATGATGCCGGGCGCAGTGCCTGTGAACCGGGCCTCGGTCAGCGCCCGGGCGATCGAACAGGCAGCGGGCGGAGGAAGTCACCGACGGTGAATGGCCCGCCGGAACCATCGGTTGGCCCAGACACGGCCTCGGCCAGTTCCGCCGCTTCGGCGGCTTCCTTCGCGGAGTCCGGCGAATGGTTGAAAATCTTGAACAGCAGGATCCGGAACACCATGTCTTGGGGCGTGTCCTGCCGGCCGCGGTAGATCACGGAGTTGATCAGTGCCTGGGACGTGCGTTCGGCGGCCCGATAGACGTTGGTGAACTTGTACCGGCCGATGACCGGATTACTGGTCCTTGGCGGCGCCTCGCCGGCCGCGCGGCGGTGGAAGACGGCCTGGCGTTCGACGGCGAATCGCCAGAAGGCGTCGAAGACTCCTGGCCGGGAGTGCTCTGGCCGGACATCATCGACCACATCGCCGCGGTGAGCGGTGTCGCTGGCACCAGTGGCGCCTAAAGTTCTTCCTTGGGTAAGGCAGGAGGAACCTAATTGTTGGCCATTACGTTGATTGCTGGAAAATGCAAATGATGTTCTTCAGCTGGAAGTCCTCGAAGATGTTTCCTGGACTGGGATTCGTGTTCGGAGCCGCATTGACTTGCAGCTCATTGTTACCGTCAAGAAGCGGACCACCAGTGATATTGATCATTTGCATGAACCAATGGCTTGGGTTGGCCCCAGGATAAGGGGCGATCGTCCCGACAAAATTATTGTTCAGCCGGACTTCGGATCCATTTGTACCAGTGAGGCCTCTGACCATGAAGACCAGGACGGCGTTCCCGTTCTTGTAGCGACCCCCAGCTGAGAAGGGTTGCTCCCAAACGGGCTGGGCATCTCCGATGGTGATTCCAGTTTCGACACCATGTATCACTTGCAAATCGCAAAGAACAGTAGCCACTCTCGGTCTCCTCCAACGCCTCGCAGTTAATCGTGCCCGCACAGCTGGAGGGCTACACGGTGGCCAGCGGGCAGGAGTTCTAGCCGGCAGCGGATTCATGGCCGGCTGGCAGAGGGCCGGGGCGCGGGTCACATGGCTTCGCAGCCGAACCGGCGCCGGTGGGTGTGCGGGCTTGTCCGATTCGCCCAACCTTAGGGTGAGCTGGCGTCTCGAATGAGCCGAGACAGGTCGGCCCGGGGAAGCGTGTGCTCCTTGCCGCCGCTTTTGAGGACGGTCTTGCCCCTCACGATGCGGGCGCTGGCCGCCAGCCAGTCCTTGCTGGCGGCGGTCGCCGAGGTCACCGTGTCGCCGCCGAAGCCTTGGATCTCGATGTCGTCGCCGTCGCCGCCGTCGATGATGTCGGTGCCCGGCCCGCCGATGAGCACGTCGTCACCCGGGCCGCCGGACAGCACGTCGTTGCCGTCGCCGCCGATGAGGACGTCGGCCCCGTCGCCGCCGCTGGCCGTGAGCTGGATCAACCCGGCCGCCAGGCCGGACGCCTCTACCACGTCGTCCCCGGCCAGCGCGTTGACGGTGAGCCGGTCGTTGGCGGCCTCGGCGCCGGTGATGTTCACGCGTGCCGCCAGCCCGGTCGTGGTCACGCCGGAGCCGTCGCCGGCGACGACGATCACGTCGTCGCCGTTGGTGCCGTTGACGATCACGGTGTCCGGCTGCGCGTCGCCGCCGCCGACCGCGGCCGCCAGGTCGGCGTTCAGTTCGGTCAGGCCGGTACCACTGAGGTCATTGACCACGATCGTGTCGGCGCCGCCGCGGGCTTGGAACTCGACGCGCTCGACGTGGTTGAGGTCCATCGTGACGCTGGCGATGTTGCGGAAGAACCGGACGCGCCCCCCGCTGGCGGCGATGTCGACGGTCTCGCTGGCATCGGAGCCGAAGAAGCGCATCGCGTCGGCTCCTTGCTGGCCCTCGAGGGCGTCATTCCCGTCACCCGGATCCCACTGGAACACGTCGTCGCCCGCGCCGAGAAGGGCCACGTCGTCGCCCTGCTGGCCGTCGACGACGTCGTTGCCGTCGCCGCCGAGCAGGGCGTCGGCTCCGTTGCTGCCGAGGATCGTGTCGTTGCCTGCACCGCCGTCGACGGTGATCGCGATGAGGGCGGCCAGGTTGCCGGTTGCGGCGAAGCTGTCGCCGCCGCCGTTGGCATTGACGGTCAGCCTCTCGGAGGTACCGATGTCTATCGCGAACGGCGCGGGAGCGAGGCGGTCGAACCGGACGCGCGCGCCGTTGGCCGTGGCGGTGAGCTGCTCAGCGCCGTTGCCGCCGTTGACCTCGACCGTGTCGCTGCCGTCTCCGCCTTCGCTGAGGTCAGTGTCGTCGCCGGGGTTCCACACCATCCGGTCGCTGCCGCCCTGGCCGAAGCCCTTGTCGTCTGCGTCGCCCCCGGTGAGGGTGTCGTTGCCGGCACCGCCGAACAGCAAGTCGCTGCCCCCACGGCCGAGGAGGGTGTCGTTGCCGCCCTGGCCGAAGAGCTGATCGCCGCCCGAGCCGCCAGTGAGGGTGTCGTTGCCGGCACCGCCGAACAGGTTTGCCGCCGGCAGCGCACCGTTCGTCTCGCTCAGGCTGATCGTGTCGCTGCCGGCCTGACCGAAGACTCGGATCAGGCTCGTGTTCGCGACCGTCGGGGTGCCCCCGATTACCGCGACCGCGCCATCGTTCACCAGGATCCTGCCCGCCGCGTTGCGGCTGATGACGATCGAATCGCTGGCGGCGTCGCCGGAGACGCTCAGCACACCAGAGCTGAACGTCGCCGTCGCCGTCGCCGCCGCGCTCGCGGGCGGGCTCGCCACCACGATCGCAGCGGCACCGAGCACAACACCCCCAAGCAGCCAGCGCGTCACACGGCGCCAATCGTTGTTATGTGCTTCCTTCATCGTTCCCCCTTTGGAAGCAGCCGACGGCGCGCCCACCATGCCCGCAACACCACGTCCGGAGTCATATCGCTTTAGTTCGGCGCCGCGGGCACCAGCTCAAGCAGGAGCATCACGCCCCCAGCCTCTGGCTGGACGGCACCGGGCCGGCCCGGCGAGCGCGACCGTAGACATCAGCCAGGCCTGCCTCATGATCGAAGCACTCATCGAGCAGCGAGCCCACGCTAGCGGCCGTGTCGTCACAAGCCTGATAGTGAACACGTTGGCTCCTCGCAGGCGAGCTTGTGACTCGGAGACGTCAGCGCGTCGTCACCGACGAAAGGGGAGGTGAGTCGTCGCTCACGCGGACCTCGGTCCGGGCCGGTGCCAGCAGAGAAAAGCCCGCCAGCAGCCACGAGAGGCCGAAGGCCCACACGGAGACGACCTCGCCGATGTAGAGCGGCGTCAATTGCCAGACCCCGGCGCCCCAGAATGCCCAGGCACCGGCGGCCAGAATGATCAGCCCGCACACGATGTAGATCCAGCGCCGGACCCGGCTGCTGAACCAGCGCTTGCCGGGGACCATGGCCCGTCCGTCCGTGGGCTGCACCTCGCTGGCCGCGAACAGGAAGCTCATGACGGCCAGGGAGACGATGAACACCACGGCGCACCCCGCGTGAATGAGCGCGGTCGTGTGCTCACCAAGTTCCTGCTCTACAAAAGAGCAGGAAGGCGGCTGCGGGAGGCTGCCGCACAGGGGCGCGTCTTTGGGCAGGCCCGCCCGCATGGTCGGGAAGAAGACGACTCCGAGAACCGCGACGCCCCCGATGAGGCTCACCCAGAAGTCCCCTGTCTTCCACTCGCCGGCCATATATGTCGCCAGGAGCACGCCGATCACGCACAAGCCGCCGACGAAGACGTCCTGCAACGGCGAGTGGTAGTACGCGCTCAGCGACCCCCGGACGTGGACGCCGCCTTTCAGCAGGTACGCCTCCACGAAGATGAAGATAAGAGGCAGTGATATACCCAGGAACCCCACCACCAGGCGGATGACCCGGTACGAACGGGTGTACGCTTCATCCCGGCTGCCACGATATCTGCTGTGCGTATTTTCAAGAATTGTTGCACTCTGGGTCGCCATGGACCGTCTCCTCATAAGCGCTAAGTGTCCTGCGGCTCATTCTCGCCACTGATTTCCCCCACAGTGGCCTGGGACAGGAAGCGACGTACACAACGGGATCTCCGTTCCCATCCACAGTAACTACTCTTGGTTGCTGAGGCCGTCAAGGGTACGGAGTCCCATCACCGGCGTTTTGATACATGCTGGGGCTCGGCGGCATTTCGTCATGAAGCCAGCAGGCAGCACGCGACATCCTTGTCCCGTCTCACCGGAACTGGTCCAGTCTCACTGAAGTTGGGCGATTCGGCCGTGGCGGTGGATGACCATGCATGCCACGGCGGGCTACAGTCGTTAGCCAACTGCGCCGGATGCTGCAGCGGCTGCTCGCCGTGGTGGGAGCGGTGGTGGCATTGGTGATATTCATTGCCGGGACCTGGTGGCTGCTAGAACGGAGTCTGCATAAGCAGTTCGGGAGCAGGCCGCCGCGGTACTTGCTGATCTTCGGAGCGTTTGGCTCGACCCTGGTCGGCTTGATCTACAGACCAGCATGGACGGCGTTGCAGCCGTTTGCTGACCGCCGCTGCGGGACTCCGCAATCGCTTGGAGC
>Ga0070716_100000986_pt1 | contig 12412 bp, 12 predicted proteins | sample LARL112metaG_FD_71395 | JGI IMG/M metagenome (GOLD analysis project Ga0070716, IMG submission 71395) | Corn, switchgrass and miscanthus rhizosphere microbial communities from Kellogg Biological Station, Michigan, USA - LAR L11-2 metaG | ecosystem: Host-associated > Plants > Roots > Rhizosphere... | reverse complement strand
CGTCGAGCACGGCGAGGCCAACCGCTTCATCCACATCTGGGCCTACAAGAGCCTCGACGAGCGGGCCGCGATCCGGAACAAGGCGCGCGAGATGGGTGTGTGGCCGCCCCCGGGCGGGAGCGACACCCTGCTCACCATGGCCAACAAGATCATGATGCCGTCCGCGTTCTCGCCGGTCCAGTAGGCCGGCTGCTGAAAAGCAGCCGGCTAGGCTAGAGGGGGAGGCCGCCCAGGAAGTCGAGCAGGACGCGGTTGAAGGCCTCCGGCTGGTCGAGGTTCGAGGAGTGTCCGGCGCCCCGGATGACCTCGAGCCTCGCCCCGGGGATCTTCTTGGCCATGTACTCGCAGGGGGCGATGAAGGGCTGGTCCTGGTCGCCCACGATGATCAGGGTCGGCACCGCGATGCCGGCGAGCCCGTCGATCACCCGCGAGCCCTCCTGGGCCAGCATCCCCCGCGCGGCGTGGGCCAGGCCCTGGGCCGAGCGGTGCAGGCTCGCCGACTCGCGCACCTCGCGGCTCTTGCCGAGCGCTTCGAGGCCGCGGCTCTCGAGCGACGCGGCGCGCTCCTGGGCGCGCTGATTCCAGGCCGCCCGCGCGTCCGCGTTGCGGTAGCCGGGGCCGGAGTCGCAGATGACGAGCGCGCGCACCATCTGGGGATGCGCGAGGTAGAAGGCGAGCGAGACGTAGCCACCCAGGGAGAGCCCGCCGATGACCGCGCGCTCCACCCCGAGGTGCCCCAGCAGCGCGCGCATGTCGCCCACCGTGAGATCCGCGGAGTACTGGGCCGGGTCCGCCGGGCTCTCGGTCTCGCCGTGCCCGCGCATGCTCCAGGAGATGACCCGGTGCCCCTCGCCGAGGACCGCGTGCTGCCCGTCCCACATGCGGCGAGTCGCGGAGTAGCCGTGGCTCAGCAGCACCGCGGGGCCGGCTCCGCTCGCCTGGTAGTCGATCTCGATCCCGTTCAGCCGGGCTCGCGTCATCGCGCCCGAGTATGCCAGAATCGCGCCATGCACACCATCGGATGGCGGTGGGGATGGCGGCGGTGGGTGATGGGGCTTATCCTGCTGGCGATGCCGACCGGCGCGGCGGGCCAGGAGCTGACCGAGCTGTCCGCCGCCGAGGCGGCCGCGCGCATCCGGGCCGGCACGCTCAAGAGCGAGGACCTGGTTCGGGCCCTCGTCGAGGTGATCGAGCGGAAGCGCGACCTCAACGCGTTCATCACCTTCGACCGCGAGCGCGCGATCGCCTCCGCGCGCAAGGCGGACACCTTCGCGGCCCGCAAGAGCTTCGCCGGCCCGCTGCACGGCGTGCCGATCGTGGTGAAGGACAACATCCACGTGGCCGGCCTGCCCAACTCGGCGGGCACTCCCGCCCTGCGCGACTTCGTCCCGACCCGCAACGCCGCGGTGGCCGAGAAGCTGATCCGCGCGGGGGCCATCGTGCTCGGCAAGACCAACATGCACGAGCTGGCCTTCGGGATCACGAGCAACAACGCGGCGTTCGGGCCGGCGCGGAACGCCTACGACCCGAGCCGCATCGCGGGCGGCTCCTCGGGCGGCACCGCCAATGCGATCGCCGCGCGCATGGCCGCGGCGGGGCTCGGCACCGACACCGGCGGCTCGGTCCGCATCCCCGCCGCGCTCAACGGCATCGCGGGGCTCCGCCCCACCCTCGGGCGCTACTCCCAGGAGGGCATCACCCCGATCGCCCACACCCGCGACACCGCGGGGCCGATGGCCCGCGAGGTGGGCGACCTGGTGCTCCTCGACACCATCATCACCGGCGCGCGTGACCGGGTGGTGGCGGCCCCGCTCAAGGGGCTGCGGGTGGGCGTCTGCCGAGCCCTCTTCTTCCGCAACCTCGAGCCGGAGACCGAGCGGCTCGCGGAGGCGACCCTCGATCGCCTCCACGCGCAGGGCGCAGAGATCGTCGAGGTCGACATGCCGGGCCTCGTCGACCTCAACGGCAAGATCAGCTTCCCGGTCGCGCTCTACGAGGCGCGCGCCGACCTGACGCGCTATCTCAAGCGCTTCCGCCCGACGCTCAGCCTCAAGGATCTCGCCGACCGCATCGCGAGCCCCGACGTGAAGGGGCTCTTCGCGAGCGCGATCGCGCCCGGGGCCAAGGACGCGGTCCCGGAGAAGGCGTACCTGGACGCGCTCGCGGCGCGGCCGCTGCTCCAGCAGCTCTACGCGGAGACGTTCCGCAAGCACGCCATCGCCGCGCTCGCGTTCCCGACGACGCCGCTGCCCGCCGCCCCCATCGGCGACGACGAGACGACCCTGCTGAACGGCGCCCAGGTCCCGACCTTCCCCACCTTCATCCAGAACACCGATCCGGGTAGCAACGCGGGCATCCCCGGGCTGAGCGTGCCGATCGGCCGCACCGCGGCCGGCCTCCCGGTCGGCCTCGAGCTGGACGGCCCCGCGGGCAGCGACCGGCACCTGCTCGCCATCGGCCTGGCCCTCGAGGCCCTCGTCGGCCGCCTCCCCGCTCCCTGAACGCCATCTTCGGCGAGAACGCGGCGCGGCTCTACCGCTATGACCGACGGGCCGAGCTGGGCGGCCCAAATCGCCTGGCCGAGCTCAAAGCGGAGTACCGGCGGAGCGGGATCGGGCGGAGCAATCGGCGCTACGGCTACGTGGTCAGCGGCTGAGCCCGGCGCTCAGCGGCGGGCTACCCGCGATCCCCACCCACACCCAGGTATACGGGTATTCCTTGCCGTTACCGTGCCGCTCCCAGCGGCCGGTCGGCAGCTGGACCTCGGGGGCCGGCTCGACCTTGGGGGCCGGGATATAGATCAGGGAGGGCTGGGCCGGGATCACGTTGACGATCGCGGGCGGAGCCGGCGGCGGCAACTGGGCGGGCAGGTACGCCGCCTCCACGCAGCAGGGGACGAACAGGACCGGGCGGTGCCGGAACGGGGGCCGGGGCCGCTGCCTCGGAGGTTGGGCGGCGTCCGGGGTCGGGCTGCCCGGGTCGGGGCCGATGCGGACCTCTTGGGCCGCGGCCAGCGGGGCGAGCGCGGCGACCCCGAGCGCGATCACGGCGGCGGCGACCAGGCGACGCATGCCCGGAGTGTACGCCAAGCGCGCTCGCTCCGCCATTCGACGCACTGCCGCTTGACAAGCGGGGCCGCCCGGCGGTTTGCTAAAGGGCGACGGCAGGTGAGGCGCCGCCTCCCGTCGTGCAGTGAACCGGAACAAGGGAGATCAGGATGGAGAACACGCCACCCGGCTCGTACGGCGCGTCGTCGGGCGTGGGTCCGGCCTGATGACGCGCGAAGCCAGCTAGCACAACACGAGATCCCGGCTCATCGTCGGGACATGCCGCAGGATGTGTTCCTGCGCGCGAGAAACCGAGGCCCGGCAGGCGGTCGACCGGTTCCGCCTCCGGGCCGTTTTTCTCACGGGCGTTCGTCGGAGGAGGCGCGGCATGGCGCAGTGGGATCAGATCGAGGTCGACGGCTCGCCGATGCGCCTGTACGTGGGCACGCCGAGTCTCGGCCGGGCGTTCCCCGCGGTCATCGTCATCCAGCACGGCCCCGGGGTCGACCGCTTCATCCAGGACCGCGTCGAGATCCTGTCGGAGCACCACGGGTACCTGGCGATCGCGCCCGACCTCTATCATCGCCAGCCCGCCGACGGCGACATGATGACCCGCATCGGGCGGCTGCGGGATCCCGAGGTGATCAACGACGTCAGCGCCGCGGTCAACTACGCCCGCCGCCTCAAGGACACCCAGCTCGGCGACGTGGGGATCATCGGCTTCTGCATGGGCGGGCGCGTCGCCTATCTCATGGCGGCGTCCAAGCCGGTCTTCAAGGCGGCGGCGGTCTTCTACGGGGGCAACATCATGAAGGCGTGGGGCGAGGGGCCGACCCCGTTCGACCTCACGCCCTACGTGCACTGCCCGATCGTCGGCTTCTTCGGCAACGAGGACGCGAACCCCTCGCCCGCCGACGTGGACCGGATCTCGACCCAGCTCGACAAGTACCGCAAGGCCCACGAGTTCCATCGCTTCGACGGCGCCGGGCACGCCTTCCTCAACTTCAACAACTCGGTGACCTATCGGGAGGGCCCCGCGCGCGAGGCGTGGGAGAAGCTGATCCCGTTCCTGCAGCGACACCTGCAGTCGAGCCGGCAGCCGCGCCAGCGGCTCGCCTAGCCGGGAGCGGTCAGGGCGCCGACAGGCTGGGCGCGGGCGGGATCGCGGCCCGGGCGGGCCGCGGCTCCAGGGGGTAGGTCCGCAGCAGCTCGCGGAAGAGCTGACACCAGCGACACTCCACGCCGCCGTCCATCGTGGAGCAGGTGCACCGGCCCTCGAACTGGTTGGCGATCGCCGCCGCCTTCGCGCGTAGGTTCATGCCGGCCTCCATTCTGGTCGGAACAGTAGCCCCCGGCCGTGACGCGTGGATGGCGCAGGCGTGAAGAGTGTGTGACGGCGGCGGCTAGCGGGCGGGGGCGGCGCCGAAGGCGGCGTGCTCGGCCGTCCACCGCGCGAGCAGCGCGGGGTCGGGCTCCTGGGCGATGCCGGGGACGGTGGACGTCGCCACCTCGCCGGGGCCGCTCAGCACGATCTCCGGCTTGCCGAGGTCGTCGGCGTAGAAGTAGGACGAGGGGAAGATGTCGCCCGGGTAGGTGAAGTTGGGGAGGGTGGCCAGCTCGGCGCAGATCGCCCCGCCCACCGCGCTCTCGAGCATGCCGCCCACCCAGCAGGGGATGCCGTGCTCGGCGCAGCGCGCCTGGATCAGGCGCGACTCGGTGAGCCCGCCCACCCGGGCCATCTTGATGTTCACCACCCGGCAGCTCTCGAGCGCGATCGCGGCCTCCACGTGGGCCAGGCTCTGGGCGCTCTCGTCGAGGCAGACCGGCGTCCCGATCTGCCGCTGCAGCGCGGCGTGGTTGACCAGGCTCATGCCGTCGTCGGCGAGCGGCTGCTCGATCATGGCCAGCTTGAAGCGGTCGAGCGAGCGGAAGAGCGCGAAGTCGGCCGGGGAGTAGGCCGCGTTGCAGTCGATGTGGATGGTGAGGTCGGGAAAGGTCGAGCGCACCGCCTCCACCATGAAGAGGTCCCACTCCGGGCGGAACTTGAGCTTCACCCGCGGGAAGCCCGCGTCGACCGCGCCCTGGATCTTGGCCATCAGGTGGTCGAGCGACTCCTGCACCCCGAAGTCGGCCCCCACCGCCACGCGGTCCGCGGTGCCGCCGAGCGCGCGGTGCAGCGGCAGCCCGCGCCGCTTGGCGTCGAGCACCCACCAGGTGATGTCGAGCGCGGCCCGCGCGAACTGGTTGCCCTTGATGAAGGCGAGCCGGTCGAGGATGTCCTGGGCGGTCTCGATGTCCTGGCCCACGATGCGCGGGACCATGTGCTCGCGCAGGGTGTGGAAGGTGCCGAGGGTGTGCTCGGCCGAGTAGCCCGGGATGTACGGGGGGCAGCTCTCGCCCCACGCGTGGTGGCCGCCGCCCTCCATCCGCACCAGGATGGTGTCGGTGAAGTACTGGTCGGCGTACGAGGTCTTCCACACGAAGGCGAGCGGCAGCTTCAACCAGTAGACGTCGATGCGGTCGATCTTCATGTTGCGTCGCTCCTACTTGGCCCGGGCCACGATGAACAGGCGCCGGAACGGGAACAGGGTGCGGCCATCCGGGCGCGGCGGGTAGGCCTGGGCCACCAGCGCGGCGTACGAGGCCTCGAAGCGGGAGCGCTCGGGCTCGGCGAGAGCATCCAGCAGCGGCTTGAGCCAGGTCCCCTTCGTCCACTCCTTCACCGGGTCGCGGCCCTCGAGCACCTGGAGGTACTCGGTCTCCCAGATGTCGAGCGCGGCCACGCGGGGCGCGAGCACGCCGTAGTAGAAATCCGGATCGGCCACCGGCGCCGGCCGCAGGAGCGGCTCGAGGGTGGCGCGCCAGGGGCCGGCGAGGGCCGCCTCGGAGATCGCGGTGTGCGAGCGCGCGCCGAAGTTCCGCGGCATCTGGACCGCGAGCACGCCGCCCGCCGCGAGGCCACCCAGCAGCGCCGGGAAGACGCGCTCGTGGCCGGGCAGCCAGTGGAGCGCGGCGTTGGAGTAGATCAGGTCCGCGGGCTCGGCCGGCCGCCAGGTGGCCAGGTCCGCCTGCCGCCAGGCGATGAAGGGCGCGGTGGCGGCGGCCTTGGCGAGCATGGCTTCCGAGTCGTCCACGCCCGTGACCCGCGCGTCGGGCCACCGCTCCTTGATGAGACGAGTCACGTTGCCGGCGCCGGCCCCCAGGTCGTAGATCTCCCCCGGGTGATCGAGGTCGATGCGATTCAGCAGATCCACCGCCGGCCGGAGCCGGTGGTCGGCGAACTTGAGGTACTGAGCGGGGTCCCAGGCCATGGCGGAGAGAATACCGCACTCGCGGGGCCGCCCGCGGCGTTGACCCACTCGGCGTGACCTGGTATACAATCGACCACTCTTGAGCCAGGACACGGAGTCGCGGATCCGGTTCACCGACCCGGGCCTCATCCGGGAGCGCGTGGTCGACGCGCTTCGCGACGCGATCATCGCGGGCCGGCTCAAGCCGGGCGAGCGGATCCGGGAGCGGGAGCTGGTCTCGCTGCTCGGGGTCAGCCGCTCGCCGCTGCGGGAAGCCATCCGCATCCTGGAGACCGAGGGGCTCATCACCTCGCTGGCCCACCGCGGGGCCCGGGTGAGCGAGCTGAGCGCGATCGATCTGCACGACATGCTGGACGTGCGGATCATGCTGGAGAGTTTCGCGGCCCGGCTGTTCATCGAGCGACTCGACGAGGCCGTGCTGCGGGCGATGGAGGAGCAGGTGGAGCGATCGCGCGCGCCGGGGTACCGGGTCGATCTGCAGGAGAACTTCGACCTCGGCCTCGAGTTCCACGACCTGCTCGTGGGCGCCTGCGGCAACCGCAAGGTGGTCCAGATGCACGAGAACCTCAAGCGCCACCAGACCCGCTACCAGCACTTCGCATTCGCCCGCCTCGGCCGCGACCTGCGCGCCCTCGACGAGCACGCCCTGATGGTGGCCATGCTGCGGGCGCGCGACCTGGGCGCGGTCGAGCGCCTGATGCGGGCCCACCTGCTGCGCTTCCACGACTACCTCGCGCCGCTCCTGCCGGTGGCCGCGCCGCTCGACGGGGAGCCGCGATGAGCCACGAGCTGCCAAGATGAGCCACGAGCTGCCAAGATGAGCCACGAGCTGCCAGGATGAGCCACGAGCTGGTGGTCCGCGGGGGCACGGTGGTCACCGCCGCCGAGTCGGTGCGGGCCGACGTGGGCGTCGACGGCGGACGGGTCACCGCGCTGGCCCCGTCGCTCCCGGCCGGGCGGCGCGAGGTCGACGCGGCGGGGCTGCTGGTCCTGCCCGGCGGCGTGGACGTGCACACCCACCTCGACGCGGAGGTGGGCGGGATGCGGAGCATCGACGACTTCGAGTCGGGCACCGCGGCCGCCGCGTGCGGCGGGGTCACCACCATCTGCGACTACGCCTGGCAGGCCCGCGGCCAGTCGCTGACCGCGGCGCTCGAGGCGTGGAAGACCAAGGCGGTGGGGCGCGCCCACGTCGACTACGGCTTCCACGTCATCGTCAGCGACGCGAGCGATCGGACCCTCGCCGAGATCCCGCGCCTCGTCGACATCGGCTACCCGAGCCTCAAGGTGTTCATGATCAACGAGTTCGGGATCGGCGACCAGGCGATCATGCGGGTGCTCGACGCGGCCCGGAAGGTCGACGTGGTGGTCAACGTGCACGCCGAGAACGGCGACATGCTCGACCACTGCACGCGCAACCTGCTCGCGGCCGGCCAGCGCGACCCGCGCTACTACGCGGCGAGCCGCCCGACGATCGCGGAGGCGGAGGCCACCCGCCGCGCCATCGACTACGCGGCGCTGGTCGACGCCGAGATCTACATCGTGCACCTCTCGTGCGCGGACGCGCTCGAGGCGGTGAGCGCGGCGCGGCGCCGCGGGGTGCGGGTGTGGGCCGAGACGCGGCCGATCTACCTGGCGCTGACCGAGGAGCGCTACGCGGTGGGCGGGGCCGAGGCGGCCAAGTTCGTGGGCGCGCCCCCGCTGCGCACCGCGCGCGACCAGGCCGCCCTCTGGGAGGGCCTGCGCTCGGGCGACATCCAGGCCATCGGCAGCGACAACACCTCGTGGACCGTCGAGCAGAAAGCGGCCGGGGCGGAGGACTTCACCCGGGTGCCGTACGGGGTGCCCGGGCTCGAGACCGAGATGCCGGTGATCTACTCGGAGGGCGTGGGGCACGATCGCATCTCGCTCCAGACCTTCGTGGCCGCGTTCTCGACCAACCCCGCCCGCATCTTCGGCCTCTATCCGCAGAAGGGGACGATCGCGGTGGGCAGCGACGCCGACATGGTGCTCTTCGATCCGGCCGGCCGGGGCGTGGTCGACGAGCGGCAGCTCCACTCGCGGGCCGGTTACGATCCGTTCAACGGCTTCGCCCTGCGCGGGATGCCGGTGCTGACCCTCTCGCGCGGCGACGTGGTGGCGCGCCGGGGCCGGCTCGAGAGCCAGGCCGGGCGCGGGCGCCATCTGCTCCGCCGACGGGCGAGCACGGGCGCCTGAGCGCGCCCGAACACTGCAGTGCACCGCTTCGCGTGACGAAGGGAGACCGGGGGATGAGGTACTGGGCGGGAGTGCTTCTGGCGGCACTGGTGGCGGCGACGGTGGGAATCGGGACGGCGGGGCCCGCGCAGGCGGCCTGCGAGCCCGACAAGGTGGCGACGAAGTATCCCGGGCTGGCCGGCAAGACGCTGAAGGTCGGGCTCGATCCGACGCTGCCGCCGATCATGTACCGCGATCCGAACAACCCGAGCAAGATCATCGGCCAGGATCCGGACATGGTCGAGGCGGCCATGAAGTGCCTCGGGCTCAAGTACGAGCTGGTGGGCCTCGACTTCGGCACGCTGGTCCCCACCCTCCAGGCCGGGCAGATCCAGCTGATCTGGTCGAACATCTACTACACGCCGGCGCGGGCCCAGGCCGCCGACTTCGTGAACTACGCCACCACCGGCACCGCGGGCATCGTCAAGAAGGGCAATCCCAAGAACATCAAGACCATCGAGGACGTGTGCGGCAAGCGCGCCGCCCCGATCCTGGGCACCGTCGAGGACAAGGGCTTCCAGGACGCGAGCGCCAAGTGCGTGGCCGCGGGCAAGCCCGCCATCGAGATCACCCCGTACCCGAACGCGCCCGCCACCTCGCGGGCGCTCGAGAACGACCGCGCCGACGTCTCGATGTACGACGTGGTCCTGGTCGACCAGGTGGTGCGGAGCAACCCGGACAAGTTCGAGCGGGCCTACTACTTCCGCAGCGGCATCAAGATCGGGGTCGCGGTGAAGAAGGGCAACGACGAGCTGGTGAACGCGGTCAAGGACGCGATCACCGAGCTGCAGGCCAACGGCACCCAGAAGGCACTCATGCAGAAGAACGGGATCGACCCGACCCTGGCGATCCCGGTCGAGATCGGCCGCTAGCGCGGTCCCCGCGCGACCGGCCGGCCGAGCGAGAGTCCGGGGGGCATGGAGGCGTTCCTCCAGTACCTGACCTTCCCCTTCCTGCTGGAGGGGATGTGGCTCACCCTTCGGATCTTCCTGGCCTCGATGGCGGGAGGGCTCACGCTCGGCCTGCTGGTCGCGCTGATGCGGCTGTCACCCTATCGGCTGCTCTCCGGCCTCGCGTGGACCTACGTGTGGCTGATCCGGGGCACGCCGGTCCTGCTCCAGCTCGTGTTCCTGTTCGACGCGCTGCCGTACATCGGCATCGTGATGCCTCCGGTGACCACCGCGATCATCGGCTTCTCGCTCAACGAGGCCGCGTTCGCGGGCGAGATCATCCGCGGCGGCATCCTGTCGGTGAGCCGCAACCAGACCCTGGCCGCCGCCTCGCTCGGCATGGGCTCCCTGCTCACCCTGCGCCGCATCGTGCTCCCGCAGGCGATGCGGGCGATCCTGCCCGCGGTGGGCAACGACGCGATCAGCGTGCTCAAGGGCACCTCGCTCGCCTCGGTCATCGCGGTCAACGAGCTGACCCTGCGCAGTCAGCAGATCGTGGCCCAGAACTTCAAGTTCTTCCCGGTCTTCGCGGCGGCCGGCGTGATGTACCTGACCGTCACCACCCTGATCGCGGCGATCCAGTTCGTGCTGGAGCGCCGGGTGAGCCCCGACGTGGACCGGAGCCGGAAGCCGCGGAGCCAGACCGCGCTCGGCCGTTTCTTCGGCTTCCGCTGGCGCCTGCCGGAGGCGGAGCCGGCGGCCGCGGCGGCGCCGACGACCGCCGGGCGCGCCGCGCTCGCGTCCCCGGCCGCGCGCGTCGACCTGGTCGAGCTGGTGGGCGGCCGGGCCGCGCGCACCGGCGCCGACGCGGCGGGGCCGTTCGTGCGCTGCGCCGACGTGTGGAAGTCGTACGGGCACCGCGCGATCCTGCAGGGGGTGAACTTCACGGTGCATCGCGGCGACGTGGTCACCCTGATGGGGCCGAGCGGCTCGGGCAAGAGCACGCTGCTCCGGATGATCGCCCACCTCGAGCCGATGGATCGCGGGGAGATCACGGTGGACGGGGCCCACGTGGGCTACGAGCGGGTGGACGGCGCGCTCCGTCCCTCGCGTCACGTGGCGCGCGAGCGGGCGCGCGCGCGTATCGGCATGGTCTTCCAGCAGTTCAACCTCTTCGAGCACCTGACCGCGCTCGAGAACATCTGCGAGGCGCCGGTGCGCGTGCACGGCGAGCGCCCGGAGCTGGCGCGCGCGCGGGCCACCACGCTGCTCGAGAGCGTGGGGCTCGCCTACCACGCCGATCACCTGCCCTCGCGGCTCTCCGGCGGGCAGCAGCAGCGGGTGGCCATCGCCCGCGCGCTCGCGATCTCGCCGCGGGTCATGCTCTTCGACGAGCCGACCTCCGCGCTCGATCCCGAGCTGGTCTCGGAGGTGCTCTCGGTGATCCGGCGCCTCGCCCTAGCGGGCATGACCATGATCGTGGTCACCCACGAGCTGCGCTTCGCCCGCGAGGTGGCCGACCGCATCGTGTTCATGGCCGACGGGCGCATCGTCGAGGAGGGCACCCCCGAGCAGGTGCTCGAGCACCCGCGCGAGGCGCGCACCCAGCAGTTCCTCAAGCTCGTGCAGGACTAGCCGGGCGCGCCTCGTTCGGCGCGCGGCTCACCGCGTCGGCACGGGCGGTGGCGGCCCGGGCGCGGGCGGCGGAGGCGGCGGCGGAGGGGGCCCGGCCGGCGGCGCGGGGATCCGCGCGGGGGCGCTGCCCGGCGCGCTCGCGGGCGGCCCCGCGCAGCGGAACACCTCGGCGAACACGGTCCCAAGGTCCTCGGAGCCGCCGAACGAGAGCAGGGCGGTGTTGCCGCCCATCTTCACGATCTTGCGCCGGAGGTCCTTCATCGAATCGTCGTGGGCGGAGCCGATGCGCCCGCAGCCCTGGACGAGGCCGGTGTCGGTGGTCAGCCGCACGCGCGCCATCGCGATCTTCTCGAGATCCTGCGCGTCGGCTCCGGGCACGAGCGTGGTGCCCGCCGCCAGCAGCGCTCCCGCCAGTCCCATCGCCATCGCCCGCGTCTTCATGGTCATCTCCCGGGTCGTGCTATATGCTGTCTCCGCCATGATACCTGAGGGCGGTCGGCGGGTCCGGCTCGCGTTGCGGCTGGTCCTGGTGCTGGCCGTGCTCGCGCTCGCGGGTCGGGCCGCCGCCCAGCAGCCGGTGCAGACCCCGCTGCTGCTCATGATCTCGATCGACGGGCTTCGCCCCGATCACGTGACCGCCGCCGACTCCCTCGGCCTCAAGATCCCGAACCTGCGCCGCTTCGTCGCGGAGGGGACCTACGCCGAGGGCGTGCAGGGCGTCATTCCCACCGTGACGTATCCGAGCCACACCACGCTGATCACCGGGGTGTGGCCGGCGCGGCACGGCATCCTCGCCAACGTGGTCTTCGATCCGCTGCGCGAGAACCAGAGCGGCTGGTACTGGTACGCGGAGGACATCCGCGTGCCCACCCTCTGGGACGCGGCGGCCCGCGCCGGCCTCAGCACCGCGAGCGTGCAGTGGCCGGCGAGCGTGGGCGCCCGCGTGACGTGGAACATTCCCGAGTTCTGGCGGGCGGGCACCGCGGACGACGCGAAGCTCCTGCGCGCGGTCTCGACCCCGGGGCTCCTCGCCGAGCTCGAGCCGGATCTGGGCCCGTACCCGCGCGCGCTCACGGTGGAGTCGGACGAGCAGCGCGGGCGCTTCGCGGTGCGTATCCTCGAGAAGAAGCGGCCCAACCTGCTGACCCTGCACCTCATCGCCCTCGATCACGTCGAGCACGAGAGCGGCCCCGGCAGCGCGGACAGCCTCGCCACCCTCGAGCGGCTCGACGCGGTGATCGGCAGCCTGCGCGCCGCCGCGGAGACGGTGGCG
>Ga0070716_100000981_pt1 | contig 12431 bp, 11 predicted proteins | sample LARL112metaG_FD_71395 | JGI IMG/M metagenome (GOLD analysis project Ga0070716, IMG submission 71395) | Corn, switchgrass and miscanthus rhizosphere microbial communities from Kellogg Biological Station, Michigan, USA - LAR L11-2 metaG | ecosystem: Host-associated > Plants > Roots > Rhizosphere... | reverse complement strand
TGTTCTACCGGGTTCGCGTCCACCGCGGCTGCAAAGGCGAGCGCCGCTCGATGTCCGAGGCCGACTACGCCAGCTTGATCACCGCCGCGCACCAGCGCCTGTCTGCCCCGGTCATTCTGATTTGGGATAACTTGAACACCCACATCAGCGCCGTGATGCGCCGTTTCATCGAGGCGCACCCGGAGTGGCTGACCGAGGTGCGGCTGCCCGCCTACGCCCCTCACCTCAACCCCGTCGAGGGCGCCTGGGCAAACATGAAAAACAGCCTGGGCAACCGCGCCGCCCGGAACGAGACCAGCTCACCGCGATCGTCAAGAACCAGCTCGCCGATGAAAGCGACCAGGGCCGCACACCGGCGTTCCTCAGCCGGCAGATCACCCCAGTCCGCACCGCGCTGGCCACCCATCACAGCAACGATCTCACCATCCACGGTCAGCATGCAGCAGATGGCTGTCGGCGGGTGTGCGCCAATTTTGTAGGTGGTCAAGGTCATCTTGGGGTGCGGGCTGGTCAGGCGGCTGCTGTCTGGTTGTGCGGCGTGTGGCAGATGGTTTCCCCACTGGCTGCTGGCCTCGCGGCAGCGCAGGGCGATGGTGGCGTCGGCGCCGGCGCGGACTGGCTGTCACGGACGATGGGTTCCGGCCGCGCCCATCGTCGGGACAGATACTGTCGGAGCGGGGGGATGCTGGACGTGGACCAGCAGACGGCGGCCCAGGGGAAGGGATGGTTTCTATGGGACGAGCAGTAGTCCACTTCGAGATCATCGGCAAGGACAACGCCACGCTTCATCCGTTCTACTCCGAGATGTTCGGATGGAAGCTCGACGCGAACAACCCCATGAACTACGGGGTGGTTGACCGCAGTGAGAACCTGAACGCCGACGGGATCGGGATCGGCGGCGGCGTCGGGGCCATGACGGACTACCCGGGCCACGTCACGGTCTACGTCGAGGTCCCCGACGTGGAAGAGGCGCTCACCAGGGCAGAGGCCCTCGGCGGCAAGCGGCTGATGGGTCCCGAGAAATTGATGGAAGGGGTCGAGATCGGGATGTTCAACGATCCCGAGGGGCACCGGATCGGAGTCATCAAGGCCACCTCCTAGCGCCGCGCGACTGGCGGCCGTCAGCGCAGCGGCCAGGCCCGGCGGGGGTGTGCGACACATATGTAGGGCCACCAGGCAGAGTTCACCGCCAGACCTACCCCCTCGTGGGAGTCAAGAAAACCGAGCCGGACAAGGGCACTGGGCTACTTCGAGAACAACGCGCCCCGCATGCGCTACCAGCACTTCCGCTCCCGTGGCCTTTTCGTCGGCTCCGGAGCCGACGAAGCAGGCTGCAAAGCGGTCATCGGACAGCGCCCGAAACCGTCTGGCATGAGATGGACCGTCAGCGGCGCCGACGCCACCATCGCCCTGCGCTGCCGCGAGGCCAGCAGCCAGTGGGAAACCATCTGCCACACGCCGCACAACCAGACAGCAGCCGCCTGACCAGCCCGCACCCCAAGATGACCTAGACCACCTAAAAAATTGGCGCACACCCCCATCGGCGCATCTACAGGAACCCTGGCAATTCAACCTCTGTAGCCGGTGGGACGACCCCCCGACCCCCGTATGGTGGCGTCGCTCCCGGACCAGGCCAGCCCCGCCGCGATCTGTAAAGCCCCATTGGGTGCCGGTCTCCACATCGTCCGGCTTCGTGATCTTGAGCGCCCGGGATCCCGCGCGGCGTCGTCTGAACCGCAACCTGGAACCGGCGTCCGCTTTCGGCGGGTCGGCCACGGAACCGCTCACCTCCGCATACGATCGCTGCGGACGAGGCGCGTGGGTGCGAGACAGGATTGGCGGGTGCGGCGGTTGGCGGGCATGTCCGGCCGATGGATTCCGGCGGTCGCCGCCGCCGCAGCTCTCCTTTTTGTCAGTGGTTGTGGCCTGATCGGCGGTCCCAGCACGGTCCTGGTGGCGGTTCCCAACAACATCACGGTGACCAGCCCGGACTTCAACGGGAAGCAGATGGGCACAGCCTTCGGTTGCCGGGGCCCGGGCAAGCATCCGGTGATTCACTGGTCCGGCGCGCCGGCCGGAACAAAGTCACTCGCGCTGGTCATGGATGACTCCGCCGCGCCGATCAAGCCATATATCTTCTGGATCGTCTTCGACATAGACCCGCAATCCTCAGATATTCCAGCGGGGCGACTTCCGCCAGGGGCGCGTCAAGCGGACAACAGCAAAGGCAGCATCGGCTATGATCCGCCATGCCCGGCGAATCCCGGGCACGTTTACAGGTTTACCGTTTACGCCCTTGACAGGAAGCTCTCCCTGCTCGGCGGGACGAGCGCGAAAACGGCCTGGATGGCTATAGCAGGGGCTGCTATAGCCCGTGGCAGGCTCGCTTCCGTCATCAACCCGTAATTGACTGGTTGCGTTGAGTAAACGACATCTGTAAAAGTTCTCTAAACGCGTGACACGGGCCATACCGGTCCGCCAGAATCACTGCTCAAGGAGTTCGCTCCAAGAGTTGTTCCCAAGCCGCTAGCGACACTGGGGAAGGCCCGCGCCGTGGCCGCGTGCGCCTCGCTAGCGCTGCCCAGATGGCCATGGCTAGTTGGGTGGTGCGATGATCCTGCTTGTGGTCGGCCTGGTGGCCGTTATCGTGGTGGTCCTCATTGCCGTCTTTCTGAGTATCCGGCTGGGGCGCGGTGACGAGCACGACGAGCCGGACCTGAGGTCCAGCGGCCGCGACCGGCGGCGCGACCAGGACGAGCGCTGGCAGGACCGGGACGCCCGGCGGGCGTCCTCCAATGGAAGCCGCGGGGGGCGCGGCGAGTACCCGGGCTCCAGTTCCCGTGGGCCGGCCAGGGACCGGGCGCCGCGCGGCCGGGACTACGACGGCGCACCACGGCGGCCAGCCCGCGACTCCTCCGACTACAGTGCTAGTTCATCACCCCACCGCCCCACCCAAGCTAGTTCATCACCCCGCCGCCCCGCCCCAAAGCCGGCCGCTGCCCGCTCCGCTGTTGGGGCGTCCGCTCAGGCCCGGGGCCACTACGACACCGGTCCCTCGCGGCGGCCCGCCGCCGACGACTTCCCCTCGGCCGACTACCCGTCCATGGACTTGGGCCCGGCCGAAAGCTACGCAACCGGTGACCAGCCCTCCGTGGAGTTCCCCGCGGCCATGGATGGCCCCAGGGACCGGCCGGACTCGCGGCGCAGCAAAGCGGCGGGCGCGTCGGCCAGCGGCAAGAGCAGGCCCCGGCAGCGGGGCAAGCGCGACGATGACGACGACTGGCCCAGTTCGGAGTGGGACAAGCTCTCCGACGAGCAGTACTGGGCCGAGCTTTCCGCCGACAAGCCACTTTCGACCATGGCGCGGCCGAGCAGGCCCGCGAGCGATACGGCGGCCAACGGCAGCGCCAAGGCCAAGCCCGGCCCGCGGGATTCCCGTCCTGCCCGGCCGCCAGCGTCCGACCGTGACCTGCAGCGTGACCTGCCGAGCCGGAAGGAGCGCGACCAGCGCGAGCCGGTGACCGAGCGCCTGCCGGTCCGCGCCGCCCGCCCGGCCCCGCCTCCCCTGCCGCCCGCCCGGCGTGAGGCCGACGCTCCCGCCGCCAGCCGTTCTTACCCCGAGCCGCGCTCGGTGCTCGATTCCGGGCCGCGCTCGTCGCGCGACACCGGGCCACATCCGGCGCGGGACACCGGACCCCAGCCCAGGCTCGAGCCCCGGCGGCGGGACACCACCGGGCCCCAGCCCACGAGGGATCGAGACCTGGCCATGCTCACCGGGCTCGCCAGCGCGCCACCGCCCATCCCCGGCGCGCTCGAGAACGACCCGCTGACCAGCCCGTCGTTCTCCCTCAAGGCGGTGCCGGCCAACGACAGCCGCTCTTACAGCAACGCCAGGAAGCATGCCAAGACCGCGCCTGCGGCGGACCACGCCGCGGCCAACGGGGCTGCCCACGCCAACGGCAACGGCCATGGTGCCAATGGGCACAGTAGCGGCGGCTACCCGGCGGCCGACTATGCCGACCCCAGCTACGCCTACCAGTCGGCACCGCCTGCCGCGCCAGCGGCCGCAGCCGCGGACTGGTACAGCGCGCCCCCCGCGCCGGCTGCCCGTGCCGCCGAGGCACAGACGCCCGCGTACGGGAACCCCTACGCCCACAACGGCTCCGGTAACGGCGACGCCACCACGGCACATACCGGCAGCTACAACAACTACCTTGCCGATCCGCTGCGCGTGTACTCTCCGCCCGGGTACGAGGCGCCTGCCCCCTACGCCGAGCCCGCCAGCCCCGGTGCCTACCTGGCCGCGCCGCTGCCGCCTGCCGGGTCCGCGCCGTACACCGACGGCTACCCGGCGCAGCCCTACGCGGACCAGTCCGGCTATCAGGATGAGTACAGCGCGGGTGGCTACGCTCCCGGTTACGAAGCGGGCTACTCGGGCGACCCGTACGCGTCAGGGGGATACGCTCCCTACCCTCCCCAGGCTTGACAAGCCGGTATGCCGGGCGCGGACAATATGGCGACCCCGACAACCGCTAATGCACGGCAGAGGAGACGGTGGACCGCGCACGGGATCACGCTCGCACGTACCACTTGCACCGGCTGGCGACCGCCCTTGATACCCAGGGACTGCACGCCACGGTGAAGACCACCTACCCGGCCGCCCTGCACATCTTCGCACCGGGCGCGACGATGCTGGCCGAAAGCATCGGCTGCACTCCGGGTACCGACGACCGGGGACACCTTCGCTGGTATTACCGCTGGTCCTGGGGGGAAGTACTGCACGATGCCGATGACCCCTCGGCGGCCGCCGCGAAAATCGCCGAGGTCCTGTCGTCGCGTTAGCCCGGGCCGGTTTGCCTCCGCCGTCACACTAACGCCGTACTGACCAGGGTTAGTCTGAATCGTACGTGCGCGTGGACAGGAGGTCGGTGTGAGCAAACAGGTGACTCCGCCGCCGCCGGGTGACAAACCGGCGCCGACGGCGCCGCCCTCGCCGCCGCGCTGGCGCCACTGGCTGTGGCCGGTCGCGCTGATCGCCTTCGCGCTCCTCTGGCTGGTACTGCCCACCGTGCACGCCAACCAGGTCAGCCTCAGCTACTCCGAGTTCCTGTCACGCGTCAGCTCACACCAGGTGAAGACCGTGACGCTCGGCGCCAATGGGCAGGCCAGCGGGACGCTGAAGAACGGGAGCACGTACGAGACGGTGATCCCGAGCCAGGCCGGGCAGCAGTTCCTGAACGACCTGCAGGCGGCGGACGTGCAGATCACCGCCAGCACGCCGGGTCCGTCGTTCGGCTCCGAGGTGCTCACCTGGGTGCTCCTGCTATCCCCGTTCCTGCTGTTCGGCTGGCTGTGGATGCGGCTGTCCCGTGGCGCTGGCGGGCAGTTGCAGGGCGTGCTAGGGGTCGGCCGGTCCCGGGCGAAGGTGTTCGACGCGGAACGTCCAAAGACACGGTTCAGCGACGTCGCCGGGTATGAGGGTGCCAAGGCGGAGATCGTCGAGGTGGTGGACTTCCTGCGGAACCCGGACCGGTACCGCCGGGCGGGGGCGACCCCGCCGCGCGGCGTGCTCATGGTCGGCCCCCCGGGCACCGGCAAGACGCTCATTGCCCGGGCGGTGGCCGGGGAGGCGGACGTGGTGTTCTTCTCCGTCGCGGGCTCCAGCTTCGTGGAGCTGTTCGTCGGTGTGGGCGCCGCGAGGGTCAGGGACCTGTTCGCCGAGGCGCGTAAGCGGGCCCCGGCCATCATCTTCATCGACGAACTGGACGCGATCGGCCAGCGGCGGGCCGGCTCCGGTGCGGTCGTCTCCAACGACGAGCGCGAGCAGACGCTCAACCAGTTGCTGACGGAGATGGACGGGTTCGACCCCACCGAAGGCATCGTGGTGCTCGCCGCCACGAACCGGCCCGAGGTGCTGGACCCGGCGCTGCTGCGGCCCGGCAGGTTCGACCGCCAGATCACCATCCCGCTGCCCAACCTGACCGAACGCGAGGCCATCCTCAAGGTTCACTGCCGGGACAAGAAGCTGGACCCGGACGTGGACCTGCAGGTCGTGGCCCGCGGCACGCCGGGCTTCTCCGGCGCCGACCTGGCCAACCTGGTCAACGAGGCGGCCATCAACGCGGTCCGCGGTGGGCGGGACGTGATCACCGCCGAGGACTTCGACACGGCCAGGGACCGGATCATCCTCGGCCGCCGGGAGGGCTCCAACGTGCTGCTCCCGGAGGAGAAACAGGCCGTGGCCGTGCATGAGGCAGGCCACGCCCTGGTCGCCGCGCTGTCTCCCCGCGCCGACCCGGTGGCCAAGGTCACCATCCTGCCGGCGGGCCAGGCGCTCGGCGTGACCCAGCAACTGCCTCTGGTGGAGCGGCACCTGTACAGCCAGGACTACCTCACCCAGAGCCTGGCCGTTCGCCTGGGTGGCCGGGCCGCCGAACTGGTGGAGTTCGGCCAGGGCTCGACCGGCGCGGCCAACGACCTTGCCTCCGCGACCGATCTCGCCGTCAAGATGGTCCGCGAGTTCGGGCTGTCCCCGGCCATCGGCCCGGTCGGCTACCCCGAGGGCGGCTCGGTGTTCCTCGGTGCTGGCGGTCCCGGCATGTCCAGCCGCCCATTCGCCGAATCCACCCAGGCAACCATCGACACCGAGGTCGCCCGGCTGCTCCGCGAGGCCGAGGAAGAGGCGGTCAGCCTGCTCCGCGCCCACCGCGCCGAGCTGCACAGCCTGGTGGCCCTGCTGCTGGAACAGGAGACCGTGGACGGCGACGCCGTCTACCGGGTACTTGGCCTGGTCCCACCGGAGCATCGCCCGGACGGCGCGATCATGGCCCCGGCGCGGCCCGCAGTGGCCGCTAGCCCGACCGCCCTCCCGGGCCAGCAGGGGTCAACCCCCCGGGATGGCGTTAAGGGACGCTGAGGCCAGCGGAGCAAACCCCGAGGCCACCCGGGCCAGCGGGTTCCGCTGCGCGACGGTCTCCGAGCTCGATTTGGTGATTTCATGTCGAGAAGGTCTGACCGGCTCCGCTCACCAGGTGAAGGGCCTCGACAGGCGCGGCCCATGACACCAGGAGACCACGATGCCGAAGTACCTGCTTCTCAAGCACTACCGCGGCGGCCCGGAGCCGCACCATCCCTTCCCCCCGATGGACCAGTGGGCGCCCGAGGACGTGGAGGCGCACATGGCCTTCCTCAGGCACGTCGGTGAGCTGCTCGAGAAGAACGGCGAGTACGTCGACGCACAGGCGCTCACGCCCGCCCGCACCTGGGTGCGCTACGGCGGCCCGGACGCGGCGCCCGTCACCACCGACGGCCCGCTGCCAGAGACCAGCGACCTGGTCGCGGGCTGGTACATGATCGACGTTGAGTCCTACGAGCGCGCGGTCGAGGTCGCGGCGTACGTCTCCTCCGAGCCCGGCCCCGGCGGCGAGCCGATGTACGAGTGGATCGACGTCCGGGAGGTCATGTCCGGGGCGCCGTCGGAGGAATGACCCCGGCGTGACCGACGAGCCGGTACACCGCCTGGATGAGGGCGCGCTGCGCGCCCTCGTCCCGCGGGTGCTCGCGGGCCTGGTCCGCCGGGGCGAAGACTTTGACGCCGCCGAGGACGCGCTGCAGGAGGCGCTGCTGGAGGCGCTGCGGGTGTGGCCCGAGCACCCGCCGCGCGACCCGCGCGCGTGGCTGACCACTGTCGCGGCGCGGCGGCTCGTTGACGCCCGCCGCAGCGAGGTCGCCCGGCACCGCCGCGAGGAGGCGACGCACGCCGTGCCGCGGCCGGCCGCCACCGAGCAGGGCGACGACACCCTCTTCCTGCTTTTCTGCTGCTGTCACTCCGACCTCGCGCCCGCGTCCCAGGTGGCGCTAACCCTGCGTGCCGTCGGCGGCCTCACCACCCGGGAGATCGCCGACGCGTTCTACGTCCCCGAGGCAACGATGGCGCAGCGGATCAGCCGCGCCAAGCACGCCCTGCGCGGGCGCCGCCTGGACCAGCCCGGCGACCTCGCCGTCATGCTGCGCGTGCTCTACCTTGTCTACACCGCCGGCCACGCGGCCCGGGTGGACCTGGCCGGCGAGGCGATCCGGCTCGCCCGCCAGCTCACCCTCGCCACCGAGGAGCCCGAGGCGCGCGGACTGCTCGCGCTGATGCTCCTCAACCACGCCCGGCTCCCAGCGCGGCTCGACGCCGAGGGCCGGATCGTCACGCTCGACCGGCAGGACCGCGGCCTGTGGGACACCCGCGAGATCGCCGAGGGCGTGCGCGTCCTGCAGTCGGCGCTCGCCATGCAGACGGAGCAACGGCGGCCGGGCCGCTACCAGGTCGAGGCCGCGATCGCTGCCCTGCACGACGATGCTGCGAGCGCCGGGGAGACCGACTGGCCGCAGATCCTCGCCTGGTACGACGACCTCGTCGCGCTCACCGTGGACCCCGTGCGCCAGGACCCCGCCGCGGTACTCGGCCGCGCGGTCGCGGTCGGTCATGTCCTCGGCGCCGCCGCCGGGCTGCGCGAAACAGACCGGCTGCGCGACGTGCTCGGCGCGCGGCACCGGTGGCACGCCGTCCGCGGCCACCTGTACGAACTCGACGGCGACCTGCCCGCCGCCGCCTCGGCCTACGCCGAGGCCGCCCGCCGGGCCACGAACGTCGCAGAGCGCGACCACCTGGTCCGCCAGGCCGCCCGCGCGCGAGCCGCCTCGCCCGCGTCAGCGGTTGCCCCGCGGCAGGATCGCTGACCGGGCTGCCCTGTGCCGCTGGGGGTTCCAGGGGGTCGCTCCCCTGGGCCAGCACTAGGGTTCCAGGGGGGCGGCTTGCCGCCCCAGGCCGGTACGCGCGATGGGGCCTGGCGGCTTGCCGGCCAGGCGCAGTGAAGGGGGAAGGGGAGGCGGGCGGGGCCCCAGGGGGTTCCAGGGGGGTCGCTCCCCCAGGCCGGTACAGTGGCGCGCATGCCAGCGACGATCTCGGTACGGGACCTGCGCAAGTCCTATGGCCAAGTAGCCGCCGTGAATGGCGTGACGTTCGACGTTGAACAGGGCGAGTTCTTCGGCATACTGGGCCCGAACGGAGCAGGCAAGACCACCACGCTGGAGATCGTTGAGGGCCTGCGCGAGCCCGACAGCGGCGAGGTGACCGTGCTCGGCAGGCGGCCGTGGCCGCGCAACCCCGCGTTGCTGCCGCTGATCGGCGTGCAGTTGCAGGCGTCGTCGTTCTTCGAATTGCTCACCGCGCGCGAGCAGTTGCGCACGTTCGCCTCGCTGTACGGGATCTCCGCCCAGCGCGCGGACGCCATGCTCGCTGTGGTCGGGATGGAGGACCAGGCCGGCATCCGCACCGAGAAACTGTCCGGTGGCCAGGCCCAGCGCCTGTCCATCGCCTGCGCACTGGTGCACGACCCAGAACTGCTTTTCCTTGACGAGCCGACCGGGGCCCTGGATCCGCAGGCGAGGCGGAACCTGTGGGACCTGCTGCGGAAGATCAGCGCGCAAGGCCGCACGGTCGTGCTCACCACCCACCATATGGACGAGGCCGAAGCCCTTTGCCACCGCGTCGCGATCATGGACCACGGGAAGATCCTCAGGATCGGGCCGCCCGCCGGCCTGATCCGTGAGCTGGATCAGCCACTGCGGATCAGCGTCCAGTCGGGCAGCCTTTCGGTGGCGCAGGCACGGGCCCTGCTGCCCGGGGCCGGTGACGCCGAGAGCGTCACCGACGACGGGGTCTCGCTGACCATCGCGACCAGTGAGCCCGCCGCCGTGCTTGCCGGGCTGGCCGACCGCGACGCGCTCATCGGCCTGCGGGTGTCCGGCGCGACCCTGGAGGACGTGTTCCTGGAGCTCACCGGCCGCGAGTACCGCGCCTGAGCCCACGACCTCGGCCGCAACGGCCTGGCCGGCGCCCGCGCTCAGCCGATCAACTGGGCGGGCTCCTCCGGGACACGGTCCTCGGCCAGCCGGACGTGGTACATCGACCGCCAGTTCTTCCCGGTGAGCAGGAACTCTTCGGGACCAGGCAGCGCCGCGACACCGTTCAGCACCGCCTCCGGGTCACCCCAGTGGCGCTCCATCACCGCCTTGGCGTCGACGATGTCGGTGACCTCACCGCTGCCCGGGTCGATGCCCACCAGGTAGCGCTTGCCCAGCAGGTTCGCCCACACCCTCCCCCCGGCCCATTCCAGGTCGTTGAGTTCGGTCACGCGCTCACCGTCGCAGCGGACCTCGATCCGGCCGAGCGGCGCCAGCGTGCCCGGGTCGCGCGAGATCAGTTCGCTGGTGCCATCGCTGGTCAGGACCATGCCATCCGCGGCGCAGATCCCCCACCCCTCCCGGTTGAACGGGATCGTCTCCACGAGTTCCAGGCTCCACGCGTCCCAGCGCAGCGCGACCCGCTCCCGCCAGGTGAGCTGCCACATCTGGTCGCCGGCCGGGCAGATGCCCTCGCCGAACAGGTCCGCGGGCAAGGCGGCCTGCCCCTCCGGCTGGCGGGCGCCGAGCGGGTACCGGCGCACCGCCGACTCCCCGTATCCGCCGCTGCTCTCCCACACCATGTCCCGGCCGACGATCAGGCCCTGGGTGAAGCTTCGCCCGGGATGGGGCAGGCGGCGCAGCACCCGCAGCCGGTGAAATCTCAGCGTGCCACCTCCTCGCTCGCTCTTCCAGGCCTACGCGCGATGGGGCCTGCCGGCTTGCCGGCCAGGCGCCATCGGCGCCCCGGGGGGTTCCGGGGGGTCGCTCCCCGGGCCAGCACAGCCGCACCACCACGCCGACATCCTGCCAGCCCCGGGCGCTCGGCACCGGACGTGGTGCACTAGGTTTCGCCCATGCACAGTGTGGATCCGACGACCGAGCAGATGATCCGCTCGGTGCTGGCGTACGCCGAGAACCGGTTGCGGCTGGACCCAGTTCCCCTGGACGGGAGCCGCCGGGACCCGGCGCAGTTCAATGCCGTGCTGAGCGGGCTGCCCAGCGAGGAACCGCACAACGCCGACCAGGTGCTCGGCGCGTACGCCTCGGTCCTGGCCCCGGCGGTGATCTCCGCGGACAGCCCGCGCTTCCTCGGCTTCATCCCGGCCGCGCCGACCAAGGCGGCGCTGCTGTTCGACATGCTCGTCTCCTGCGCCTCGATCCAGGGCATCTCCTGGCTGGAGGCATCCGGGGCGATCCACGCGGAGAACCTGGTGCTGCGGCTGATCGCCGACCGGGCCGGGCTCCCAGCCTCGGCGGGCGGGTGCTTTGTGTCCGGTGGCTCGGCGGCGAACCTGTCGGCGCTGATGGTCGCCAGGGAGGTGGCCAAGCGCCGGGCCGGCCGGGACCGCGGGTTCCGCGCCGTGGTCGGCGGCGACGCCCACTCCTCGGTCGGGAACACGCTGCGCATCCTGGAGATGGGCGCGCTGACGGTGACCACCCCCGACCACCGGCTGACCGGCGCGGCCCTGCGTGCCGCCATCGAGGCCGACGGCGACCCGGCCTCGCTGGCTGCGGTGGTCGCCACGGCGGGCACCACGAATGCCGGGATCGTCGACGACCTGGCCGGCGCGGCCGAGGTCGCCCGCGAGTACGGCCTCTGGTTCCACGTCGACGGCGCCTACGGCGGCGCCGGGCTGTTCGCTCCCAGCGTGCGGCGCTGCTTTGACGGCGTTGAGCACGCCGATTCGTTCGTCCTGGATCCGCACAAGTGGCTGTTCGCGCCGTTCGACTGTGCCGCGCTGCTGTACCGCGAGCCTGCCTTGGCCCGTTCCGTGCACAAACAGGACGCGTCCTACCTCGACGTGATCCACGAGGAGCCCGCGGACTGGAACCCGACCGACTACGCCTACCACCTCACCCGGCGGGCCCGCGGCCTGCCGCTGTGGTTCTCGCTGTCGGTACATGGGGTCCGTGCCTACAGCGAGGCGATCGAGGCGGCGATCCGGCAGGCCGCCGGCACCGCGGCGGAAATCGCCAAGCGCGGCTACCTGGAGCTGATCCGCGAGCCGGACCTCGGCATCGTGCTGTTCCGCCGGCGCGGCTGGACAGCGCCGCAGTACACCGGGTGGGCGGACCAGTTGCTGGCCGACCAGGTGGCGTTCCTGCCGCCGTCGGCGTGGGAAGGCGAAACCGTCGCCCGGTTCGCCTTCCTGCACCCGCACACCTCGATGGACCTGGTGCGGCAGATACTCGACCGGATGGAGTGAGCGGCGCGGGCCACCCGGCGGCGCGTCACGCCACCGCTTCGGCCGCGCTCCCGGCCGGGCTCGCGAGCGCGGCCGCCGAGGTGGACAAGGACGTCTCGAACACCAGCCGGCGGCGCCGCGGATCCATCAGGTTCACGCCCATGACGGCCAAGTCCTCCGGCCCGGGGGTGAGCACGGTGACGCCGATGCCGGCCGCGCGCAGTGCGCGGACCTCACGGAGCATCCTCATCGTGATCAGGGCGCGGAGTTGCCGTTCCAGCCGCTCGTGCG
>Ga0070716_100000977_pt1 | contig 12446 bp, 13 predicted proteins | sample LARL112metaG_FD_71395 | JGI IMG/M metagenome (GOLD analysis project Ga0070716, IMG submission 71395) | Corn, switchgrass and miscanthus rhizosphere microbial communities from Kellogg Biological Station, Michigan, USA - LAR L11-2 metaG | ecosystem: Host-associated > Plants > Roots > Rhizosphere... | reverse complement strand
TTGTCGGTGATCTTACCGCGGGGGTTCCACCCGTTCCCATCCCGAACACGGAAGTTAAGCCCCGCTGGGCCGATTGTACTGCACGCGAAAGTGTGTGGGAGAGTAGGTAGTTGCCGGCATTAAGTAAGAGCCAGGTTGAGAAATCAATCTGGCTCTTTCCTTTTGTACGGAAACGCTTTGCAGGGCACATGCTGGATGTGCGTGGCCCTTTTTGCGCACAATGTGAGCTCGAGCTAGCCTGTTAGACTGTTCGCCAAGAGGGAAAACGGAGATGAAAGTGGCGGAAGCATTGGCGCTTCGGGCAGATCTGCAGAGGCGGCTCGAACAATTGAAGCAGAGACTCGTCAAGAATGCGCGCATTCAGGAGGGCGATGCGCCGGAAGAGAATCCGGTTGAGTTGCAGTCTGAATTAGAAAAATCGGCGCAGGAATTAACTCTCCTGATTCAACGCATCAACCGAACGAACTCTGCCGCGCGATTCGGTGACCGAACATTGGCTGACGCTCTTGCCGAACGGGACGTTCTAAAAATCCGCTACAACGCCTATCGCGAACTTGCGAGCGCAGCTTCGACCACTCAGGCTCGCATGACCCGCTCAGAAGTAAAGTTCATCAGTACTGTGAATGTAGGGGCAATTCAGCGGAAGGCGGATGATCTGGCAAGACAGTATCGCGAACTCGACACCAGGATCCAGGAAGCCGATTGGATGACGACCTTGTCGGATTAGGACGAGTAGGTAGTTGCCACAACGAGAAGCGAGCACAACCCTACGGCGGGGCAATGCCGATCTGGTAGTGCGCGGGCAGCACTAGTCGGTTCGATCCCGAACTGCACAGCGTATGCCCAGCATGGTGCACAAATGCACGGAGCATTGTAACCGTGTACTACCATGTGCTGATCTCGGGACGGCGGCGAGGGTGGGGAAGGGGCACTCGTCCAACTGGGCGGCTACTCTGCGCCGGAACGTGTGTGGGAGAGTAGGTAGTAGCCGGCATAAAATGAGAGCCAGGTTGAGAAATCAGCTTGGCTCTTTCCTCTTTGGGATGGTTGTTGTCGGTAGTCGTTGGTCGTCGGGAAGTCCTAAGATTGCGACTTCCGTGGAATCCCACGTTTTGCGCAAACGACGCGCAAACATGGGGCACCCAGCACCTGCCCTCCCGTTTTCGCAAAGCGCGAGCCACGGAGTGTTTCCCAAGTGTTGCGCCCGGCTCTTCAGGGTGCCCCGTCCAAGCTCTGCGTACACGAGAGAAAGCGGGCACCTCCGCGAATTACTTAGCGGTTGCCTTGGAACATTCCCATCGCGACGAAGCGGGTGATGATGGCGGCGAACAGCGTGCCGATCACAAACAGCAGCTTGCGGTAGCGGCGCCAGAGCTCTCGAAATCCGGAGGCCTGCGCAAAAATGTCGACGATGTAGGCTGCGCAATAGGCCACGTTGGCGATCACCGCCAGCAGGAAGAGGCCTAAACAAAAGTCCACCGTGATAAGCGACTTTGATTGCGGATATGCGATCGCAAAGTAAGCGATGACGATCGCGGCCAACGCCAGGTTATAGAGGAGCCGGTAGGGCTCCCAGAACTTGATGGCTTCGGTCGCGTAGTCGCGCAGGTCGGTGGACTCCATCGAGGCGGAGTATATCGCAAGATTCCGTCGTTGGTGGTCGTTGGCGAAGCCCCCAAGATCGCGGCATTTGTCGTTGCCCTCACTCATGGCGACCGCAAAAGAAAATCCCCGCCCAAGCGGAGCTTGGACGGGGCACCCTCGAGCGTCGAGATGATTCCCCCACTCAACCGCCCATAACGCGATCGAATGGGGTACCCTCGCTCGATTATTTGGTGCCGGAACCTTCGCCATCCATGGATTTCTTCTGAGCCGCCGTTTTCAATGCTTGGGGCGCCCCAATGGTGTACACGCCTGCCGTTGTCTTCACCTTGCTGAGGAAGTATTTATTCCCGACATGTTGGAAAGTAAAGAGCGCACCCTCAACCGAAGCTCCATCGAAAGTGACGGGGAGCAGGAACGCTCCGTTTTCGCGGTTGCGGATGATCAAATGGGAATCCGAGGGAGTCGTCACGCGATCCACGGTGTAGATCCCGGCCGGCAAGGTCGTGCCTCCGGCGGAAAACTCGAACGGGACGTTGGTGACAACTTTGTTGCCTTCCGCCTGGGCACCAAGGCCCAGACCAAGCACGCAAGTTAGCGTAAGCACACCGGACAGGAACTGCTTTCTCATAGTTTCTCCTCCTCGCCTCAAAAGCGCTGTATGTCTCATCGCGGATAGTTCAGCAATGGTTGTGAAGTGGCTTTCAGCGCGTATGTGGCTTAGACGGTCGCGACCAAGGAGACGATTCGGACGGGATGTCACATGATTGTCAACAAGTTGTAGGGCGATCGTGATGAACTGCTGAACATGCGTAAGGGATCAGCATGGATTCATGTACTCAAACTTGAAGACGCACGGCTGCGCATCGCAGGACAGCCAGTCGTTTGTGGTTAGACAAAGTCCAGGGTCGCGGCGTTGGTGGTTCCCCCCCTTAATCGCACAGAACGCGATTGAATGGGGGCCCCCGAGAATCGGGGAGATCGTTAAGGTGCGGGACCCGCCACTAGATCACCGCTACGCCCGTCCGGGTAAGCCGTTCGCTGCGATAAGGCACAATCTTCAGATCCGCTACATGCACGTTGTAGCGCTGCATGCCGTTCCCGGCTTTGGAGGTTGGAACGAGTTCGACGAGTCTGCCCTCGGCCCGCTCTCCATCGTCCTTGTTGAGTAAAACTACCTTGCACCCCGAGCTGAGTTTGGCGACCAGGGTCTGTGGTATCGCATATTCATCTCCGATGCCGGACGCGAAGGTGCCTTGGAAGCTCCGCTTATTCTCAAGTATTCCTCTACGCGGTGCATGAAGAACCAGGGTTGACACGACAGAACCTCACGCCATCAGCAGCATCATAATCCCACTCAATCGCAAAGTGCGCGATTGAAAGGGGCACCCTCGGTTGTCTGGGCCACCCGCCCGCAATCTATTTGAGTATCGAGATAACCGGCAGCAGTATGCGCGACGGGTGGGAGGCATCGTGAAACACCCGGATATTTGCTTTTCTCATCTCCGCGCTGGTCACCTCCGATTGTCCGTTCTGGAGATTACGTGAAAAGTTTGGAGTGAAACTTCCCGAGATCTGCAGCCGGATCCGATGTCCCTGCAAAAACACGTTGCTCGTAATCAATTTCTCTAACTTCAGTTCGTAGATTTCTCCGGGTGATAACCACTGTCGGCCGCGCTTTAAGTCGCGATAGCTTGCGCGCTGCACGTCGAGCCCCGGACTCATCAGGTTCATGGCCGTCCCGTCTGGTGCCACGTCCAGCAGCCGCGCCCACAGGTCGAAATCGCGGCATTCACAGGAAACCCACACGTCAACGATGATTGGACCACTCACTTCGGTGTCCTGCTTCAGCGCAGCAGAATCGAATGTAAGGACATCGGCTCGCTCGGACAGCTTTGCGTAATCGTGGGCTCCCGAGGAATCGTAGGCGTTCACCACCGGACTGGCTGGATCGGACAGGAATGGACTGAAGCTCTCTTTCTGTTCGAACAGCTTGGCTTGCAGTCGCCCGGAAGATACACCGCCGGCGGATGGGGCGAAAAACATCGGCGTCTCAACCGCTGCCGGTGGCCACTGATCAGATTCGCGCCATACATTTCTTCCCATTACGAAGTAGCGCACGGGCTTCTCATGATCTACGCCGTTGTCCATGCCCTTCAGGTAGTGATCCATCCAGCGCAGAACAACTTCGTCGTAGTCGATCGCCGCGGTCGGGCCGAACTCGCGCTCTCCCGATCGGATTTTTGCTGTGCTGTCCACGCCGTGAACCCACGGCCCAAGCAGAAGGTGAGTCTGGGTGTCCTTTTCTCCTGCACGAACCTCCACTAGGCCGACATAGTTTGTCGTAGCTCCCTCGGGTCCGTAATTGTCGTCGTACCAGGCGGAAAGGTTCAGGACCGCGGCCCTGGTGCGGGAATACTTGTCCCGCAATTCGCTCCAGTTCCACCACGCATCCTCGGGCGGATGTCGAAGCCAGTCGAAGTAGTACGGTGCGACCTGTTGCAGAGGCTTCACATCAAGCAGGGGAAGGGTGTTCAACATCACCGGTCCTTGCTGTTCCCAGGTGGCCAGAGCCTCTTTGTAAGTTCGCGGGCCAGGCAGGTTTTTCTTGACCCGAACGTCCCAGGCAATGTTGTCCCAGATCCATTCCATCCAGGACATGTCCCAGGTTCCACCCGCAAAAAAGAAGTTCTGCGGCGTGGAGAAGGTCATCGCCGGGACCATGGCCTTCAAATGAGGCGGGTTCTCGACAGCGGCCAGCCATTGCACCGCACCTGGATACGAAAGGCCGAAGGTTCCCACCGCGCCATTCGACCAGGGCTGCTTGGAGGACCATTCGATCGTGTCATAGCCATCGCGTCCCTCGTTTTCGTAAGGACGGAACTCTCCCTCCGAATGAAATCGGCCTCGAACATCCTGAATGACAACCGCGTAGCCCCGCTCGAGGGCATGCTTAAAGGTTGTGTACTCCTGCTGCGCTTTGTCCTTCCCGTAGGGCGTCCGATACACCAGTGCTGGAAACTTGCCCTCTCTGGCGGGGCGTAGCACATCCGCGCGCAGAACGACACCATCACGCATCGGTATCGCGACGTTCCGATCCTCAATGAAGCGAGTTCCAGTATCCAAAGGCTGCTGGGCAAGGACAACAGTGGAGTTGGCGAGAACGAGAGCGAAGATCCACAGTTTCATCGGGCGTGAGACTAACAGGGGGCGAGACGCGGTCGCAATTTAACTTCTGAAAGTCCCCTTGGGCGGGTGGCCGATAGAAATTGCGGGTGCCCCATTTAATCGCGCTCTTTGCGATTGAGTGGGGTTCCGATGCTGCTTCCGATTTTCGGTCCGCCCTCCCATTCCACATCACCGAAGTCAGTGACGCCGCTCACTGCGTTTCCGTGACTTCAGGACCATAAGTCAGGCTTGGACGACTCCTGCAGCGCCCCTGCTAGCCTCCTCTTCGATCCTTCCAGTGGCGCGATTGTCATGGTGGCCAGCTTTCAACCGAAACGCTGGGAGGTACGGCCATGGAGGAATCTTCGACCATTCAGGGACAGACCTTGCTGGAAGTCCTGTCTGCCCTCCTTCTGACGCTCATCACTGTCTACGTGTACCTGTGCTGTAGACCCTCCGCTCACCGCACGAGGGTAGCGCAGGCCATGTCTGCGGTTGCCGGTCAATGCATGCTTGCTCGACGCGCGCTCCCGGCGCACGGGAGCTCCTCCCCGCCCTCGCCCGCCCGGGTGCTGTGGGAGAAACATAAGTCTTCGATTGGCGACTGGCTGGCTCCGGTGATCGTCTGGGCGGCGGTCATCTGGACCCTGTTGGCCGTAGTTGCCGTGATGCTCGGCGACGGCTAGGAGTGGGTGACGATGCTGCGGGTGCCCCATTCAATCGCGTTCTGTGCGATTGAGTGGGGTAGCGATGCTGCCAATACTTCCCTGACTCAGGAAGCCGACGTTGCCTTCCCTGTCTGCCTCTCACCCTCTCAATTGACACGATCTCACTCCAGAGGGGGACTTACGAAGTCTCGAGGAGCGCTCTGTGGATCGCCGTCAGCTCCTGCTCGGAATGGCCGCTACTGGCCTTGTGGGACAGTTCGATGTTGCTCAACTCGCGGGGCAAACCGGTGCTGCCCAAGCCTCGAAGAAAAAGGTCAAGATGTATCCTCCCGATATCGATCTCAACCAGCCGCGCGGACCGATCAAGACCTGTATGGAGGAGAGCACTCAGTACGACGGAGCTCTCCAGACCCAAATCAGCGAGTACGCTCCAGACGGGAAGATGATCTCGTCGCGTTGGGAACGCGACGGGAAAGTGGAACACTCGACCTCTGACAATCAAATCCAGGAAATTCGTGATGACCAGGGCCGGCTCGTGAAATTCGTCTCGGCTTCTCCGGGTCAGGCCATCATCGATATCGATTACAGCTATGATGCGGCCGGACGCATTTTGGCCGAGGCCCATAACGAGAGCACTGATCGGACGGAGTATAGCTATGAGCCCGACGGGGCGATGACGTCAGTACAAACATTCGATCCGCGCACGATTGAGCGAACCCGCAATGCCGCGTTCGCGGGCTCTACCTGGATGGGCGCTTTTTGCGGCTTTGGCGTGCCCACGGGTGGACGTGTCGTAACGACCTACGATCAGAACAAGAACGGAGTCGACCAGCGCGTTCTCGCGTCTGACGGTCAGCTGGTAAGTCATTCGATCCGGAAGTACGACAAAGATGAGCAGCTGCTGGAAGAAGCAGTCGTCGAGCAGAATCCCGGTCTGCTGATGCTTGAACGCCTACCAGCCGAGCAGCGAGAACTCATGACACCGGAAAACATCGAGATGATGAGCAAGAGCCTCGCAGCCCTATCTAAGGAGCGGCCCAAGGCGACCTATGAGTACGACGATGAAGGCCGACTGACGCGGATGCTGCAACATAGCATGGGGTTCGACGTGCTTAGCACGATTCGCTATAACGAGCACGGCGACAGAATCGAGGAGGGCCAGAAATTTATCGACAACGCAAGGTTCGAGTTTGGCGTGCCCATTTCCTTTGACAGCCAAGGGAAGCCGGTCCCGACAAAGGAGAAGCCCGAAGGCCAAACGGTACCCCAGGGCACTGTCGTACAGTACTCCTATCAATACGATCAATACGGAAACTGGACGGAGAGAGTCGCAAGCGTAGCGGACCAGCCAGCTCGTGCCACGCGGCGCACTTTGACTTATTACTAACCTGCCCTACGCATCGCTCACAAACCCTCGAGGGTGCCCCGTCCAAGCTCCGCTCGGGCGGGGGTGTTCCTCAACTCATCAATTACTGTCGGGCAAATTCGGTGAGCGGATGGCTCCTACAAATTGAGAGTGTGCGATGCTGGCCGGTGCCCCACGTTCGCGTCCGCTCTTTGGACGCTAACGTGGGCCAACTCCTAAATGTGCGGGTCAAGAGCGTTGCGAATGTCCGGCGTAGTAAGCGAACTTAACCCGCCGGGCGTATCCCCCGCAGACGAGAGCGACGCGAGCTAAGTGCTTTGTCCGGAATATTTTGCCTGTAAGTTCTTTGACATCAAAGATTTTGCCCCTCTCTCGCGCGGAACCCCATGATTCCACAGGACCGGGGGGTAGAGGGTAGAGGGTACCCCCCACAATGGGAGAAGTCTTACGGCAACGGCCGGGGGCCGGGGGATCGCGCTACACTTTTGGTGATGAGCAAAGTTCGAGTCGCCTGTTTCTCTGTTTCCCTCGATGGCTTCAGCGCGGGTCCTCACCAGGATTTGCAGAATCCGCTCGGCGTGCGCGGGCCTGAAATGTTCGCGTGGTTCTTTCAGACCGACGTCTTCAGAAAGATGCACGGCCAAGCCGATGGTGCGCGGGGCGTTGATAACGATTTCGCGCTGCGCTCGTTTGAGAATGTGGGCGCCTTCATTCTGGGACGCAACATGTTTGGTCCGGTGCGCGGGCCCTGGCCCGACGATTCATGGAAGGGTTGGTGGGGAGACACTCCGCCATACCACACGCCGGTATTCGTACTCACGCATCACGCGCGCGCTCCGCTGGTCATGAACGGAGGCACCACGTTCCACTTCGTTACCGACGGGATCGAGTCGGCGCTGCGGCAAGCGAAAGATGCGGCGCAGGGCAAAGATGTTCGCATCGGCGGCGGCGGGTCCGTAATTCGCCAGTACCTGATGGCCGGGCACATCGATGAAATGCATCTGGCCCTGTCTCCCGTTCTGCTCGGGGAAGGGGAACATCTTTTTTCTGAAATCAACCTGCATCAGCTGGGCATGACAGTTGACCGGAGCGTGGCTGGAGAGAACGCGACGCACGTCGTGATTAAGAAGAAATAGCGGAGGCGGACAGGAGTGTCCGCCCCACACTTTAGACGTCGCGGGATTTTGTTTCTCCTCCCTTCAGCAGTACGGCGATCGCTTCTCTGCATCCGGCGCGCAGTTCGGCCGCTCTGGCCGGAGGGACCACTTTCGAAATCAGCAGCATCACGGTTCCGTGCGCAAGTCCCCAGAGCGCCAGTCCAAGCGACGCATGTGCTTCGGGCGATCCGCCCAGCCGCTCCGCAAGTTGCTGCTGCAGCCAGATGAATCCCGGGCCGATTTCCGGAGACCGCGACACCGCCGGGCGAAGTTGCTCGTGCTCCTGCAGGTAATAGAGTTCGTATTCCCACGGGTTGCGCAGGGCGAAGTTGATGTATAGATCGATGGCCTCTTCGAGCGAGCGCGCCGCCTGGACCGCCTCGACCTGCTTGGTGCGTGCGCGCAGCAGTAAAGCTCGCAGAATGTCTTTGCGATCTTTGAAGCGGCGATAAATGGCGGGCGTATTGGTGCGCGCCGCCCGCGCCAGGGCCCGCATGCTCAGAGTCCTGTCGCCGCCGCCACGCCAGAGCTTCTGAGCCGCGTCGAGCACCCGCTTTTCCAAATCTGGATCCGCGTGCCTGGGCATCCGCCTGCCTCCTTCGAAACTTCGCAAAAGCTCAATTGTACCGATTTAATATCGTTGACAGTGTACACTTAACGGTGTATACATAATAGGAAAGTTTATAGGCCCCTTCCCGGTTCCTCGTAAAGACCCGTATTGCCCCGTTAAGGAGTGAAGGGATGTATTCGTGGAATGACCCGGACGATCGCGTGGCGATCGCCCAGATGAATGCAGACCTGCGCCATGCGCAACTGGATCTGCTGAGCGCGCAGTGTGCGACCGACCGTCTGCGGCTGCGCTTTTCGGTCGCCGACCTTGCCCGTTATTGTGAGCGCGACGTGCTCCGCAAAACGATTGGTACAGCCGTCGCCCTGCACGAGTATTACATGTCGATCCAGAGCGAGATGCCGCCGGACTCGGTGAGTCTTCCTGAGCCGCGGGTCGTGCAAGCGGTGAAGCGTGTGAGCGAGTACCTAGGCAGCCAGAGGGAACTCTTCTTCGCGCGGGGAGTGCCGCTTGGCCCTCGCCAGAAAGAGGCTCTGACGCCTTTCTTTTCGCCGGCCCTGCTCGAGCGGGTACGCACCGTCGAGTTGCACGGCCGGCGCCTCCCCCCTCCCCCCTTTTACCTCGAGGCGCTGGAACTTGGCATCGAGAACCTGCCCTCCCTCACTCACATGGCGTCGCTCACGTTTGTGGACGTTATCGTCTTCAGCGACCTGATCATCGAGCGCGCCCTGTTTCATGGACTGGTGCACGCTGTGCAGTTCCAGATCCTGGGCGTCGAGCGCTATACCGACTTATTTGTGCGTGCGTTCCTGCGAACGAACGCGCATTTCACGGTGCCGCTCGAGACGCACGCCTTCTCGCTGGAATCGAAGTTCGCAGTCGCTCCGGACAGAGCGTTTTCGGTGGAAGAGCAAGTGAGGCTTTGGGTACGCGAAGGCCGCTATTAGTATCAGAGAACTCAAAGGGCGTCCCACTTATAGCTAAGCCGTCTCGCTTGGCCGTGCTCGAACCGGACTGTTTGTTACAAAAACGGAATTGAGGCGGAGCGTTTGGCAATGCTGCGCTGCCCCAAGCACCGGGCTTGTGTGTCATTTACCCGAAGTAGGGAAGCACGGTCCGAACAACGTAGCGGGTACCTTGTCCGGACCGCCCGACGCAACCAATCCTCTCGAGAGACTGGTGGCGCTTCGCGCGATTCTAGCCCGCGGGAAGGCTCGCCTGGCGGGTGTTAAGCGAATTTTACAGCCTCTGCGCTTGACCAGGATATCGATGCATATGAATCTAAGCACGCCCCTCCCAGCTGTCTTCCCAATGAACAAACAGGAAAATGATGTAGCGGCCATGAGGTTCTGGTTCCTTGTCTCGTCCGGGCTGGTGCTGGCCGTGATGATCGTGCTCGCGGCGATGTCGCACACGGCTTGAGCAGCCTCGATCGCGGGAACGGCTTGAGCGACGTCCTTTTATGAGGGGCGGGCGTTAATCTTCTATCTGGGAGCGAAGGCTCTTCTTTTTTCGTCTCCCACCATCCAAAGGGGATGAAAATTCTTCGCGCCGGACGATAGCGGGCAATTTTCTCACGTGCAGATAGCGCACAAAAGGAGAGACCCCACGTCCCGCGCCAGGCGCGAGAGTGAGGCCTTGAGAAGATCACTTACTGCTTAGGCTGCGTTGGCTGGAATCCAGCGGCGCAATCTCCAGCCGGCAAGAGCTGCGATACCCGAGAAAACCAAGAATCCACTCGACGGCTCGGGGACAGTGCCGCTATGGTGGCCGTCGTCATCATCGTCATCATCGTGGTGGCGCCAGCCACTGCCTTCGTGTTCGGTCCAAACGTGATTCGAAGACCACGCGATGTTTCCCCCGAGGCCCTCGTGCTCTTCATGGAGGCCGAGGCAAGACAGCAGCGAACGCGAGCTCATAGCCGTGGCCCATTGGGCGGCGGTGAGTGAGGCGGTGGTTGCCGTGAACGTGATCGGGGTCACAGTGCGGGCACCGAATGCCAGGGCGACGTCGTTGGCCCGGGCTTGGGTGGGGGAGGCTGTGAACGAGCCGGCCACGACGACTAAAACGCCGAAAGTTGCCGGAATCCGTGGGAATTTCATTCGGAGAAGCACCTTTTCTTCGACTAAAGCGAGTCGAACGAAGGTTGAGTGTGCCAGCGAAGCTCCGGTGGCGATATCGGGTAAAGACTGCAGATGAAGGTTGAGGCCTCGGTAGAACCCAAGCTGGGCAAGGGTTTTGGGCGATCCCCTAACGCTGCGTGGCGTTTAAATCTTAAAAACGCAGAGGGTGCAGAGAAAGGCGCAGAGACCGCAGAGAAAAGTCTGCCGTTTTCTGGGCGGCGATGTTTTGTCGGCTACTCTGCCTTCGACCCGAGGGTAACTACGAAGTACTGCGCCGGGCCGGATCCGGCGTTGTGAAGACCGTGTTCCTCATTGGCGGCGACGAAGGCGGCTGAGCCGGGGCCGAGGCGTGTTGCTTTGCCGGAGATCGTGATCTCGACTGTGCCGGAAATAACCAGAAACATTTCCTCGCCCAAGTGGTGGTGGGGTGGGTGCGGGGCAGCGTTGGGCTCGAGGACGGTTTCGTGGACTTCGAGATAGTCGCCGGTGTGGGTGCGGCCTTCGAGGATAGCGCGGAAGGCTGCGCCCGCGTCTTTTTCGGCGTGGAGTTCGTCGAATGTGCGCACAGTGGTGGGAAGGGATTTTTCCGATGAACTCCATGCCTTGAAAGTTCCAAGCATCGGCAGAAGCTGGCAGGCCGTCCTTCGTGTCAGATTCATGTTGGCTCCTGGGAGGGAATTAAAGATACAGGAAGAATTCTGCCTTGCGGTGGTCGTGCGGGGCCGAGTTTTATTCTTGAGTCAAAGGCCGCGGGCGAGGGCGCCCGCGCTACATAACAAGACCTCAACACAGGAGTCCAAGATGAAAAGCAACGGCGGCGGACAGGAGTGTCCCTCCCACATCGAGTGGGGGTACAATTGGCGGCTTTCTCTGGGAGAACCCCCATGCGTTTTGTCCAGTGGTTGCTAAGGGTCGTCGTGCTTGCTGCCCTCAGTGTTTCTGCCTGCGCATTTGTTCTTGCGCAACAGGCGGCTTCGGCTTCCTCGCAACTTTCCAAAGAAGTTCTGAAGTATGTTCGGGTGCACTCCCCCAAGGTTGTGCTGACGCATGTGCGCATCATTGACGGGACCGGGCGCGCTGCGGTCGAGGATCAGAACGTCATCGTCGAAGGCGGGAAGATCAGCGCGATTCAGCCGGGCGCGGATGTGGTTGCCGCCAAAGATATCGAAGTACTCGATCTGCGCGGGTACAGCGTGATGCCCGGGATTGTCGGGATGCACAATCATCTGTTTTATGTGGCGCGGCCGAATCTCGATAGCCGGTGGCATGGGAACGAGCCGCTGCTGGTGCCGCAGATGACGTTTTCTGCGCCTCGGCTCTATTTAGCGGCGGGCGTGACGACGATGCGGACGACTGGAAGCGTCGAGACGTTCGCGGATTTGAATCTGCGCGACCGCATTAATGCGGGAGTGCTGCCCGGACCGCACATTGATGTGACTGGGCCGTATCTGGAGGGGAAGGACAGCTACTTCATCCAGATGCACCAACTGGGGAGTCCGGAAGAGGCGCGACAGTTCGTGGATTACTGGGCGGATCGCGGCGTGACGTCATTTAAGGCGTACATGAACATCTCGCGCGCTGAGTTGAAGGCGGCGATTGATGAGGCGCACAAACGCAATATCAAGGTGACCGGGCATTTGTGCTCGGTCAGCTACAAGGAAGCCGCGGAACTGGGGATTGATGATCTGGAGCATGGATTCTTTGTGAACACGCAACTTGATCCGGGGAAGAAGCCGGATATGTGCAGCCAGGGTGAGGGAGTCCCGACACTGAAGGCGATGACTCCCGAGAGCG
>Ga0070716_100000974_pt1 | contig 12455 bp, 10 predicted proteins | sample LARL112metaG_FD_71395 | JGI IMG/M metagenome (GOLD analysis project Ga0070716, IMG submission 71395) | Corn, switchgrass and miscanthus rhizosphere microbial communities from Kellogg Biological Station, Michigan, USA - LAR L11-2 metaG | ecosystem: Host-associated > Plants > Roots > Rhizosphere... | reverse complement strand
CTGGGCGCCCAGCGGATAATTCGGAGACGATGCGCGTACGTACGTCCGGTTCCACCCAAATCCCCAGATCGATTGATCTTTGACCGATTAATTCTTTGGCGCTGTAGCCGGTCAGTTTGCAAAACGATTCGTTTACTTCCACATGGCGCCCATCTTCCAGCGTGCTGAGCTTGATAGGGTAAGGATTGGCGCGAAATAACTTCTCGAACGTGGCTCCCATGGCCCATTTGCGCTCCGTCAAATCGCGCGTGACTTTCCCAAAGCCATACAGTTGTCCTCGTTCATCTTTAACCGCAGTGATGATCACATTGGCCCAAAAGCGTGTTCCGCCCTTCCGCACACGCCAGCCTTCGGCTTCGAACCGGCCCTCGGCAGAGGCGATTCGCAAATCATTCGCGGGCTTTCCTTGCTCCATTTCCTCGGGAGTGTAGAAAATCGAGAAGTGCCGGCCAAGAACCTCGTCGGCCTTGTACCCTTTAATGAGTTCCGCTCCTTGATTCCATGTCGCAACATTCCCCTCGACATCAAGCATGAATATTGCGTAGTCCTTCACACTCCCCACCAGCAATTGGAGCTGGTCTTCGATTTTCCACGAACGTTGAGCTCCCTGTTTCACGTTATCTGTAACCTCGGTCGCAGAATGAAAAAAATTTTTTGACAACGGCGGCCGATCGATTGGCCTCCGGGCATTTCCCAGGGGAAATTCTCAATCGAGAGCCAGCAAATGAGTTCGAACCGCGACGATGCGTGACTAGGGGTAATTATAAGAGATAAGCGGCTCCGTATTCGATCAGGCCTTTGGTCGCGCCCTTGCGCGTGCTAACGATCCTGGCGGGCGCGTAGACATTCGGAGCCCTGGAAGTGTAGGGTACTGCTATTTCCACAAGCGATCCCTCCACGTAATTACTGGCGCTATAGAAGCTGAGGCCTCCGCGCGCCAAATCCCTGACGAGCACAACCTCGTTTCCAATAGCGGAATGCCGAACGCAGCCAACGGCATCTACTTGCACGCGATCGTGGGACCGCTGATCTTGCGTTCCAGGAGCAAGTAGGTGGCGTGAGGCCGGGTGAAGGCTGTCCCGATCATCCGCCACACCATGCTCTGGCGTATGACTGTAAGGCCGGGTCCAGGTAGTCCATCCACCACAGAGCCGGCAGATGCGAGAGACACAATGATGATGGAGGAAAAGATCGGCCTCAAATTCGCTGAGATAAGATACCGCCAGTTGACCGCACGCGATACACCGGAGCAAGGCCCGGAGCACAGCTTTCCCGGCATCAGCCAAAGAGGGAAATGCGATGTCCCACAGATTTGTTTCCGGGTCGAGGAAAACCAATCCGAACAAGTTTCCCGCAGACCTGCCCGGAATGCGGCCTACGACGCGGGCCATCGCCTCCTTGCCAACTCCAACTCGCTGGACCTTTACGGCCTGGCCGATGGAAAGCTCTCCTTCCACCATGACCGCGGCGCCGTGGCGGCTAATGTCTACTGTCTGGCCTTCCTCATGGAAATCAGCGCCTTTTCCAGCGCCGGAGACGCGAATCGGCAGATTCAGAAAAACACGTTCGCTAAGACGCTGATTCTTGTCCAGTGAAGGAAAATGGGCGCGATTCTTTGCAACAGCGCTAGTGCCGGATTCGTTGCCGAGATGGTTCGCCATGTGGCACCACTGCCGATGGAAGAACTCGACACGCTTCTTGATCTCCGCGGAACTTCAGTCGCTTCCAAGGACGCGGAGCATAGCAACGTAGGCTGGGCTTCCGGCTACAGTTTCTTCAGCAAGCATACAAATGACAATCAGGTGAAAGAAGGATTTCGGAGAGGGTAATTCCACTCATACAAGAGGAATGCCAGTCCTATCGACGAATGCGAATTTTTGACTTGACGTTCGCTTTCCTTTCGCCTAAAGTGCCTGTGGAAAACATTTGCAATCGGAGGCGCGCACATGGCTCTGACCAAACGGCAAAAAGAAGTTCTCGACTACCTCGTGGCCTTTGAGACCAAGCATGGCTACGCGCCCAGCTTCGAGGAAATCGGCAAGGGCTTGAAGCTCACTTCACTGGCCACCGTGCACAAGCACATCACTACGCTCGAGAAAAAAGGTTTCATTCGCCGCGGTTACAATCAGAGCCGCTCCATTGAAATCGTTCAATTGCCGAAGTCGGTCAAGGAACAGGTCATCGACCGAAAGATGCAGGAGCTTCCGCTCGTGGGAAGAATCGCCGCGGGGCGTCCGCTGGAGGCTGTGGAAGAGCGCGAAACCATTTCGCTGGGCGATTTCGCGCGCGGCGGCAACTCCTTTGTCTTACAGGTCAAAGGTACGTCTATGATCGAGGACCACATCATGGACGGAGACTTTGTCGTTTGTGAGCAAACCCAGGTTGCCAATGCCGGTGATATCGTTGTGGCGCTGATCGGCGGCGAAGAAGCGACTCTCAAGCGGTTCTATCGCGAAGGTCCTGGCAAAATTCGCCTTCAGCCGGCAAATTCCGAAATGTCTCCCATTATGGTTGCGGCCAACGACGTCAAGATTCAGGGCCGCGTGATAGGCGTTCTTCGCAAATACTAGTTCTTAAGCACTCGCAGTACACGCCAACTGTAGCCAACCCGCCTTCGGGAATCTTGGCCCCCCATGACCAACCTTCGTCGCCACCCCTCCCTGTTGGTAAATTGTTTGTGTCAGAATCCTGCTGCGTGCATCAGAAGAGTGTTACCGGTTATCCTCATGGAGCCCCTTCCAGCCAACATGGCGGGGAAGATCAGGCTGCACGAAGATTCGCCGAGAGATCCTAAACTTTTAAGGTTGCAAACTTGTCCTCGAACCGCCAGAGCATTTTGATTGTTGACCCCGATGCGGCCTCACGCCGATCGCTTGAGGAGTTGGTTCGTTCGGCTGGCTATGACGTGGCCGTATCCTCCTCCCAGTCCGAAGGATTCAAGTTTGTTCAAGATGCCAGCATCGACCTTTTGATACTATCCGCCGACCTTGCCGACATCCAATGCTGCGATGCACTCGCCGAAGTTAAAGGCAATGCCACTACCTCCGGGACCCGCGTCATCCTCCTCACAATGGGAGGCGGCGCGGAACGGGCCCGGGGGCTCGATCTCGGCGCGGATGAAGTGCTCACTTCACCGTGGGAGGCGGCGGAATTGCTTGCGCGTGTTCGTGTTCAGTTGCGCGATAAACATGCGTTCGACGCACTGCGGGAAAAGACGCGTATCGCCGACGAAAGCCGGGAGGTGGCGCAGACCGCTTTCCAGGCTCTCGCTGTCACGGAAAAGATGACCCGCGATGCATTCTCGCTCGACCGGGCGTTGAAGATTGGCGTCTCTGCTTTGTTTGCCATCGCCCTGGTGATCGCCGGAATTTTCGTTCTTTTCTCCAGACGTGCCAGCAAGGAAGCCAACCGTGCCTATGCCGTGGTCGCCCAACTGGAGCGCGGCGCTCACCGCCAGGAACAATTGATGGCGGATGCCCGCAGTGCGCGGGCCGATCTGAAGCACTCCGATGTTCTGGAGCAAAAGCAGCAGCTCAAGCAGCAAACGGAAAGCTTGCGGCAGAAAATCTCGGACGCCGAACCTGGCGACGTGTCCGCGCTTCGCAAGGAACTCGAGGAAACCACTTCCCGCCTAAAACGCGTGGAGACCGAGTCGCAATCCGCAGAAGAAGTGATTCGTGCCTACGCGCCGAGCGTGTGCCTCATCCATGTGTCCGTGGCTTTCGTGGACCGGGCGTCCGGCCGCCCCTTGCGATACGGCGGGATCAATCCGGACGGCGAGCCCCTTCACGACAGTGACGGCAACCCCGTGTATACATTGGAAGGGCGCGCGCCGGAAGTTCGCGCTGATTTCTTTGGCACCGGATTCATGGCCGGAGAAGGCCGCATTCTCACCAACCATCACGTGGCGCAGCCCTGGTGGAAAAATGACGACCTCACTGCCGTCACCAGCCAGGGGCTTAACCCCACCATTGCGGACTTGACTGCTTATTTTCCCGATACGACTGCCGGCGTTCCCGTCAGCGTTTCGGAAATTTCCGAGGTGGCGGACCTGGCGGTGCTGAAAGGCGATTTGTCCGGCTTGAAGAAACCCGTCCTGAAAATGGACGCGCGCAAGGAAGCTGCGGTCAGCGGTCAACCACTGCTTTCGCTCGGCTACGCTACCGGCATCAGCGCCATTCTTGCCCGGGCGGGAGAGGACGTTGTGGACGAAATCGCCAAGAGCACCGGCGGCAAGCCGAAAGAGGTTGTCAACGAACTGCTTCGCCGCAAGCTTATCCGCCCGCTGGTTACTCAGGGCCATATCGGCGATGTTCTTCCGGACAAAATTGTCTACGATGCGCAGACCACTTCCGGCGGCTCGGGCGGGCCGCTCATCAATCGCGATGGAGAAGTGATTGGCGTGACGTTCGCGGTGGTCAAAGGCTTTGGCGGGTCAAATTTTGGCGTTCCCATTCGCTTCGCTCAGCCACTCCTCAAGCCATAACGGAGCGTTTTGTTTTATTCTTTAGGCGTGGAGCGGAGACGACATCAACCTTTGCCAACTCGAAGCATGAAGCGGTCGCCTAATCGCATTCGTTTACCCCTCGTTTTCCTAATCGCCGTTCTTCTGGTGGTGCCGGCTCCCGTTTATGCCTACGCCGTTCTGTCTCATGAAGCCATTATTGATGCGGCTTGGGAAACTTACATCAAGCCTCTACTCCTGAAGAAATTTCCGCAGGCAACCGAGGAAGATCTGAGCAGGGCGCAAGCCTACGCTTACGGCGGCGCCATCATTCAAGATATGGGTTACTACCCGTACGGCAGCCCGTTCTTCAGCGACCTCACGCATTACGTCCGCAGCGGCGATTTTATCCAGGCTTTGCTGCGCGATGCGAGGGACCTTAACGGGTACGCTTTCGCGGTTGGCGCTCTTGCGCACTACGCCGCGGACAACGACGGGCACCGCCTCGGCACCAACCGGGCTGTTCCGATTCTCTATCCAGGCCTCCGTAAGAAATTCGGCGACAGCGTTGCATTTGAGGACAACCGGCTGGCGCACGTGAAAACCGAATTTGGTTTTGACGTTCTCGAAATCGCTCGGGAACGCTACGCTCCCGACAGCTACCACGACTTCATCGGTTTCGAAGTTTCGCGCCCGGTTCTCGAACAAGCCTTTCGAGAAACCTATGGCCTCGAGCTGAAAGATGTCCTTGTGAGCGAGGAAAAGGTCCTCAACTCCTACCGCCGCGACGTGAGCAAGCTGATTCCCAAAGCCACTCGAATCGCCTGGCACCTTAAGAAGGACGAAATCAAGGATGATATTCCGGACGCCACGAAGAAAAAATTTCTGTTCAACCTGTCCCGCGCAAATTACGAACGCGAATGGGGCAAGGATTATCGCAAGCCCAGTCCTGGCGAGCGTTTTTTGGCTTTTCTCTACAAGCTGATTCCCAAGTTCGGTCCCCTCAAGATCCTGCAGTTCCGGACGCCTACGCCGCAGACCGAGCAGATGTTTGAAGCCAGTTTCAATGCCACCCTCGACCGTTACCGAGTGCTATTGACGGAAGTTCGCGAAGGCAGGCTGGACTTGCCCAATAATAATTTCGACGTTGGCGAAAAAACCGGCCCAGGGAAATACCGTTTGAACGATGAAGCCCACGCGGAGCTCCTGGATAAACTGGCGGAAAACAGGTTTGCGGGTGCCACTTCGGAAGTCAAGGCGGAGCTTCTGCGCTTTTTTGCGGAGCCGGATGCTCCGTACGCGACGAAACGCAACGCCAAAGCGTGGACAAAAGTGCAAAGCCAGCTGCAACAGTTGAAATCAACACAGGTCATGGCCACTCCCGCCAATTCTGCTCAACTGGTGTCGCCCGAGGCTCGAGTCAATCCTTAGGTCAGGCCGGATCTTTCGGCCTCCATTCTCGGCATACAAAAATAATTGCTTCTCCAAATCGAAAAAACTGCTCCTTAGTCGCGTCGCCAGCATGAAACAATGTAGAATTTCGCGCGACGCTTTGATCGCCTCTTAGATGAAGAAGACCAAACCCATCCGCAAACTCCTCGCCGCCAATCGCAGCGAAATCGCCATACGCATCTTCCGCGCGGCCAACGAACTAGGCCTGCGCACTGTGGCCATCTATTCGGAGGAAGACCGGCTTTCGCTCCATCGCTTTAAGGCCGATGAAGCCTATCAGGTTGGCGCGGGCAAGGGCCCCGTGGAAGCTTACCTAGACATCGCGGGAATCGTCGCGGTGGCGAAAGAGAAAGGCGTCGACGCCATCCACCCGGGTTACGGCTTTCTTTCCGAAAACCCGGCGTTCGCGCGCGCCTGCGAGAAGGCCGGCATCACTTTTGTTGGCCCTCCTCCGAAGCTGCTGGAGTTGCTTGGGGACAAGACCGCCGCTCGAAGGCTGGCTATATCAGCTGGCGTTCACGTGCTCCCGGGAACCGAGAATCCCGTCAAGTCGGTAGCCGAGGCGCAAAAAGTTGCTCGCGAGATCGGCTATCCCGTCATCGTGAAAGCAGCGATGGGCGGCGGCGGCCGCGGCATGCGCGTCGTTCATGACCCCGCGCAGCTCGGCGCCCTTCTCGAAGAAGCTCAGGGTGAGGCGCGCTCCGCTTTTGGCGACGCATCCGTTTTCCTGGAAAAGTATTTGCCCCGCGCGCGCCACCTCGAAGTCCAAATCCTCGCCGACCATCATGGCAATTTGCTGCATCTTTATGAACGGGACTGCTCTGTCCAGCGCCGCCACCAAAAAGTCGTCGAGGTCGCTCCTGCCGCGAATCTCCCGGCGAGTATTCGCGCCGAACTCTGCGACGCCGCAGCGCAGTTGGCGAGCAAGGCCAATTATCGCAACGCAGGAACGGTCGAGTTTCTCTACGACGTGGATTCGCAAAAATGGCATTTCATCGAAGTCAATCCCCGCATTCAAGTGGAACACACCGTGACCGAAATGGTCACCGGCATCGACCTGGTCCGCGCTCAGATTCTCATCGCGCAGGGTCATCAGCTCCACGCGCCGCCGATGTCCTTGCCAAATCAGGAGAACATTCCGCTCAATGGCGCAGCTCTCCAGTGCCGCGTCACGACGGAGGATCCGGAGAATAACTTCGCCCCCGACTATGGAAAACTTTCCACCTATCGCTCTCCTGCGGGTTTTGGCATTCGTCTCGATGGCGGCACCGCCTACGCCGGAGCGACGCTTGCTGCGTATTACGATTCGCTCCTCGTCAAAGTGACGGCCTGGGGCGCAAATCTTCCCGAGGCTTGCCAGCGAATGGACCGCGCTCTCCGCGAATTCCGCATCCGCGGCGTGAAAACGAATATTCCCTTCGTCGAAAACGTCGTCAATCACCCGAAGTTCCGCGCCGGCGAAGTCACGACGTCTTTCCTCGACGACTCGCCAGAACTTTTCCGCTTCCCCAGCCGTGGCGACCGTGCCACCAAACTGCTTTCCTACCTCGGCGAGGTCATCCTCAACGGCAATCCCGAAGTGAAGGGCAAGCCGATCCCCAAAGAAATCGAAGCCGCTGTAATTCCGGCGTCACCTCTGGGCAAACCGCCTGCCGGCACGCGCCAGCTCCTGCAAAAGCTTGGGCCGGCAAAATTTGCCGCCTGGGCGCGAAAAGAAAAACGCTTGCTCATTACCGATACGACTTTCCGTGACGCTCATCAGTCTTTGATGGCTACGCGTGTCCGCACATTCGACCTGCTCGCCACTGCCGGAGCCGTCGCGCATCGTCTGTCGAATCTTTTCAGCCTCGAGATTTGGGGTGGCGCGACCTTTGATACTTCCATGCGCTTTCTGCACGAAGATCCCTGGCAGCGATTGCGCGGGCTGCGCGAGCGCATCCCCAATATCTGTTTCCAGATGCTCCTTCGCGGCGCCAACGCCGTCGGCTACGCTTCCTATCCGGACAATCTCATCGCTGAATTCGTTCGCGAGGCGCACGCCCAGGGCATCGACATCTTTCGCATCTTCGATTCGCTCAATTCCATCGACAACATGCGCGTCTCGATCGACGCCGCGCTCGAAGCCGGCGCCGTCTGCGAAGCCGCCATTTGCTACACCGGCGATATTCTCGACAAAAGCCGCCCCAAATATTCGCTCAAGTATTACGTCACGATGGCCAAGCAACTGGAAAAACTTGGCACCCATTTCCTGGCCATCAAGGATATGGCCGGACTTTGCAAGCCTTATGCGGCATTCGAATTGGTGAAAGCGCTCCGCCACGAAGTTGGCGTTCCAATCCACTTTCACACCCACGACACCAGCGGCATCAACTCTGCCTCCGTGCTGAAAGCCGCCGACGCCGGAGTCGACGTCGCCGACGGCGCCATCGCCTCCATGAGCGGCGGCACCAGCCAGCCCAATCTCAATTCCATCGTCGCGGCGCTCCGCAACACGTCACGCGACACGCAGCTCGACGTCGACGCGCTCAACGAGTGCTCCGACTATTGGGAAAACGTTCGCACCTACTATCTTCCGTTCGACTCCGGCCCCAAGGCCGGCTCGGCGCGCCTGTATCAGCATGAAATTCCCGGCGGCCAGTTCACCAACTTGCGCGAACAGGCTGCCGCCATGGGCCTCGGCCATCGTTGGCGCGAAGTCGAAAAAATGTACGCCGAGGTCAACCAGCTTTTCGGCGACATTGTAAAGGTCACGCCTTCCAGCAAAGTCGTCGGCGACATGACTCTTTTTCTGATGGCCAAGGAGATGCTCCCGTCTGACGTTCTTAGCCTCGACGAAAAACACGACGTGTCATTTCCAAATTCCGTTGTCGAAATGTTTTCCGGAGTCCTCGGCGTGCCTCCCGGCGGTTGGCCGAAGAAGCTGCAAAAAATTATCCTTCGCGGCCAGGCTCCTCTTCGTGGTCGTCCAAGCGCAAGCCTGGAGGCAGTGAAATGGGATGACGAGCACCAAACCCTCGTGAAAAAACTCGGTCACCCCATCCGCCGTGACGCCCTGCTCAGCTATCTGCTCTATCCGGACGTTTTCGCCAAATACGATAAATTTCGCCAGACTTATTCCGACGTCAGTGTTCTCCCTACGCCCGCTTTTTTCTTTGGCCTGAAATCCGGCGAAGAAATCACCGTCGAAATCGAATCCGGAAAGTCCCTCATTATCAAGTTTCTGACCATCAGCGAGCCGCATCCCGATGGCACGCGCACGCTCTTCTTTGAACTGAACGGCCAGCCTCGCGAAGTCAATATCCGCGATCGCGCGCTGCGCGTCGTCGAGCGTGCTCATCCCAAGGCCGATCCTGCCGATCCCGGCCACGTCGCCGCGCCAACCGCCGGAGTTATCAGCGGCATCGCCGTGCAAGCCAATCACGTGGTGGAACGCGGCGCAAAACTTCTCACCCTCGAAGCCATGAAAATGCAGTCCAATATCTATGCGCCTATTTCCGGACGCATTATGAAAATTCTTGTGACCTCCGGGCAGCATGTCGAAGCGAAAGATCTCCTCGTGATGATCGCGCCGTGAGTTCCGGTCAGCTCCGCAAGCACGAGAAATTCCGTTCGCGCTTCCTCCGCAACCAGCGCGACCTTATTGTTTACACTCCGCCCGGTTACGCCGATCAGCCCGCGCGCCGTTTCCCGGTCCTTTATCTTCACGACGGCCAGAATCTTTTCGACGGCGCCACTTCCTTCATCCCCGGTCAGGATTGGCACGTCGGCCAGACCGCGGATCATGGCATTCAATCCGGCTCGGTCGCTCCGCTCATCATCGTCGGCATGTACAACACCAAGGCGCGCATTCGCGAATACACCCCCACTTACGTTCCCAAGCTCGGCGGCGGCCGCGCCGACCGCTACGCAAAATTTCTCATCGAAGAAGTGAAGCCCTTCGTCGATCGCGAATACCGCACGCTCTCAGGCTCGCAAGATACCGGCATCGGCGGCTCCTCGCTCGGCGGCTTGGTCTCCCTCTATTTGGGACTCCAGCATTCGCGCATTTTTGGGAAAATCGCCGCGCTCTCGCCGTCCGTCTGGTGGAACCAGCTCGTAATCCACCGTTTTGCCCTGACAGCAACCATCAAGCCCCGCCCGCGCATCTGGCTGGATATCGGCACGCGCGAAGGCCCGCGCATCGTCCACGACGTCGAAAAATTCCGCGACGTGCTTCTTGAAAAAGGTTGGCGGCCGGAACGAGACCTGCATTACGAACGAGTCGAAGGCGCGGAGCACAACGAAGCCGCCTGGGCGCAGCGCGTCGGCCCGTTCTTGCGATTTCTGTATCCCGCGCGCGAAGCCGCTGTATAATCCGCCCTCGATTCACTCGCGCACCTGGGGGCGTCGCATGTCGGAAGGTCGGCCTCTCACCATCCTCTGCGTCAGTTCCTACGAAAAGGGCCAGGAATTCATCCGCACCTGCAAAGCGCTCGGCTGCCGCGTCTTTCTCCTGACCGTCGAAAAACTTCGCCACGCATCTTGGCCGTTCGAATGCATCGATGAAGTCTTCACCATGCCCGAAGAGCTCCCGCTGCAAGGGCTGATTTACGCCGTCAGCTTTGCGGCCCGGTCGCGCGACTTCGATCGCATCGTCGCGCTTGATGAATTCGACATGGAAAACGTTTCCGCCCTCCGCGAACATCTCCGTATTCCTGGCATGGGTCTCAGCACCGTCCGCTACTTTCGCGACAAGCTGGCCATGCGCTCCCGCGCCCGCGAAGCCGGCATCCTCGTCCCCGAATTCGTCCACGTCCTCAACTACGACCATCTCGGTGAATTCATGTCCCGCATTCCCAATCCCTGGCTGCTCAAGCCCCGCTCGCAAGCCTCCGGCATCGGCATGAAGAAGATCAATTACCCCGACCAGCTGTGGCACTGGCTCGACCAGCTCGGCGATCAGCAATCGTTTTATTTGCTGGAGCAGTTCGTTCCCGGCTCCGTCTATCATGTGGACAGCGTGGTTTCCGAGCGCACTGTTGTCTTCGCCGAAGCTCACGCCTATGGCACGCCGCCACTCGATACTTCGCATCAAGGCGGCGTATTTACCACGCGTACTCTTCCCCGCGAAGCGGAGGAAACCAAATCGCTTCTCGAACTCAATCGCAATCTGCTGGATGGCCTCGGCCTCCTGCGCGGAGTCACTCATGCCGAATTCCTCCGCTCCCACGCCGATGGCAAATTTTATTTCATTGAAGTTGCCGCTCGCGTCGGCGGCGCCTACATCTCCGATGTCATCGAGACCGCCACTGGAATCAACCTCTGGCGCGAGTGGGCGCGCCTGGAAGTCGGGGCAGGGAATCAGCCCTACAAGCTTCCGCCGTCACGCCGCGATTACGCCGCGGTCATTCTTTCTCTCGCCCGCCAGGAGCGTCCCGATACGGGCGCCTACACCGATCCGGAAATCGCCACCCGCATCACGAAATATCACCATGTCGGCTTTATTCTGAAGTCCCAGAGCCCCGAACGCATTCAGCAGTTGCTCGATTCCTACGCCGCCCGTTTTCAAACCGATTTCGTCGCCACCCAGCCGGTCCCAGACAAGCCCACCTCGTAGTGCTATTCCGGACAGCTCTCGTTGGCCATTGTCCGATTGGCCATTGTCCCTCCGCTTTACATTCCCGTCCGTTTCCTTCACTATTCCCCCCGGGTCGCCCACCAGCCGTGGCACACCCTGTCCCAAAGTCTAGTTACTGTCTGGAACAGCAGCTTCACACATTGTTTGCCGCGCACTCTTCGGGGGAATACAGTTTGCAGTACCCCGGACGGAATTCTGCGTTGGGGTGGTGCTGTCTTTTTTGGAGGTTCGATGTGGGGAAATAAGAAACCGGATGCAGCGCAAGCAGGGCAACCGGAACAAAAAAATTTACAAACGAATCAGTCGTCGAAGCCTGCTTCGCCGGCTTGGGAGGATAAACCCGCGATGAGTACAGATGCGATGCGTCCATTGGGTGCAACCACGGACCGTGCCACGGCGCGGCTCGGGGCCAGCCTGCAAGTGAAAGGGGAGATCTCCGGCAACGAAGATCTGTTGATCGACGGATCGGTCGAAGGACTGATCACTCTCGATGAGCGGAAACTGACTGTCGGGCCCTCAGCTAAAGTAACCGCTGATATCATTGCCCGCGAGGTAGTGGTGTACGGCAACGTGAAGGGCAACCTTCGCGCGAAGGATCGAATTGAAATCAAGAAGGATGGTTCGGTCAACGGTGACCTGACCACTTCCCGAATCATGATCGAAGACGGCGCCTACTTCAAAGGTTCCATCGAGATCGACAAGAGCCCCGAAAAGGAATCTGGTTCGAACGCGTTCGCCCGCTCCTCTTCACATGCGGCCGCGCCGGCAGCCAAGACCATTTAACTTTTTTCTCCCTCAACTCCCTGTTTCAACCACGGCGTCCCGGTGTCCCGGGGCGCCGTTCTTTTTTGTAGGGGCGGACTTTAGTCCGTCCCCTTCGACTTGTCATTCCGGCCGGAGGGGCGGCGTGTTTGCCGTCCTGCAGTGGAGACCGCTTACTCT
>Ga0070716_100000973_pt1 | contig 12455 bp, 12 predicted proteins | sample LARL112metaG_FD_71395 | JGI IMG/M metagenome (GOLD analysis project Ga0070716, IMG submission 71395) | Corn, switchgrass and miscanthus rhizosphere microbial communities from Kellogg Biological Station, Michigan, USA - LAR L11-2 metaG | ecosystem: Host-associated > Plants > Roots > Rhizosphere... | reverse complement strand
GCTCGCCGTGACTTCGACGAAATGTTCAATCGCATTCACGTCGTCTTGAGCGTTCCGGCCGCATGGAATGGGAGGTGTATGCCCATGCGATCGCTGCGTGTCCCGTGCTCTAGGCGATTCGTCCGATTGCAGCCGCCAGATGGCGAACTTCTTCTTCAAATTTTTTGTAGTCGTTGCTGCCGTAAGGAAGCGCTGTGCTCAGCCCAGAATGAAATTCGCGTGCCCTCGTTCGCCGCGCAACTTGCTCGATATTTGCGCTACTGATTCCTGCGCCCGGCACAATGACGACCCGTTCCCCCGCGGCTTCGATGAGTTTGGCGAGAACGGCGGATCCCTCCAGCGCGCTCTTTGCGCCGCCGGATGTCAGGATTCTTTTTGCGCCAGTTTCGATCACGTCTTCGAGCGCGTCGTGAAGATCGCCGGCTTCGTCAAACGCGCGGTGATACGTCACCGGCAATAGCTTGGCAAGTTCAACCAATTCCCGGGTGCGTGCCACGTCGACGCGACGGTCTTTAGTCAAAATGCCCAGTACAACGCCATCCATTCCGGATTCTTTGGCGTCGGCGATCGAACGCCGCATCTCGGAAATTTCAGCGCCTGAATAGAGGAAGTTTCCGCTGCGTGGCCGAATCATGGAAAAAACAGGAATGTGAACTTGCGACCGAACTCCGCGAAGCAACTCCGCACGCGGCGTTACTCCACCGACGGACAGATCCTCGCAGAGTTCGACGCGGTCCGCCCCGCCACGCTCCGCTGCCATAGCGGCTTCCAGAGTTTCAACGCTGATTTCGAGCAGGCATTTTGGGCTCACGACAAAGTTCTCGCCCCAGCAACGACGTGCGTCAGCGTACCGCGGGTCCAATTCCAGAACATTCCCAGCAGCGCGGCAGCGTTCCATCCCCACAAGAAGAGGCGCATTTCTTTTGGACTATAAGCTCGCTCTTTCCAAAGCAGAGTCGCGTCGATCATGAACCAGAGAGCGCCGACGGCAAGAAAGCCCGTGATGATCCAGTCGTGAAAAAAGAAATGAACCAGAGCGGTTTCAATGCACAAAAAAGTGGCAATCAGGAATTTGGCGCGCACTCGTCCAATGATCGTTGCCGTCGTTCGCCTGCCCGTCAGGCGGTCGGGTTCGATGTCCATCACTTCGCCGAAAATATGCGAGTGCATCGCAAACAGCGCGCCAAATAAAAGGGTCTGCCAAGGAAGTTGCGGCGCGTTGTTCAGCCAACTGCTCAACACGAAAACGAGCAGGTAGCTCGCCTGAATCAGCACGTCGAAGGGAGGCCGGCCTTTCCAACCGATTCCGGGAGCGTTGTAGAGTCCCACGGCGATCAGGAGTACGGCATACCACCACAAAATTCGCGGCCCGATGAAAAAGTAAAATGCCGTCACGAACGGGACTTGCACCGCGGCAATCTGCCATTTCAAAGCCGCAAGCTGTTCGCGCGCGCCGCACGAACCGAACATGAACGTGCCTTTGCGCGGATTCAGCGAATCGTTCTCGGCGTCCACGATGTCATTGACGCCGTAGAGCACAAACCCGAGCGGAAGCAGCACGAAAACCAGTCCAAGCCACAGTTTGCCGGAATGCAGAATGTCCGCATGTCCCAGCGGCATGAGGTAAAAAAGGGTGGTCGTGCTCCACAGCCCGGGCCGCGAAACCTGCAATAAGAAAACCAAATAGGAATGAGATTGCTGTCGGCTCGCAACACCGGGAGACGCTTGGGCGGCTTCGGCCATCTGCCTCAATATACCGCGGTTAAGTCCAAGGCCGGGATTTCATACCATCGCGATGTGCTGAATTGTTTCCCTGGCTTTGAATCCAACGAAATCGGAGGTCAAAAACAAGCCGCTAGATGAGTCCCAAAGAGGCAAACGCCGTGATCGAAGCGCACCCCAATGCGATGCCCATGACCACACCCGCGAGGACATCGCTCAGAAAGTGCATGCCCAGCACGATGCGGGACACCGCAATGCTCAGCGCCAGGAAAAAAAGCATGCCTTCGAGCGGAGGATAGAAGTAGCTGACCACCAGTGCGATGGAAAATGCCGTCATCGTGTGTCCCGAAGGAAACGAAAACTTGTCCGGAGGCAGCACTTTCGACCAGCAGTGCGGCTCGATCTGGCATGGCCTCGGCCGCTGGCTCAACCTCTTGAGCGCCTTGAAAACGAAAATGCCCAGAACGGCGGCGGACCCGGCAGCCCCGATCGCGGCAAAACGTTGCGGGCCTCCATACGCGAGCAGCATTAGCCCCAGGCCATACCAGATCCAGCCATCGCCCATGCGCGTCGCGGCGATCATCCAGATGCGGATCCAGCGCGGCGCGCGCCAGCGGTTCATCCGCCGCATCAGCCGGTGATCGCGGCGATCGATGTATCCCCAGAGGTTGCGTGCGACTGCCATCGCCTCACCCACACAGCCGGAAGCAAACATGCGCTTTCATAAGAAAGATGCATCCATAGGCGATAAAGATTTCCCGCAAGCGAGTTGCTTGCGCACACCATAGCCTTCGCTTGGTATTCAGCGAATGATGGAAGGACTTGCGCACCGCGCACCTCAGCTTGCCCAGTTGGCCTCGAAGTTCGAATCCAGGTCCCACAGCATCCGCTTGCGTTTCTCGCCGCGCCTAATGGCGGAGGACCACTTGCGGCAAAAGCGAATTTCGTTCAACCAGTGTCCGGCGGTAAACGCCGGCACCAGCAGCGCCAGCGGAGACATTGCCAGCGTCCATGGTTTTTCCCAGAAAAGGGACCGCACGATGCTGAATACATCAGCCGTCAGCTTGCCGCAGCTCCCGTGCGTGCCATGGATTTGTCCATGTCCCGTTCGCAGACCGGCGAAAAACTCATCCACGGTGCGCGCCCCCCGCACTTCCGTAAAAGTATGCCCGACGCCGGCAATCGTGTGCGAATCGCTTCCGGCAATCGCGATTTTTCCCAGCCGCGCCGCTAGCTGCGCGGCGCTCTCGTTGGACCGCGGCCACATCTGCCCGTTGCGCGCTTCAATCGCAGGCACATACGATTCAAACCAGTGGAAATCCTCTGCTTCGCGCCGGCCCGTCAAACCGGAGAACACGTGATTGGCGCTGAAGAAAAGTTTACGCTCGGTGAGGTACATCAGTAGCGCTATAAAATCGTTTCTACGGCGCTGAATTTCAGCATGATCGCGTTCCGTGATGCCATAAACTCCCATGTGCATCTCGGTGCCGCTGGGCATTCGGACGGTCACTTCTTCGCTCAGGAAAAAGTCGACGTGCTGCCGCAACGGCTCGGCCCCGTCGATGGAGTCATGGTCGGTCAGGGTAACGATGGACATGCCCATCCGCTTCAGCCGTTCGTACACAGCTGCCGGTTCGGTGTAGCACTCCCGGCAAATGCGGTTCAGCCCGGGCGCGTTGAACATTCCGGATGCGATCGAGTGAACATGAAGGTCGCAGCGCATGGTGCAATTTTCTTCTCTCGATATGAACAGGCTGTAAAGAGGCCGCGAAATCTGCGTGAATGTGCCGATGGAACTCATTGAGCACAAATCAGTTACAAGGTTATCCACATGGCATGGAGCGTGCTCTCCCCTTTTGCATCCACCTTGTGGCACAATCCTCTCAATGAAGAAAATTCACGTCGTTTTCCACGATGGTGGAGGGGGACATCGCAACGCAGCAGTAGCCTTGCAGACCGTAATTTCTCAACAGCAACGCGACTGGCAGGTCGAACTCATCCAGTTCCAGGACCTGACGGACCGCCTGGACGTTCTGCGCAAACTCACCGGCATTCCCATCCAGCAGCAGTACAACATTCTTCTGCAAAACGGCTGGACCCTGGGCAGTACGTACCTCCTGCGCATTTTGCAGGCAACGATCCGCTTATTTCACCGCCCGTTAGTGTATCTGCTCGAACGGTTTTGGCGTGAAAAACCTGCGGACTTGCTCATTTCCGTAATTCCCCATTTCAACCGGCAAATTTGCGAAAGTTGGAACAAGGTTTATCCCGGCCGTCCGTTTGTCACCATCATCACGGACCTGGCGGATTTTCCGCCACGATTCTGGATTGAGCCGCTCAAGGAGCAATATGTGATCGCCGGCACGGAGAAAGCCGCCAAACAAGCGCGAGCGATGGGCCATGATGATGCTCACGTTTTTCTGGCTTCCGGAATGATTTTGCGCCCTGATTTCTACGTCGAAGACAATTCCGATCCAGCGGCTCTGCGCCGGGAATTGGGCCTGCGGGAAGATGTGCCGACGGCCATTGTGCTTTTCGGCGGCCACGGATCGAGAGTCATGTTCGACATCACCGAAAAACTGGATGCCGCCCGTTTGACATTGCAATTGATTTTGATTTGCGGACGAAACGAAGAGCTGGCAGCAAAGTTACGCGCTCGCCATTGGAAAATGCCGGTGCACATCGTCGGCTTCACGAAAGAAGTTCATCGGCTGATGCGCGCGGCGGATTTTCTGATCGGCAAGCCCGGCCCGGGCAGCATTGCGGAAGCCATGGTCCGCAAACTGCCCGTATTGATCGAATGCAACGCCTGGACGCTTCCGCAGGAGCGCTACAACGCGGAGTGGGTGAAGGAAAAGGGCGTGGGCATCGTATTAAAGAGCTTCGGGAATGTAGTGGAAGGAGTAAAGCGCATGCTCGATCCCGCGATGCTCGCCGAATTCCGAAAAAATGTAGCTGCTCAGAACAACCGCGCCGTCTTCGAAATCCCTGAGATTTTGGCGAAGCTCCTGGGCGAAACAAATTCAGCCACGGAGCTCGCGGCGCGACCGACTGTCGAAGCCGAAGCCCGCTAGAAATTGGTGCGGCCAGAATAGACAGTCCCAGTTCCAATCAGAACATTTTCAATTGAAAGTGAACGCAGAAAGAACCCAACTACGGATGGAGCTGTGCGTGCTCAGCACGGCCAGGGTGAGGGAATCTCGGGCCGGCATTCGAGTTGTTGGGCGGCGTATGCATGCGCGGTTTCGCGCACTTGATGGCCCACCAGCGAGAGGCAAATCGCTTTGCATCGCACAACTTCACGCAGCCGCGTCGTCGATGCGATTCCTCGCAACGGCAAAAGCAGCCGCCTGCGGGAACTTTCCGGAGCAATCCGGGCGTGTCCGCGAGCAGCGTGAGCGAGCAAGAAAGGAAAGTCATTCCCAGGAGGTACACCCTCCACAAGGTTCGCGGTGAGATGGTCTTGGAGACGTACCAGCGCATGTGCGCCATTCTGTGGAGAGGCTGGAGAAAAACCGATAGACCTGGGAGTTCGAAAATCTTGTTACCTGAGTCCTGGAACCAGGCTGAATCTGAATTGGACAAAGGAGAGGCTATTTCCCGATTCAGACTTGGGGCAGTTCCGAATCGGACTCTCTGTGCGGATTTGGCGCGGCGTTTTAGGCTTCCCCTAGGCTAGCCTAAACATAAGTAAGCACTTATGTAGGTGTCGTTCGCACGTCACGTTGGCGTGTGCCGTGCATCACGTGTTATGTGGGCGCGTTTCAAATGACGAAATGTGAGGAGAGGCAAGCGAGGGGGAAGGGGCTTGCTTGTCACTTTTTACAGATCGTTCCCACCTGCCTCTGAGAGGGAAGCTAGGATGGATGACCCCACGCGCTGGTGTGAAAACGACGCCAGCAATTGAAACGCGCCTTCAGGGGCCCCCGATCCCAAGCGGGGGCCCCTCTTTTTTCTACGCGTTCCTGAGCTATTGGTTCTTGTAGGTGTTCTGGATTTCGGCTGTTCGCTATCGCGTCAACTCTAGCTTACAACTCATCGATGCCGCTGGGCCGCCTGTGCCGCCGCCCCGGAGGGCACGTTCTGCCTCGCACTGCGCGTCGCGGTAAGCGAGCCATGCGCGCTGCGCTTTTCGCGACAAGGCCGCGTCTTCAGGCTGGAGTTTCTTTACGGTTAAGCCGTAGATCCTATTGATTTCTGCGTCGGCCTTCTTCAGCTCTCTAGCGAAGCACTCGTTGATCTGCAAGGTGCTTTTCGCATCCTCGCACTGGGCCTCGGCTGCGTTTCCCGTCGCAAGCGTAAAAAATGCCAGTAGAAGGATTCTGCTGCGCCAGGACATATCAATTCACTCTGCGGGCGACGGCGATATGGGCCTGGCCGAGCGCATGCGCCACCTGCGTCTCGCGCAAGCGTGAAGCATCATATTCAAACGACAACTGTTTATTCGATTCGTCGAGCCGGAATCGCCGCAAGCCGTAGGTGTTCGCGAATTCGCCCAGATGCCGCAATTGTTGTTCCGTCAGTGGTGATTGCAATTCGTAGGTAACTTCCACGAGAGTCATGGCGGCATTATACCAGCCGCTGCGAAAATTCGAGACTATCCGCAGGTAATCGGAATTCATCTAACATAGTGATATGTCCGACTCATCGCCTCGGTCCAGGCCTCCGATTCCAAGCCTGACGATCTTAGCCACGCCGCCAGCACAGAAGGATCCCGTCTGCGGAATGACGGTTTCTCCGGAGAAAGCCGCCGCCAACATCGAGCACGCTGGGAAAACGCACTACTTCTGCTCGAAGAGTTGTGCCGAGCGGTTTTCGCGCGACCCGGAGAAGTTTCTCACTGCTCCCGGACTTGCAGGAATGGACCAAGGTCGCGCGCCTGCGGAACACGGGATTGCCCATCGCACAGAAGCCTCTACAGCGCGCGTGACGACTGCCGAAAAAAGGATTCGTTATACCTGTCCGATGCATCCGGAGATCGTCCAGATTGGTCCAGGGAGCTGCCCCATTTGCGGCATGGCGTTGGAGCCGATGGACGTTTTTGCGGAAGTGGAAGCCGATCCCGAGTACGAGTCCATGCGGCTGCGTTTCTGGATAAGCGCCGTGTTGTCTCTTCCGCTGCTGCTCCTTTCCATGCTGGGCGACCTGATTGGCGTCCATCTGGCGCCAAATGTTCGAAATGGTATTGAGTTTTTTCTGGCCTCGCCTGCAGTTCTTTGGGGCGGCTGGCCATTTTTCGTGCGCTTCTGGTCCTCGCTCGGCAATCGCAGCCCGAACATGTTTACGCTGATCGGGCTGGGCACCGGCGCCGCGTACTTCGAAAGCGTTATCGCTACTTTTTTCCCGCAAGTTTTTCCGGCCTCTTTTCGGGGAATGGATGGCGCCGCGCCGGTTTATTTCGAAGCAGCGGCCGTAATCACCACACTCGTCCTTCTTGGGCAGGTTTTGGAATTGCGTGCCAGACAGCGCACCAGCGGAGCGATTCGCGCGCTGTTGAATCTCGCGCCACAGCAGGCGCACTTGCTTGGGGCTGATGGCGCGGAGAGTGACGTCCCGCTCGATCAAGTAAAGCGTAGCGACAAACTTCGCGTACGCCCGGGCGAACGCATCGCTGTGGACGGCACGATCCTCGAAGGTGCGAGCGCCGTTGACGAATCCATGGTGACCGGCGAGCCCATGCCGGTCGAAAAAAGCGCCGGGGACAAAGTCACCGGCGGAACGCTGAACACCAGCGGCAGTTTCATCATGGAAGCAGAGCGTGTCGGCGGCGAAACCATGCTGGCACAAATTGTGAAACTCGTCAGCGAAGCGCAACGCAGCCGCGCACCGTTGCAACGACTTGCCGATCGCGTCGCAGCCTACTTTGTCCCGGCGGTGATCGTCGCTGCGATCCTCTCTTTTGCAGGCTGGACATTGTTTGGCCCGGAGCCGCGTTTTGCGCACGCGCTGGTCGCGGCCGTGTCCGTGCTGATCATCGCGTGCCCTTGTGCGCTTGGCCTCGCGACGCCGATGTCCATAATGGTAGCAGTTGGCCGCGGCGCCCACGCGGGCGTGCTTGTTCGCAACGCTGAGGCCCTCGAAACGCTCGCGAAAGTCGACACGCTGGTCGTGGACAAAACCGGCACACTCACCGAAGGCAAGCCGCGAGTTGTCCGGATATGGACCTCTCCGAATTCGGCGTTGAACGAAAGGGAACTTCTCGCCCTTGCGGCAAGTGCTGAGCGTGCAAGCGAGCACCCACTTGCTGCGGCGATTCTAACGGCAGCAAACGAGCGGAAGATTGTTCTCTCGGAGCCGGAGGATTTCCATTCGGCCGGCGGTTTGGGCGTGCAAGGTCGGGTGAATGGTCGTGATGTGGCAGTTGGGTCACAGGACTATTTGGAGAGTTTGGGTGTGGCTGATTCACCGGATCAACTTGACGATTCAATTCTTGCGGTTGGCAAAAGTTTGACGCTAGTCCTTGTCGCCATAGACAGAAAGCTGGCAGGACTCTTCATTCTGGCGGATCAAATTAAGCAAAGTGCGCCTGAGGCAGTGAAGAGGCTGCAAGCGGATGGCGTGCGAGTCGTGATGCTGTCTGGCGATCGTCTCGAAGCAGCGACTGCAGTTGCGCGAGCACTTGGGTTGGACGATGCCAAAGCTGAAGTACTCCCACACCAGAAGAAAGAGGTCGTCGAGCGACTGAAAAAAGAGGGCCACATCGTGGCAATGGCGGGCGACGGCATCAATGACGCTCCTGCACTGGCTGCAGCGGACGTTGGAATCGCCATGGGCACGGGAACGGATGTGGCGATTGAAAACGCGGGCATCACCTTGGTGAAAGGGGATCTTCGCGGCATCGTTCGCGCGCGAAAACTGAGCCGAGCCACCATCCGCAACATCAAACAAAACCTGGCCTTCGCTTTTCTCTACAACGTGATTGGAATTCCCGTCGCCGCGGGCGTTTTCTTTCCTTTTTTCGGTTGGCTGCTGAGCCCGATGATTGCCAGCGCAGCGATGAGTTTCAGCTCCGTGTCCGTCATCGCCAATGCTCTTCGCCTGCGAAAAGCCTCGCTCTAGCAATGCAACAGAAGCTTTGACCGCACTAATTCGCAGTACGATTCTTATCCCTGCGCGACAGAATTTTGCACACTCGTCCACAGATTTGCACAAGCGTTCGATACGAATTTGATTGACGCCGAAAAGAGGAACATTTATCTTGCGCCTCAGATTGAACCGGGAAGCTTAAGAACTTTACGGATCAATTTAGAGGGCGCAGCAAGATTAAACATCGGCCGCGCCGCGAGATTGAATCGCGAAGCTCGAAGCCTGAACGGTTTCGTTTTGGAGGGCGCGACTAGCCTAACGGCGGTCACGCCGCCAGGTTGGTTCGGAAACCTCAAACTTAACGGTTTCGTCGAAGGGACGCAGCAAGCGTAACAGCGAGTTGCGTCGCGAGACGGAACCGGGAAGCGAAAAGCCTTACGAACCGGGTTGGAGGGCGCAATTGCCGCAAGGCGGTTGCGCCGCCGGGCGAAATCGAAAAGGTTAGAAACTTTACGGCTCAGTTAGAGGGCGCAACAGGCTAAACACCGGTTGCGCCCTCAATTTTTTTGGCCTTTCTGCAACAGGAGTTTAGCCCCTTAACATCCACTCACTACTAGTAATTCACTTTTTCTCGGCGGGTTCGAGCAGCCAAATTTCATCGGAGATGTGGCGGTAGTTCGTGGTAATCAGCTTTTTCCCGTCGCGCGAAACGTCAAACGGGAAATTCGTTCCCACGAAATGCACGTTGGAGAGCGTGCGCGTCTCCCCGGACTTCAGGTCGTGTACCTGAATTTGCTGGTTTCCATCCGGACCGACGACCTGAAAGCCGATGTGCTCTCCGTCGGGCCACCACACCGCCCAGCCGCCGGTCTTAGTAAGTTGCCGGAGACCGGTGCCATCGGGGTGGACAATGAAAACGCCGCTGGAAAAACTACGGCTGGGGCTGAAGCTGATCCATTGTCCGTTCGGAGACCAGCGCGGGACCGAACCTGGAGTCTCCATAACGCGGCGAGCTTCGCCCGTGCCGTCCGCGGGTGCGACGTAGAGGCGGGAGATTTTGTTTTCAGTGCGCGAGAAGACAATCGAGCGGCCGTCCGGGGATACATCTCCATACGCATCGCTGCCGGCACTCGTCGAAGTCGCAGGCCGCGCCGGTCCACCATTGGCGGGAACGCGCCAGATACTCAGAGGTTCGGTTCCCCAGGTATTGAAGAAGATCGTAGCGCCATCCGGTGCGAAGCGAGGATAGATTTCTGGAGTCTTCCCAGAAGTGATTTGGCGTGCCTGTCCGCCCTCTGTTGGAGTGATCCACAGATGCCACGCGCCGTCAGGCTGATCGCGCGAATAGACGATTTCCTTGCCATCGTGAGAAAAAGCCGGAGCCCACAGGCGAGAGGAGTCGGTAAGAAGCGTGGCTTCTGCGCCGTCCGACAGCGAATAAAGGACCAATGAAAACCGCGAGCGGGAATTGAGAAACGCGATCGTGCCGTTTCGCGCGACGCTGGGATAAGTGTCCGGGCCGGGGCCACTCGTCAATTGCACTGGCGGCTTTGCGTCCAGCGGTTGCCACCAGATGTTCGATGCGCCTCCGCGATTCGAACGGTGGATGACGCCCCGGCCGTCCGGAGCAAAAATCGGAGAATCGCTTACTACTCCCTGCGCATCCTTCGTCAAACGCGCTGGGTTTCCTCCCTGTGCTGGTATGGTCCAGATCTCTCGATTCATCCCACCGCGGCTTCGCGACGCTGCCAGAAGGTTGCCGTCAGGAGACCAGGAAGCGCGCCCAAAAAAGGGATAGACGTCATCGCCTTTCAAAATCATGTGCGTGTCCGAACCATCGGCGGGAGCTGTGGCCAGCGCTTCCGTCTCTCCTGGCTTCCTCAAAATGAAGGCAAGCTTGGTGCCGTCGGGGGACCATGAAGGACTCTCGGCCCAAGGCACCAATGGGGCGATGTTGCCACCCAAGGCAGGAATCACGCAGAGCTCTGGCTGATTGGAGTTGCCGCTGTGCCTGACAAACGCGATCTTCTCGCCATCCGGTGAGAATTGGGGATCGTCTTTCTGGGCGCCGTCATTCGTGAGGCGCAGATGCTCGCCGCCGGAGAGGCGGCTGACGTACAGGTCTTGCTTGTTGTCGCTCCCCTGCACATACGCGAGCATTTTGCCGTCCGGCGAAAGTGCCGGCCCGCTGAGGTTTCCCTCAGTCGAAAGGAACAGCCGCAACTTGCCGCCCGTTTGCATCCCGCCGCCGGGTTTGCTGAAGCGGCTGTATGCGAAGAGGAGAGCCGCCGCTGCTGCTAGCAAGCCGGCGGTTGACAACACATAGCGAGCTCCGGATTTCCCCGCAGGCGGTGTTGCCGCTCGCGGAGTAACGCCAGTGTCAGATTGCAGCGCTTCCAACGCCGCGCGGATCTCGCTTGCTCGCTGGTAGCGATTCCCCGGGTCCTTGGCCAGGCAGTGCATGATGACGGCGCGGAGTCCCGGCGTGACATGCGTTGGCAATGCCGCCGGTGATTCCCGCAAGATCGCCGTCGTCAATTCGAATCCCGTGCGTCCCTGGAAGGGAAGTGCGCCGGCGGCCATTTCGTAAAGCAGCACTCCCAGTGACCAGATGTCGGTGCGAACGTCCGGAGACTTTCCTTGGAGCAGCTCCGGCGCCACATAGGCTAACGTTCCGGCGACGCTTCCTGAATCAATGGCCGTCGAACGCGTGACCCCTTCGAGCGATGCTTCCTTGATGCTCATCGCCAGGCCGAAATCCAGCACCTTCAATTGGCCTGATGAAGTCATTCGCACGTTTGCCGACTTCAAGTCACGATGGAGAATTCCCTGTGAATGAGCGTGATCCAAGGCGTCGGCAACTTGCGCGCCAAAATCAAGCACCAGTTCCGTGGGCAGTCCATTGGGCGGGATGCGTCGGCTCAGCGTTTCTCCCGCGATGTACTCCATGGCAATGTATGGCTGACCGTCAACTTCGCCCACTTCATAAATCGTGCAGATATGCGGATGATTCAGAGCCGAGGCAGCACGCGCCTCGCGGAGGATCTGCTTGCTAGACTCCCCATCCGCCAATGGGCTAGTCGAAGGCAGTTTGAGGGCCACGTCGCGGTGCAGAGTTTCGTCCCGCGCACGAAAGACAACGCCCATACCGCCGGCGCCTGCCTTATCCAGAACGAAATAGTGGGCGAATGTTTTGCCAATCATGGGGAGGGGCCGTGCGCGGAATCATAGGTCGTCGCGCGAATATCGTCAAACTTGAGGCCTGCTTAGGATCGCCTACGCCTCTGCCTCCATACTCTGTCATCCTGAGCCTAGCGAAGGATCGATCCCAACGATACCCACAAGCCAAGTTAGGAAGGAATTTAGGTTTGCCCGAGAAGGGAATCGAAGTACGCCAGCATGTCCGGAGAGTCCCATTGCTGGAATCCGATGAACTTGCGGGCTATTTTGCCGTGGCGATCGATGATGTAAGTCTCGGGGTACATTAAAGTGCCGTACTCCTGCGCAATTGGAGAATGATTGTCCCTGGTAGAGGGATCGCGGTACGTTGGAAAGACTACGCCTTGGTCACGGAGGAACTTTTCATAAGCTGCGGTGTCCTCGTCGGCGGCGACCCCCAGAATTATGCCGTTTCGCGACTCGATGTATTTCTGCAAACGATTGAGGGCGGGAGTCTCTTCGACGCAAGGCGGGCACCAAGAAGCCCA
>Ga0070716_100000971_pt1 | contig 12456 bp, 10 predicted proteins | sample LARL112metaG_FD_71395 | JGI IMG/M metagenome (GOLD analysis project Ga0070716, IMG submission 71395) | Corn, switchgrass and miscanthus rhizosphere microbial communities from Kellogg Biological Station, Michigan, USA - LAR L11-2 metaG | ecosystem: Host-associated > Plants > Roots > Rhizosphere... | reverse complement strand
TGATGTGCCATGCAGGAGGAATAAACACTTTGGGTTGCTGGATATCTGCTTCCTTTAATATTGCAAGACCTTTAGCAATTTCTTCTTTAGTTTCTTTAGTCGTCAGTGTATAATAGTCCTCCACAGAGTGTCTATATTCATGATATAAACCATGGAGTGCTATATTCGGTTTATCTTTCATGATATACTTATCGATAAAAATTGAAAAGGTATCTTTGGTAACCGGATATTTCTTGAGGTAGTTGGGAATAATAGCTATATTATATTTCACGCTAGCTTCTTCTATTCGCTTCATAGTTTCAATAGTATTAGATAAGTGGTCTTGAAATGCGCTAACATCATGGATAGTAATTATCCCTATCTTCTTAGAATGATAAGTCAATATCTAGACGAACATTATGATATTTGTTTATTATTTAGCATTTGTTATCAATATGAGAGTACTTTCTGGTATAACTATATACTATACTTGATTGGATAATTGACTATTATATAGTGGAGTTAATACTTAGTAATTTAGTACACATCAAATGATAACAACCGGAAAAATTTCGTATTCTAATTGAGTATTCATTATAAGCAGTGAACATTAAGCTTGTCTATATCCTTTTCTAGGTTTTATAAAATTCTCTCACTAACTAGTTAATATCTAGTTAATTTAGTGAATTATTTACTATATACTGATAAGAAATGTTCGTAGCAAGAATAGGGTGTATGACATCTCCAATATATCATTCTTTATTTATATTCCAAGAATATCTCCAATCCCGGTACTCTGTTGACTACTATTATTACCTGCATTGCCTCCTCCAGTGAGACTGCCCAGCAGTGATCCTATTCCTAGGTCTTTATCAGCTTATTCATTTAATAAATTTACTCCATGTTGAGTGTATTGTATAGCTTGATCCGGGGTCTTGCATACCTGCATTTTGTTGTATTGTCACACTAGCGGATGATCACGATTCAGCGTGTTGAGACTCGAGAAGCTGACTTTAAGGCACCATTATTACTAGTATTACTATCACTACTGTCCAAAAGTGAGCTCAAGCCTTTTTGCATCATATTTTGCATAAGATACCCAAGAATTGCATTTATTATAGAGCCAGACACAGATTGCTGCACTCTGGTCAGTTGTGAAAACATTCAAGTGAAAGTATCTAGAATCATTAAGTCATTTATAAGATGAGGCATTTTATTTAATAATATAACATGGTTTGATAGTTAGCATTTGTTCCAATAATCAGACCCATTGTTATTATCAAGGCTCTGTATTTTTCTGGTCATATTGTTGATTCCTTGTATTTTTCATAGTTAGACAAGATCTTTTCTTGATCTTTGACTAAATTGACTCGCCTCTAACCCTACTTAATCCACTGATAACGTTATCTACAGTTATACTATTCTCTTTCTTGATAAATTACATCCAAGCTGGTTCCTGAGCTTCCTTTTCCTCCAGAACAATGCACCGTGGCTGGTTTTGTTATGTCAATTTGCTGACTAATATAATTAACCATATAGTCTAATTCCGAATGGAGCACCATAGTATGTATACTAATACGTAAATAATCAATTTTCGTGCATCAGCCATTCTTGCGACAAGGGCTTTTTCTTGGTAACAATGATTCTGATACCTTGGGTATGAATTAACCGTTTTGCTTCTTTCCTGGACATGGGTACTCCACTTCTAGCTAATTTCCATTTAATAATCCAATTAAAATTAGTAGGTCTGCCTGTTATGAGATCGTACAATCGCTGGTAAATATAACTACTTTTGCCATGTAGTATGTCATAGTGCTACGATTATGAAAAGTTATGATCAAACTGCAGTATACATCACTATCCTGAATGGCTGCAATCAATAAACAAGATAAAATTTAAAAGTTGCTTCTATTTTTATCGTTCTTCGTCTTCTCTATCAGTACCTTTTACTCTAACCTCTTCCTTGTTACCTGATCACTTACTGTCTTAGTCTATGTCATTGGTTTTTTCTTGACAGTGCCCCTCCTTTACATATGGCTACTTTGTTACCTGTACTTGTTCTTGCTTTAATGGAACTCTAATTTCTTGCTCTGATTCTATAGGCCCATCTGCTGCTGGAGATGTTCATTTAGGTAATTGTTCAATTCTGATATCGTGCATTGTCCGTCAGCCAGAATTATGGGAATGGCCGAGATCGTTATGAGTATATCGGTTACATAATATCATTTATGATAAAATTGGTAGTTACAGACTATTCACTGAACTGATCTATGTCGGTTGCTAGGCTTTCTTGCGAGCAGGAATAATTCAGATCGCAAATGGTGATAGATATTGCCTGCCTAGCAGTCTGTGTACTATTATTCGATATATTATTTAGAAACATGCAGTTGAAGCCTTAATTAGGTATAACGCATATAGACAAATGCTGTTAGAGATCTGATGAGGTCGCTTCGGATTCAGTTGTATGCCATAGATTGGCTGTTAATCCTTTAGGATAGTGAATTCGGCTTGCGATCGTTTGTTTTGCTATATGTGATATTAATTGATAGAATATTTATTATCTAATCTTAAATAATTATGAGGATATTATAATAGATAAGAACAAAGAAGCTTTTAAACTGGGCTCTTCAATTGCTAAGTTGATAACATCTTCTTGGAATTCTCAGGAAAATCTACACTTTTAACCAGGGTCCATACGGTGAAGGAGCTTTGTTAGGTTTAAGAAGTCTTTTCAGCAAATCACAACCTATGCCTTCTGAAATATTATCGGGTTTAGGTAAAGGTCTAGCCGAAGATGATTATGCCGAGAGACTTAAGCTTTGCCTTCGATAAAAAGCCCGAGAATAACCTTCGCATTGACATTAGTCTTAGTACCCCCAAAGATCATCCGCAACAACACCTTGTACTTCGACTACGATCAATTCTTAGAATACAAATCACAACACTGGCAATGAGATGCAAAGAGGCTAATAAAATATCAACTATTGGGAAAACAAAAATCATCACCAAGCTAACCAGTAGATGAAAACAAAAACAACTTTTATAGACTTTAGGAGCAACCTTCCTATCTATTTCGTTAATATCTGTGCTGACTCTCTTGAAAATACTAATTCATTGTCTGTTTACGCTCTGAATTCAAAAGCAAATTGAGATAGTTGTAAAAATGTTAAGTCTAGATAACAAGATAATGAAATAAAAGCGTCAGGTCACCTTGTGAATAATCAAATACAAATGGCCAGTAACATGGATACAAGGCGGTTTAAGAAATCTAGTACGTAATAATACTAATGTGATTAACCAGATCTCTAATAATACAACTCCTATTACTTCATCTCTAAAAGGCGCTTTTTCTGCTAACTTTACTATGGCAAAACTTGATTTTCGTATCGAACGAGATAATAGTCGGTGGCGGCGATATATTAATTACAGGAATCGGAAATATTTATCCTAAGGCACTTTAAAGTCCAAGTCGCTATCACGGTACATTTGATGGGAAAGCAGCATATACTTGGTCATATAATAGACACAGTTAAAACGAGAATCATTTTGCGAGTACTCATATTTGGGATACTAATAAACTGTATTGGATTGAAGAAGATGAAAAAGACTCACGCCAACCACATCCCAGTCCATGGAGCAACAAAATAAACATAGTACGAATATGTCTATGATTATGTGATAAATTGTCGATCGACAAGTGAGTGATAGGCTTTGTTCTATCAAATTTGTGCCATCCTTTCGGTCTTTATATATGGTACTATATGAGATATTAAAGATACCAATTCTCAAAAATATGATCTCCATGATAGTTTATATGCCTATAAATGTACTATAGAAATGTGTGTGGTAACAATTTTTGATACAGAACAGTTATCCAATGATAGAATGGCATGTTAAACATTTGGAGAAAGTAGTTTTGAAATTTGTAACGGGACTAGCAGAAAATGCAACCTCTTGGGAAAAAAGAAATAACAAACGTTATGGTAGAATAAATAATGTTTGTAGACAAATAAACTATGACATAAAACAAGGTGCTACTTATGATCAAGTTCTCTTGCTTTTACAAAGAATCCGGAATGATTCTTCCTTTTCTAGTCTTCGAGATAATAATGGTTCTTTAGAAAGATTAGGTGAGTTGGAGAAATATTTTCAACAACGGCCTGTTGAGACAAAAAGTTGGTGGTATTAATCTATCAGTCAAGATATTTTTTATAACAAGTTTAAGTAGGGTACCATAATTTTTTGGATTATCACTACTAGGTTCTCATTAAATTCAATTTTTACACTGCTAAAATTTGCTTACTTGCTAATACCTTGAATTTTAGTATTAAATAGAGTACGAATGTAGCATATGTCGATACCATTATTCATTGAGGATACTTACATTACATATCGCTCTACTGACAATATTGCAACTTATTTTAAATGAGAAGGACTGTAGGGATAGGAAAGAAATTAATGATATTAGAAATAGGAACCAAATAAATCCAATACATGATCCTTGACTCAAGTAAAAGAAGAAAGATATATAAAATTAAACAAAGCAATTCTTAAGTTCCATAACAAGTACAATATTAGGTGTTGGATCCGGTAGGCAGTCATTCCAAATCTTTTACAATTGATAAACATTACTTGCTAACATAATGTCTGTATCGTCTTTAAATTATCATCCCTTTTCAGCGTTAAATGCCGGATATATATCAAATACTTGGGAAATGATTTAGAAAAAACATGATCCTAAAGTCCGACGTCACTAATTACATACTATACTCGTGTTCTGAATCATTCATTTTAGAGGTTAATTTCATACTTGTATAAATTAGAATCTGAATTCTCGTTATTCTTGTCTAGTTCAGCTCGTCTAATTTGCACATCAGTCGTAAAAGGTTTTGAAGTCCATGAGTCTAAAGCAGACTTTTCACTAAGCCTGACAGTCTACCAGTTACGCTTCTATTAACAGGCCCGTAACGAAAATGGTGTTGTGGGTTTTCCATTTTTTTACATTCAAATATAGTATAACACATATATTCACCTACTATAACTAATGCGATCTATGTCAATTGTTGAATCAGCTACCATGATTATTTTAATGGAGTTGACATTTTCATTATTTTGTCCAGTCGTTAATTGGTATACGGCAAAACTTTCTAGTTAAAGTGACAACGTAGAAAGGATTTGGATTTAATGAAATTAAAGAGCATATTTTGAAAATGAATCTTTACTTTGTCATTTGTCGTTCTTTTAGAAAAATATTAGCTAGTTTGTCCACTATAGTTTCAGCACTGATTGGTTTAATAGCGAATTCCTCTGCCCCGTATTCCAGAACTCTGGTTTTTTCACTTTCATCATCGGCTATCGCGAATATTTTGATATCTGAATTCAGACGCTTGATTTTGATGATTAACATCGCACCCCTATCTGCTGCTGTCTTTCCGTCCATGACTATGACATCTACTTGATTATTCAATTTCGTAATTATTTCTAGACATTGATCTGCATTGAATGCTTTGAATACTTGATGACCATTTAGCGCAAACGTAGCCGCCAGTAGAGTTTGGATGTCGGCATTCTCTTCAGTAATGATGATTCTTAGTTTTTGTGGTTGCGTGGTAGTAATTTATATCACCTGATGGATTATTAACTTGATACGTCACTCTTCTTCTATGAAGTTATTACATATATATAACAATCCTTTTGGGGAAGTAACAATAATTTAAACAGTAGACGCATTAAATTCGCCTAGTCGTAAATTAAACTAATAAATTGGCTGCGTTACGGGATAGCACAAAATTACTATGATAATTATTAAGTATTATGCAGGGTTCAATGCCGGCAAATTTATGATTTTTCTGTTTATTGAATCTATTACTAAATGTGTAGTTAACGTATAGAATAAGGAATCTAAATCAAGGAATATAGCCATGTCCACTTTATCTCAAAGTTTTGATGTTTGAGTCATCCAACTCTAAGACAAGTATTGTTAGTATTCATACAATCTTTAAAGATAACCTAGGTAAATATAATCAAACTAAAAAGTCTTCTAAATAGAAATATTGTATTGAATACAACATAACATTAATAACACTTAAGTGATAGAAACAAAAGAATACAATCTTAAAATGAACTTCTTTAATTGATATTAACGGAGCAGTGGGTATTATATCTTTCCTTCCTCATGGCCATACTATTATGTATTAATATGATACCACAACAAACGTTTTTCAACTCTAACATTATTAATGTCAAATAACTTGATGGCTAACAAGTCGAGGGGACGGATTCAAAATTCTGATGGTAAGTCGTTAGGCTACTGGGCCGCGCATGAGCAATATTCTATGGGTGATTTGCTTAGATACATAGTTGAGGCTGAGAAATATGGCTTCAAAACAACTATGACAAGTGATCATTTTCATCCTTGGTGGCACGATGATGTATATGGGTAATTTTGTTTGGGTATGGATTGCTGCTGCAGAAAGGACCAAAAACATGCAATTCATAACTGGAGTTACGGCTCCAATATACAGATATCATCCAGCGATAATGTACATAGTACCAGCCCAGATGAAATGAAATTTATTAGAGAATTTGGAAAAAAAATAGTGCCATACTTTCAAGGATGGACTAAATAGTTGAAAATAATTCCGTTTATTTGCATAGCTTTATGAATAGATATTTATCCTCTAAACAAAAACTAGAGCCGAATCATTTGATAGCATATATACCATAACACATTTTATTGAACAGTGCATGCCATATCGAAAGATAATAGGTTGCAACATCATGTTTAAGAATCGATGAATAGAATTTTGGTACGTTACATGAATGATTCAGAAATTCAATCCTAGACGCCCATATTGTGTAGTATCTACTTTATGATTGATAAAACCATGTTGCAGATTGGCTCTGACCAAGAATTGTTATGGGTTGTCATAGAACCAATACATAACAAAATTCTTAGAGTGTATGTATATCTTAAAACTAAGGATATTGATAGTTGATAAATAATTGAGGTCATTGGTCAAGATTTATGGTAAACAGATTGTATATTCAGATGCGGGCACTTGGCATCCTGAGGCACACATATTGTTAGGACTAGTTGTATTCACCACATGAAAAGAACATAGTTTGGAAGAATGTTCGAATATTTCAAAGATGTAACTGAAGCATTTAACGATTACTATTCATGTATAATAGATGGGTTATGCAATTTAGGATTATTATGAGTCTGCGAAAATATGGTACCCTACTTTAGTTTATACTTTACGTTATGAGGAGGACTCTTCACTTAACAATCTTTTCCATAATCTCTCTATTGTGCATATCTACAAATAGACTCAACCAATTCATTACATGCTTATCTTACAATCATTTTCTTTCCTTACAATGAAGATAGTCATCAAAGCAATAATTTGTTTCCTTCTAAAAGGCAGACATTTTATTTTTTTGCTATAGTTACAAAATGCTTTTATGGCTAGTGTGATCCAAGTTGCTATTGAAGCAAGACCATGCTAAACCATACCAAGATAGATGATGATACTTCTCAGATCAATGAGATCAATCTTAAAATTATCAATATTTTAAAAAAGGATTCCTCAACACCGTTTGTTGATGTAGCAAAACGAATTGGTGTTTCAGATGCAACCGTGCATCAGAGGGTTAGAAGAATGATTGAAGCGGGCATTATCAACAAATTTACTATCTCTGTAGATAATAACCTTCTAGGATATGATCATATGGCGTTTATGGGAATAAATATTTCTCCTGGTTCTGCCGACCAAATTATATCAGACCTATTAAAAATCGAGGAGGTCTTGGAAATGCATGAAATGCATGGTAAATTTGATTTATTATTAAAGATTCGCGCTAAAAATCTAATTCAGATGAGAGAGATAGTAGAAAATAAGATTTGCAAAATCCCACATATTCTCGAGTCGGAATTAATGACTGTACTTAAAACAGAAAAGGAAGAACAAACCGTATCTCTTGAAAAGGATATTGAATTCAAAGAAAAGCTATATTTTGAATAAACCAATTAAATATTCTCTAGCATAGCAATGTAACAAATTTGAATCGTAGAATAGACCATGCAAACTGTTCTTAAAAATCTCGAAAAGCTTGTTTATAAGATATGCAGCATTCATATGACTAAGAATAATTGGAATTCTCTATACTATCTTCGTTATTAATTGTGTTTGTGTTGACCCCAATCAAGTTATTATTCAATATTCACAATTAGCTCATTAGCATGATCTTTCAGTGACTTTTTCAATTTTTTAGAAGTATGCCAAATCCAATCCATTACAAACACAAAATGCCTAGCGTTAGTTCTAGTTTTGAAGAATGGAAATAATGAAGATTCGTACGTTTTTAGGTGATCTAGTTTGGGGTAGTAAAAGGATGGCCGATATCTGTAAATATTGAAAGACCATTTTTACCAGTTTCTGCCACAAGTTTGCTCAATGAATCGATAAATGAAATGATATCCATGGACGACCCGAAGTACGCTCTACCCGCATTGAATATTATTAGCGATTCCTCTATTTTGGTACTTTTTAACGTCAATTTTATTTTTGACAGTAGTTTTCTGGCTTCTACTATCGAATCATAAATGGCAGAAAAAACTGTATCGTTATTTAATTCAAGATACTATCTTATGAGTTATGGATACACATTTCTTAGTGTTTTTAGATCACGATACACTATGTTATAATGAGAACCATAAGGCGAGCTCGTTGTATAATGAATAATATTATCATATTTATTGAGATTGATAAGTTGGTTGGCCATCTCGTCTTTCTTCCTATATATTAGCCCTTTTATAATATAACTTCTAGTATTGAATTAAAACATTACATCTAATCACTCTTGATGCAGTATCGCTTATTTGTATCTTGGTTCAGGTATTTTTATTTCAAATTTTGAAATTCCTAATTGTGACCCGTTAGTTCAATAATATATTCTTCTAGTTTAGTTATAAATTCCAAAATTGTTTTACAAATTTTTTAGTTGTAATGTACCTCTAGTAAAAAACGTAGATATAATAATTGTGACATATCAATTTTGGTAACTACTGAATCTTTTATCTTAAATAAGTAAATCACAGAAAGTAGTCTCTCCTAGCAGAATACTTTCCAATCCTAAGTATATGTGAGTGAGATAAATTATAACGAATTATACCGGGGCTTTCTTCCTAGGATGGAATTTTAATTCTATGCCTCGTTTTTCATTGTACGTAAAGGTAAAGGATTCGTTAGGTAAAATTGGAAAACTTGAAAGTTCAGTCTGCAAACAACACGGGCATCTATTCTCCGCAGGCAGCATATGTTTTCCAAAAAAAGTGGCACACCAAATACACGAGTCACACAAAATGAATATGGTTTCTTTTTTCTTCAAATTTGCTTTTTGGTTTACTTCAATTTGTTTTGAATGAGCTTTGGCTGCATTAGAAATTATGGACCCATTATTTGACTCATTATTACTAGTATTCATTCTCTCGCCTAGGTTCGTACTCGTTACGGTTATGCAATATTAATCATTCCAAGTGAATTAAACTTCAGAGAACAAGGAAATCTAATACTTATTATTTTATTAAATATGGATTTATCTAGACATAACTTAAGAGCAAATAAATAACAACTCATAGCGTAGTTATAGTAAGACATGTTCGTATTCCCATCTTCTAAGATAAATTTAGATCTATCTACTCCTGTCGTGAAATCCCATTTTTGGGTCAATTCATCTGGATTTTGCCCTTAATATCATCTGGGAGTTTAAAGTGTACACGCAATAGCGTAATTATAGTAAATAACCATCGTTATTACCGGTTCTGTTCAATTATATCTAATTTTCTCATAAAAAATAAGTAATCATCTATAATTATATAGCTTGAGCGAAGTGGGAATATTGTAATAATTATATGCTGGGTTGCGATTATATATAATGAGTGGAATGAGAAAGGCAAATGCTAAGGATGCATGGTATGATGTAACGGAAGGAGAGGAGTCTCCAGAGAGCTTGATTATCCCGTATGAAGATATTCATCAGAAGCAAAGAAGAATTAGTGGAGAAAGCTTTCCACATTGCTTATTGGAATTATGCGATCATTGTAGATGGTCGTGCTCCTGTTTTAATGTAAAAGGCAAAATCGAAAATTGTCCTCTTTGTGGCCATCAGCTATCCGAAGTACCAATGACTATAGAAGAGGTCTCTCAAATTGACTATCGAGTTGGCAGGCCAGGTATGACAATTATATTCGGTAGACGTCCACCTCTCAGATGATCATGGAGAAGTTTGCTCTCATACGGTATGAGTTAAGAATTGAGAATTAGGCGATAATTTGAACTGGCCTTCGCTTTAGAACATATCTCAAGTATTTATTTTTCAAAGAATAACTTTTCACTCTTATTTAATAAGATTTGATTATCACACAATCTCCCTTGCGACATCGATCTTGAAGTTATATGTCATGCTGCATATACCATATTTAGATTAATATACTAATAATAACGAAGTTTTATAAATATGACGAATTCTAATTAACCTAGATTTAAAACTATTGAATGCCTTAGATATTAAGCAACATAACCTGTATATCGCCTTCGTGTCAAATGGCCAGCACGAAAACTTTCAATCTCATCAAGCAGACGGTTGATATCCCTAGTTTTTGGCAAATAATTCATAATTCACAATAATAAATAAAATATGGCGCTGTAACAGTTCCAATGAGGTGCAATGATGCCTAGTTTGTAAGAAATTAATGCGCGTAGACTGCGAATATGTAATTCATTCCCTAAGCCCTCCTTGAACGCTAAAGCATCTCATCAACATTTTCTTGCCGGTAGATCGACCATTTGAAGTTTGAATCTAATTAATGGTAATTAGTTGGGATTGAGTAGCAGACCGAAATATATAGTAAATAATTATGTTCTTGGTTAAGTCATATAAGCCGTAAAAGAATCTCTAATTCCAAATATGTCCTCGATATCGACGATTGTGAAATTGTTTTCTATGATAATGACCATATACCAACAAGTAAATTGACAAATATTGAGGACAAATCACAATCAGACGACAGGATGAAAAAAGCCGAACGTGTTGCCAAGTATAATGAGAAGGATAATATACCAATTCAGACTGAAGAAGCAGAAGCCGAAACCCATGAGAATGCTGAAGTGGAGCATATAGCAGATGAAAAGGAAATCAAACGCAAAAGAGAAGACTGACATGCAGCAATCAGTTAAGGGTTATCATGAGGTGCAAGAAATGTTTCAGCTCCGAATTATGATTGGCGAGCGCAGCTAAATGACATCGCTATACAAGACTACTTCGTTACAAGCCCAAATTATTATTATTCCGATAGTTCAACATGCATAACTAACTATGCATTTCATCAACAAATTGACATAGTTTGTAAAAAATGTTCATTCAGTACAATATTGAGGTTTTTATTCTATAAGTGTATAGAATTCATAAATATAATGACGTGATTTAGCCAGTTGATGTCAATAGCAGAGGCCTTCGAGTGTGATGAAGGTGGTACATCGTACAATTCGCAAGGAGTTAGAAGATCACAACAAATATCAGCAGTGATTTCTAATACTTTACCTCATTTGATGCACTAGTCCAATAAATGATGAGAAAAATATACCGTCACTAATTTTATAGCAATTTTAATTGCATGTAGTTCTAATCGAATAATGCAACTGTGTTTCTTATGGAAGAATCTATGATATCAAGTATATTATGCAATATATGCTCGCAGACACTTTAATATGAACGACTCGAATTATAACCTCAAATAATAAAAGATCTGAAGTTATTTTTAATAATATGCATGTATTATATTATACCATGTCCAAGTGAGCACGTAACATCCATCCATCTTTTCATGTTTTTCCATAACACTAATCAAAAAGTCGTTTGTGCCCATATCATGATACTCTTCGCATCTATCAGCATCTATACGTAAACTTCTAATTATCTGTTCATGGTCTGCAAACAGATTTGAAATCATTGTCAATTCATCGGGATATTTTCCTGGATTTTCTTGAATTGAACCATGTTCTACGAACTCGGCAAGAGTACCAAGTGATCTGCCATTAAGAGTACGTGCACGCTCAGCAACTTAATCTATAATCTCATCTATTTGTTCATACCGTTCTTGGAAAAATTTATGTCTTTCACTGAAATTAAGTCCAACAACGTTCCAGTGATAATTTCTTGTTTTTCTAAATAAAATATATTCATCAGTCTCTTATTCAAAATTTGTATTACAACCATGACGAGAGTCCCTTGACAAATCAAATCAATATTAATATCTTTATTACTCTCCATTGCTAGTTGGCTGGTCATATTTTAATACTAAAAATTTGCGGAATAATAAAAAAATGTGACAAGGACTTGGACCATGCACTTTAGTCGCCATCTTATTAAAGAACTATATATATGATATAGTTTCGCATCTAACAATCATCTTTT
>Ga0070716_100000968_pt1 | contig 12466 bp, 10 predicted proteins | sample LARL112metaG_FD_71395 | JGI IMG/M metagenome (GOLD analysis project Ga0070716, IMG submission 71395) | Corn, switchgrass and miscanthus rhizosphere microbial communities from Kellogg Biological Station, Michigan, USA - LAR L11-2 metaG | ecosystem: Host-associated > Plants > Roots > Rhizosphere... | reverse complement strand
ATGTGGCTGCAGCTCTTCCCCCTTGCTTACTAGGTTGCTTTATTGCTTCAGTTTGCTCTGCCTCTCTTACCTTCTTCCCGCTCTTTAATTCACCTAGCGCTACAGCAACTTCGGCAGAATCTCTATATGTGCGTAAGGGAAGCGATTTTATCAAATCAAAAAGATCTTTACTAATAGTTGATGCTTTTTGAGATGAATAGTGTACCAAATCATCTTTTGCTTTTGGATAGTCAATGCCAGCTAATACTTTTTCAACATCTGCAGCAGAAGGAGCCTGTGGTGGATGTGCAGTATCCATATGTCTTCGTAAACGAGATTTCTGTTCAAATCCGTCTCCACAAACACTGCATGTAAATTGAGCCATTGGACTGGTTCACCTTTTATCTTATCTTATCTTACCTTATTCTATCTTATACTTCCTAATGCCTTTTCCACTTCTGCCGTATTGTGGTAAGTTCTATCAGGTATCTCCTTTAAAGTATCAATTACTTGTTCTGGTCGATCTAACTTTATCTTATTTTGTTTTGCGTACTCTATAATCTTATCTTTATCTTTTGGAAAAACTATTCCAGATAGTAATTTAGCTATTGCAGCAGCAGATGGTGCCTTACTTGCGGCAACCATGCCGCCAGTCTTTCCTCCTCTTCCTGGAGCTTCATCTTTTGATAACTGCTTTACCTCTTGTGCCATAGGTATCTCTTCTTTTTTCGGAAAGTTGCCCTTCAATAGAGGTTTTAAAGGAACCTCTTCCTTTCTTACTTTCAGTTCTTTAAATGTATCTGCGCTTGTTTCAGTTTCGTTTTGTTCATCTATGTTAATTCCAAGTTCTTCTTCCACATCTTTTTTGCGAGCTCCAATTAGCAATAACTGTGTGTTTTCGTAATCAAGTAATTCTGAGTTTTCTACATCTATCCATCTTCTATCTCCAAACATTTCTATTAGTCTCTTAGGATATTCTGGTTTTTTAGCAGAAGAAAATGCGGCAAAACCAGGTACGCTAATCTCTGGATTCTTTACAGATATTATATAGCTAGCCTCCTTCTTTATCTCAAATTCCTTCTGCGTGGGACCGGGTACCTCAGGAAGCTCCAGTAAATATGCTAGCTCAGTATGACCATCATGCTTAACAATTGAGTACTTGCCTTCTCCAGCTGGTGTAGCAGCAGCTAGCCTACGTTTACCTCTTGTCTCAGTTGTGTATTCAGCCGGCGAAAGTTCTTTATGAATATCTTCTGCATTTGAGGTTGTCAATATATTTAATGCCCAGTTTCGTTCCTTTGAGGTTGATTTTCCTTCAACGATTTCTGGTAATTGTTTTTGTCCAACTAAAAATAATCGATATATATCTTTTCTATGATGTTCATTTTCATGCATAGATGAAGTAACCATGTAAAATCTTTGCACATCTTTTATATCTTGAACCTCTTCAGTGTCTATTTTTGGCCGATAAAAAAAGAAAATATCACCTTGTTCTATCGTATCTGAACTAGTATCTTTTCTGGCCATGATCACTGTATGTATAATATGAAAGATAAACGCTGCAAATTTTAGTTATATTAGTGGTATGCTATTTATCTGGGTTTTTTATGACAATTAAAGTACTCAATATTAAAAGCCTTATCTAACCATACACATTGAATAAAATGGATTGTGTGGATTTGTATCTTTTGTAGTACGTACGATAAATAATGACCACTACTACAGACGAACAAGAAAGAGAATATAAAAAAAAGCGCTGATGGTACAGAGGTCGGAAGGAAAGAGGATCTGTTAAAAGAATATAGAGAAAAAGAACCAATGACACCTGCAAAAGAAAAACACATGAACCAATTGTTGTAAAAAGAGAGATGTCAGAAAAGATTACGGAACCAGGGAAGAAGTAATAAATCCTGAAGCAGCCAAAGATATATAGCTAGAAGAAGCGGCATGGCAAAATGGACTGCGGGTTCTTTCACTGGGGAATATGAGCAAGGCTGCTGGTTCGAATAAATATAAACATAAACATCTGGTTAATTAGGATACATAAATAGTACGATAATATGACTGAGTATCGAATTAAGAAATTCTTAATTTTAGTTCCTGTTAATTACCAGGAATATATTAGCATTATAATTAAATCTATTTTAACTACTTAATCAATTTGCATCGCAAGGTATAGAAAAAAACACTTTAACATTTATAGTAAAGAATATTAAATCATAAAGTTTATTTTATAATGTCTGTATGTGAACAGAAACTTGTGAGTTTAGGCTCATAAGTCTTCCAAGTAACATACGGACATTAAAGCTGAAATTACTCACTCATAACAAAGACATTACAATCATAGTTTATTAATGTATTATTGTTCTTTACCTTCATATAGTTTGTTGATAGTGCCAGTCAGTAGGATATCATATGTACTTATGCCGTCAAGATCATGAGCTAATAATTCGATTTTTACACGATTATAAACATTAAACCCACTTGTTCTGGCTAAACGAATTTATATATCAGTTAATATCAGAAGGTAACTGTCTATAATCAAATATACAATTAATTTTTGTAGTAACTCATTATTTAGAAGTAGTTTTTTCTAATCAGTAATATTTGTTTATAGTCTAATATTATATGTTAGTAATAATGTCAGGATACGTCTATAATTTCAGATGCGTTTACAACATGATATTATAAAATGAATCATGAATTCATCTACGATATGTGTACAATTCAAGAAAGATTCTTGATAGGTGTGTTAACCAGTATTTTCTTTGCCGGTACTTACAATACCAAGGGCTAAATAACGAGTCTAAATAACATTAATAAATAAATAGCAATTGTTTAGTGGTTATATCTATTGGATAATTATGACAAATGGCACTTTCAGCCATCAAATAATATACAGAAAAATAAGAATGTTAGTTTCTGTACTAGTTGCTCAAGTTTTATTTGATGATTGCATGCCTATTCTCTCATTTTATCCAACATGACATTCATTTCATGTTCACCTAATAGCCTCGAATAATTCTTTGACTGATTTTGTATAGACATTTCTAAAGCAAGGACTCACATAGTTTTTGTACAACTTTTTCTTGCTCTATGTAGGGACATTTTACTAATTTGAGACATTATAATTTAGAATACTGCTGGAATATAATCAAAATAGAGCTCTTAAAGTCACTAATTACAGGAACATAATAATAATAATAATACTCCATGTAATTATTAAATAATTTATGGTATACTGACGATATAAAGTGTTTTCATCTATAATAAAGCTTCCGCATGAGTATATATCTAATATAGATAAGACGGGTAACAAAATAGTAAGTTATGAATTTAGGTAAGAGGCAAGAATATGACACGTAACAACACACTTGGCTACTGGGTTGCCCAAGAACAATACTCTATGGCTAATTTATTTGAATTTGTAAAGGAAGCAGAAAGATGTGGGTTCACTACTGCGATGACTAGTGATCACTTTCATCCATGGTGGCATGATAATGGCTATGGAAATTTTACATGGATTTGGATAGCTGCTGCAGCCGAGAGAACAAAAAAAATACAGTTCGTAACAGGAGTAACTGCTGCAGTTTATCGCTATAATCCAGCGGTAATAGCTCAGGCATTTGCATCGCTTGATATACTTTACCCTAAAAGAATAGGTCTTGGTATAGGCACAGGAGAAGCCATGAATGAAGTTTCTCTTGGCTTTGAATGGCCTGATGCCAAAGTGAGATTAGATAGAACCACCGAAGCAATACAAATCATAAGAAAATTATGGAAAAAAGATGGAGAAGACAATAATAAGGACTTTGACAATGATGGTTTTTTGAACTTCATTGGCAAATACTTTAAAATTAGAAATGCGAAATTGTATTCTCCTCCATCTCAAGATATACCTCTATACATGGCTGCTGTTGGAGAGCAATCTATAAAAACTGCTGCAAAGTATAGTGATGGCATAATTACAGTTGTAAAACCAAATAAGGCAGCAAAAATATTTGATGTATTTGATAAAGAAGCTAAAGAAAATAAAAGGGAACTAGGATCTTTAGAAAAGATAGCCGAGTACAAAGTATCATTTTCAGAGGACTATGATGAAGCTTTTGAGTCCACAAAATTTTGGCGAGCGACAGCAATAGAAAATGCTTTCAATTTAGATATAAATGATCCAAGGGAATTAGAACGAAGAGCAAAGGAAGAAGTTCCAGATGAAAAGCTTAAGGAATCTATACAGATTATTACTTCAATTGAAGACACAATTAAACCAATAGAAGAATATTTTAAGATGGGATTTACAAGGGTATATATCCATAGTAGTAGCCCCAATGAAATCAAATTTATTCAGGAATTCAGCAAAAAAGTGCTGACTTATTTTTGACTCCGTCCACCAGAGAAAAATTAAAAATGTCGAAGTTTGAAAAGTTATATGGAAATATAGTAAAATATGAAAATGAAAAAGACCGGATCAGGCTTTAAAAATAACTATTATTTATATTATCATTTAAGAGAAATCGTGACTTTACTCACGTTCTTCAGGAATATTTCTTTTTGTACATGACTTATTAATTCATATCTCTATATATTTATTAAATCATAATAATATTGTACATACAATCCATGTTTGTACTAGGAATTTTCTAAGGCCGCTTTACTCAGTGTCATAGTTAGTATCTCATCAGATTAAGTTCACTCCTATTCTCATATTTATCATTAATTATTCAAATACTGATCTAAGTGAGGTATAGAAGAATATTGTAGGGCCTTATGTTACGAAAGAACATTTTCTAAGGGCGCAAAAATTTATAGAGGATACAAATAAACTCCTAGATAATGATTTAAGTCCCGAGGGGATCTATAACGGCGTATAGTGCAGAGACGCATCATATATTCTCAAAGATTGGTATTTATCAGGCAAGATTGAACAAACATTGAAGCAAACTCGCAATATCTGATTATATCAGATAGAAGCCGATGATAGGCAAAATGTAATTTATGGTAGAGGATATCCAGAGATCGACTTTAGACCAGTTACTTCTAATTATGCAACTAAAAAGAAATTTGAAGGATCTCTTCCAACTTCAATATTCGAAGAAAATAATATATCCGAAGTATTTGGAGATAAATCTTGATATTGATTCCACAACCTTGATGACATCAACAACCTCCTAGATTTTTACGAAATTATTGGAGCAAACAGATGACAGTAACAATAGACATTTTACTTTATTATGTGCACCTTAATTATACAAACCCAAATCAATTTTATAAAGTTCTTTATTTTATCGACAATAAGCATTATTGATTTTGTAATTCCAAAAATGAATAAAGTCATTAACTACTTAATTAGTCGAGATATGGATAATGATGATCTCTTAGAAGAAGATCACAGCGAGGACTGGATGGATAGTGTTGTGAGAACTAAAAAATAGTTTATAGTAATACAAGCTGGATCCTAGCTTTGAAGAATATCTCTAAATTATTAATATATATAAAGGATTATATTGATAGTAGCAAAGAAGAGCTATTACAATCCTACACTAGACAGAATGAAGTTGATTAACGAGACAGTAGCTGCGATAGACCAAAAGTTATGGTCAAATAAAGATGGATGTTATATAGATCTACAACAGGAATAGAAGCATGGGGCCATATAGAACATTCACTCAAGAAGTGATCTATATCTAATCGCAAATGTAGAGGAAATAAGAAGAGTAGAATCATCAGTTAATGAGGCTAACGACGGTAGTAACAATAAGAGTAAAAAAATTAGCACGGATAGAATGATAAGTAAACTAAATACTATCAAAATGAGGATATGGAAGGAAAATAAATGGCCGCTGGTCACAGAAGTCGAATTAAACAAAACAAGAGCATGGACACTCGAACCATATCAATATTATAACTACACATTTTGGCCATGGATGACTGCAGTAGAAGTATTGGCAAGAAGTAAGTTTGCTCAGTTTGAGGAGTGCAATCTATTACTTTCAAATTTTCTTTCAGAAGAAGGTTATCCTCATGACTATGCCCTCTATGAAGGAATAGATCATATTAGCAAAAAAGGAAATGGGGCAAAATCGTTTAGGGCAGGGATATTGTCTATAAGAATAGCTCTTTTTAATATGTTTGGAGGAAATAGACATTAAGGGCAAGGCATCATATTTTAAGAATAATTGAGCGATTGATTGATTAATGATTTTAGTCTGTTAGTAAGTCTAAATAGTCAGTCAAATATCAGTCTTAGTTTCATGTTACTAAATAATACGTCATTTATTCATTATTGATCTAGCCTACTCGCATTGTCATAGAAACAACGATATAGTACATAACAGATAGAATTTAGTTGTCGAGTATTTTTCATTAGAAGAAAAAATTGCAAATTAAAGCAAATATTAAAATGGTTAAATCTATTTGTACGTTGCTATCACAAGGAAAAATTATCCACTCTAACAAAAATTCTTCTAATTCCAAATCTTAATAAAAACTTCTGGCCTTAGAATAAGGCTGTAAAGTATTATTAGAAATAGAGAATAGTAAATTATGAATAAAGTAGATATCATCAGAATCTATTCAAAATATCGGTATTATTGGTCTTGGTCGAATGGGAACTGCCATAGCAAAAAATATTTTAAAATCACGATTTAACCTTGTGGTTTATAATAGAACAATAGAGAAAACTTATACCTTAGTTGAAGCAGGGGCCAATAGCGTAGTTAGTCCAAAAGAAGCCGCAGCAAAATCAGACGTTATATTGACTAGCCTAAGTGATGATCATGCATTACTAGATGTAGTTACAAGTGAAGAAGGGATATTATCTGGCTTGAAACCCAATAAAATCCACATTGGTACGTCTACTATTTCTCCATCTCTTTCTACCAAATTAGCTAAAATCCATAATGAACACGGTTCTTTATACTTATCCGCTCCCGTATTAGGAAATCCTATAGCTGCTCAAGCAGCCAAGCCCATTACGTTCGTAGCCGGCGATCAGAAAAGTATTAGGCTATGCGATCGATTATTTAATAGTTATTGTCAAAGGATTATCAACACCGGAAGAGAACACGCCAAATCTAATACCTTAAAATTGGCTGCAAACTATGTTATGTTAGTACTTCTTGATGTAATTGGTCAAGTATACGTTCTGGGAGAGAAAAGTAATGTGGATTTACAACTTATGAATGAATTGCTGGAAATTATATTTGATTATCCTGGATTAAAACAATATGCAAACAGAATTCGCACAATAGATTTTGATAATGTGGGATTTGATCTATCGTCTGCCTTTAGATACCCAACTCATACTTCAAACATCCTCAGATATTTATGCTCCTCTCTCATTTGCTGATTCAGTCAGAAATAAGTTTATTACATCAATTGCAAACAACTTGGGAAAAAAAGACTGGATTAGCATATATCAGGTTACTCGCATGCTTGCGGGGCTAAAAAATTGATTGATAAAATTCTCCTTTACTAAATCCGAATTAACTGAATTAAAATCAATTATCAACTATCAAGCTTGATTAAGTAATACTGAAACTCTTGTAATCAGATGAGCGGGCATAATCAACCTAAGAAGTTATAACATTAAATTTCCTTAAAATAAATAAACATAATACGAAAAATATTTGCCTTTTTTACCGTATGCCTGCGATCCATTACAACACGATATTGCTGCAAAAACTAGAAGATATATCATACAAAACCATCAAACTTATACTGATAAATTATGCTGCTGTTGAAAAGTGTTCTAAAAATACAAGAAAAGGACATTGTAAAATATTATCTACCATTGATCAAGTTCTAGCAGATCAAAAGTGCAAATATAATAATGTTACTCGTACTCTCCGGTCTACGAGTCCGTTGCCTGGAATATACGGTCGTAAAATTATGTGGAATTTATAAATAATATATTATGCAATCAATAAAGTATGTCGTCAAAATCTCCACCCGGCCCAGATAGTACAAGACAAGCAAATCATTAACATGTGGACAATGCGATATGACTTTTGATACTACTCCAGAGCTTGCAGAACATAATCGTAAAGAGCACACAATAGCGTAAAAATTATTAAAATAAATCATAGAACTTACTGAAATCACATGAGTAGTGTTTGTTGAGCTCACGAAAAATATTTCAATTTTTGTCCTATTAGTATGTAGATAGTATTCTAGGTGCTAAAAATTCTTTAATTTTCTTTTATCTTTTTATCTTCTGTAATATTATTAACAGTAGGCATTCTTTCTTTATAACTTGATAAATTCTGCCAAATAATTCATTCTAGCATAAGTGTATTTATTAACCTGTATCCTCTCTTACAACTGAAATCAGTTATAGTCAACTTTCATCATTAAGTTTAGCTCTATCCTATTTTAATCAAAATTTCCTAATATTTGAACATACTCCTAGGTGCAAACCTGAATTAGTGCTATGCCTCTTGCACTTTCAAGAAATCTTCTACGTATTAACATAAAATATAACTTGCATTGTTCAATTGAACTGATCTCGCCCTATACAATGTTTATTAACTCATGCAGCAAATTTCTATCGTTACTATAAGGCATTATTATCTATCTGTCTAATAGTTAGAACTGCTATTAGTAACAGACTAGGATGATGTTATAAAAAAGAAGTTGGAGGTAATGACATGAAGACTTTGGAGAGGTTAATTACACTCGCAGTATATACAAGAACTAAGCAAATAATCTAATCCATGTAAGTACATTAATTGAATATGATTTTAAACTGTTATCTTGATTAATAGATATAAGCAACACTATGGAAGAGAATAGTACACCTTTAAAAGATGGGCCCACAAAGATGCTATTAAGATTGATTAAGTCCAACATTTGATTCAAATTGTAGAGGAAATAATATGTAAGTGCGTAATGGCTCAATTAGTAGCTGCTATTCTATCTCTGATCGCGTTTTGTATTGAATATCTTTGGCTATGGTAACAAAATTTGCCAAGACTACTGGGAAATAAATATAATACCTAACGGAACAGAGTATTTCTTTAGTCTACCGCGTAACTGTATGTAGATTTCCAACCTGCGACAGCAAGAATGTTATATATATTACATTAATAAAAAAATATTCTTGTGACATTATTTTTTTGCTTCAGTTGTTGTATTAATTGAGTTGGGGAATCTTTATGTTGAGTTCTTTATACCTGTTTCTCAGAGTTACTTCTGTTACTCCAGAGGCAGCGGCAACGTCTAACTGAGTTCTCTGTTCATTGCCATGGATGCACGATAGATATAAAACCGCTCCTGCCAATCCCATAGGATCCTTTCCAGCGGCAATTCCACTTGTTATCACATCATGCATATAATTTACAGCATGCCTTTTTGTTTTTTCACTTATCTCCATTTTATTTGCAATCTTTGCAATACACTTTATTGGATCTACCAGTGGGACTTTTAATTCCAAATTTAAAACTATTTGCCTATATGCTCTTGAGAGCTCCTTGTAGGATACATTGCTAAGAGACGCTACCTCAGCTAATGTTCGAGGAACTCCAGCCTCCCTGGAAGCAACATAAATAGACGCTGCTAGTGCTGCAGCTATTGTCCTTCCTCTGACCATTCTTTGTTGCTGCACTTTTCTATAGATATAGGCTGCCTTTTCTATTACATTATTTGGCAATCCAAGTTTTCCCTTTAACCTTTCAAGCTTCTGAAACGCATTTTTAAGATTTCTATCTGTTGGTGAACTAGCTTGAATTCTATAATCCCATGTCCTTAATCTTTGCATCATAGAACGTACTGAATTGTCTAGTCCTTGTCCACTAGCATCCTTATCTGGACTTCCAATTACTGTAGAAAGGCCTCTATCATGACGTGTTAATGTTAGGGGCATCCCTACTCTACTTTGAATAGCATCAAATACACGCCGCTCCTGGGTAACCTGTTGTGATGACTTATCAATACTAATAACTATACCACAATTAGTACAAATCGTTTCGCCAGACTCTGCATCTGTAATTAGATTAGAGAATTTATTACATGTTTTACATATTAATTCATTTGCTAACATTACATATATATACTTGTAACACCTATATTAGGTTTTTAATTTGCCGCTGTAATCACAAATTCTTCAAAAGTTATTCGTTATTCCAAAATGTATAAGATTTAGACGTACATATCTCCTCTATATTTGATAAATAAAGACAAAACAATCAAAACCGTATCTGGGCACGAATCACCTTTATGATGGTCACTATATAGAATATTTGGAGTATAATATACTACCGATATTGAAAGAATCAAATTATGTTAGGTTAGCAAATACCTATGTCTTTGCAAATGTTACAGACGCTGACGAGTAATTAGTTAATTAATCATCAAATATTTATTTAAATTGGAAGAATGCGAAGTCTTTGCTATGTAGATACAGTACCATTTCATTTAATTTGTGTAAAGATACAGGCTTTTCTATAAATCCAGCTATATCTGATGAAAAACCATTTTGAAAATCAGAATTTTTATATTCAAATGCACTCATAAGCAAAATGTTAGTCTCTGGTTTTATTTTTTTATTTGCTGTACTAGTTCATAGCCATTAAGATGTGGCATTCGGATATTTGAAATTTACAAGATCATAACGGGATGGCGCCTGCCTAAAAGTTTCCAAGACCATTAACGGATCAGTAAAAGATGATACTGAAAGACCTACTTTCTCTAAACTAGTCTGAATTAAATGCAATATCATAATCATCGATTATGAGTATTATTATATCCAATCCTGAGAAATAGAGCAACGGGGAAATTTAATGTCTCCTTTGATTAAATGAATAAAATATGACAAAAAATTGATAGGCAATGGTTAATAGCAATAAATCTTGATCCTCTATATCATCGATATAATCTTAATTGATTAAAATAATCAATATAATTTATATTTAATTATATCATCTATTTTATTGCATTATAATAAACTCATAGCAGCAGTATACATATGCTTTTAAGTTACAAAATACTGTTTGCAAGATAATAAATCAAACACTTATCTATTATCTATTATGTTCAGTGTTTAAATAAATTCTATATTAAAATATTTAGTATAAGAAATTAGAAAGATATTGATGACCTCGCTAGACAGGTACATAATATACATATACGAAAACTTTAGTAGCGTTTTTTTGATTTTATCTAGCTTGATACTAGATTATGTGGCTAGATAGGTGATTTGATACGGATATATATATTGATGAAACGCGTGCCCTGTATCCTTATCCTCTACATATGCCAGAGATTAAAGAAGGGGAGAGCAAGCTTCCTGAGACTTTTCCATCAGGAGTATAATCATAAAAATGGCTTTACTTTTATCACTATATTATTAACTGTGCATGTAGTTAACATTTGTAGAATACATTTCTCCTGGAGTAAGACCGCTGATCCCTCCCCATTCAAGTAATCTAATATTCTTCATAATTCAATTTCATGTCTTTTTTTAAGAGGTTTTAGAAGATCACTAGTTCTTCACGATGGTGTAGGAGACTGGATATTAGTAAGCACTGTATTCTATCCAATAGGCAAAGACTAATGTGCTCGGCTCTACCAAATGATAATAGATTCATAGACCGACGAGGGTTTAAGTTTGGGAAATATAGGATGATAAGACAGCTTCAATATTGTTTTACCAGCTAACAGAAACAACACATTTTTTGAGCCTAATTAGGAAGATATGGTCAGTTTTTTTTTGGAACTTTCTGCATTATGCAGATATACTTGGCGAACGTTATCCGTCCACCAGGCCTGCTGCTTTAGTAACTTCTGCGACATTATTATAGTCCTTTTCTTCTATTTGTTGTAGTACTGATAGCACCTCATTACTCTCAGGCATGACTGACCGCTTCTGTTCAATGTGTTGAATTATATTCTGTTTATTTGTTGGAAAGTCTAAATCCTTTAGAACTTGTGCTACTGCTGCCGCATATGGGAAATCATAAATGGTCTTATCTCTTCCTTCACCGGATATTCGATGTTGTTTCCGAATAACTCTTTGGGTTTGTTCCTCATTATACTCGGTAGGAATTTGATCTTTCGGTGGCTGGGTGTCACTGGTACTATCGTTAGTACGAGAATTAGAGTGAGAAGACATAATCTTTAAAACAACGCTATTGCTTTTTAACATTTCATGCATAGATGAAAACCTATATTTATTACAAGCTTGCATTAGCTGACTAAGTCATGCTATAACTACATGTGTAAAATATATAGCCATTTTTAGATAGAAGTATTAACAGCATAATCATCATGATCAAAAACATGTAATTTTGTATTAGGGTCTATAATAAACAAATAAATGGCTCCAATTTCATATATGAGATCATCTAGGTATATTATTTCCTCTTATTGCTTTGTTGTATCCATCATTAATGAATATATTGTACTCTAGTCCTTTCTTCTCTATATAAGTTTATTTTTATAATCCACTACTAGGCTTTTCCTTTTTCAAAATTCTGATGATGTACTAGAT
>Ga0070716_100000960_pt1 | contig 12505 bp, 12 predicted proteins | sample LARL112metaG_FD_71395 | JGI IMG/M metagenome (GOLD analysis project Ga0070716, IMG submission 71395) | Corn, switchgrass and miscanthus rhizosphere microbial communities from Kellogg Biological Station, Michigan, USA - LAR L11-2 metaG | ecosystem: Host-associated > Plants > Roots > Rhizosphere... | reverse complement strand
CCCTTGCCGGCCACGTCGACGAGCGCCACCTCGAGGGTCTTGCCGTCACAGGAGGACACCAGGAAGTCGCCGCCGAACGAGGAGCCGCCGGCCGGCCGCAGCACGGAAACCGAGCCCCAGCCCTCGGGCAGTTCCGGCAGCGTCCCCTGGGCCCGGATCCGGTCCCGCAACTCGATCAGCATTGCCTCGCCGCGCAGGCCAAGCATGCCGAGCTTCTCCCTGGTCCTGGCGAGCTGGAGGGCTACCGCCGCGGTAACCACGATGGTCAACGCCAGGCCCGGGCCGGCCTTGTCCTTCACTATGTCGTAGGCAAGGCCGAAGGCGATCAGCGCGAACAGGATGCGCAGCGCGCGGGGCCACAGCAGCAGGCCGCCTGCCAGCACCGGCAGGATGAGCAGGCCGGGCGAGAACCACGACTGCGACACGTGCACGGCCGCGACGCTGATGAACGCCGTCACCAGGGCGAGCAGCAGGGCCACCCGGCGGTTCCCGGTGATGAGCTGGCGTGACACCCAGCCGCTCACCGTGCGCCAGGCGGAGCGAGCGGCGTGCAGGGGAAGGGCCACGATCCGGGCAACCATGATGGCCGAACTGTATACGCCGACCGGGCCCGCTGACACACACGCAGGTCAGCGCGTCGCATCGGAAGCGGCTCAAGATCGCGTGCCGAAAAAGGAGTTGGCGGCGCTCCCGCACGGCGGGTAGGAAGACGAGCATGGCCACCACGTTCCAGATCCGCCCGGTCACCGAAGATGAACTTCCCGCGTTCTCATACGTGGACGAACAGGCGTTCAACGGCAGGCCGGACACCGAACGGCAGCGCGCCAACTGGCTCGCCCGGCTCGAACTCGACCGCACCCTGGGCGCGTTCGACGGCACCACACTGGCCGGCATTACCGGCGTGTACAGCTTCCGGATGCGGGTACCAGGGGCGATGGCCGCGGTCGCCGGGGTGAGCATGGTCGCCGTGCTCCCCTCGCACCGCCGCCGCGGCGCCCTCACCGGCCTGATGCGCCGCCAGCTTGGCGACATCGCCGAGCGTGGCGAGGCCGTGGCCGCGCTGTTCGCCTCGGAGACCCCGATCTACGGCCGGTACGGCTACGGGCGCGCGTCCTGGCACCTGACCCTGAGCCTGGCGCGCGGCCACGGGGCGCTGGCTGCCGGGGTGCCCACGGACCCGGCGCTGCGGCTGCGGATCGCCGAGCCGCGGTCGGCGCACGCCGAGATGGGCAAGGTGTACGAGCTGGCCATGGCCGAGCGGCCGGGTCTGTACGCCCGCACCGAGCCGTGGTGGGACCGGCTGACCCACGACCCGGATTCCGACTCGGACCCGGCCATGCGCTGCGTCCTGGCCGAAGACGACGCCGGGCCGCGCGGCTACGCCCTGTTCACCTCGGAGGGCCGGTGGGAATGGGAGGAGGGCACGTTCCTCCCGGCCGGCGTGCTGGACCTGCACGAAGCCATCGCCGTGGACCCGGCGGCGGCCGCGGCACTGTGGGGTGACCTGCTCAGCCGGGACCTGATCACCACGTTCCGGCTGCACATGCTGCCGGTGGACGACCCGTTGCTCGACCTGCTCGCCGACTCGCGGCTGGGCCGGCCGCGGCTCTCCGACGGCCTGTGGATCCGGCTGGTGGACGTGGGCAAGGCGCTGGCGCAGCGCCGCTACGCGTGCCCGGTCGACGTGGTCATCGAGGTCAACGACGAGACGTGCCCGCAGAACCAGGGCCGGTGGCGGCTGACCGCGGCGACCACGTCCGCCCCCTCCGGGTTCAGCGGGACCTGCGAGCGGACCACCGCCCCGGCGGACCTGGTGCTGCCGGTGCGGGCCCTGGGCGCGGCGTACCTGGGTGGTACCCGGCTCGGGCCGCTGGCCGCGGCCGGCCTGGTCACCGAGGTCACGCCGGGGGCCGTGGCGGCGCTGTCGACAGCCATGTCGTGGGACCCGGCCCCGTGGTGCCCGATGATCTTCTGAAGGCGGCACCGCTCATAGGGACGCGCGAACCACCGCCTCGGCGAGGTCTGCCTGGTAGTGCGGCTGCATGCTGGTGAAGTCCGGGCACGCGTTGACCTCGAGCACCCGCGGCCCCGCCCCGGTCCGCAGCAGGTCCACCCCGGCGTGCCCCAGCCCCAGCGCGGCGGCCGCCCCGTGCACCAGGTCATTTTCCTCGCCGGTGAGTTCGATGCGGCGCTGCGCGGCACCACCGGCGATGTTGCTGCGCCATTCGGGTGGCGCCGCGCGGCGCTCGGTCACCGCTATCAGTTGTCCCCCGGTGAGGACGGCGCGCACGCTGACCCCGGCGCACTCTGTCACTTCAGGCTGTACGATCACCGCGCCTGGCCCTTCGGCCGCGAGTTCGGCCAGCGCCGTGGCCAGTGCCGCCGGATCCGCCGCCCGGCGCACCCACCGCCCCTGCGCACCGTGGGCCCGCTTGACCACCACCGGGTAGCCGATCTCCGCGGCGACGGCGGCCACCTGCGCCCGGTCGAACGGGCAGATCTCGGTGCGCACCTGGGCCACACGGGCCTGGGCTAGCCGCACCGCGGCGGCCGCCTTGTCGTCCGCGAGCAGCACGCCGTCCACCGGGTTCTGTGCCCGCGCTATCCGGGCGAGCACGCCCAGCGCATGGACCGCCGCCGGGAACCCGAACAGCAGGAAGGGGGCCAGGCCGGTGGCCACGACGGGGCCGGCCTGATCGGTGACCGTGACCTCGCCCAGCGGGGCGATGCCGGCCCGCAGCGAGGGCAGGTCCACCGTCCGGACCGGGACGCCGAGCCGGCCAGCGGCGGCGATCAGGCTGTCCGGCACGTTGCTGGCGTACGGGTTCCTGGCGACCGCGAGCGTCATCCCGTGACGCCCTGCCGGCGCCGGGCGGTCGCGTGGTCAAGGATGGCCCCGGCCACGTCAGCCCCGGTGACCGTGCTGATCCCGGCGAAGCCTGCCCACGCGTCCACCTCAAGGACGCGGACGGCGCCGTCGGCGTCCTCGATCAGGTCCACCCCGCCGAAGTCCAGCCCGCAGGCGGCCAGCGCGGCCACCGCGACGGCCGCCGCGGCGTGGCTCAGCGGCAGGGCAGCCCCGGCCGCGCCCAGGGCCAGGTTGGCCCGGACCTCCCCCGGCCTGGCCGTCCGGCGCATCAGCGCGGCGCACCGGTTCCCCACCACGTAGGCCCGGATGTCCTGGCCGCCGCCGCCGATCAGCGGCTGCGCCAGGTAATGCTCCCGTTCGGCGTGGTAGCCCGGCGCAGTGGCGCCCGGGTGCCACGCCTCCCGCGGCTGCCAGGCGGCGGTGAGCGCCGCGGCCGAGGGGTAGGTCGCGATCCCCTCGCCCCGGACCCCGCGCGCGGGCTTGACGATCAGTTCGCCCGGGCCGAGCGCCGCCAGGTCCACGCCGCCCGGTTCGTCGAACGCGGCTGTCGGCACCACCGGTATCCCGGCGTTGACCAGGCCCACGGTGGTCAGCAGCTTGTCGCGGGAGCGGAACGCGGCGTCCGGGGGGTTGAGCACCAGCGAGCCCTGCGCGGCCAGGCAGGCGAGCACCGGGGCGGCGATGCCGCGGAACGGGGCCACGATGCGGTGGATCACGATGCCGGGCCGGACCGGCCTGCCCGCGTAGCATGCGGACTGCCGCCCGTCGGCGCACCAGAGTCCGAGCAGGTGCGGCGCCCAGCTCACCAGGCGCAGGTCGCGTTCCCGCGCCGCGGCCTTCAGCAGCACCCAGTTCCGCGCCCGCTCGGCCGGGTAGTGCAGCACCACGATCTGGTTCTCGGCGGACACGCGCTCAACCTACTGGAGATCGCGCCGGCCGGGCCGGCCGGCGGTTGCGCGCGGCGGGACCAGGGGCCTTGCGGGTCCAGGTAACCCCGGGGCATCGTAATGTCCCACATCAGATGCGAAGTGAGGGCGGTCGCTCATGCCACTGGAAGTCAAGCGCCTGCACCTGGCGAGCCTGCGCGGCCCCGACGGCAGGGAGTGGCCGGTGCACGGGTTCGTGGTCACCCATCCGGGCGGCGCGGCGCTGGTGGACACCGGCTGCGGCGGTCCGGACGAGTGGCTCAGCGACTGGCGGGTGGTGAACCGGTCGGTCGCGGACGCGCTCGCCGATCTGGACATGACGCCGGCCGACATCGGCCTGGTCATCAACACGCACCTGCACTTCGACCATTGCGGGCAGAACGCGGTGTTCTCCCACGCCGCCTGCCACGTCCAGCGCGCCGAACTGGACCGGGCCAAGCGCGAGGATCCCGAACTGTACGACTGGTTCGGCTTCCTGAACGCGCGGTGGGAACTGCTCGACGGGGACACCGAGATCCTGCCCGGCCTGTCGGTCGTCACCACGCCCGGGCACACCGTGGGCCACCAGTGCGTGGTGGTCTCCTCCGCCGACGGCGAAGACCTGCTGATCGGGGACGCCGCCTACACGCCACACCAGTTCGCAGGCCCGGCTGACAAGGATGTAGTGCCCGGCCAGGCGAGCGATCTGGTGGCATGGCGCGGCTCGCTGGACCGGATCCGGTCACTGGAGCCCACCCGGGTGCACTTCTGCCACCACACCGCCGTACTGCACGGCTCCTAAGTCCCGCCTCAGCCTCGGATCCGCAGGCAGATGACCGCGACGACGTAGGTCACGCCGCCCACGAAGCCGAGCATGCTGTACGGCCAGCCGCTCTGCCCGCGGGCGATCTGCACCACGAAGGCCACCAGGATGACCGCGATCAGCGCGAGCGCGGTGATCGCGGTCGCGCGGAGGTCGATGGCGCTGATCCGCTCGTCCCTGTGGTCGAGCAGGCCCTTCACCGTCTCGCTGCGCCGCCGGGCCAGGAGAAGGGCGCCACTGAACGCCACCATGATGGCGAGCGCGAGCACGCCCCAGACGGGCTGACCCGCGACCGAGAGGGCCACGAGGTACACCAGGCCCATCGCCACGCCGAAGATCGGGGTCGCCAGGTATTTGCGGCTCGTCTTAGTTGTGGTCTGCATGGAAGATCTCCTCGACGGTAACGCCGAAAAACCGGGCGATCGCGATGGCCAGCGGAAGCGACGGGGTGTAGCGGTCGGTCTCGATCGAGTTGATCGTCTGCCGGGACACGTCAAGCCGCTGGGCGAGGTCGGCCTGCGAAAGCCCCTTCGCGACACGGCGCTCGCGCACGTCATTGCGCACCGGGCTCGCCCTCGTTGTCAAGCTCGCTTGTCATTTCTCCATCATGCCGACCGGGGATCGCGGTGTCAAGCGAGCTTGTCATCCCCCGGCGTGCGGCGCACCGGTGGCCAGCGTTGACCCGAATTCGGTGCGGGGGCAGACTGTGGGGCCGTGGCTTCCTGGGCAGAGTTCGAGAAGGACCGGCCGGACCTCGCGACGGCCGGGCGCGCACTGCTGTACCAGTTCGGCGTGGGACTTGGGTTCCTCGCCACGGTCCGCCGGGATGGCGGCCCGCGGGTGCACCCGATGTGCCCGGTCATCCACGAGGGCGGGATGTACGCGTTCATCGTGCCCGGCCCCAAGCAGGCTGACCTGCACCGGGACGGGCGTTATGCGCTGCACTCGTTTCCCTGCGAGGACAACGAGGACGCGTTCTACTGCACCGGACGGGCCTCGGCGGAACGGGACGCCGGCCTGCGGCAGGCGCTCGCCGGGATCCTCGTGGCCGAACGCGCCGACGTCGGCGTGCGCGTGCCCGAGCCGGCGCACCACCTGTTCCGGTTCAGCGTGGACCGGTGCCTGCTCACCCGGACGACCGGCCACGGCGATTTCGCGCCGCAGCACACCGTCTGGCAGCCCCCGCCCGCCTGATGTCCATGAACTTGTGAGTGTGTTCATCGTACGAATGGACGGACTCACAAGATCATGCTGATCCGGCAGGTGTCCGCCGCAGCCTGGTCGCGGGGCGGGCGTGCGACACTGGGCGGGGAGGCAGCCATGCCCAGCATGAAGGTCACGGTGAGTTCCGCGATGCGGGCCCGCGATGTGTCGCGGCCCCAGCCGCATCACGAGGCGGCCGCCGAGGAGGACGCCGCCGCCCGGCCCACCGTGTCGCAACGAGCCCGGATCGCTCCGCCGCTCCGTGGCACCGGGCCCGCCCGGTCCTCCCTGCCCGCCGGGCCGACCGCACCGACCGCGCCGCCCGCCCCCCGGCACCGTCCCGCGCCACCGGGAAACCGTCCCGCGCCACCGGGAAACCGTCCCGCCGGGGCGACGGCCCCGAAGCCGGGTGACGCCTCGGGCGCGGCTCCTGGTACCGGCGCTGCGAAGCCGGGCCCGCCGCGGCATCACGGGGGCGGCCTCCGCCCGGCGAGCGAACCGGCCGGCGGCACGCGGCCGGAACAGCGGCGCGAGCCCGCACCATCCCCCGGGGCCAGCCAGCCCGCTGCGCCGCCCGAGGCCAGCCATCCTGGTGAACCGCCCGAGGCCAGCCGGCCTGCTGAACCGCCCGAGACGGCCCGGTCCGGCGAGACCGGCACGAAAGCTACCGGGGCGCCGCGTCAGCAGGCACGGCGCGAGACCGGCCGGCCTGCCAAGCGCAAGCGGGTACGGCGGCGCCGGTCACACGGGCGCTGAAACCTTCAGCCGGGCTCAGCCCCCGTCCGGCAGCGGCGGCAGCACCCCGGACTCCTCGTAACCACTGATCATGTCGATCCGCCGCTGGTGGCGCGGTTCGCCGGAGAACGGGGTCTCCAGGAACACCAGGGCGAAACGGACCGCGTCCGGCACCGGGTACATGCGCGCGCCGAGGCTCAGCACGTTGGCGTCGTTGTGCTGGCGGGCCAGGCGCGCGGTCTCCTCGGTCCAGGCGAGCGCCGCGCGGATCCCGTCGATCTTGTTCGCGGCGATCTGCTCACCGTTGCCGGACCCGCCGATCACGATCGCGATGCTGCCCGGGTTGGCGGCCGCGGACGCCGCCGCGCGCATGACGTAGGGCGGGTAGTCGTCACCGGGCTGATAGGACGGCGGGCCGCAGTCCACCACGTCGTGCCCGGCCGCGGCCGCCGCCTCGGCAACGGCGGATTTCAGCTCGAAGCCGGCGTGGTCAGATCCGAGATAAACGCGCACGCGCGACAGTCTGGCACGCACCCGGCGCTCAGTCGAAGATCGGATCCCGGGTCCGGGTGCGCTTCAGTTCGAAGAACCCGTCGGTCGTGGCGACGAGCAGCACGCCGTCCCAGAGCCGCGCGGCCGCCTCGCCGCGCGGGATCGGCGAGACCACCGGCCCGAAGAACGACGTGCCGTCCACGGAGATGACCGGCGTGCCGACCTCGTAGCCGACCCGGTCCATGCCGTCGGCGTGGCTGGCCCGCAGGGCCTCGTCGTACTCGGTCGAGTCCATCGCGTCGGCGAGCTCGGCAGGAAGGCCCGCCTCGGCGAGCGCGGCCTCGATCACGGCCCGGTCGCCGTGCGGCGCCTTCTCGTGGTGGAATCTGGTGCCGAGCGCGGTGTAGAGCGGGCCGAGAACCTCAGGGCCGAACTTCTGCTCGGCCGCGATGCAGACGCGCACCGGGCCCCAGCCTGTGGCCAGCAGTTCCCGGTATGCCTCGGGCAGGCCGGGTTTGTCCTCGTTGAGCACGGACAGGGACATCACATGCCAGCGCGGGCGCACGGGCCGGAGCTTTGCCACTTCCAGAATCCAGCGCGAAGCTATCCAAGCCCATGGGCAGATAGGGTCGAACCAGAAGTCAACGGGGGTGAAGTCCTGCTCTGGCATGTCGCTCCTTGGCAGCGGGGGGTAGGTATACGACTGGGCGCCGTGTGCTGACAACCGGACCGCCTTGCGGCCCATTCCGCCGGGGATGCGAAGATTTGCGGAGCCCGGTACCCCGGGCGCACTGACCAGGCCATCTACCACCGGGGCTGGAATGACGAAGGGACCACCACCGTGGCAAGCAACCTCACTCGCAACGAGGCACATGACCGGGGCCGCCTGGTCGATGTCCGCTCCTACCACGTGGACCTCGACCTCACCGGCGACGATGAGGTCTTCACCTCGCAGACCACGGTTACCTTCGGCTGCTCGCGGCCCGGCGCGGGCACCTTCGTCGACCTGACCGCGCCGGCCATCACCGAGATCGTGCTGAACGGCCAGCCGGTCGGCCCCGAGGCCTTCGACGGTGACCGGATCGCGCTGGCGAATCTGGCGGCGGACAACGAACTGCGGGTGCGCGCCACGTGCTCCTACTCCCGCAACGGCGAGGGGCTGCACCGGTTCCGCGACCCTGTGGACGGCGGCGTCTATCTTTACTCGGACCTGGAGACCTTCGACGCCCACCGGGTGTATGCCTGCTTCGACCAGCCGGACCTCAAGGCGACCTTCGAGTTCACCGTCACGGTCCCGGCGCAGTGGCGGGTGATCTCCAACATGGCGCCGGACGTGACCGGGGAGCCCGCGGGCGGGCAGGACACGGCCCGCTGGCACTTCCCGCCGTCGCCGGTGATGTCCACCTACATCACCGCCGTCGCGGCCGGCCCCTATCACCAGGTGCTGGCCGAGCATGACGGGATACCGCTCGGCCTGTACTGCCGGCAGTCCCTGGCGCAGTACCTGGACCAGGACGAGATATTCGAGGTGACCAGGCAGGGCTTCGACTTCTTCCATCAGGCCTTCGCGACCAGGTACCCGTTCGGCAAGTACGACCAGCTCTTCGTGCCCGAGTACAAGGCCGGCGCGATGGAGAACGCGGGATGCGTGACGTTCCTTGAGGACTACCTGTTCCGGTCCCGGGTCACCGACTTCCGCCGCCAGTCCCGCGCGACGACGATCCTGCACGAGATGGCGCACATGTGGTTCGGCGACCTGGTCACCATGCGCTGGTGGGACGACCTGTGGCTGAACGAGTCGTTCGCCACCTGGGCGTCGGTGCACGCCCAGGCGGAGGCCACCCGCTGGCGCGGCGCCTGGACCTCGTTCGCCCAGCTCGAGAAGGCCTGGGCGTACCGCCAGGACCAGCTCCCCTCGACTCACCCGATCGCGGCGGACGTGCCCGACATCGCGGCCGTGGAGGTCAACTTCGACGGCATCACCTACGCCAAGGGCGCGGCCGTGCTCAAGCAGCTTGTCGCCTACGTCGGGCTGGACAACTTCCTGGCCGGGCTGCGCCGCTACTTCGGCCAGTACGCCTGGTCCAACGCCACGCTGGGGGACCTGCTGGCCCAGCTTGAGGCGGCGTCGGGACGGGAACTGGCCGGCTGGTCGAAGCAGTGGCTGGAGACGGCCGGCGTGAACACGCTGCGGCCCGAGTTCGAGCTGGCCTCCGGCGGCACCTTTGCCGAGTTCGCGGTCCGGCAGGAGGCCCCGGAGACTCATCCGGTTCTCCGCGACCACCGCATCGCCATTGGACTTTACGATCGGACGCCGGCTGGCCTGGTCCGCAGGCGCCGGGTGGAGACCGACATCTCAGGTGAAAGGACCGTCGTGGCCGCCCTGGCCGGCGAGCTACGGCCAGACCTGGTGCTGATCAACGACGACGACCTCACCTACGCCAAGATCCGCCTGGATCCGCATTCCGCGGCCACGCTGACCACCAGCATCGGCGAGTTCACCGAGACCCTGCCTGCCGCGCTGTGCTGGGCCGCCGCCTGGGACATGTGCCGGGATGCCGAGCTGGCCGCGCGGGAGTACATCCGGCTGGTCCTGGGCGGGATCGCCGCGATCACCGACGTCTCGGTGGTGCAGACCCTGCTGCGCCAGACCGATGCCACGCTGCACCGCTACACCGACCCGGGCTGGCGCCGGACCGGGCTGACGCTGGCCGCCGAGGCCCTGCGCCAGCTCATGGAACAGGCCGAACCGGGCTCGGACGTCCAGCTTGCCTACGCGCAGGCGTTCATCGGGGTGGCCCTGTCCGACGAGGACCTCGCCCTGCTGGCGGGCCTGCTTGACGGCACCGTGGCCATCGACGGCCTGACCGTGGACACCGAGCTGCGCTGGCGGATCCTGCACCGGCTGGTCAGCCGCGGCGCCGCGGGTGAGCCGCAGATCGAGGCCGAGCTGGGCCGGGACGCGACCGACGCGGGCGTGCGGCACGCGGTCGCCTGCCGCGCGTCGGTGCCGGACCCCGCGGCGAAGGAGGCGGCCTGGGCGCAGATCGTCAGCGGCACGCTGCCCAACGCCACGTTCCGCGCGATGCTCGCCGGGTTCATGGACGACGACCAGCCCGAGTTGCTGGCGCCCTACGTGGACCGCTACTTCGAGGTGGTCAGTGATGTCTGGCGCAACTGGACGACGGACATGGCGCGCTGGTTCGTTTCGTACGCCTACCCGGGCGGCGACGACCCGGCCGTGATCACGAAGACCACCGAGCTGATCGACGGCAGCGACCTGCCCGCCGGCCTGGCCCGCCTGCTGGTCGAGGGCCGGGACGGGCTGCGCCGTGCGCTGCGCTGCCAGGAGCACGACCGGCAGTCGGCAGGCTAGGCCGGGCCGGGACTGGCCGGGGGGCCGGCCGGGTCGCGGGACGCCACGCGGGCCAGTTCCCGCACGCCCGGCCGCTTTTCGAGGTCCTCGAGCAGCACCGCCCGTCCCTCGCCGTCGCACAGCGGCACCCGCCAGTTCGGGTACTGGTCGGTGGTGCCCGGCAGGTTCTGCGGCCTGCGGTCGCCCACGGCGTCGGCGAGCGACACCCCGATCAGCGCGGCCGGGGTGCGGGCGAGGTAGCCGTACAGCGCCCGGGTGAACTCGTCGGCGGCGGGCGCCGGGCCCAACGGGAGCAGCCCCTGCCCGGCCAGGGCGTCCCGCCAGGCGGACACCGCCGCCGCCGCGCGCTCGCGCTCGGCGGCCAGCGACCCGGTGAGCAGGCCGAGCCGGGATCGCAACTCCACGTGCTCGCCGGTGAGGAACGCGGCCGCGGGCGGCACGTCGTGGGTGCCCACGGTCGCCAGGCAGTCCCGGCGCCACCGGCGCGGCGGCAGCGGCGTGCCGTCGGCCCGGCGTTCGAACCAGAGCATGGAGGTGCCGAGCACGCGGCGGGCCGCCAGGTAGTCGCGCATCCACTGCTCGACGGTGCCCAGGTCCTCGCCGATCGCGACCCCGCCCGCCCGGGCGGCCTCGCCGGCCAGCAGCCCGACCATGGCCTCGTGCCGGTACCGGACGTAGGTGCCCTGGTCGGCGGGCATGCCGGCGGGCACCCACCAGAGCCGGAACAGGCCCATCACATGGTCGGCGCGCAATCCGCCGCTGTCGGTGAACCCGGCCCTGACCAGGTCCGCCAGCGGCTGGTAGCCGACCGCCTCCAGCAGGCCGGGATGCCACGGGGGCAGTGCCCAGTCCTGGCCGCGCGGGTTGAACTCATCAGGGGGCGCGCCCACGCTCATGCCCGGCGCCAGCACGTCCTGCTGCGCCCAGGCGTCGGCCCCGCCGGGGTGTGCGCCCACCGCCAGGTCGCCGATCACGCCGATGCTCATGCCGGCCGCCCGGGCCGCCGCCTGCGCCGCGGCCCGCTGAGCCTGGGCCGCCCACTGCAGCCAGGCGTGGAACTCGGTCCTGGCGTGCAGCCGGGTACGCTCGGCGGCCACCGTTGCCGAGCGCGGCGACTGGAGGGCCGCTGGCCACGACCGCCAGTCCGGCCCGTGCATCTCCGCGAGTGCGCACCAGGTGGCCCAGTCCTCAAGCGCCTGGCCCTCGCGGACGGTGAACCGCCGGAAGGCGGCGCGTCGCGCCGGCGCCAGCGGCCAGGAATGGACGATTTCCAGTGCGGCGCGCTTGGCCGCCCACACCGCGTCGCGGTCGATGAGGGCGGGGCTGGAGTTGCCCGCCTGCAGCGGGGCGGCCAGGGCGGCGATCCGCTCGCGCTGGCCGGACGGCAGCAGGGCGTACTCAGGTATGTCCTCCACCCGCAGGTATAGCGGGCTGAGGAACCTCCGGCTCATCGGCAGGTACGGCGATGCGCTGACCGGGGGCACCGGCTCGGCGGCGTGCAGCGGGTTGATCAGCACGAAGGCGGCGCCCAGTTCGCGCCCGCTCCAGGTGGCCAGATCGGCCAGATCGCGCAGGTCGCCGTGACCCCAGGAGTGCCGCGAGCGCACCGAGTAGAGCTGGACCGTGAACCCCCAGCCGGACCGCGGCGCCGCTGGCGCGGCGGGGTGGTCGCCCGGATGCCACGGCGCGGCCAGCGGTTCCGGGAGCCTGCTGGCGGCCGTTCTCGACGGGGCACGGGACGGTGGCGGCGCGGAGCCGAGCACGGCGAGCACCGCCTCCAGGGTCTGGTCACTGACCTGGATCTTCCGGTCCTGCCAGTCGCGGTAGGCGGTGGTCACGCCGCGTGCCTCCGCCCGGCGCCGCAGTTGCGCGCTGGTCACCTAGCCATGATGCAGGCTGTGCGTGCCGGGCCGGTGACCGTCCGACTATCCCGCGCGCTATATCCGCCGGGAGCATCTGGGATACAAGATGACAAACAGGTGCTGGGAGGTAGTTGTGAGCGAAAATCCGGCGTCCTCTCGTAGCGACGCGCAAGAAAACCTGATGGCCAGGGTGGACACCTCGGTGCCGGTCTCGGCGAGGATCTGGAACTACTGGATGGG
>Ga0070716_100000952_pt1 | contig 12550 bp, 17 predicted proteins | sample LARL112metaG_FD_71395 | JGI IMG/M metagenome (GOLD analysis project Ga0070716, IMG submission 71395) | Corn, switchgrass and miscanthus rhizosphere microbial communities from Kellogg Biological Station, Michigan, USA - LAR L11-2 metaG | ecosystem: Host-associated > Plants > Roots > Rhizosphere... | reverse complement strand
CGTGATCACCGGCGATGTCCTCCCGCCGACGTGGTTGGCCGTTGAGGAAGCGATCCTCGCGGAGATTGCTCGTCACGGAGATAGCCCCGACGAGAAGGAGCGACTCGAACGTGCGAAGAGGACCTTTCAGCAGTGGACGTGGGTCTGTCTCGAGCCGTACCACTACCAGGCCTACCCGATCATGTTCGTCGCGAGTTCCCTCCCTCGCGTGACGCTGTCGAAGGGTGCGTGACATGCCCCGCGTCGAGCAGAACCAGAAGTTCGAGTTCACCGGCGAGCCGACCATCGACGAGGCGATCGCGGCGCTTGAGGAGGCTCGCGACAAGTACGGTCCGAAGGCACGTGTTCGCGTTGGTGGGTCGCTGAAGGCCTTCGACATCCAGAAGGGGTCGTTCCTGGCGTACTTCTTCATCGAACCGCCGCTGAACCGTGAGGAGCGTCGACGTCGTGGCTGACGAACCGAACCAGTTGTACCCGGAGTACTCCGACGAGGACATGCCAGGCATGGCCGAACGTGCGGACTTCGAGTACGGAGAGACAGACGCCGACCGTGACCGGTTCCAGATGCACGCCGGCGACGTCAGCGTTCTGCGAGACGGGAAGTGGATTCCGCTGGGTGTCACGGAGGACGGTGCAGTCTACGAGGTCGAGCCGGTCCAGTTCGAACGGCTCTCGGAAGCGATCGCGCAGCGGACGATCACGATGACGTTCGAGATGCCCATGGATGGAACGACTTGGGACTTCCTCGCGTTCCTGATGGGCGACGAGACTGTCCGGCAGTACCGTGAGGAGTACTACGCGGAGCTGGCGTGGGAGAGTGAAGGAGGAGCGATCAGATGAAGGCGAGCGAACTGATCGAGGAGCTGCAGCGGATCATCAACCGCGACGGTGACCTCGACGTGTACGACGGCAATGGTGTCGAGATCTGTAACGTCGACACCGATACGGACATCGACAAGTTCATTGTCCTGGATGCGGGGGTCTGAGGAACGTACTCAAGGTGAGCGTGACGGAGCTGCAGGAGTACATGCGGTGTCGCCGGCAGTGGGACTACAGCTCCGCGAACCGGAAGTCGCTGGTGCAGCGCGGTGCACCGCGCAAGGAGCTGTGGATGGGTTCTGCCATGCACGCTGCACTCGGTGCTCAGATCATGGGTGAAGACCCGATGGAGGCACTGGAGCGGTACATCCAACTCATACGGAAGGAGACCGCAGAGGAGTACCTGCGACGAGTGGGTGCACCAATGTCCACCGAGGAGTGGCTCGCGTTCGACGAGTCTGCAGTACTGTGCCATCGAGTCATCGACAACTACTTCAAGCACTTTGGGGACACGCCGTACAACGGCAAGAAGGGCAAGCACCCGAAGCTGACACCACTGGCGTCGGAGATCACGTTCATGATCCCGATGCCGGTCGATCTGTCGACGTCCGACTACGACGTGGTATACCTCGTCGGTACGATCGACGCACTGTTCACGGACCCCAACGGTGGGATCGTCATCGGTGACCACAAGACGTTCTCGCAGAAGGCGGACATCCGAGATCTGCAGCTCGACCACCAGTTCACTGGGTACGCTGCGTGCATGCAGGTACTCATCGACCAGCCTGTCGATCACTTCCTGTACAACGGTGTGAACAAGAAGGTCCCGGGTATCCCGAAGGTACTGAAGGGTGAAGGTCCGACTAAGGGTCGGCTGTCCCGTGAGTGGATCGACACGACGGCCAACACGTACCGTCGAGCGATCCTCGACAACGGTGAAGACCCGACCGACCCGTACTACAGTGGTCACCTGGCACGTCTGTTGGAGCGGGACACCAACAACAACGTGTTCTTCATCCGTCACTACCTCGACGTGTACCCGTCGGCAGTTCGGCAGTGGTGGGACAACACTCTGGCACTCCTCGAGGAGATGGCCCACGATCCGGTGATCACCTTCAACCGGACATGGACCGGGTGCTGGGACTGTGGTGTCCGTGACCTCTGCGACGCTCAGCTCAAGGGCCAGGACGTTGAGTGGCTGAAGAATGAGGACTACGTCATCGGGACGTACGGCACCAAGCAGGCCCTCGAGAGTACGGTCAGCCCAGAGACGGTCGGCTCGATTTCCGACCTGATCGAGTTCGCTCAGAAGCAGCACGAGAAGCTCCCGGAAGTCACCGGTTAATTCGACGTATACGTCGAGATCGGTACCCGGGCAACACGATAATACCGACCGGAAACGGAGGTGAAGCGGTGTCAGCTCGCTGTCCACGGTGTGGTCGGTTCGTGAAGGTATCCGACCTGGTGCCGGTGTGGGGACCAACCCAGTCAAGCGGCCCCGAAGAGGAGGTCTGCACCACCTGTGCGAAAGCGGAGGAAGTCGAAGACTTCTCAATCGAAGTTCCGTTGAACACTTGATTTCACCGGGTGGTTACCCTATAATTAACTAGTCCACCTACTATGGAGGTTACGCATGGCAGCAGTAGTCCAGGCAACCGCTACTCGGGCGGTGCCTTGGAAACCCGCAAGCCAGATCGCGGATGCACAGGGTGTGAACATGTGTGTCTTCGGTTTCCCCGGTTCCGGCAAGACGACGTTCGCAGCCAGTGGTCCGAAGCCACTGATCGTGGACCTCGACGGTACGGCAGCTCGATCGCTGTCGGACCGGGATGACGTGCAGATCGCTTCGGCCAAGGGTGGCTGGGACGAGATGGACGCCATCAGCAACTTCCTGCTGCGGGCTCGACCGGACGAGGTACCCTTCGAGACGATCGCGTGGGACACCGTATCGGCGATGCAGTCCTTCGCCCTGAAGAAGGTCATGAAGCAGTCCGCCACTCCGCAGCAACCGTCGCAACCGGAGTACGGACAGGCGAACCAGATGGTCATCGAGTTCGTCGAGAAGTGGTGTCTCTGGGCACGTAAGACGGGGATGAACGTCGTATTCCCGGTCCACGCACAGGAGGTCAAGGACGAATCGTCTGGGATCGTCACGCTCCGGATGGACCTCACTCCCGGCTGCCTGAAGGGTGTCTCGAAGGCCGTCGACTCGATCGGCTACCTCGCGAGCGACCTGAAGGACAAGCGCCGGCTGCTGCTGCACAACACCGCGAAGGTGGTCGCGAAGCACCACCAGCCGCAGACGGGTGCCGGTCGGATCGACCTCGAGATCGACAACCCCAACCTGTCGCAGATCATCGCGACGCTCAAGGGTCGGAAGGCGATCGCGTAATGGAGACGCTGAGCGAGTGGTACGGAGGTGACCCTCCACCCGTTAAGGGACCGTACAAGCTGTTCATGCAGCACATCACGCCGTACGGGACCGCTGACCGTCGTCGGGTGTACAAGAACCACATCGCTCGGCGTGTCGACCACCCCATGTTCGGCAAGTGCTGGACTGCACTGTGTGACCGCAAGGGAACGTGCTGGCGTGGGGAACTCGTCGGTCCGCTGAAGGTGGCGGACCTGTTCAAACGCGTACAGTGCCACAAGTGCATCAAGCTGGCCGGTCGGTACGGTCAGTACCAGGAGTACCAACGAGATCTGAGGAGGGGCAAAGTGCCCATCAGCATCGACTTCACCGGCGCCGGAGAAGGTGGCGACTACGAGGTGCTCGAGGGTGGCATGTACAAGGCCACCATCGAGAAGATCGAGCAAGGGAACAGCCGCGCGGGCAAGCCCAAGCTCGAGTGGACGTTCAACCTTACCGACGAGAACAACCGGAAGATGTGGAAGAACTACTCGCTGCAGCCGAACGCTCTCTGGGGTCTGAAGGCGGACCTCACCACGCTCGGCTTCGAGATCCCCGACGGTCCGTTCGAGCTGCCGATCGAGGATCTCATCGGCATGCCGGTGCTGCTCGAGATCAGCAAGAAGGACCACTGGAACGGCGAGACAGACTCCGAGGGCAACGTCAAGCAGCAGAACGACGTCGAGAAGGTCCTCCCGGACGACAACCCCGGCGGCTGGTGATCATCGCGGCAGTTGACCCGGGTCGGACTATCGGTCTGGCCCGGGTTGACACCCTTCACGGCACGGTCCACGCACATCAGGAGACGGAGCCACTTGTGGCGTTTGCGGTCCTGCTTGAGTGGGCATCTTCGTACGGACTCGACACTCTGATCGTCGAGGACTACATTGGTGGCGGTGTACAGAGTAGTGACGGGTTGTACACCGCCTCGCTGTCGGGCTTCTTCGAGTACGCAGGGAAGTTCCATGCCCTCCCTGTGCTAATGCGTGTTCCGCAGAAGCGACTCGCGGGCCTCAGCAAAGCCAAGGAGCACCACTACCCCGTACATGCTACGGACGCGTTGGCACACTGCTACGCGCACATTCGGAAGGAGCGCCTGTAGCGATGGCGGACAGGAAGACGGAGACGATGGACACGTTGCTGTCCATTCCGATGTACCCGAAGTACGACGAGCTGCTCAAGCTCGCGGCGCAGGGTGAGGGTCGGTCGGTGGCTGCCTACGTGCGGTTGCTGATCCTCAACGACCTGCAGCGCTTGAAGCTCGTCGACGAGTTCAACGAGCCGATTCCCCGAAAGGTGGGTTGATGGAGATCTCTCGGACGATCTTCGTGAAGCACAACGCGGAGATCGCACACCGGTTGTCGCTGCTTCCGGGTAAGTGTCAGCAGATCCACGGTCACTCGCTGCAGATCACCATTGAGATGCACGTCGGAGTCGACGAGAACGGCATCGCACGCTCCAGTGTGTCCGGAGAAGGGTTCCGACTCGACTTCGGGTACGTGAAGCAGGCCGTTCGTGGGTACATCGACGACCAGTTCGACCACCACTTGCTCTTGAACGCTGAGGACGATCTGCTCGGCGTGGGAGGCCATCCGGAGTCAGCGTACCCGGGACTGATGACGATGCCCGGTGACCCGACCATCGAGAACATCTCGAAGTGGATCGGCGAGTGGTGCGCCGACACGTTCGGCGTGTGGTGGATCGACGTCAGGATCGACGAGACCAACACGAATGGAGCGACGTGGTCAGCGAGCAGGTAGAGGTGATCCCGAACCAGGGCCTCCTCGTGAATGAGCTGTTCGGGCCGGTCTGGCAAGGAGAGGGCAGACTGACCGGACAGCTCGCTGCGTTCCTTCGACTGGGAGGATGCAACCTCGCATGCAGCTGGTGCGACACGCCGCACGCCGTCTTCTTCGACGAGCGAAAGGCGAAACTGCACAGGGAGGGCAAGGCTTACGATCCTCAGGTGGAGCTGGTCCGCTTGTCGGTCGGCGAGGTGCTCCAGAAACTGGACGGGTTCTTGCCTCGTGGTGGGTTGCTCGTCGTCAGCGGCGGGGAACCGATGCTGCAACGGGACCGGCTGGAGGTCCTGGTGACCGCGGCACTTGCTGGCGGACTGGATGTAGCCTTCGAGACGGCGGGAACGATCCATCCCGGTGTCCTGGCGGACAAGCAGATCCACTGGACTGTGAGTCCGAAGTTGAGCGGGAGTGGTAACCCGGTCAACAGGCGGTACCAGCCTGGACCACTGCGTGCCTACAACGAACTGGGAGCGGACTTCAAGTTCGTCGTGACCGGTCCAGTGGACGCTTCCGAGGTCGGAGAGATCGTCCGTGCACTCGAGATCGACCGTCGTCGCGTGTGGATCATGCCGGAGGGCACCACTCGAGACGCCGTTCTGTGGAACGCGAAGATGGCAGGGAACTTCGCACTCGCGAACGGGTTCAACTTCACACTCCGTCAGCACGTGCTGCTGTACGGCAACGAAAGGGGTCGCTGATGCACCACACCGACGATGCGCTCGCTGTACCGGGACAGGACGAGCACACCAACGGGTACAGCAACCGAAACCAGCTGCTCCAGAACCACGTCGCGAGCATCCTCGATCTCCTCGGCTACGACCGCAAAGATCAGCACTTCGCTCGCACACCGGAGCGGGCTGCGAAGGTGTTGCTGGAGTTCGCGCAGCGGGAGATGTCGTCGGAGGCCGTCGGCAAACTCCTCGAGGTGTCCTTCAGTGACGCGTACGACTCTCTCGTCCAGGTCGGTCCGATCTCGGTCCGGTCGATGTGCGCCCACCACATGTTGCCGGTCTACGGTCACGCATGGGTCGGCTACCTGCCGGACCAGCGCGTCTGTGGGCTCTCGAAGCTCGCGCGGGTGACAGAGTACTTCGCCCAGCAGTTCACCGTCCAGGAGCGCGTCACGGACCTGATCGCAGACGCGCTCGAGTACCACCTCAGGCCGAAGGGAGTGATGGTCGTCATCAAGGCGGTTCACGGATGCATGGCGCACCGAGGGGTTCGAGAGCCGCAGGCTCTGACGGCGACCAGCTCGGTGCGTGGAGTGTTCCGCAACGAGGTGGACGCTCGAGCGGAGTTCCTCTCGCTCATGCAGCCGACACAGCACTAATACGAGAGGCACGACTTTGAGACTGTACCACATCCCGCCAGCACGCTTGGCGACACAGGTCATCCCCCAAGAAGAGGACGGCCACCTGTGCGTTGCCGACGTCGTACTGTCGCACAGGGAGTACGCGGAGTACTACCGCTCCCGAAGCGATCGCGGCGACTGGCTCACGCTGGATACTGCAGCTTTCGAAGGGAAGGTCACACCGGTCAAGGATCTGTTCGAAGCGACACAGCTGGTGCGACCGAAGGAGATCGTTCTCCCGGATCTGTACCGGGACGCCAACGGGACGATCGAGACGTCACTGGCAGCAGCAAAGGAACTACGCGGTGTCGGGTATGAAGGACAGTTCATGGTGGTCCCACACGGCCAGACGTGGCACGACTACCTGTACTGCTGCGAGTACCTGATCGCAGAACTCGGCGACGAGACTTGCATCGGTATCATCGAGGAGACCGACGACCTGTACAACATCACCCGACCGATCGCCGTGGAGATCCTGGACGGGATCTTCCCGGAGTCACCGTTCCACTTCAACGGCGTCACGGAGCACCTCGGTGAGTGCTTCGACCCGGACATCCTGCAACGGGTACGAAGCGTCGATACCTCGAAGTTCGTCGTTTGGGGTCTCAACGGCGTGAACGTGGACCCGACGAAGATCCTCGCTGGTGTGCAGACTGTGCCACCGTACCCCGGACGCAAGTCTCTCGGCGGCCGGACCGGGTTCTTCGACCGCCAGCACGCAAGTGAAGAGGCACTGCAGATCACACGGACGAACATCAATCGCTGGAGGCGATTCCTCAAGTGACCACCATCGGACAGTACCAGACCGACATCGGCAACTGGGCCAAGCGGAACTTCCCCAACGATCAGCGTCACGATGTCGCACTCGGTCTCGTGGAGGAGGTCGGTGAGCTCTGCCGCGCGACACTGAAGCAGGCACAGAACGTCCGTGGGAGCTACTCGCAGTGGGAGGATGAGATCAAGCACGAGTTGGGTGACGTGTTCATCAAGTTGTGCCACGTTGCGTCCGTGTACGGTTACGACCTCGACACCCTGGTCCGGCTTCGCTGGGACATCGTTCAGCTGCGGGAGAGCGGCAGCAAGGAGGAGCGCAACCGTGTGTAGCATCGTCGGTGGGTTCACGGAACCCTCGAACCTGGAGGAGCTGAAGGAGCTCTTCGAGGTCAGTAAGGAGCGTGGCAACGACGCGTGGGGCCTCTGGGCGCAGGTCCGCGGCGTACCGGACCCCTACAGCGAACGGAACACCGGTCACGGTATCAACTTCAGCGAACCGAACTGGCAGGAGCTGTCGTTCGGTGAGAGCACCTTCCTCGGGTGCCTGCGTGGTGAACCGACCACGGAGTGGGAGGGCAACACTACACACGAAGACATCCAGCCGTTCACGGTCGGTGAGTGGACCGTCGTCCACAACGGCACCATCGCCAACGACAAGGAACTGTGGGAGCAGCTCCTCTCGGACGGGTTCGCACCGCAGCGGAAGACGACGAACGTCGACACCTGGATCATCCCTGCGGTGTTCCAGGTCTACGGGTTCGTAGAGGGTCTCCGCAAGCTGCAGGGTTCCTTCGCACTCCTCGCCGTCCACGGTAGCGTACCGGATACCATCTACTACGCGGCGAACTACAAGCCGCTGTGGGTGCTCGGTGACGCGGACAGCCGGACGGTCCTCTTCGCGTCGCAGGAAGCGTACCTGAAGCGACTCGCAGGTGACCCTCTCCACGGTCCATCGCCGCAGCAGATCAAGCCGTACACGTACGGGATGGTGACCCGCGAAGGCGTCATGGACGAGTTCGGGTCACTCTACCCTGTGCGAAGCCCTCACATGCGGCGGCGAGCACTGATCGTGTGCAGCGGTGGTCTGGACAGCTCCGTCGTGGCTTGGCACCACGCGGTCGCTCTCGGTGACGACGTCACGTTGCTGCACCTCAAGTACCAGGCGAAGGCCGAGATCAACGAGGAGGCTGCTATCCGTTCGCTGGCCGGGAAGATCAACCAACGTCTCGGTTACCCGCCGGACAACGGGATCGGAGTCACGTTCCTCACGACGGACTTCTTCCAGCAGCACGCTGTCAGTCCGCTGACGGACCCGTTCCAGGAGATCACCCAAGGTGTTGCGGGTGCGGAGTTCGCTCACGAGTGGGTCCCCGCACGCAACACAGTCATGATGGCACTCGCGATGGCCTACGCGGAGGCTCACGACTTCGACGTGATCGCGATCGGGTCCAACCAGGAGGAGAGCTGCGGTGGGTACCCGGACAACGAGCAGGAGTTCGTCAACCGGTTGCGTGACCTCGCTCCGATGGCGGTCAAGCCGTACCACCAGCTCGAGTTCAGTGACCCGTTGGGCGGTCGCATGAAGCACGAGATCGTGCAGATGGGAACGGCAGAGGGTATGCCGTTCGAGGTCACGTGGTCGTGCTACAGTCACAACTACGACGGTAAGCACTGCGGGAACTGTGGTCCCTGTATCATGCGTCAACGTGCATTCCAGATGGCTGGCGTGAAAGACCCCACGCTCTACGCTTGATGTTCCCCGCTGGGCTATCATATAATTAAGGGAGCCCACTAACAGGAGGTTACCGTGGCATTCAACGCCTACCAGGCGAAGCTGGTCGAAGCACTGACGGAGATCGCGGACGAGGGTACGTTCGAGGTCGTCGGTGGCGGTCAGGAGACCGACGACAACATCAACATCAACCTGCACCACAACGGCGACCACATTGTCGTGTTCTCACACATCATCCCGTAGTTCGAGTTGCCGGCGGCCACTCTTCGGAGTGGCCGTTTGGCGTCAACACCCCTACGCACAGGGAGGCACCGTGACCGACTGGTTCCAGGAGGCGGAGAAGCGTATCGACGCGACTCAGCTGCAGAAGGGGCAGGACTACCAGCTCGATACCGACCCGTTCTCGAACTTCCGACGCTCCGGAGCTCACTTTGGCCTTGCCACGTACGAGGCTGCTGAGTTCAACATCGTCCAGAAGCTCGAGCGTCTGAAGGCGTTGCGGGTGAACGGGCGCAATCCGGAGAACGAAGCGGTGGAGGACACTTACAAGGACCTGGCGGTCTACGCAACCCTCGCGTATGCCATGTACCTGGCAGAGATGGCGGAAAAGGCAACCGCTAAATCGACGGATACGGACGGATCCGAACCGGGTCAACATGAATATGACGACCAGGTTCCCGAGTCCCACTTGGAAGTGCCGGAGCGGGTGTCTCAGGCGAAGACAACCTGCCCGGACTGCGGGCACTTCGTGACCATTCACGTGTTGGAGGTGCGTCCACACCCACAGTTTGTCGCAGGCGAGACTCGTCGGGTGATCTGTAACGCACCCAACTGCGAGGACAACTGCGCGACGTGGAACCTACAGCTGATGACGGAGATGCAACAGGTGAGTGCTGAGTGGCCTCTGTGCGGACCCCCGACTAAGCCGGGTCGCAGCGATCTGGTGGTCAAGTCGGCGAAGGAGAAGGACCGCGAGAATGGCGTGTGAGGGTTGTCCACTCTCCGGACCGCAGTGTAGTGGCAGTGGTCCCGAGCAAGCGGATCTGGTCATCGTTGGAGAGGCTCCGGGCAGGCAGGAGGTCCAGAACGGCAAGCCGTTTGTCGGGCCGTCCGGGAAACTGCTCGACGCGACCCTCAACGAGATGGGGATCAAGCGAGCGGAGGTGTACGTCACCAACTCGGTGATGTGCCGACCGACGACGCAGGGTGGACAGGACACTGCCCCCACGAAGACGATGCTGCAAGCGTGCTCTCCGAGGCTGGTGGACGAAGTCCGAGCACGCAAGCCCAAGCTGGTGCTCGCGGTCGGAGGTACCGCAGCCCAGCGACTACTCCACACGGAAGACGGGATCACCAAGACCCAAGGGTCGATGAAGTGGAGTGACGAGCTCAGGTGCTGGGTCATCGCGACCTACCACCCTGCAGCCGTACTCCACGGCAACACCGGGTACTTCGACGACATCTACGACACCGTCAAGCGTGCAGGGAACCTCCTCAACGGCAAGATCCCCTGGCCAGAGAAGGAGGTCAAGCTCAACTGGCACTACGTCGACGACCCCAGTGAAGCGATCAAGGTGTTGCACCACCTGTACGCCAGTGCGACGAAGATCGCATTCGACACAGAGTCACGCACCAAGCACAGCAGCGGACCCCGCCCACTCGAAGACGACTGGCTCATGTCGCAGTTCTACGCTGGAGGAACTGAGGCGTGGGGCATCAACATGGAGGTGTGTCTCGAGGATCCGCTCTTCCGGGAGTCCCTCGAGAGGCTGTTCCTCAAGCGGAACGTCATCTGGCGGATGCACAACAGCCCCTACGACCGTCAGGTAGTACGTGCCAACGGGTTCACCGACCCGAAGAACGTCCGCGACTCGATGGTACTGGCCCTGGGTCTGCACGAACGCGGTGAGCAGGTCGGTCTGAAGGCTGCGTCTCGGATGTACTGCAACGCGCCGTACTACGAGGATGAGGTCACGTGGCCATGGACGGTCGGTCCACGCAACCACCAAGAGTGGCTGGACATGGCCAAGTACGGCTGCTACGACGTGTACTACACGTTCCTGCTGTGTGAGGTGCTACCCGCACTGGTCGAAGCTGAAGGCACCATGCCCCTGTGCAAAGGCCTTCTGACCGAAGCGTCGGATGCGTTCACGGACGTTGAGTTCCGTGGAGCGATGATCGACAAGCCGTACGCGGACGGTCTTGAGGCTGAGTGGCTTCCGATCATCGAGGAAGCAGAGAAGAAGATGCAGGGTTGGGCTGCATCGAAGGGGTTCCCTCTCGACCAGAAAGAGGTCGGAGCGCAAACGAGAGGGATGGCATGTCCCGTCTGCTGCAGCGACGTCACGTTCAAGGATCCGGACCGGAAGAACTGGCGAGCGGAGTTCCACTCAACGTTCGGACACGACCCGAGCTGCACTCGATGCATGAAGCGACGCTTTGTGCTGGTTCCGGACGAGCGACTCAACGTACGCAGCTACCCACAGTTACAGCACCTGGCGTTCGACATCCTCAGGATGCGTCACCCGGAGGGGAAGCGGAGCACTGAGGAGGCTTTCCTCGCCTACAACGAGCAGTCGGAGTTCACACAGCACCTCAGAGCGTTCCGTGAACGCGACGGGCTGCTCCGAACGTACATCCGCGGTATCGGCGACGACATCGGTCCGGATGGACGTGTCCACCCCGACTTCCTCTTGTTCGGGACGGTCACCGGTCGGCTCTCGATCCGCAACCCGCCACTGCAGACGATCCCCAAGTGGGGTGTCGACCCGAAGATGGCGAAGCTGGTTCGGAAGATGTTCCGCGCGAAGCCCGGGTACGTGATCGTCGACGTCGACTACAAGAACCTCGAGCTGTTCATCGCCTGGCACTACAGCAAGGACGAGAACCTCGGGAAGGCGCTAGTCGAGCAGGACTTCCACACGACCACGGCGAGTGCCATCTTCAACACGCCATACGATGAGGTAACAGGCGACCAGCGGTTCAACAGCAAGTTCGTCACCTTCGGGATCGCCTACGGACGACAGGCGTACTCACTCGCACAGGGTGAGTTGAAGGCACTGACCGGTGGCAACGAGCGCCAAGCACAAGCGTACATCGATCGGTTCTGGGGACTGTACCCGGACTACCATCGGGTGTACAAGCAGTTCCAGCACGACGCGATCAACCTGGGAGAGCTGCGCACGCCGATGGGTCGAGTGCGCCGGTGGAAGCTGATCACACCGGACAAGCTGAACCACATCCGGAACCAGGCAGTGAACTTCCCGCTGCAGTCGTTGGCCTCGGACACGTGCCTGAGTGCACTGATCCGGCTCAACAAGCGACTGCCACGTGAGGACCTCGGTGACGTCCTCTTCACCTGTCACGACTCGCTGGTATTCGAGATTCGCGAGGACAGGCTCCACGAGGCGGTCGCGGTCATCAAGGAAGAGATGACCGCGCCGCCGTACGACACGCACATCAAGTTGTTCGTGGATGTCGAGTACGGACCGAGCCTCGGTGAGGTTCAGCCGTACAAGGAACCGATCGCTGCCTAGCGTACTTCCTGGACGGGTGACGGCTGCGGACTCTGGACCGGAGCCGTCACCTGAGTCCTCACGAACAGAGCCACCGCCGTCGTGATGAACGCCATCCACTGCGACTGCACCGTCGCGGGCACGTCA
>Ga0070716_100000947_pt1 | contig 12571 bp, 9 predicted proteins | sample LARL112metaG_FD_71395 | JGI IMG/M metagenome (GOLD analysis project Ga0070716, IMG submission 71395) | Corn, switchgrass and miscanthus rhizosphere microbial communities from Kellogg Biological Station, Michigan, USA - LAR L11-2 metaG | ecosystem: Host-associated > Plants > Roots > Rhizosphere ... | reverse complement strand
GTCCAGACACCCTTCATCGTGCGGTGGTGGTGTATGCAGTCAGCAGGGGAGCGCCGCGCTCCCGGCCTGGCCGGTAGCAGGCCCTAGGCAGGGGAGACATGGCGAGATTAAGGATGACCCTCGGAGCCATCGGCGCGGTAGCGGCGGGCGGCGCGGATCAGGCCCTCGTTGCCGGTGGTCAGCTCGCCGCCCGGCTCGTGCAGCGTGTCCTCCAGCCCGACCCGGGTGTCGAGGCCCCGGCGGACCGCGTCGGCCAGCACCGCCCAGGTGGCCTCCCCCTCGCCGTGCTGCAGCCTCGGGGCGGTCAGCCCGGCGCCGTTCAGGACCGTGTGGATCTCCTCGATGAAGGCCACCGCCTCGGCGGGAGTGATGCTCGTCGGCGCCACGCAGATCCGCAGCAGGTTGCCGGCCACCCCTGACCTGGTCAGCAGCTCGGCGTCCGCGACGGTCCGGACGCCAGCCTCGATGCCGATCCCCGCATCGGTCAGGGCCTTCATGATCTGCGCCGCGCCCGGCTCGGACAGGTTGACGGTGGCGTAGTCCGGGGCCTGCCAGGCCCGCACCAGCCCCACCCGGCGCGGCAGATCGGGTTCGATCCAGGCTCCCGTCGTGACCCCGACCGGAACCCCGCATGCTTCGCGGACCTTGATGACGACCTCGTCCACGACGTCCGCGTCGAGCCGCTCGCGCCCCTGCGCGTCGCGCGGGTGCAGGTGGAACGCGCGGGCGCCCGCCTGGACGCACGCGACCGCGTCCTCCGCCAGTTCCTCGGGCGAAATCGGCACCGCAGGATGGTCGTCTTTGGTCAGGCCGCCGTTGAGGGCGGCTTGCAGCAGCATCCAGCGATGCTATTAGACGCGGTGCGCCGCGCCCCGCTGCCGGGGCGCGGCGCACGAGACGTCCTTACTGGTGGGTGGCGTCGCTCGACGTCTTCCGCCAGTTGACCGTCGGCCGCATGGCCTCCAGGCGCACCCGGTGCACGTACCGCTTGGTGATCCCGAACAGCGACTCGATGAGCGTGTCGGACAGCAGGTGCGGCACCAGCCCGAGCTCGGGCAGGCCGGTGTGGGTGACCTTGTAGTAGTGCTCCTCGAGCTCGACCCGCGGGTTCTCGAGGTGCTCGATCTTGACATCGTCCGGGCTGGCGTTGGCGACCGTCTGGGCGATCTCGTCGACCGACATCCACTCGGTGATCTGGTTGAACACGCGGAACTCGCCGGGCTCGGCCGGGTTCTCGCAGGCCAGCTCGACGCAGCGGACGGTGTCCCTGATGTCGAGCATGCCGCGGGTCTGGCCGCCCTTGCCGTAGACGGTCAGCGGCTGTCCGAGCACGGCCTGGATGACGAACCTGTTCAGCACGGTGCCGAACACGGCGTCGTAGTCGAACCGGGTCGCCAGCCGCTCGTCCCTGGCGGTCTCCGGCGTCTGCTGCCCGTACACCACGCCCTGGTTGAGGTCGGTGGCGCGCAGGCCCCAGATCCGGCAGGCGAACTCGATGTTGTGGCTGTCATGCACCTTGGACAGGTGATAGAAGGAGCCCGGCCGCTTCGGGTACAGGACCCGGTCCCTGCGCCCCTTGTGCTCGACCTCGAGCCAGCCTTCCTCGATGTCGATGTTGGGGGTGCCGTACTCGCCCATCGTCCCCAGCTTGACCAGGTGGATGTTCGGGTTCGTGTCTGCGATCGCATACAGCACGTTGAGGTTGCCGACCACGTTGTTGGTCTGGGTGTAGACGGCGTGCTTGCGGTCGATCATCGAGTACGGCGCGGCGCGCTGCTCGCCGAAGTGGACGATGGCGTCCGGCTGGAACTCGCCGATCATCTGGTAGGTGAACTCCGCGTCGCACAGGTCGCCGATGTAGAGCCCGATGCGCTTGCCGCTCACTTCCTGCCACGCCGCTATCCGGGTCTGCAGGGGCTCGATCGGGACCAGGCTTTCGGCGCCGAGTTCGTAGTCGTACTGCCTGCGCGCGAAGTTGTCGGCCACGGCCACGTCATGGCCGCGCTCGGAGAGATGCAGCGCAGTGGGCCATCCGAGGTACCCGTCCCCGCCCAGCACCAGGATCTTCATTCGTTAGCTCCTACCTTGTCCGTATCCGTGCGTCGCTTCCGCTTTTCGATGGGTTATGTCTACCGCAGCCGGAGGCCCGCGGTCGGAATGTACAGTGCGCATCGGCTGCATGCCAGCGTTTGGCAGGGTAGCCTGCAAAAGTCGCGACACGGCTGATGCCGCATTCCGGCATTCGGCGGTGCCCGTGCTGTATACCTGTCGAGTCAAGGCTTGTCACATTCGAAGACCGAGGACACACATGGCATCGGCAACCTCCCGGTTTGAAGCCGCCCTGGGGCGTCGGGTTCCTGCTCCCATCCGCCGCAAGCTCCGGGGCGAGACCGGACGGCGCTTCGCCCGGTTCGTGCTCGTGGCGCTGGCCGCCGTCATTTCGAGCCAGCTTGCGCTGGTTGTCTTCCTTGATGCCGCACACATGACCGCCGGCGTGTCCGGCGTGCTGGCCGCCATCGTGGGGGCGGCGGTGAGCTACGTGCTGAGCCGCTGGGCCTGGGAGCGCAAGGGCAGGCCACACGTGCTCAAGGAGACCCTGCCGTTCTGGATCGTCTCCGTGGCCGCCTGGATCGTCCTCGGCCTGGCCACCAAGCTCGGCGTGCAGCTGGCCGACTCGCTGCCTCGCGGTAGCCTCCAGTGGCACCTGGTGGTGAACGGCACCTACTTCGCCGCGAACGTCCTGACGTTCATCGCCAGGTTCCTGATTTTCCACTACGTGCTCTTCGCCGACCGGGGCTCGTCCGGCGGGGCCACAGGCGGCGAGGAGCCGACGCCGCATTCAGCCGCAGAGGGGTTCGCCGAGACGCTGGAAGAACCCCCCGGCGACGACAACTCGGCCGCCGCCGGCACGGGACGGTCCCCGACCGCCGGCTGAGCGCCGCGGCGCGTGCCGCCCAGGACGCGCTCCCGCCACCAGGTGCGGGCTATCACGGCGCCGAAGTGCAGCCCGTAGATCGCGTTGTGGCCCTTTTTGCTCTCGCCGACCTTCCGCTTGTGGATGGTGCCGGGCAGCTCGGCCACCCGGTAGCCGCGTGACATCACGCCGATGAGCAGCTCCGCGGCCTGGTATTGCTGCTGGTCGAGCCGGACCGCGCCGGTCACCTCGGCGCGCATCGCCCGCAGGCCGAACGTGGTATCGCTGATCTTCTGGCCGGTCAGCGCGCTGATGGTGACGGCGAAGACGCGCACCCCGAGACGGCGGACCGGGTCCTTTGTCTCCTCGCTGCCCAGCCGGCGCGAGCCGGTAACGAAGTCGGCCACACCGGCCACGACCGGGACGAGCAGGGCGTCGATCTCCGCCGGGTTGTACTGCCCGTCCGCGTCGGTGGTCACGATGTACTGCGCGCCGCCCTCGCGGGCGATCCGGTAGCCCAGCCGCAGCGCCGCGCCCTGTCCCCGGTTGACCGGAACGTCGCAGACGATCGCGCCGTGGTCTCGCGCCTCGGCGACCGTGCCGTCCGCGCAGCCGTCCGCGACGACAATGGTGGCGGTGGCCAGCCCGCAGACCGTGGTGGGCAGGGACGAGATGACCGGCCCGATGCCGCCTTCCTCGTTATACGCGGCGATCACGATCGCCACCGGCGGCAGCGAGCTTGCCCGGTCGCCGTACTCGCGGGCGAAGTCCTCCAGCGCTGCGTTGTCGATGGCCAGGTCGTTGCCCCGACCGCGGTTGGAGCGGTTACCGCTCACTGGTCAGCCTCCTCTGTGCCTGCGAACACCGTGCCTGCGAACTCGGGCCAGACCGTGGCCAGGCCTGATTTCAGGTCGTATCCGGGCACGTAGCCGAGCCCGCGCGCCACCGAGGTATCCAGCAGCACGGCAGGCATTTCGCCCGGCCCGACGGGCACGTGCTCGACGGGCAGCGGCGCGCCGGTGACGCTCCTGGCCGCCTCCACCATGTCCATCACCGAAACCGACTGCCCTGACCCGAGGATGACCGGCCCGATGTGGCCCGCACGCCAGGCGGCGAGGATGCCCTGTACGACGTCGTCGACATGTACAACGTCGCGCACCATGCTTCCGTCCCCGCGAACCTGTACGCCCTTGCCGTCGCGGGCCGCGCGCATCAGCCGCGGGATGAAGCTGTCCTTCTGCTGCATGCCAGGGCCGTAGACATTGGAGAACCGCATCGCGCAGGTGGTCATGCCGTAGACGCCGGCGTAGCAGCTGAGCAGCATCTCGGCGGCGGCCTTGGTCGCGCCGTACGGGCTGAGCGGGCGCAGCGGCGAGCGCTCGGTGATGGTCTCGTCGCCGACGTTCCCGACCACCGCGTTGGTCGAGGCGAGGAGGAACGTCGTGACCCCCGTCGTCCGGGCCAGCTCGAGCAGGCTGGCGGTCGCCGCCACGTTGGTCTGGTAGGTGCCGACCGGGTCGTCGATGGAGTCGACCACCGAGGTGATGGCGGCCAGGTGGATGATCGTGTCCGTGCCTGGCCGCACCGCGCGGGCCAGCACCGCATCGTCGCGGATGTCGCCGGTAACCATCTCGACCGCGTCGCCGGCGTAGGGCCGCAGGTCAACCACCGCGACCTCGTGTCCGGCCGCCGTCAGGGCCCGGACGAGGCGTCGCCCGATAAAACCAGCCCCTCCGGTCACCAACACCCGCGAACGCGGTTCACCCCGCATGCGTGCTCCATTCGACAGTGATTGTGGCTAATTGGGTCCGTTTGTTCCTGTCTAGCCCTGTCAGGGTCTTCGTCCGGATCTGTGAGCCAGACTAGGCTGACGAGCCAGTCAGGACCGTGAAGCATGGCTGCTCCGGCGCGGCGGGGCGGCCCTGAATTCGCCCGGTCAGTGTACCTGTCGGCGAACCGGCCGGAAGCTGTACGCGATATGTCATGCTGGTGTGTCGTCGGCATCAGCGGAAGCAACCCGGTGCAAATCGGGGGCGGGGAGAGCGTGGATCCGGAACTCATCGAGGCTAATTCGTACCGGATCCTGCGTTCGCGGATCGACCTGAGCCACCTGCCGCCGCTCACCCGGGCGGTGACCGAGCGGATGATCTACGTGAGCGCCGACTTCGGCTACGCGACGGATCTGGTCTCGAACGAGGGCACGCTGGCCGCTGCGGTGGCCGCGCTGGCGGCCGGCGCGCCGGTGATCGCCGACGTCGCGATGGTGGCGGCGGGGATCACGACCCGCCCGGCCATCTGCAAGATCGATGACCCGCTGACCCGACGGCTGGCCCGGGTGACCGGCCTGCCCCCCGCCGCCGCCGCGGTCCGGCTCGCGCTCGGCGACGTCGGGCCGGGCGCGATCTGGGTGGTCGGAGCGGCCTCCGCCGCCCTTGAGGAGATCATCCAGCGGGGCGCCGCGCCCGCGCTGGTGATCGGGATGCCCGCCGGACTCGTGGGTGCGGCCGAGGCCAAGCAGGCGCTGCGCGCGAGCGGCCTGCCGTCGCTGACCAACATGTCGGAGAAGGGCGGCGCCGAGGTGGCCGCCGCGGCCGCCGACGCGCTGCTGCGGGCGGCCGCCGACCAGGCCGACGAGGACCCCGCCCCGGGCGGGCCGTCCGCGGCGCGGACGTCATGATTAACGGCGAAATGCCTGCATTCCGAACGGCTCCGACCGGATCTGGTCACCAGCGCACAATCGCTGCGCCGCAGTACCCCCGGCGCGCGCGCTCAGGGAGGTAGCCTCGTTCGACTCGGCCGGGGTTACCGACAAGAGCTGAACCCGGTCGCCTGAAGGAGAGCGCGCAGGTCGATGGACACCTCCAGCCAGCCGCCGTACCTGCTGGGGCTGCGCCTCGGCGGGCGGCAGGTGACCGTCATCGGGGGCGGCGCGGTCGCGGCCCGCCGGGTCCCCGCGCTGCTCGATGCGGGCGCCAGGGTGCGCGTCGTCTCACCCCGCCTCGGCGCGTCCCTGCAGGATCTCGCCGGCTCGGGGCGGATCGAGTGGGAACGGCGCGGGTACGCCGCCGGTGACTGCGCGGGAGCCTGGCTGGTCTGCGCCTGTACCGATGACCGCCTGGTCAACGCGGCGGTGGCCGAGGAATCCGAACGAGCGCGGATCTGGTGTGTCCGCGCCGATGACGCGGCCGCCTCGTCGGCCTGGACGCCTGCGGCCGGTCAGGCGGGCGAGGTGCGGGTCGGCGTGCTGAGCGGCGATCCCCGCCGCAGCGCAGGGATCAGGGACGCGGTACTAAGCGGCCTGCGATCGGGAACTCTCGGTGCGCGCCGTGGCCGCGGCCGGCGCCGCGGGGTGGCACTCGTCGGCGGCGGGCCCGGTGATCCCGGGCTGATCACCGTGCGTGGCCGGCAGCTGCTCGGCGAGGCCGACGTCGTGCTGGCCGATCGGCTCGCCCCCCGTTCGCTGCTGGATGAGCTGCCCCCGGACGTCGAGGTCATCGACGCGGCCAAGATCCCCTATGGCCGGGCGATGACGCAAGACGAGATCAACGCCGCGCTCGTCTCGAACGCGCGGGCCGGCCGGTTCGTGGTGCGGCTGAAGGGCGGCGACCCGTTTGTGTTCGGCCGGGGCGCAGAGGAGATGCTCGCGTGCCTGCGGGCCGGGCTGCCGGTCACCGTCGTGCCCGGAGTGACCAGCGCGATCGCGGTGCCGGCCGCGGCCGGCGTCCCGGTCACTCACCGGGGGGTGGCCCAGGAATTTCACGTAGTCTCCGCGCACGTTCCGCCCGGCGACGAGAAATCCACGGTGGACTGGCCCGCGCTGGCCGCGTCATCTGGCACTCTGGTGCTGCTCATGGCCGTCGAAAGGCTCCAGCTCATCGCGGAGACACTCATCCGGCACGGACGCCTGCCAGACACTCCCGTCGCGGTCGTCACTGACGGTACTCTTCCCACGCAACGCACCATTACCGGGACGCTGCAATCCGTGGCCGCGCAGGCGGCCGCGGTCGGGATCAGACCGCCGGCCGTCGTGGTCGTGGGGGAAGTGGTCGCGCTTGCTGCGGAGGTGGCGGAGCTGAGCAGGGCCGTGGCAGCGACCGCGGTCCCGGGTAGCGGCCGGGCGCCGCAGGAAGGCCAGGCGCGGACGTGACCGAGCGGCAGGGCGTGGAGCCGCACGCGCGGGTGGACGCGCGGCAGCTCGAATCCGCCCTGCTCGCGCTGCGGCACCGGATCGTGGACGCGCCGCTGCTGCTGGAGGCTCCGGGCGTGGCCGAGGCCCGGGCGGAGCGCAAGAAGCTGCTGGCCCAGATCGATGACTACCTGCTGCCGCGGATCCGCCAGTCCGCTGCCCCGGTGCTCGTGGCCCTGGTCGGCTCCACTGGAGCGGGCAAGTCCACCCTGGTGAACAGCATTGTGGGGGCGCAGGTTAGCCAGACCGGCGTCCGCAGGCCCACCACCAACAGCCCGGTGCTCGCCTGTCATCCCGACGAGATCGACTGGTTCGCGGAGAACGTGTTCCTGCCCACGCTGCCCCGGGTGCGCCAGCAGGGCCTGGCCATGCCTGGCCGCGACGGCCTGCTCGTGCTGGCCGGGAGCGAGGGCATCCCCAAGGGGGTGGCGCTGCTCGACACGCCCGACATCGACTCGGTGATCCAGGCTCACCGCGAGTTCGCTCACCAGTTCCTGGACGCTTCCGACCTGTGGCTGTTCGTGACCACGGGAAGCAGGTACGCCGACGCCCCGGTCTGGGAATTGCTGCGTTACGCGCAGGAGCGCGACGCGGCGCTGGGGATCGTGCTGTCCCGGGTCCAGCCGCGGTCGCGAGCCGAGCTCATCAGGCACTTCACCGCCATGCTGGAGAAGAACGGCCTGGGCGAGGTGGATCGCTTCGTGATCCCGGAGACGATCATTACCGAGGGCATGCTGCCGGCCGCGATGTACGGGCCGATCCGGGACTGGCTGACCGACACCGCCTTGCGCGAGGACCGCCGCGTCGCCGTGCTCACCCAGACCATGTCCGGCGTGCTCGACACGTTCCGCACCCGGGTGCCCGAGCTCGCTTCGCACTTGGCCGACCAGCTGGCCGCCGGAATCCAGCTACGGCAGTCGGTCGAGGGGTGCTATGCCCGGGCCGTGACCGAGATCGAGGAGGCGACCGGGAACGGCTCGCTGCTGCACGGCGAAACGCTGGCCCGATGGCAGGACTTCGCGGGCAGCGGCGACCTGCTGCGCAATCTGCAGTCACGCCGCCAGGGCTGGGCGGGACGCCCGCACAGGCGGCGGATGTCGGCCCGCGCCCGTGCGCTGAAGGCCGCAGTGAGTTCCGGCCTCGAATCGCTCATCCTGTCCGTCGGCGACCGCACCGCGGAAGAGGCCGTGGCCCGGTGGCGCGACCATCCCGCCGGGGCGGCCCTGCTGGAGCAGGCGCCGGCCCTGATGCGGCTGCGCGCCTCGCGGCACCGGCCGCCGTCACGCGACGCCCGCTCGCCGTTCGATGACGACGATTCCCCATTCGCCGATTCCGCGGTCCCGGGCGATACCCCGCCTGCCGCTTCGGCGGCCGCCGGTGATATCCCGCCCGCCGGTTCGGCGCCTCCGGGCGACACCCAGGACTCGGGCGCCGCCGCGCTGGGCCGGTCGTCACCGGACCTGGCCAGGCGAGCGGCCCAGGCCATCAGTTCATGGCAAGATCACGTGATGCACCTCGTGCAGGCTGAGAACGTGGCGAAGAGATCCGTCGCCCGGGCGATGAGTTTCGACGACGAGTCGCTCGCCCTCGTCGTGATCATCGGCCTGCTCGGTCACGACGCGGGCGAGGCCCTGGCGGCCGGGGGAACCAGCGCGGCCGCGCAGGATCTGCTCAGCTCGCTGTTCGGCCCCGGGCCGCTGCGGGAGATCGGGGCGAAGGCACGCGCCGATCTGCGAGAGCGGGTCCGCCTGCTGTTCGACGAGGAAATGCTCCGCTTGGCCGAGATCATCGACGCCGAAGGGGTGCCCGACGAGGATGCGGCGGTGCAGCTCTACCAGGCCACGTACGCGCTTGAGGTGGCCCGGTGACCGAGTCCCTTGATGCCGCGGTCGGCCGGCCGGACCCGGCCGGCACCGACGACACCGACGACAGTGCCGAGCCCGGAAGACCGGGCGCGCCGAGCCTGCCTGCCCGGCTGAACGCGCTGGCCAGGGTGGTCCAGATCGGCTCGGCGCGCGGCGGCCCCGACGGGTTCAACCCGGACCTGCTCGAGGAGGCGGCCGGCCTGCTCGGACGGGCCGGCGAGCGGCTGCGGCTGTCCGGGGCACATACAGTGGTGACGCTCGCCGGCAGCACCGGGAGCGGGAAGTCCTCGCTGTTCAACGCCCTCGCGGGCGCGAACTTCTCCTCCGTGGGCGTGATCAGGCCGACCACCGGCGAGCCGCATGCCTGCGTGTGGGGGATGGCCGGGGCCGGCCCGCTGCTCGACTGGATCGGGATCCAGCTGCGGCACCGCTACGCCCGGGCCAGCGCCCTGGGCCGGGGCGAGGAAGACCTGACCGGCCTGCTGCTGCTCGACCTGCCCGATCACGACACGGTGACGGCAGGCGCGTCGCACGAGGTGGATCGCCTGGTCGGTCTCGCGGACCTGATGATCTGGGTGGTCGACCCGCAGAAGTACGCGGACGCGGCCGTGCACCACCACTACCTGGTCCAGTTCGCGGCTCACTCCGCGGTTACCACGGTCCTGCTCAACCAGTCTGACCTGCTCAGCCCCGAGCAATCCGACGAATGCGTGGCCGATCTGCGCAGGCTGCTCGACTCCGAGGGCATGCACGACGCGCGAGTGCTGGCGACCTCCGCTGCTACCGGGGCCGGGCTCGATGAGCTGAGGCGGGTGCTGGCCGGGGCGGTGGCGGGGCGGCGGGCGGCCGGCCAGCGTATCGAGGCCGACGTGGACACCCTGGCCGGCCGGTTCGGGGCCTACGCCTCCGCCGACGGCGAGGCGGTCGTGCCCGAGACCGCCGCGGCTGCCCTGACCGACGCGTTCGGCCGCGCCGCGGGGATAACGGCGGCGGGGGACGCGCTGCAACATACGCGCGAGTTCCGCGCCCGGGAGTACGTCGGGTGGCCGGTCGCGTCACTGGCAGGCAAGCTGTTCGGCCGTGACCGGCTCAGGCGGACGGAGCTGGGCAGCATCGCCGGCCGGCTGCGCAGCCTGACGGCCAGCACTGTGGACGCGCAGCCGGCCGAGATAGACAACGCGCTGACCGCCTTCGGCTCCGAGGTGGGCCAGGGCCTGCCGCTGCCGTGGTCACGCACCGTCTATTCGGCGGCCAGGTCGGGAGCGGAAGCGGTCCCTGGCGCGCTCGGGTCGGCGATCGCCGCAGCCCTGCCCGGCAGCGACAGCGTGCCCACCTGGTGGCGGCTGGTCCGGGCCTGGCAATGGCTGCTCATCGCGGCGGCCATAGCCGGCCTCGGGTGGCTGGGCGCGATCGCCGCGTCTGATCAGCTGAGCCAGCTGCCCTGGGTGGCCGCGGCCATAGCGGCCCTGCTCCTGCTCGGCTGGCTCACCTCGTCCGGCAGCAGGAACATGGTCCTGCTGGCCGCCGAGCGAGAGCGGGCCCGAGCCGAGCAGGACATGGGCTCCCGGGTCGCCGAGGTCGCGCGTGGGCTCGTGCTCGTCCCAGTGCAACAGGAGCTGTCCGAGTACGACCGCTTCCGCGGCGCGCTGAAGATCGCCCGCGGCTCCGCCTGACGCGGGACATCTGATCCGCCGAGAGGCCGCCTCTAAACTGTGCGGGTGGCCGGTTCGGAAGTCAGCACCGCTCAGCCGGGGCGCTTCCCGGCCCAGCCGCATCCGGTACTGGCTTTCCTTTCCACGCTGCGGCCGACGTGGTCGGTGCCGGCCGCGATGCGGGCGGCGCGCGCGACGATCGTCGTGCCCGCGCTGTTCGCGCTGACCCTCGAGGTCATCGGTGACCTGCAGATGGCGCTGTTCGCCGTGTTCGGCGCCTTCGCCACCCTGGTGCTGGCCTCGTTCGGCGGGACCAGGCGCGACAAGCTGATCGCCCATCTCGGGCTCGCCGTGGTCGGTAGCGTCGTGCTGACGATCGGCACCGCGGTCAGCGGGACCGCGTGGCTGGCCGCGATCGTCACGATCCCGGTGGCGTTCGGCATCTTCTTCGCCGGAGCGGCCGGCCCCAACGCCGCCTCCGGGGTCACCGCCGCCCTGCTCGCCTACGTGCTCCCGGTGGCCACGCCCAGCGCGATGGGCACCGTCCCGTCCCGCCTGGCGGGCTGGTGGCTGGCCGCGGTCGTGAGCACGGCGGCCGTGCTGCTGCTGTCCCCGAAGACGCCGGGGGACCGGCTGCGGGCCGCCGCCGCTGCCTGTACCGCCGCGCTGGCCGACCACCTGACGGCGGCAGCGCGCGACGAGGCGACTCCGGCCCTCCTGGAGGCCACCCGTGCGGCCAAGCACGAGCTGGTGACCCAGTTCGCCGCCACGCCCTACCGGCCGACCGGGCTGGCCACCGCGGACCAGGCGCTGGCCAGCGTCGTTCAGCTGCTGGAGTGGTGCACCGCGCTGGTCAGCGACGCCCTGGACGGGCACCTCGATCTGAGTCAGGCCGCGCAGGTCGATCGGGATCTGCTGGGCGTGACCGGCGGCGTGCTGCGGGACGTGGCCGCGCTGCTGAAAGGCCAGGACGCCCATGCGGACCTCGACGGGCTCGAACGCGCCCGCGCCGCCAGCGCGGCCCATCAGCGGGATCACTCCGCCGATCCGGCCCGGCTCCGGCTGTGCACCAAGCACGCCTTCCACGCGCAGGCGATCGCCGTGGCCGCGCGCGCCCTGACCGCGGACACCCTGATCGTCACCGGGCGCGCCAGCCCGGAGGTCATCGCCGCACAGCGCCGCACCTGGTTCGGGGTGCAGGCCGCTGATGCGCCCCCCGAAGGCAGGCTCGGCGGCGTGGCCGGCGCGGCCGGCCTGCTCGCCACGCACGCTAGCCTGCGCTCGACGTGGCTGCGCAACAGCCTGCGCGGCGCCGTGGGCCTGGCCCTGGCGGTGGCCGTGGCCGACGTCCTCAGCGTGCAGCACGGCTTCTGGGTGGTGCTCGGCACGCTGTCGGTGCTGCGCACGAACGCGGCATCGACCGGATCGACGGCGCTGCGGGCGCTGGCGGGCACGGTGGTCGGGTTCGTGGTCGGCGCCGCGCTGCTGCTCGCCATCGGCACCGGCCCGACCGCGCTGTGGATCGCGCTGCCGGTCGCCGTCCTGATCGCCTCGTACGCGCCGGGGACCGCGCCGTTCGCGGTCGGCCAGGCCGCCTTCACGGTCACAGTGCTGGTGCTGTTCAACCTGCTCGCCCCGGCCGGCTGGACGGTAGGCCTGCTGCGGGTCGAGGACGTGGCCATCGGCTGCGTGGTGAGCCTGGTGGTGGGGGCGCTGTTCTGGCCGCGCGGCGCGTCCGGGATCGTGGGGGATGACCTGGCCGACGCCTACCGCGGCGGCGGCGCGTACCTGACCGAAGCAGTGGACTGGGCCCTCGGCTTGCGAGGGCGGGTGCCCGAGGCAGCGGGTGCGACGGCCGCCGCGGGCCTGCGGCTGGACGACGCGGTGCGCGCGTACCTGGCCGAACAGGGCTCCAAGCGGCTGGCGAAAGAGGATCTGTGGCTGCTGGTGATGG
>Ga0070716_100000945_pt1 | contig 12577 bp, 18 predicted proteins | sample LARL112metaG_FD_71395 | JGI IMG/M metagenome (GOLD analysis project Ga0070716, IMG submission 71395) | Corn, switchgrass and miscanthus rhizosphere microbial communities from Kellogg Biological Station, Michigan, USA - LAR L11-2 metaG | ecosystem: Host-associated > Plants > Roots > Rhizosphere... | reverse complement strand
TTTCGGTGAATTTTTACGCTGAATGCGAGTCGGAGGGTACTGCAGGGCAGGTACCAGCTGGTAAAGCTTGAACTGCTCACAACCGATTCTGATCAAACGCGACCCAAAAGGTAGCAGAAACGGGCGCTTTTCGCTATCAAATTTCAAAAAACGGCTCCCCCCGAAAGGGGGCGTACCGTTCTGAATTTCGTTCTTTATCCACACCCAGGGATCTTTTTTGCAATACCCCCCGGTCCCGTGACGTACGGGAATTCAGGGGGGACGGCGTCGTGTGTCCAGCATATTGGCGTATAGTAGTGAGGAGACTTAACCACGAAGACCAATTTCGCTGAATCATTTTTGCGCCTTCGCGATTGAGAACCACACGGTAAAGAAGGCGCGTCCCATGACAATGTGGCGGCCCGATAAAGGCTGAAGAGTGCTTACACCGAGCCGCGCTTGCCCTGCGCTCCCTTGGACAAATTGAACCTGGGCTGGAGGAGATCATGTCCGGAATTAACGGCGACAAGTCGAGGTTCCACCGGATGCGCAAGCAGAAGATTCAACGGCGCATCCGCAACCGCGTGATGTACGCCCAGCTCAACATGGGGCAGTCGGCAGGAAGTTCGAAGACGTCGGCGACCGAGGCCGGCAAGAGAAACGACGCGGCTCGTGAGTAGGGCCACGGGGAACGGCTTGGCAGCGGTCCGCAAGAAAAGAATCCTGCTCATTGACAGCTATGCAACCAAGCGCGACCTGCGCGCCAAGATTCTGCGCAAGCTGGGAGTCGAAGTGGACTGTGCGTGTGACATCAGCGAAGCACGTTCGTTGTGGCAGGCGGACGCTTACAACCTGGTGCTGATGGACGTGAAACGCGAACCGCGCAACGTCGAAGACTTCTGCGGTGAAATGGCGAGCGCCAAGCCTCCGCAGCGGATGGCGTTCCTGGTAGGCAAGCCCGAGTATTTAGGCAGCACACCTGGAGCAGGCGCAGACGAACTCCATCGCGACCCGACCCGGAATGGATTGTGGAGCGAGATGGTGGCGTCGTTGTTCACGAGCGCCTGCGAGTTGCTTCCGCAGCGCTACGGCTTTCTGGAAGCATCGTGGCGCATTGCAGCCACTCGATCATTGAAAGATCCTCGACAGAAAAGCGCTGCCACCGATGCGGCGCTTCCCGTCGACTATGCGTCGCAAGGTTATTGGAAAGAGGCTCTGCGCCGTCATGCCGCCCCCGCGATCAACGTTCCGGAAGCGGCCATCCCCCAATTAGCAAGCAGCGAAACCGATCTGCAACCTGAGGAAGCCTGATGAAAAACCTGTTTGTAGGCAACATCCCGCACAGCACCACCGAGGGCGAACTTCGCCCCCTGTTCGAAGCGCACGGCGCCGTGGAACGGGTCAGCATTGTCACGGATCGTGAGACCGGCCGTTCGCGCGGTTTCGCTTTCGTGGAAATGACGGATGCCGACGCCGCCGGCAAGGCGATTGCCGCGCTCGACGGCAGCGATTTGGGAGGACGCCCCATGAAGGTCAACGAAGCGCGTCCCAAAGAGAAAAGCAGCGGCCCGCCGCGCGGCGGACGTTTCGGAGGAGGCGGCGGCCGCGGAGGCCGCGATGGCGGCGGGGGACGCGACGACTATCGCGGACACGCACGCCAGCCTCGCGAACCGCGCTGGTAGATTGCCCTAAGCGAAACGGCGAGCAAGCATGAATTCGACGGACCACGTTCGGTCCAGAGCACAAGTGTGCCCTTGGAGGTGTTGATGGGAGGAAGAGGCAGATCCAGTTTCACCAAGCGCCAGAAGGAGCGCTCGCGGCAAGACAAGCAGCGCGAAAAAGCCGAGCGCAAGACCCAACGCAAGCAGGAAAAGTCGTCAGGAGAAGGCGGCACACCGGACAACGATCTCGAAGTCCTGGTGGACCACTCGAGCGATCCGTTTGCCAGGAATCTGGGAGAGAACTTCCTGACCGAATCAGATCAGGAAGAGTAGAAACCATCGCGGGGAACAGTGCGCTCTGCACTTGTTCCCCGCAATACATTGCGCGCCCTACTTGTCGTAATGCAGCACGGAGTAGACGTCGTACGGCTTGAGTTTGTCGCGGCCCTTCAGGAAGTCAAGTTCGACCACGAAGGCCAGGCCCGCGATGTCGGCGCCGAGTTTGGTGGCCAGTTTAGCGGTTGCCTCGGCTGTGCCCCCCGTGGCCAGCAAGTCGTCGACGATCAGCACGCGCTGGCCTTTCTCGATGGCATCCTCGTGCACTTCGAGGACATTACTGCCGTACTCCAGGTCGTATTCCACGCGCGTAGTCGCAGCCGGCAACTTCCCAGGCTTACGGACCGGAACAAATCCGGCGCTGAGGCGATAAGCCAAGGCTGGCCCGAAGATAAATCCGCGGGCCTCCATGCCGAGAATCAGGTCGACCCCCTTTCCGATGTAACGCTCGGCCAGCACATCAATCAGGGTCGCGTACCCCGCTTTGTCCTTCAAGAGCGTGGTGATGTCGTAGAACAGAATTCCCTTCTTCGGGAAATCGGGCACTTCGCGGATCAGGTTTTTCAGTTGGTCGGAATTCAGGCCCGACTTGGACATTTACCAGGCTCCTTCAATGCGAAAAGTTTTGATACCTTGCGACAGTGGGACTTCCGAGACCTCGACAGTATCGACGCGCGCCGCCCGTGGGCCCTGCATTAGTTGACTGTGCAGATTGCTAATCTGCTCGCGAGTTCCCTGCGCAAACACTTCGACTGCGCCATCGGCGTTGTTGCGCACCCAGCCGGCGACTCCGAGGATATGCGCCTGCCGCTCGACGAACCAGCGGAAGCCGACACCCTGCACGCGGCCGCGTACGAGAAAGCGGCGAGATTGAATGGATGACGAGTCTCGATCGGAAACCATAAAGCTTCGAGCTGCGAGCTACGAGCGTGCAAAGCCAAAGCTAAAGAAAAAAACTAGGCAGCTACGAGGTTGGGAACGCTCGTGTCTCGTAGCTCGCGTCTCGCACCTGAGTTACGCCCTCGACAAATAAGTTCCTTCAGCCGTGTCCACCTTGATTTTCTCCCCCTCGTTGATGAAAGGCGGTACCTGCACGATCAAGCCGGTCTCGGTCTTGGCGGGCTTGGTCACACTCGATGCGGTCGCGCTCTTCAGGCCGGGCTCGGTTTCCACGATGGTAAGGATCACGGTTTGCGGCAGCTCGATTCCCACCGCTTTGCCATCGAAGAATTCCACCTTGATCTGAAGATTGGAAGTCAGATACTCCACGGCATCGCCCAAGGTATCGCGCGTCAGATGCGTCTGCTCGTAGTTCTCGGTGTTCATGAAGTAGTAGTCGTCGCCGTCGTTGTAGAGGAACTCCATGTTGATTTCGTCGACGGTGATCTTCTCGATGGGGTCGGGCGAGCGGAAGCGGTGCTCAAACATCGCGCCAGTGCGCAGGTTGCGCAGCTTGGCCTGGATGAAGGCGCGCAGGTTGCCCGGGGTACGGTGCTCGACCGAGAACACCGAATGCAGATCGTTATTGTGCTTGATGATCATGCCGGGGCGAAGTTGGGTGGCAGGAATCGACATGCGGCTGAAAGTCTCCTCGAAAATTGCGATCGTTGGGACCGGCGACGCGGGGACGAGCCACTGGCTCGCCGGGCACGGGGATCAAACACCTTAGTTTACACGGAGATGGGGCTACCTCCAAACCTACGGCGCCCTCCGTCGGGAATCCACCCTAGAGCGCTCAGGCCAGGGAATACAATAAAGTAGAAATTCAACATTTCATGGATTCCACCACGAGGAGATGTCTTTATGCGGATCGGAAAATATGAGTCGTCGAGTAAGAGCAATGTCGGCACAGCCGTCACGTTTTTGATGATCGGAGTCGGCGCCGGCGCTCTTATCGCGCTGATGCTCGCGCCGAAGACCGGCAAGCAGATGCGGAAGGACCTGCGCAAGCGTTACGACGACGCGCGCGACACATTGCAGGATTGGTCCGAGGAAGCAATTGATCGGGTGAACGACATCGCCGACAAAAGCAGCGACTGGGCCGACGAACTGCGCGATCTGGCCCGGGAGAAGGCAGCGCCCATCGCGAAGGCGATCAAGCGGGACTGAAAATCAGGTATTAGGCCTTGGGCTTTGGGCCTTAGGAAAATACAGAGGTCTTGGTTATTAGGTTTGGATCTTGGGTCATCCCCAAGACTATCACCTAACACCCAAGACCCGATTTCTTTCTAGTGGAAAATCGAGGAGAAGAATCCCTTCACCTTTCCGAAAAATCCGCGATGTTCTTTCTCGGACTCGGGCTTCTGAGCCACGGCCTTCGGTTGCGGGGCCGGTGCGGGAGCGGGCGTTGGGGCAGCGTTCGGCTTCGCTGGAGAGCCGGGCGGCATGTTCGATGCTGTGGTCGCGGTGCGCGTGCGATCGGAACCGCGGAAGACCAAAGGCGCTTCGATCTGGACGTGCAGGTCTTCTTTCTTTGCCCGGACAGGCGCGGCGACTTCCGGAGCCACGGCTGCGCGCTGCGCTTGCGATCCGGCAGGGCCAGCCATCGCTGGCCGCGAGGCATTAGGCAGCGGCGGCAACATGGGATCGATCGAAGCACGCGACGTGCCTGAATTGGAGGACGGAAGTTGCAGGTTTGGCGGCAGTTTCGCTTCGGCCACCTGCGTTGGCTCGGGTACAGTCGAAGCGCGCATCACCGGCGGTGGTGGCGCGGCGCATCCGCAATCGAACGGAACGTCATTGCTGACTCGGTCGATGCGTCCCTCATGGAAGACCACCTGCTCGGTGGGTTTCACCTGGTACGTCCGGTCTCCCATCAATTCCGAAACCAGCATGGACGCCGTATTGCCAAGCAAGGCGCGCACGCAGGTGTCGCCGTGCGAGTTCGTGCTGATGGCGTAATCGAAGTCGCCCGGTCCGGCGAGCAGCATCCGGAAGTCAGGCGTCAGCACAGCGTCGGAGCCGGCATCGATGTGGTAATGCGTCTCGAGCGTACCGGTGCTCATCCCGAACATCAATTCCTGGCCGCTCTTGGACGCGGTCACCGAGACGGTGCTGTTGGGGCAGACATGCAGTTCTCCGCCGCGCGCGATGTGCAGGACAGCAGTTTCGGTACTGGCTGTAACCGATGAGCCAGACCCGATCCGGCTGCCGACGATCACAGCCGATCCCGCCCCGTTCGAAGAAACGGGCACGACGGCGGGCTTGGCGGCGGCTGAGAACGTCGGAATGGTAGCGGGTTGCGCGGGCGCCGGCGGCGGTGCAGCCTTGGCGGCGGCAGGATCCTCCGCAGGCTTCAGTCGAATCGTCAGCCGGTTTCCAGCGGCGTCCCATGTGTAGGGCTTGGCTTCCGTCAGGTCCACGGTCACGCGTGTAACTGGAGGCGCCTCCTGGAACTGGTCTACGTGAAGTTCGGTGAACTGGTCTCCCTTGGCGACGAGGAACCTTTCTTTGACCGCGACATTTGCGTTAGGCAGATCGATCACGAGGCGCGGCGGATGGTTCAAGGTCTGAAGCGCCGGAGCGATCGCGCGACTGTTGACGATTTCTATGATGCTGCCGGTTTTGTCTCGGCCGATCTTTACGCTCTTCACCAGTGCCGGAGCCTGCGATGTGGCGGTCGTTGCCGGTGCGGCGGGCACAGTGGAAGACGGCGTCGCAGGAGCCTGCGTCTGAGTCGTCGGAATTTGATTCTGTGGTACCGGAGCCTGGGTTGGCGGAACGGGAGGCCGCGGCGTGGGTGCGGTCTGGACGGGTGTCGAAGGCGCCGTCGCAGGCTGGGTCGTGTCGGTCGCATCCGCAGGCGTGGCGCCTTGGCGCGCGGCGTTGCGTCGGGCGGCCTCCTGCTGGATCATTTGCCGGATAACAGCAGACCGCGACTGCTGCTGCGCAGGCTGCGTGTCAGGATTTTGGGCGTACGCACCACCGCTCAGCAGCGCACATCCGGCGCCAAGCGACAGCGTTAGGATCAGGTTTGTAGCAGATCGCGGCAAGACTCCACCCCGCCCAGCCAACGTGCTGGGCTCACAATATCATCGTCAGTCAAAATCGAGAAAGCGCGGGGGAATCGGCTTCCGCGGATTATGCCTCGGACAGGAATTCGTATTCATCAATCACGGCGGCGACGGCCATCTTGCCGTTGGACGCTTCATCGTCGAGGCGCACCACCGTGCCTTTGCATCGAACCCGAATGCTCTCGGTGAGGGTTATCTCGGCCGGGAGAGTTAAAGTGAACTCAATCGGAGACCCGGTAGCGATGGGCGAATCCACGTAAAACGAAATCCCTCTTGCACTTACATCGCGGGTTTGCGCGGATCGTTCCTGGGTTCCATTTTCGGCATACGTCACAGCTACCGGCAACCGCAGTGCAAATCGCCGTGTCGCCCGCTTTTCCTGCTGGGCCTCAGCCATGAATTGCCTCCGAAAAAGCTGAGTTAGCATGGCGTGCGGGGCTATTGCTGTCAAGACCACTTCCGGGGGATATGTGGCCGGGCTGGGGAAGGAACCGTCATAGGGTCAATGACTTCGGCGTGGGATGCCCGCGCGGACGGGGCATTCGCCGCAAGGCTTTCTTTCGGCTAAACTGGATTCGGGCGCGTTTATGGTCTTTGTTCTCGACAACTACGACTCGTTTACCTACAACCTGGTGCAATACATCGGGGAATTGGGGGCTGACGTCGAGGTTCGTCGCAATGACCAGGTAACGGTCGAGGAAGTCGAGGCCCTCCACCCGGAGCGCATTCTGGTCTCACCAGGGCCTTGCACACCCGCAGACGCCGGGATCAGCGTGGCGTTGATCCGCCACTTCGCGGGGAAAGTGCCGGTGCTGGGGGTGTGTCTTGGACATCAGGCGCTCGGCGAGGCATTCGGCGGAACGATCATGCGGGCCAAGAACCTGATGCACGGCAAGACCAGCCGCGTGCAGCATGATGGGAAGACGGTCTTCCGCGGGCTGACTTCTCCGATGACCGCTACCCGCTACCACTCGCTCATTGTGTCCGAAGACAGTCTGCCTCCCGAACTCGAAGTCAGCGCCCACACCGTCGAGAGCGACGGGACGCGAGTCATCATGGGCCTGCGGCACCGGAAATTTCCCCTCGAAGGTGTGCAGTTCCATCCCGAGAGCGTTCTTACCGACCAGGGCAAGAAACTGGTCGAGAACTTCCTCGCGCTTTAATCAGACTGTTTCTCCCGAAACTACATAGTCCCTCGCTTCGCTCAGGATGACAGGATTTAGTGTGGACACACTCATACCGTGGTATATTGGTACCATGGTACCAACACCCGAACGGCTCACGATCGAACGCGTACAGACCGGCGTGCGCATGGAGAAACGGCTGCTGAAAGTATTGAAGGCTTTTGCGGACTATCACGACCTGACCTTGGGCGACCTGCTGGAGGGCATCGTGTTGCATGCCTTCGACGGGAAGTGCCCCTTCAGCCAGGATTCGTTGCGGCGTATTCGCGAGTTGAAGAAGTTCTACGGACTGGATCTGGACGCAAGTGCCAGCCACAAACTCACGGAAGGCAATGCCGCGGGAGGTCGTCCCGCGAAGCGCAAAGCCAAATGACCGCATCGCGAACAGCATTCGCGATCCGCTGTCTCCACTGGACGGTGGGATTGGTCGTGCTTCTGGAATCCTGCCGAACTTTCTACGCGGCTCGCTACGCTCTAGGCGGAACCGGCCACGCCGGGATTCTGCACTCGGTACGCCTGTTTCTTTCCGGAGCCGAAATCATCGCAGCTCTTCTATTTCTCGTGCCGCTCACGACATTCGTGGGTGGATACATGCTGCTCGCAATCTTTGGCTTGGCCATTGTCATTCACGGGCTGCACGGAGAATTTGGCGGACTGGAGATCCTGGTGCTGTACGGAGTAGCGGTGTGGGTCAGCCGGGCGGCCAGGAAGGATGCAGAGATCACCGCAGAGGGGCAATTGCCGACGTCAAAAAGCTTTGAACAGCAGAGGACGCAAAGGTAGCCGCTAAGAACGCAGAGACAGACTGGCTGATTTTCTTGGCAAACTCGCGGGCCTCTTCGCGAACTTTGCGAATTTCTTTGCGAACTGCGCGGTTAAATGATTTGTTCTGGTCGGTTGAAGCAAATACACTCCACCCCACTTAGTACAGGAGCAGACGCCCGGCAAGCAGCACAAAAAGGAGAATGGCGGCGATGCTGTTGACGCGAACCATCCGGTAGCTCGCTGGCCAGGGAAACATCAGGACGTCGAAGAGCGGCCGGAATTTCTCGGGCCAGAACAGGCCTGCCATTCCGAAAATCAGGGAAAAGTTCGCGATTAAAAAGACGTCTACGTTCTTCATTATTTCGGGCTGCACGTTCCGAAGCCTCTCTTATTAAAAATGAACCCCTGCTGCCGAAGCATCTTACGAAGGTAACGAGCGCGGCGAGCAGTCCTCTGCCCGCGAGGCCTTGCTACATTCCCTGCCTGGCAATTTCTACGGCGCGCAGCACAGCCTGCGCCTTGTTGACGGTTTCCTGGAACTCTTTCTCAGGATCGGAATCGGCCACAATGCCCCCGCCCGCCTGCAGGTACGCGTGCTTACCCTTCATAAACATGGTGCGGATCGCGATGCAGGAATCGATGTTGCCCGCAAAGTCTGCGTAGAGCACGGACCCGCCGTACACGCCTCGGCGGGTCGGTTCAAGCTCTTCGATGATCTGCATGGCGCGCACCTTGGGCGCGCCGCTCAGCGTGCCAGCCGGGAAACAAGCGGCGAAGGCATCGATCGCATCGAACTCGGGACGGAGCTTGCCTTCGAGCGCAGAGACCAGGTGCATCACGTGGGAGTAGCGCTCGACGTACATCAGGTCCTTCACTTTCACCGAGCCGTACTCGCTCACGCGGCCAAGATCATTGCGGCCCAGATCGACCAGCATGACGTGCTCGGCGCGTTCCTTTTCATCGCTGCGCATCTGCTGCTCGAGCGCGTGGTCCTCGGACTCATCTTTGCCTCGCGGATGGGTGCCGGCAATGGGCCGGTATTCCAGTTTGCGGTCGGTCACGCGCACCAGCATCTCGGGGGACGAACCCAGCACGTGCATGTCTCCCATGCGCAGGAAGTATAGGTAAGGCGAGGGGTTCACTGTGCGCAAGGCACGGTAGAGGTCAAAGGGCGGGACGCCGGGCTCAAAGTCGAGCCGCCGCGACAACACGACCTGGAAGATATCGCCGGCGGCGATGTATTCCTTGGCCCGCTCGACATTGCGCATGTGCCGCTCGCGGCTGATGCCGGCGTGTACTTTGAGGGCACCCTGCTTCTTATGGGACTTCTTCCAGGCGCCCGGACGCAACCCGGCCGCCAGACGCTTCTCGATGGCCGCAATGTCTTTCAGCGCGCGATCGTAAGCGCGCTTCGGCGATTCCGAAGCAACATCGGCCGCCGCCACTATGTGGATTTGATGGCGCAGGTGATCGAAGACCAGCAGGCGGTCGAAGAACATGAGCACGCAGTCGGGAACCGGGACATCTGCCTTGGCATGTTCGCCGATCGATTCGAGGCGCCGTACCACATCGTAGGCAAAGTATCCGACGGCGCCTGAGGTGAAGGGCGGCAGTCCGGGATAGTGTGAGGGCCGATGGGAGCGCAGCAGTTCCTTGATGGTGGCGAAGACATTGCCAGTACGGCGCTGGCGCACCTTGCCGCGTTCGATGTGGATCTCGTCGCCCTGCGCCCAGAGCCTCATGTAGGGGCGCGCGCCGACGAAGGTGTAGCGTCCGATGTGCTCGCCGCGCTCGACCGACTCCAGCAAAAAGGAATGCGGCTCGTTCGCCGCGACCGCGAGGAAGGCGGACACCGGCGTGAGCAGATCGGCGCTCACAGTTTTGACGACCGGCACCAAGGTCGCTTCCCGCGCCAGGCGCGAGAACTCCTTAAATTCAGGCTGCAGCATGATGGTCTTCCGGCGCCGAAAGGGGGAGCGGGTTTGGCCGTCCGGAGGGTAGTTGAATTATAGGCGATGGTAGGGGTCTCGGGGTTGTGGGAGTTGGCAATGGCATGGATTTTTCTGATACTGCAGTATCTGAAATCAGCGGCGTTAGCCCCGCGACGGTGGGACGCCGTCACGATTGCGGGCAAGACGCCGGCGCTAGAAAGGGCTCGGTGGGCGAGTTCCGGCACCTCCCGCACTACACCTCTCGCACTACACCTCCGTCACTGTTCGGAACCAGCGAAACAATTGACGAGGACCTAGCTGCGTCGGAAGATTATGATTCAGCTCAAAGTCCAAAGAACGGGGGAGTATGCGGGTCAAGTTCTGGGGAGTGCGCGGATCAACGCCTACCCCCCTAGCCGGGAACTTGCGCTATGGAGGCAACACCTCGTGCGTCGAGGTCCGGCACGAGAACAGTCTCTACGTCTTCGACTGCGGCACGGGCTTTCGCACGCTCGGACAACAGTTAGAGAGCGAAGCCAACGGCCAGCCGATCCGCGCGCATATTTTTGTCTCGCACTTTCACTGGGATCACATCCAGGGCATTCCCTTCTTCCGTCCGCTCTACGAAAATCCCGCGAACCAGTTCGCATTTCACTCCTCGAAGCGAACCCGCACCTTGCAGCGCGTGATGGAGGAGCAGATGGCTTCGCCCTACTTTCCTGTGAACACCAGCGAAATGAAGGCGGAGCGAAGCTTCTACGACATGGAGGAAGGTCAATCGCAGGTCGACACCGCCAGCGTCCGAGCTCTCTGGCTGAATCATCCGCAAGGGTGCATGGGATTTCGCCTTGAAACCAGGGAGGGAATCCTGGTCTACGCGACCGACAACGAGCCGGGCGATGAAGTGTTCGACAAGAACGTGCGCAAGCTCGCCGAGGGCGCCGATGTCCTGATCTACGACGCGCAGTACCTGCCCGAGGAATATGCCGCTAAACGCCGCGGCTGGGGACACAGCCACTGGCGCGAAGCGGTTAACATCGTCATGGAAAGCGGCGCCAAGGAACTGGTGCTGTTTCATCACGATCCAGATCATGATGACGAACTAATCGACAAGGTCGTGAAGGAAGCGCGCGACCACTACCCGCGCGTGCGGGCCGCCGCTGAGGGCATGGAGATCAAAATTCAGCGCTGACGACCAGCAGTCCCCGATTACTCCTGAGTAACCCTTCGGCTTGCCACCTTGCCCCCTGCCCCATATACTGCTCGATTTGTGCGCAGAAGCAGGAATCAGCATCCATATAGCTAGCAATCATTTCTGGAGATTATTCGAATGAAAAGCGTCGCGATGGAGCAGGAAACAAATCCATGGGAATCGCAGGCGGCCCGATTTGATCTGGCCGCCCATAAGCTCAATCTGGATGAAGGCTTGTGGAAAGTCCTGCGCTATCCCACGCGGGAAATCATCCTGCACATTCCGGTGCAGATGGACGACGGGCACCTGGAAGTCTTCACCGGATTCCGCGTACAGCATTCCATCGCGCGCGGTCCGGCCAAGGGCGGCATCCGTTACGCGCCCGACGTCACGCTCGACGAAGTGCGAGCGCTGGCCAGTTGGATGACCTGGAAGTGCGCGGTCGTGAACATTCCGTTCGGCGGCGCCAAGGGCGGAGTCATCTGCGATCCCCACAAGATGTCGATGGGCGAACTGGAGCGCATGACGCGCCGCTACACCGCCGAACTGGTCGAATTCATCGGCCCTGAAAAAGACGTCCCTGCCCCCGACGTGAACACCAACGAGCAGATCATGGCGTGGATGATGGACACCTACTCCATGCACATGCGGCAGACGGTAACGGCGGTGGTCACGGGCAAGCCGATCAACATCGGCGGATCGCGCGGACGGCGCGAGGCCACAGGACGCGGCGTTCTTATTGTTTGCGAGCAGGCAATCAAGAAACTGGGACTAAACCGTGAAAGCTCTCGCGTGATCGTGCAGGGCTTCGGTAACGTCGGATCCAACGCAGCGCGTCTGATGGCGGCGGCCGGCTACAAGATTATTGGCATCGACGAAGTAGGCGGCGGCCTCTACAACAAGAACGGCATCGATGTGGAAGCGCTCTGGGAATATCGGCAGAAGAACGGGACGATTCAAGCCTTCCCCGGCGCAGAAAAATTCGCCGCCGGTGGATTGATAACCGAAGATTGCGAAATCCTGATTCCTGCGGCCACCGAGAATCAGATCACCAGCCGGAACGTGGACCGCGTGAAGTGCAAGATTCTTGCCGAAGGTGCCAACGGACCCACCACGGCGGCGGCCGACGAGGTACTGGCCGACAAGGGCGTCTTCGTAATTCCCGACATTCTTGCCAACGCAGGCGGGGTCACCACTTCCTACTTCGAGTGGGTGCAGGACCGGCAGGGCTATTTCTGGAAGGAATCGCTGGTGAACGAGCAACTCGAGGAAATCATGGTATCGGCCTTCGACGATGTGGTGCGCTATGCGGAAACCCATCATGTACACAACCGCATAGCGGCCTACATGCTGGCGATCGATCGGGTAGCGTATACCATCAAGCAGCGCGGCATTTACGCGTAGGAAAAAGATTTTCCAAGGGCCTTGGTCGTGCGAATGAGGGCCTTTTGCGTGTCCGCCTTTTTTGTGACCCCGGGTTGACCTAAGCGTCCCGGGCTGGCATGATGTCTGCCCG
>Ga0070716_100000934_pt1 | contig 12691 bp, 12 predicted proteins | sample LARL112metaG_FD_71395 | JGI IMG/M metagenome (GOLD analysis project Ga0070716, IMG submission 71395) | Corn, switchgrass and miscanthus rhizosphere microbial communities from Kellogg Biological Station, Michigan, USA - LAR L11-2 metaG | ecosystem: Host-associated > Plants > Roots > Rhizosphere... | reverse complement strand
AGGGCTGCGGCGCGTTTATTTGGCGTGATGGCAACCGCGGCACAGCTCCTGCGACGGCTTGACGAGCAGAGGCCGGGCTTGCGACGCATGGTGGACGGAGTGGCACGTCAAGCAACTGAGATGAGCCTTGATGTGGGCCTGGCTGATTTCCGATTCGTGACAGCGTCCGCAGCGGGCCAGAATCAATGCGGGGTTGCACGCCGGTATAACGTTCGATGAGTTCGGGATCGCCGGCACTGGCATGTTCCGCACCCGGCCCGTGGCAACCTTCGCAACCGCGGGTCGCGGGATTCTTGCTTTTCAGCGTCTCCGCGTGGGCAGACTTGGCGAAGGATTTGTATACATCCTCATGACATCCCTGGCAGACCTCGACGCCGACATACTTGGAATTCTGGTCGGGGTTCGATGGCGAATCCTGCGCGAACAAATTCGCGCAGACGAACGCGAGGCCCGACAACATCAATGCGAAGATGCGAATGAAAACAGGGATTTTCATAAGGCTGTCGTTGAGTGGGCGCTCCGGCTGAACCGCACGACCTGATCTTACGAATGGGCTCCTAGGCGCTCACGGCACGGGGCCGGCGCGTGCGTCCCAGTCCAACCGACCGCACTTTGTCGTAGGCAATGTGCAGATCCTGGCTGAGCAGGTCGACCACATGCAAGCAAGCCTCGCGGTGCTCGCGCAGGAAATTCAGAAGCTCCTTGCGCTTCACCATGGCCACGTGGGCGTCGTCCAGGAGTTCAGCAGTCACCTCGTGATTGGTTCCGGACAAGGCGGCGCTGAGGCCGAGAACTTCGCCGGGAACGGCCACATGCAGCGTCAGGCGCTGGCCTGATTCGGAACAGACCGTGAGTTTGGCGCGCCCTTCGCACAGAACGAATACACCGCGAGCCGGCTGCCCTTCGCGGAACAATACCGTGTTCCGCGGACAAGCGATTTTCGATTTCACTTGATCGAGCGCGGCCAGCACAGTGGTCGGCAGATCGCAAAAAATCCGGTCCGGACGCAAGGCGCATTCGAGGCAGTTTTGCTGTATCGCGCTCTCCATAGCTGGTTGATATCGCTTGGGCGCGAAAAGCACAGTGACTGCAGTCACCCGTATGGGTGACCCCTCGCACAGGAGAGTAGACAAGGCGACCTAGTTGTTGGTGGCCATCGTTTTCAAAGCGACCTTATTGCGAATGATGAGCGTGGATCCCTTGGCTTGAACGATCTGGCGCTTCTTGAGGTCGGCGAATAAGCGCGTCACGGTTTCGCGCGACGTTCCGATCATCTGCGCGATCTCTTCGTGCGTCAGGGCCAGTTTGAGGCGAGGCTCCTGCTTGGCGGCTTCGCCATTTTTGGAACTCCACTCGAGCAGGAGCTTGGCCAGTTTTTCAGAAGCGGAATGGGACAGGCCTAGCGAACGAACTTCGTGGCAGGCATTGTTGTATTTTTCGCTGAGCTGCTCCGCTACTTTGAAACACGCATCGGAGTTGTCTTTCAGAAAGCGCAAGAAGTCTTCGCGCTTGACGAAATTTACCTGGCAGGGATCGATCGTTTCGGCGGTCAACTCGTAAGGCTTCCCCGAGACGGTGGCGCTGAGACCGAGAACTTCGCCGGGCTCGGCGATTTTCAGAATCAGGGTCTTGCCATCGGTGGCGCAGACGGAAAGCTTCACGCGTCCCTTGCACAGGACGAAAATTCCACGGGGAGCCTGCCCTTCGACGAACAGTACCGCGCCCTTCGGGTAGGCGGTGGCGTACTTGATGGCCTCGAAGGACTGGAGGGACGCTGTCGGGAGGTCGCAGAAGATGCGGTCCGACCGCATTTTGCAGGTCAGGCAGCTTTCGATGATGTCGAGCCCGTAAGGTGAGAGCACAAGTCCTCCATGTAAAGCGCGGAGAAATCCGGAAATAAAAGCGTTCCGCGCCGTGGCCCTGGTCCACTACCAGACCGATGTGACCAGCGTCACGACATCAGTGTCCGTCCGACCCTAACCGGGTGCGGTGACATCAGGCACCAGTAGATGTGACGCAGCTCACAGAGCGCCGCAAGGCCCATGTTTTGGGGCGGCCACAAATTCCGGCCCCACTTAGTTTTTGTGGCATTGCGCGCGATTTCAGGGCATACTATGCGGGCGAAGCCCTTCCCCAGACGCGCCAGGAAGGTGGCCGCCTGCATGTTAGAGGAACTCGAACAACAGGAAACGATCCAGGAGCAGTTGGTTGTCCCCAGGCTGGAAATTGCCCCTCCAGCCCCAGTGCTGGTCGAGAATGACCAGCGCCAGCGCCGGCGCATGGTGATTGCCCTGGTCATGCTTTTGGTGGCCTTGGGGCTGGTGCTGATCAAGGACCGGGACTTCTGGTTCCCTGCCCCGGAAGCTGCTGATTCCGAAGTAATTGACGATTCAACCCCCGTGGCAGCCGAAGAAACGGCCCAGCCCGCAGCTCCCGCCAATACGACGGCCTCCCCCGTGTTGCCCACGGCCAGGAAAAAGCACCCAGCGCCTCCGCAGGGCGGCAAAGTCACTGAGACCGCACCTCCGCCACCGCCCGCGGTAGTTTCGCGCGCCGTGCTTCCCCCGCTGCGCGTGGAAGTCGTAGCCGGCGACCAACGCCAGCTGGTGCGTCCGGGAAGCCCGTCGGTAAAGGTTGAACTGCAAAACGGCGCCCCGGGGCAAATCGCTTCGCAGGCTCCGCACACCCCGATCCCGGTGCCGGATTCTGCGCCAGTGACCACGACCGGCGAGAGCGTTCAGATGTCGACCGACACCCGCCAGGCATTGACGCGTCCCGTGCGTCCGGCGTACCCACTGTTGGCGCGCCAGATGAAGGTTCAGGGCGCGGTCATCCTGCTCGTGGATATCGACAAGGATGGAAGTATTCAGGCGCTGCAGATCCTCAGCGGACCCGCGATTCTAGCGGATGCGGCGCGCGAAGCGGTCAAGCAGTGGCGCTTCAAACCGTACCTGCAGAATGGCGTGCCCATCGAAACGCAGGCCAAGGTTACGGTTGATTTCATGATCAGCACGCACTAGGCAATCTGAAGGTAAAAGTACGAGAGGCGGTGCATCCACGGCGCCGCCTTTTTGCTGCCTACCGACGGCCCAAAAAACCGCAGAAATAACGAGCGCCCGGACTCTTTCGAGTCACAGGCGCCCGGGCAGCCCTCCCCCAGAACTGCTCGCCGGAAAAAATAAATCCAAGGCGGACGTCTGGAAATAGCACTTCCGTGCCACTACATCCCCCACCAAGGTGCTACTCCGAATGCTCTGATGGGCGCGGGTTTCAGCGAATTAGATTAGATTTCCACCGTTTGCACAGACAGGTGCCCGAGTAGGACGCCGGCAATCGAGCAAATCGACCTCCGTATCGACTAGCAGGCGACCGGAGCCGAGGTCAACCTCTCCTCGATCAAGCGTTGCAGTCTCGCTTTGAGCTCAGGGATGCGGGACGTAACAGCGGGGGAGAGCAGGTCTCCCGGAGCATAGTTCTCTCCGCGAATCGACAGCAGGCAAGCGCGCGGGCATGCCCCGAACAATTCGGAACTAAGCGCCAACAGGGCCCCTGGGATCAGGTGGTGAGTAAAGGAAGGCGGTATCGACTCGCAACGCACTTCTTTGTAACAGATCTCTCCAGGAGTGCCTCCCTGCTCGCAGTCGACAAAAATCACGGCGTCGGCCCGGCTGACAGCCGGGGCGAGTTCTGGAGTGAGCTGGTGACAGGGTTAAGACCTCGACGTCAGGGCAACGGTTCGTACGAAACAGGTCGACCGCAATCTGCCAGCCGAGACCATCGTCAGACCGCATTGGATTGCCGTAGCCGACCACGCGAATGCGGGCCATGTTGTCTCCTTTATCCGGGCTTGCGAGCCTGGTCGAGCAGTTCGCCCGCAGAGTTGTATAACTCGGCGATCAGCGGCATCTCGCCGAAGGCGTGGGTCGAGCAGCTGAGGCAGGGATCGTAGGCGCGGATCAGCGCCTCGACGCGATTGAGCATTCCCGGCGTGAGCTTCTCGCCGCGCACGAAGTGCTTGGCGAACTGCAGGATTCCACGGTTCATCGCCATATTATTGTGCCCGGTTGCAATGATCATGTTTGCCCAACGGACCAGGCCCTGCCCGTCGATTTTGTAGTGGTGCATGAGCGTGCCGCGCGGCGCCTCGCAGCACCCGACGCCTTCCTCGCAATTAGGACCCGCAACTGCACGGACGTGCTTGGAAAGAATCTCGGGATCGGTGAGCAGCTGCTTCATGCGCTCGACACAGTAAAGGATCTCAATGAGCCGCGCGTGATGATAGTGAAAGCTGCTGAGCACGGCCGTGCGCTGCAGTTCGTGGAATTCGGCGAGTTCCTGGTCAGCGCGGGGCGTGCCGCAACGGTCGGCAACGTTCATGCGAGCGAGCGGGCCGACGCGATAGATGCCATCGGGATATCCTTCGGGCATGTAATAGGGCGACTTCAAGTACGTCCACGACTCGTTCTTCTCGCCGATATATTCCTGGTAGTCGGCAGGATCGAGCCCATTCGCTGTGACTTCGCCGGCGGAATTCACAATGCGAATGCCGCCATCGTAGAACGTCAGGCCGCCGTCCTTCTTCACGATCCCCATGAACAATGTCGGGAAATTTCCGAAGCTGGCGATTTCTTCCCGGAATCCCTCGGTGATGCCCTTGAACCACTCGAGCGTGCGTTCAGCAATAGCGAGCGCCTCGGGAATTGCGGAGAGGATCGCGTCCCGATTCAATTCGGTTAGAGGCTCGCTCACGCCTCCGGGCACAACCCACGCCGGGTGAATTCGCTTGCCGCCCAGGCGCTCGATGATCTGTTGGCCGAACTGGCGCGGGCGAATTCCATCGCGCGCAATTTCGGGCTTCTTCTCATATACCCCGAAGATGTTCGAGCGGGCGGGATCAGCGTCCATCCCCAGCAACAGATCGGCTCGCTCCCAGCGATCACTGTCGGGGACACGCTCGACGCTTGTTGCCACGGTGCTCATAGTTGTGCCCTCAATCCGGTCTTCTTCTCGAGTTCGTGCGCTTCGTGCTCGTGTCCCTTGAGACGCTTGCGGATGACCTGCACCAGTCCCGCATAGAGCAAAGCGGGCAGTGCGAAATATTGATAGAAGCGCCGCTGCCAGCGCAGGGTTTTGGCGGGAACCGACTCAGGCCCGATCTCCGGCAACCCGAGCTTGGCGAAAGGCACGCGAGAGAGATACAGAGATTGCGTTCCACCGTTATCGAATTCTCCGTAGACACGATTTTCGTAGTAGCGGTTCGGATTGTTCTGAATGCGGCGCTTCGCTTCAAGCAGCAGGACGGGACGGGGTCCGAAGATCACCGCTCCCGTCGGGCACACCGAGGTGCATCCCGGCTTAAGACCAGCTTCAAGCCGGTGATTGCACATTTCGCACTTCGTGACGCGAGGATTGAACCCCACCCACTGAAAGCGGGGAATGTGATACGGACAAGTAATCGTGCAGTAGCGGCAGCCGATACATTTTCAGCCGTCCACGTCACCACTCCACTTTCAGGATCTTTGTGGAGGGCCTGGAACGGGCATCCGGCCGCACACGCCGGATCGAGGCAGTGCATGCATTGCCGCTTCACAAAGGAGAACGCCGAGCCGTCCTCCGGCTTGTACAGCTTGATGATGTTGCGGGTCACGTCGTTCAGGTCGGAGGGCGCCTGGTGCAACGCATCGCCGCGCGTATCCGGCGGCGTGTTGTTGGCTTCCGCGCAAGCCGATACGCAAGCCTTGCAGCCGATGCAGATGGTGGCATCGTAGAGCAATCCGAAGGCGGCATTCGGAACCGGGATAGTCTCGGACCTCAGTGCCTCTTTGCCGACAGTGACCACTACGACAGCCGGCACGCTGGCTTTGGCGACGCCCGTGATGAGTTCACGACGAGTAATGGCCACGTCAGTCCTCTTTCTTGTCAGCCGGCTTGCCTTTCAACTTTTCTGCATGGGCGATGTCGGCGGCGACCCGAGCGACGCCGGCCTCCGCGCTGCTCTGGAACCGCTGCGATGCGACCCACGCTGCGCTACCGACGGCGCCTGTGATTACGCCCACCAGGGCCCCGGCGGCTCCGACTTCGAGCTTGCCCGCCGTGCTGTAGACCGGCGGATAAGTATCGGGTGGAGTGGCCAGGTGGATGGGCGCGGTTTCAAACGCTCCCATTTGCCAAACGACGCCTTTTTCGGTGCAGCCCACGCAGGGGGTGCCCGTTCCGATGGGCCATACACCGGGGATCTCGTTAAAGTGCCGGCTGGCGCAGGCGGCGTGGGTTACGGGACCTTTGCAGCCGAGTTTGTAGAGGCACCACCCCTTGCGGTGGCCCTCATCGCCAAAAGCCGCGGCGAAACGGCCCGCGTCGAAGTGGGCGCGACGGGTACAGTTCTCATGGATGACCCGATCGTAGGCAAACTTCGGACGGCTGTACTCATCGAGCGCGGGCAGCTTGCCCATGGTCACGTACTCGAGTACGACGGCGAGCAGGTTGTAAGGATTGGGCGGACAGCCCGGCAAATTCACAATCGGCTTGCCTGAGATCACGGCGTCCACGCCAACCGGACCCGTCGGGTTCGGATCCGCTGAAGGAATGCCGCCCCAGCAAGCGCAGGAGCCCATCGCAATCACTGCGGCAGACTTCGCGGCGACTTCGCGAAGCACCTGAATCGCAGGACGGCCACCCAGTTCCATGTAGACGCCGTCGTCTTTGGCCGGGATCGAACCTTCCACTACCAGAACGTACTTTCCGGCGTTCTCTTCCATCGCCCTGCGCAGGGCCGCTTCCGCCTGTGCGCCCGAAGCTGCCATCAACGTCTCGTGATAGTCCAGGGAGATGACGTTCAGGATCAGATCGGCGACATCGGGACGCGAAGTGCGCAGCAGCGTTTCCGTGCAGCCTGTGCAATCCTGGAAATGCAGCCAGATCACCGAAGCACGCTTGGCTTTCCCGATCGCATCGGCAACCTGCAAGAGGCCAGCCTTTTCCGTGAGCGCCATTCCCATGGGAGCGGTCACCATGATGGCGGAACAAAGTTGGAGAAAACTGCGGCGCGAGACACCGCAAGCTTTGAGATGCTGTTCGATGGTGGACTTCGGAGTTCCAGTCTGGTTGGGCATGCAGCCTTCCTCAGTCTCGGATCGCTCCGGTTCGCTGGGCGAGGGCACGCGCACGAACCCGAGTGTTGGTTGCTGCCGCGTCGTACCGTAGGCTGGTGACCTGCGTCACGCCGTACTGAGATTTACAGACGAGAGGAACTTTCAGGCGGACGAGCTATGGAAGAAGGATGTGCGTGCGCGACTCTTTAGGGTATGAACGTCTGCCACAAGCAAAATCTATAAAGGAATAAGCCGGGTCTCCGAGTCCCCTGAGTTCAGCGCACCAATCCTCCTTCCGCCCTTGGTTCACTCTTTGTCAGTAATCAAGCTCCCGCTGCCGGAACGCGGCCGTCAACGAGCATCTTTATCGCTGCAATTGGCACACCAAAGCAGTGATGAGAATCACCACTCGCGGTGATACGCGGCCCCAAGATGACTTGGCACCAAACCGACCCATCCCCTGCAAAGCGAGGAAAAGCGATTCGGGTGCAGGGTTTTGGTGCAACAAGCTCCGATCGGCACCACTGCGTTGACGTCTTCAGGCGATTACTTTCTCGACTGCGCCATCCCCCGCTACAATAGTGCGTTTGCCGCAGAGATCCGCGGGGGAGGACAGCGCACGTGATCATCGGCGTTCCGAAAGAGACGTATCCCGGAGAACGGCGCGTTGCGCTGGTTCCGATGGTCATTCCAATCCTGGCGAAAGCCGGCTTTGAAGTATTGGTTCAAGCCAGCGCCGGCATGCAAGCGGGCTATCCCGACAGCCAGTACGCCGAAAAAGGCGCTCAAATTGTGACGGACCGGGAAGCGTTGTTTGCGAAAGCGGACATCGTGATCCAGGTTCTGTGCTATGGCTCCAACGACGCCACAGGCAAAGACGACTTGCCTCTCATGAAACGCGATCAGGTATTGATCGGATTCCTACGGCCGTTTGGATCGCGCGAAGTCATCGAGGACATTGCCGGCCGAGGAGTCACAGCATTCTCGGTGGAGTTGATTCCGCGCACCACTCGGGCACAAAGCATGGATGCCCTGTCTTCCATGGGCACGATCTGCGGATACAAGGCGGTTCTTATTGCGGCCGACAGCCATCCGCGAATCTTCCCAATGCTCACGACGGCCGCCGGCACCATCACGCCCGCGCGTGTGTTCGTGATCGGCGCGGGAGTCGCTGGACTGCAGGCGATCGCAACCTCCCGCCGTTTGGGAGCGGTGACCTCAGCTTACGATCTTCGTCCGGCGGCCAAGGAACAAGTGCAAAGTCTGGGTGGACGCTTCGTCGAACTCCCGATCGAAGCCAAAGATGCTCAGGACGCTCGCGGCTACGCGCAGGCCCAGGACGAAAGCTTCTACAAGCAGCAACGCGAACTCTTGGGACGCGTCGTCAAAGAAAGCGACGTGGTGATCACGGCCGCCGTGATCCCGGGCAAAACGTCGCCGGTGCTGGTCACGGAAGAGATGGTGAAAGGGATGGCGCCGGGATCGGTGATCGTCGATCTCGCCTCCGAGCGAGGAGGAAATTGCGAACTGACGAAAGCAGGAGAAACCATCGTTCAGCACGGCGTGACCATCATCGGCGCGATTAACGTTGCCAGCGGTGTGCCGTATCACGCGAGCCAAATGTATGCCCGCAATATCACCTCGTTCCTGACTCACCTCATCAAGGAACAAAAGCTGCAACTAAATATGGACGATGAGATTGTGCGCGAGACCCTGGTCACGCGCGGCGGTGAGGTTGTGAATGCACGCGTGAGGGAGTTTTTCAGTATGCCGTCTCCAGTCACACAGGGTTAAAGATTTCGGGGAGGACAGATGAGTGGTTCCATCCTGATTAATGGTCTTTTTATTTTCATGCTGGCGGGCTTCATCGGTTTCGAGGTGATCCGCCGCGTGTCTCCGCTACTGCATACACCCCTTATGTCTCTCACGAACGCGTTGGACGCAATTGCTGTGGTGGGCGCGATTGTGCTGGTGGGTGAGCACAAGAGCACGCTGTCGGCGGTGCTCGGCACCATCGCGGTGGTGGCCGCGACCAGCAATATCGTCGGCGGATTCCTAATCACGGATCGCATGCTCAAGATGTTCAAGTCCAGCCGTCCGGCAGCCAAATCATGAACGAATTCGCCGGCAATCAGGTAATCATCGAAGTTGTTTACCTCCTGGCGAGCGCGCTGTTCATCCTCTCGCTCAAATGGATGAGTTCGCCCACGACTGCACGCCACGGCGTGTGGGCTGGCGAACTGGGCATGCTGCTAGCCATCGGCGGCACGCTGCTGCATCACGGCATCGTCGACTATCAGTGGATCGCGATCGCGTTGGTGCTGGGAACGATTATCGGCATTCCTCTGGGCCGCGTGCAGATGACGGCCGTGCCGCAGCGGACCGCGCTGAGTCATGCTTTTGGGGCCCTCTGCGTTACCCTGGTTGGCACTGCCGAGTTCTACCTGCGCACGCCCGACATCTCGCGCTTCATGATGGCTGTGCTTTCGATGGAAGTCATCTTAGGATCGCTGACCTTCACGGGAAGCCTGATGGCCGCGGGCAAACTGCAGGAGGTTTTACCGCAGCGGCCCCTAACTTATAAGGGCCAGAATCTCGTCAACTTTCTCCTGCTCGTGATTGCTGTCGCGTTAGCCATCTATCTCGTACTGCATCCGGAAGCGAAGCAGCTTTATCCGTTCATGCTGCTGATCGCACTTGCATTTGGCGTGCTGCTGGTAATCCCCATCGGCGGCGCCGATATGCCCACCGTGATTTCGCTCTTGAATGCCTACGCCGGATTGTCAGCAGCGGCAATGGGCTTTGTGCTCAACAACAAATTGCTGATCGTGGCGGGTGCCCTGGATGGATCTTCCGGCCTTATTCTCTCGGTCATCATGTCGAAGGCGATGAACCGGTCATTCACCAACGTGCTGTTCGGCGCGTTTGGACAGGTACAGGCGGCAGCGGCTGGTGCGCAGGAAGCAAAGGCCGTCAAGAGCGCTACTGCTGAGGAAGCCGCGGCAATTCTGTCAGCCGCCAACAAAGTCGTCATTGTTCCCGGATACGGCATGGCCGTCGCGCAGGCGCAGCACAAGGTCCGCGAACTTTATGACGCCCTCACCAAGCGCGGCGTGGATGTGCGATTCGCAATTCACCCAGTGGCCGGCCGCATGCCGGGACACATGAACGTGCTGCTCGCCGAGGCCGATATTCCCTACGACCGCTTGATGGATATGGACGACATCAACGGAGACTTCCCGCAGACCGATGTTGCGTTGGTAATCGGCGCGAACGACGTGACCAATCCCGCCGCTCGTACCGACGCCACCAGCCCGATCTACGGCATGCCGATCCTTGATGTCGACAAGGCGCACACAGTGATGGTGATCAAGCGCGGCATGAGTCCCGGCTTCGCTGGAATCGACAATCCGTTGTATTACCTCGACAACAACCTGATGCTCTTTGGCGACGCGAAGGCATTTGTAGGGAGCATCGTGCGCGAGTTGACAGGTGGCGGCGGTCACTAGCCCCACGTCACCCGACACCCGTGTCTGCGCTATCCTTTCAACATGCGGGAGCTCCGCTTACCGGTCGGCGATCGAAAACTGGTTCAAATCGTGGATGCCGCCTTGGTTGATGCCACACGCCGCAGCGGCTCCTGGCTGGTGTGTCGTCCCGGATGCAACCAGTGTTGCGTCGGCGTGTTCGCGATCAATCAACTCGATGCGGCCCGACTGAAGAAAGGCCTCGTCGAACTGGAGCAGCGAGAGCCGGCGCGGGCAGCAGCGGTGCGTTCACGATCTTCTGCGGCAGCAGCCCGGCTGAGCAGCAACTTTCCCGGCGATCCGCGCTCCGGCATCCTCGCGGAAGACGCCGCGTCCGAAGCGCGCTTCGAAGACTTCGCCAATGACGAAATCTGTCCGGTGCTCGACCCATCGACTGGGATGTGTGACTTGTACGAATCCCGCCCGCTGACCTGTCGGACTTTTGGTCCTCCCGTGCGATCGGAAGATGGTCTGGGTGTGTGCGAACTCTGCTATCGCGGCGCGAGCGATGAAGAAATTGCAGCCTGCGAGATGGAAGTCGATCCCGGCGACCTCGAAGGGAAGCTCTTGAAGAAGCTTGAGGCTGAAATTGGAGTTCGCGGCCAAACGATCATCGCTTTTGCTTTGCGCCACTAGCTAGGAACTGCCGCCCAGATGATGAAGAACCTTTTCAGCTGCGCCCACTCCACGGTATTGCGCTTCCTCGAAAATCGAAAACCCGCTCAGATCAGAATTCGCAAACAATAGCCGGCCGTCAAGATCGGCGAGTTTTCGGCGCTCTTCCGAGAAGATCGCGCCGGGTATAGGCCGAGCCATAGCGTGACCGAACCGCATGATATCAACCCTTGAAACACAGGTTCGAATGTCCGGATGCACGCGCTCAAGATCTCGCAGGATGGCTTCCTTCCAATAAGACCAGTCCCGTTCAAGAAGTAGCTGGCGATTGGCTGCGGGCGCGCCTTCGGCCAGAGCCCAATAGAACGTCCACACCGTGCGGTCGACTTGGCTGCGCACGGTCTGATGCATGGCATCCACGTAGCCCAGGGTGGGCGAATTCATCACGACGTTGTCCCAGGTCGGATCGCTTCCGTACGTCGCAGGCAAGCGATCCAGCGTGAGGTTGGCTGTGAGCCACGGTGAGTAATGAAAATCTTTAAGGGGCGCAAAACTCTCGATGACATACGGAGCCAGGAACGTGGGCGCGGCGAAAATCACGAACTCAGCCCGATACTCGGTGTCTCCAACACGAACGCTGTAGCCCCTTCCCTCCTTTGCGATGTGATGGACCATGTGATCCGATCGCACGTACGACCCAACCCGCTCCAGCAACCTGTGAACAATCCATCCGTTCCCTTCCGGCCACGTCAACGGTCCCTTGTCTTCCGGCTCGCGCGACGCGAAGTAATGAATTCCTGCCCAAGCTGAAGTGTCCGCTGCCAGCGCGCCGTAATCATCACGGCAGCAGTAATTCATGTACCAGGTCACAATTCTCGAATCCATGCCCCGTTCGCGCAGCCATTCGCTGAACGGCACGCGATCAAGATCTGCCTGCTCGCGAGACAGCCCCCGCTCCATCGGAATCGTGAAGCCACCCGAGGCACGGAAGCGGTGAATCTGATCTTCCAGCTTGCGGAACTTTTCCCGGTCTTTGTCGTTCAACCCGATCGCGGGCTCAATCCCTTCCTGCCAGCGGCCATATAAGAACAAGCGCTCTTGCGGCGAGAAGCAAAGAGCACGTTCGTCCCACACGCCATCTTTCAGCACGCCGAGTTCTTCAAACAGCTCGCGAACGTAGGTAGCCTTCGGACCGGGCACCGGAACATAATGCGCCGCCCAGGGATACGCCGTGACTTCGTTTTCTCCCCAGCGGGAGTTGCCACCCGGCTGCTGGTTCATCTCGAGAAGGACGAATTCCTTGAATCCGCGCTTGTTGAGCCGCCACGCCGCGCTGAGGCCTGCGATCCCTCCGCCCACAATAACTACGGCATGTTTTTCAGTTCTTCGAGGCGGCGGAAAAGATGCGCGGTCGCGCAGCAAGTGCCCCATCTGAAAGGAATCGTTGACGAAGCCGCC
>Ga0070716_100000926_pt1 | contig 12710 bp, 13 predicted proteins | sample LARL112metaG_FD_71395 | JGI IMG/M metagenome (GOLD analysis project Ga0070716, IMG submission 71395) | Corn, switchgrass and miscanthus rhizosphere microbial communities from Kellogg Biological Station, Michigan, USA - LAR L11-2 metaG | ecosystem: Host-associated > Plants > Roots > Rhizosphere... | reverse complement strand
CTCTATTCTTCGAAGGCGGAAAACTCATTCGTCCAAGCCAGGACTGCAGCCTCCGATACGGATATGCGCTGACTTTCAGCGAAATCGAGGTCCTTTCGGAGAGCGACTACAAGGAGAAACCCTACAACCGCATAGAACCCGATTGGTGTCCCGGAAGCATTTGCACGCACACCTACAATCGCACGGATGAATTTGAAGTGTTGGATGGGATGAAGTTAGGGCGGTCGCTTCGATTTCTGTGGGACTAAATAGCCGACGAATCTTCTTTGTTATCACGCCTCCTTAGAATGCTCAGAGTGTATACAGAGGATACTGATGGCCTCACCCAGCCACAACTCTATGTATTCAAAGAAGTTAAGCGGGACGACAAGCCCCTCTTATCTCCGATCTAAGACACTTTAGCAGAATAGGATCGCGGAGAGGATGAGCCTCGCTGGTGTCAGCAGTGGCAGTACAATTCCGAAATCGGCGAAAGATTCTCCGGTCAAATGTCTCCGTGCCGATTTGGAATACGTATCTTATTGAGGATCAAGGATTTAGAAGCAAGGCAAAGGCAAGGCACTTGCTCTAAATCAACCAGAATGGTGTAACTACCGACCGCAAGAATGCTTCGACTGTGAACATTGAACAGGCAACGTCGGAGGGATTAATAAATTCCGTGAGACGCGTCCTTCTAGTAGGTCTTCCAGTATAGGCGGGCGTTTAGAGCTTAATGAAGCCAATGCAGGTCAGAGAAAAAGACACAGGCAGAGGGCCAATCTCACAGCGCACTCATGTAATGAGTGTCGACGTCGAAGATTATTTCATGGTGGAAGCGTTTGCCGGCTCCGTTTCGCGCGACAGTTGGGAGAGTCGGCCGTCGCGAGTTGCAATGAGCACGCAACGCATTCTTGAGCTTTTTGATAAGTACAACGTCAAAGGGACTTTCTTTTTTGTGGGATGGGTGGCGAGGCGCTTTCCAGAGTTGGTTCGGGAGGTGCACTCGCGCGGCCACGAACTGGCCTGCCACAGTTACTGGCATCGGACCGTTTACTCTCTGAAACCGGAAGAGTTTCGTGAGGATACCCGCGCAGCTGTGGCGGCGATTGAAGACGCCGCCGGCGTCAAGGTCTACGGCTATCGCGCTCCGAGTTGGTCTATTACCAAGAAGTGCCTCTGGGCTCTCGACATCCTCTCCGAGGAGGGCTTTAGGTACGATTCGAGTATTTATCCCATCCACCATGATTTGTACGGCCTGCCAAGCGCCGAGCCGTTTCCATACCGACTGAATTGTCAAAACGGAAGAATGCTAAAGGAGTACCCGCCAGCGACAGTTCGCGTGTTTGGTCAGAATCTTCCTGCGGCCGGCGGAGGATACCTACGCATTTTTCCGCTTACCTACACACATTGGGTGTTTCGCAAGTACGAAGCACAATACTGCGAGCGCGTGATTGTCTACCTGCATCCATGGGAGGTAGATTCAGAGCAACCCCGAATCTCCGCAAGTCTAAAATCTAGATTCAGGCATTACACAAACCTGGGAAGCATGGAGAGCCGGATTGAGAGCCTGCTGACTAGATATAAATTCAGCACTTTTAGCCAGCTCGTGGCGGATGCCGGCGAGTACAGTCCTTCTGTGCCAGCGCTAAGAGAGGTTCTTTATAGTTGATGGCCGCAATCGGACTAGGCCGTGATCTGAATGACTTGGAGCCAAGCTGCCGGTCGTCACGGTACTTGGCCTACCATGAAATTACAAAGGCGGAGCCAGCATATCTCTACGGCACGTCAGCAGGTCAGTTTAAGGAGCACCTTCGTTGCGTGCAGCGACTCGCGGCGCTGAAGCACTCAAGGTCAAGCGTCCTTCACATTACTTTTGATGATGGACATGCTTCCCAATACGAATGGGCGTTTCCCGTACTTCAAGAACTCTCAATGAAGGGGACCTTCTTCATAACCGCAGGCTGGCCAGACAAATACCCGGAATACATGACCTGGAAACAACTGGGCGAACTCTCGAGAGCCGGGTATGAGGTCCAATCTCACGGCTGGTCTCACACTCACCTAACTCGCTGTTCCGATCACGACCTTAGTGCGGAACTTCGAGGCTCTAAGTGCGCTTTGGAGGATCACTTGGGAATGGAAGTAACCGCCATTTCCGCACCGGGAGGCCGATGGAATCAAAGGGTTGTTCACGCGTGCGAGGATGCGGGCTACAAGCGATTGTTCATTTCGGACCCTTGGATAACCAAGAAAAGAGCAGGCGGAATCGAGGTGTTAGGACGCTGGATGGTAACAAGAAACATGGATGAGAACAAAATCGCGTCCCTACTCGATGTTCGCAGCACTTCAATGACGCTTCTACGAGCGCGAAACCTCTTGAAGCTGACTGCGCGAATAATGATCGGGGACACCGCCTATCAAGCCCTCTGGAGACGTGTGGCTGAAAAGACTCACAGTCCAGGGGGGCATTATTTCGGGGAGAAAGGAACGTAAATGCCCCGACCAAGGATTTTGCAGTTGATCAGCAGTGGTGGATTGTATGGGGCTGAGAACATGGTTTTGGAATTGGCTCGCAACTTGCGAATCCAGGGCTGTGAATCCAGAGTAGGGGTTTTTTTTAACACCCATCGTCCCAATTTAGAGGTCGCAGAAGCAGCAAGGAACCAAGGACTGGAGGTTGAACTTTTCGAATGCCGGGGACGAATCGACAGAAAGGCGGTCCGGAACCTTCGCCATTACTTAACTTCCTGTCGAATCGATGTTTTACACAGCCACGGTTACAAAGCAAACGCCTATGCACTGCGGGCCAGGCAAATTACCTCGGTCAAGACGGTCGCGACATCACATAGCTGGCCCGGAAGGACTCTGCGGTTACGAACGTACGCGCTGCTGGACTGGATCCAGCTGCGAAGATTTGATCATGTCTGTGCGGTTTCGGAAGAAGTCCGTCGCGCACTATTGCGCGCATGGGTTCCAAACCACAAGATTACAGTTGTCCCGAATGGAATAGATTGTGAGCGATTCCGTGCTGGCCTGCCCATATTGAAAAGCGCTCCAGAATTCAAGGACAAATTGTTAATAGGATACGTCGGCAGGTTGGCGCCTGAGAAGAATCTCAATATTCTGCTACCAGCCGTAAAGGAGCTTCTTACGAAATTGCCTTCTGTCGCGCTTCTGCTCTGCGGAGAAGGTCCCGAACGCGGATCACTTCAAGCCCTCGCAAACCGTTTGGGTATCGATAAAAACGTCTTCTTCTTGGGCCAACGCTCTGATCTCCCGGATGTCTACGCCTCGTCCGATGTTTTTGTCTTGCCCTCTTTGAGTGAAGGAACGCCGCTTTCGGTCTTGGAAGCTATGGCAGCGAAAACACCCGTCGTGGCTAGTCGCGTAGGGGGAGTACCAAAAATCCTGGAGGAAGGGAGAGTTGGTCTGCTTGTCGATGCGGGCAACGCTCAAGAGCTTCAATCTGCACTGCTAGACTTATTGTCGAGTCCTGAAAGAAGACTCTATTTTGGCCAAGCTGGCTTCGAGGCCGCGCAATCGAATTATTCTTCGAGAGCCATGACTCAAGTCTATTTGTCAATTTATTCCGAAGTTCTTTCGACGAAACTGAAGAATTGCGTATTCACGACCGCCGAGTCCGGACAAAAATGAGCGATGTTTTTGTGCCAACCGCCCCCCCAGCAGAAAGAGCGCCCATGGACGGAGAGCCAGAAGTTTCCGTAATCATTCCCGTGTTGAATGGTGAAGGCGAAATCGGGCGCTGCCTTGAATGCCTGTTACAGAACCGGTTTCCTAGGAATCGATTCGAGATCATCGTGGTGGACAACGGATCCAAGGATCGCACCATCGAAGTCGTGAAGTCTTTCCAGGTTCATGTTGCATTAAGAATGCTAGTCCTTGAGAAGGTCCATATTTCCGCTCTGCGCAATTTCGGGGCCGCGGAGGCGCGTGGAAAGATTCTTGCGTTCCTGGACGCGGATTGTCTGGCTCCTCCGGAATGGCTGCAGGCAGCAAGCCAGATCGCGAGGAATGGCAATTCTGGCGTATGTGGCGCTCATTACCGGATTCCCGACGATGCTACGTGGGTAGGCCGAATCTGGACCAGCGACAGATTCTATGGAAAAGAAGGAAACGTCTCCTACGTCCCGGCAGGGGATCTGATTATACGTCAAGACCTCTTTAGGCGCGTAGGCGGATTTGACGAGTCGATCCAAACGAATGAGGACTTTGAACTGTGCCAGCGAGCGCGCCAAGCTGGTCTGTCTGTAAGATCCTATCCGGGCTTGGCGGTCGTTCACCTGGGAACACCACGTACAGTAAGCGGGTTCTTTCGTAAACAGCGTTGGCACGGTACCCATGTCCTCACTGTTTTTCTCCGAGACCCACGCAAACGTAGCAATCGGTCTGTTGTGCTTCTTTCTGTCTACGCCCTGATGTGCCTCGTGGGAATGCTGGCAGGCATCATTTTCGCCATAGCGCAGAGAGGCTGGGTGATCTTAGGTTTGTTCGCAGTTCTGCTGGTCTTTCCGATGTTCGTGATCGCAGCATCTAGATCGATACGCCGAGGACGATGGGTAGACATTCCCGCGCTGACTTTCCTATACATAACGTTTTGCATCGCCAGGGCAAGGTCACTACTAAACTAAACCTCGGAGTTTGATTCGCTCACAGACTTCTTCCGTCATACTTTAAGCGGTGAGGTGGTGGTCTGAGCCTTTGCTGCTGAGCTTGCACTCGTAGGCGCGCATAGGTGGGTCTCGGTCAAAGATTTCCGCGCCCGGCCAAGCAAAAGGCTAGTGATCCAGTAACTTACTCGATTTTTGTCAGAGACTAGAATCAATCATTTAACGATAACGATAAGATTCGTCGGAGGGTTCGGTCTCTGGACAGTGGTTCCTCCGGCGAAGAATTCATAAGCTCCTATGTCCAAGCCAGCTCCTTGCGGACGCTTTATCCCATCTTTATCGGTACTGAGATTCAAAAGCTTGCCTGCATCAATCGCCGGACTAGTGGCTTGTAAATGAAGATCGGGAACGGCCGTGAGAAGCGCGACGAACAAGGGGTCTGCCGTCACGTTCGCACTGCTCTGTGAGGGAGCTGCCCCGGCTCCGAACCACAAATTGTTGCTCCCGCTCAAGTTGGCAGGGTTGGCGTTTGGATTCAAGTATGACTCAGACGAGGATGAAAGCTCGTACATGATATTGTTTGTGAACAAAGTTGGCATTGTTGGGTCTATGCCTCCTGAATCCTTGGCAGGTGTGCCACCGCCAGCAGCCCGCGAACCACAGTCATAAAACGTGTTGTTATAAATCAGGACCGGATTCGTATGTGTGTTGAAGGCTGCTGTCAGCAAACAGGAATAATGGGCCGCTCCATCGGTAGGGTCCGGTCCCGTTCCGACATGGTAGATGACGTTGTTGTATGCCTCGACGGTTCCTGAATCTGGGTCTACAGTGGCGAAGTTGAGTCCGTCGCAGATGGTGTTGCGGATGATATTGTCGTGGACGTGCAAGTCGAATTGGTCAGCTCCACCAGTAGAGTAAAACTGAACGCCCCGGCATCCCCCACTGGTCTTTGAGCCGATAGGGTTCGGGTCTACTATGTTCCAACCCATGTCTACGTGGTTGGTGTTCGTCGTGAAATAGACCGCATGATAAAGCTTCTCGATGCCGACTGCCGTATCTCCTACATCGTGAACGTTGTTGCCGTAAAAGGTCACACCGTTTGCCGGACCTGGGTGGAAGCAGCCGGATGCACCGCTACCATTTGGACAAGCCATGTCGTTTGCCACGAACCGCCAGCCGTTGGCCGCTGTCAAATCCACCGCCGCGCCGGGAGTCCGTAGCGTGAAGCCGGCAATCAGCCAATAGTCGTTGGGGGCGTGGTAATTACTTCCTCTGACTGCATAGGCTTGGTCAGTAGTAGTCCCTATTGTCGCGGTTGCCCCAGGATAAACAACAAGGGACTTGAGGCTGCTCGATGTACCCGAACCTGCATCACCAAGCCATACGTTCGAGCCATAATTGTCCTGACCGGTAACCAGGAACCCGTTCTGAAAGTAGGCAACGTCTCCGGGAGACAGTGCGGAGTAGGCTTTCTTCATGGTCGCAAAGCAACCGCCGGAAAAGGTTCCGGAGTTGTTGTCATTTCCCGATGGTGAGACGCAATAGATCTTCCCAGCTTGGACGGTGAAGCTCTTGCCGTTCGAGGCGTTGCCGCCCACGGTCACCACGAAATTCCCCGTGCCGTTGGCGCAGTTAGGGCCGAGTTGCACAACGATTTTCTGATACCACATATATGGCACGCCCCAGGAAACGACGCGCAAACAACTTGGAGTAATTCCATTCCAAGTTACAGTGGAAGTTCCTTGCGAACTGCCGAAGAAATTTCCGTACAAGGTAACGTAGGCACCAGCGAATCCGGAAACGCTTTCGCCTCCCACATTTGGCCCGCTGATCAGATCAGTATAGAAAATCGCCGGGGCTGGGAGGGCAGATTGAGCGGAACATGTCGGAATTTGAAAGAGCAGTGCCCAACAGTACATGAACAGCAGACCTTGAAGATACCGTCTCACGACATTCCTCCTGTGTGACACTCACCCCACGTGATATGTGGTTGCCTTGGTCAGATGCTCCCCCGAAGATGCGCAACAGCACGAACCAGCCTCTTTTCTTCACTTAGCCATCACAATGACGGCAGGGGCTTCTAAAACTGAGAGATGATAACAAGCAAGATTAGTCAGCACTACTGGTTGTAAGGACAGATTGTGTGCAAGCTCTCAATGTACGAAGGGACAGGTTCCATGGTGGCCTTTTACAAGTCGCAGGTACGTACACGCTTCCAGGTGACTTTGTTTCTGATGCTTATTAAGACTCAGTGTCTTGCGCATGCACCTTTGTGCGTGGAGGCTCGACCTTTTGAGATTTATTCCAAGTGATACCAAAGACGCTGCGCGCCACCACGGTTGAATGATGCACTCCCCCTAACGCTTCCACAACATCGAGCATCATCTGGTCATCTCCGCAAAGTATTACAAACACAGGCTTGTTCCCATGCCCTGAAAACGCATCACGCAGAGTCTGAACCAAGGCAGTTCGAGAGAGTGTCTCGTCTCGAAACTGCGGGTGGGTCCACCAGCCATATACTACAGACGACTCACGGGGCAGTACAACTCGTTGGTCAAGGTCGGGAACCAAGAACTCGCTCTCGGCATCCAACCGCCAACTGCAATGGATGAGCTTGCCGTCTTCCACCCTGGTGTAGAAGTGCGAGCCGGACTCGATTCGACGTAACGCTTGATCAAAGAATGCTTGGCGCGTTTGTTTCGCATTGAGAGGCATATAATCCAACAGATCAGCTAGGCGATCCTGTGCGAGTACCCCTGTAGCCCTCGGTTCCTCCGTTTGAGAACACTGGAATTCGAATATTTTCATCTCAATCTTTTGAAATACTAGCTTGCGCACCTCCCTTGTAGCCAATCGCTTGACCAGATTTTTGTGCAAGCCCTCAGGAGGAAGGCCAATAGACTTGAGAAATCCAGATATAGCGCGGCGCACGAAGCGTGTGAACAACGATCGCCAGTAAACGGCAGGCCGAAAAAAGATTTCCAGTCCGTAGACTTCGTCTGAATGCGTTGCAAATCTCTCTTTGTAGCTGCCGCCCGGAGTCAGATCGAAATTTGCGAAACCCTGCTGGGAAAGCATCTCAGCTAACTTGAAAACATGGAATTTGGAAGGCGAGTATTGAGCGAAAAAAGGAGAATAAGCCAGGATGCCCAAGTAGACTTCTTTTTTACCAGTGCATCCACCTATGTGGGCAGAGACCCAAAATTCTCCCGCGCGCAAAATCGTCATATGTAACAGGCCGGACTGATCCAGGAGCTTCAGGTAGAACTGTTTCTTTAACGCGTCGTCGTGAAATGGAAGGATGCCGGCAATTGCGCCCATGCGGAGGTCGTACGCAGTTGTTATTGAACTAAATTCTTCATGATTCAACAAAGGGCTGGTAATCTGCTCGAACTGCAGCTCGCCGAATTTCTTGAGTCGATTCAGACGGCTCTTGTTGCTCTTTTTTCGGAAGGATGCGGCTATGCGTTCAAGGTCAGACAGTTTTAGTAAAGGCCGCTGCTGAATCTTTAGCAAACAGTTCCACCCCCAGAACGGGCGCCGTTGCACCCAGTCAACCGGCGTCGACGGGGGCAAGCAGCGAAAGGTTAGGCAATCCTGTGTGAGTAACCCGGTTAATTCTCTGAGTGCCTGGCCCAGAAACTGCTCGCTTCGGCCAGGGGAAGCCAGCCATCCGTGGTACTCGCCCTGCTGACCCCCCGCAGGCCAGAGTTCATTTCCTTCCACTGACAAGGCCAGAGGCAAGAACCCAACGAGATTCCCTCCGTCAGAATACCCGCAGACAAGTAGGGGTGAGAAACGCGAGTGGTAAACTTCGTACCATGTGGACACAAATTCGACTGTCTGAGAAAAGGCTGCCCACGGGCATTCAGAGAACAGATTTTTCCACGACTCTAGAAAATGGGGGTCGCATAGCTGACAACGAGCGTCCTCACCCTTGAGTACAAGGATCCTCATGCAGCCGCAATAGACCCGCTAAATTGATCTCTCATTAGTTGACTTCCGCTCTTGGAAACCCGCAATTTGCGTTGGACTCTTCGCTTTGACGGCTTGATGTTCTCAAGTTGGCACAAGCCCATGGCCTTCCTAAGCCGGTTGAGAAGTCGGCGGTTTTCTCAGGGTGACGATCAGATTGGTTCTCCATGAGCGAAAATGCCGGTTTAATAGAAGCTTAATCCAAAACAATTCAAAAAAAGCCAATGGGGGGACCGCAGCAAACTTCGCGGATGAAGCGATATAGCGAATACTTTTGACATGAAAGCCAGTTTCTTGGGCTAGTTTGCAGATTTGCGATTCGGTGTTGGCGCGATAGTGGGTCCTGAAAACATCTTCCGAAGGACGCCCATCCAAAACCCTGATTAAACCTGTCTTAAAGCTCTCTGGCGTCAACCTGGCAGCGATTGTTGTATATCCGTAGGCATTTGGTGTGTGAAAAATGAAGATGCCACCGGGTTTGAGTACGCGCAGGACCTCGCGAAACTGACCTGCTGGCTTTTCCAAGTGCTCTACCACCATGTTTGCGCTTACGACGTCGAATGAATTCTCTTTAAAAGGCAGGTTGGAGACGTCACCTCGCACTCGGATCTTGATCGACCTGTGCTTCAGCAGAGAAACCCAATCAAAGTCAAGGCCAACTGCACACTTGGCGGTCCGTACGAGCGATTGTTCTTCTCTCTCCCTCCAAACTGGAAGTACGCGATGGCCGCAACCCAGGTCCAACCACCACGAGTTCTCGTTGAGGGCATCGCGCAACGAGTCCTCATAGAAATACTGGGCGTAGCGTAGTCCGGGCGCGATGCTCCGCTCGATCTTGGCATAAACATCATATAGCCGGTCTCGATTCATGCGGCTTTCTTTCGTTTGCGCACTTGCGCACGGTAACTACACCAGAAGGCACTATACTGGAAGATTGCTGGAGAAAAAGCCCCCAATGGGCCGGCAATTGAACCCTCCCAAAGATTCACACGAGGAATCAGCAAGGGGTCAGTCTCCGAATGCCATACCCCAGGGTTATTCACAAAAGCCAAGCTAAATCCTTCTTTAACTACAAGGTCCCGAACTTCACGCGACCATGAGCCGTTGGGATAGGCAAAGAGGGTGCAAGGCCGATCTAAGGCAGCCTCGATAGCGCGTTTGGACTCGCCCAGTTCAGATTGGGCAGCAATTGCAGGTATCGTCGTCAGTATGCAATGGCTTTGCGTATGAGAGCCCAAGTGCACACCTTGGCCTGCAATTCGAGAGGCGTCCTCCCAGGTCATTGTGGCATCAAGAACGCTATTCCCTCCGCTGCGTCGTGCAACTTGTGTAAGCTCGGCTAGATCCTGGACTATTTTTCCCAGCTCGCTCGGGGAGAGACGTTTCAACTGCGAAAGGAGCGCCTCCAATTGACTGTTCCCATTCCGACTCTGCCGAACTGGGCGGAGGCCAGCTCGGAGGCAAATGTTTTCAAAGCCTTTCATTACTTGCGGATCTTCGCGAGAAGTACGCCAGGCCCCTACAACATGTTCTGGCCAAAACGGCGTCGGTTTGCCAGCAAGGCCCGGACAGACAAAGACAGCCAGAGGTACTTTCCATTTTTGCGTTAACGGAAAAGCGATGTCGCTCGTATCTTTCCAGCCATCATCAAATGTGACGGCGACGCGAACTCGCTCGTTCCCCGTCTTCCATGAAGGAGCACCAACCAAAGAAACCGTTTCGCAGCGGGACGTCAGAAACTGAAGCAGATTCTCGAAGGTGCTTCGCCGGACAATCATTCCTGGTGGTGAGTTTGATCGCAGAACGTCTTCGTCTTCCAAGACTCGATGAAAGGTCAGGACTACGATTCCTGCGGACAACTCAAGTCGCCGCCGCGCCCACCTGATGAGCCCACTCCAATACAGGAAGTAAATCCAAACCCACCCAAGGATGCGACGGAGACGGCCACTAGAACCCCACAGAAAGTTCGTGCCTGTCACGTGCCTGTCACCCCTTGCTCTCCCACGGCTGAGGTTGCGAATGTGTGTTCCATGACTCAAATGGCCCGATTCCCACGTCGCTGGAACTCTCGGATTTCCTCCGAGGTTGGAAACGTGAAATAGCTTCCCTGCGCATGATTCAGTGGAATTCGTTTCACCGTGCCGTCTCGAACTTGTCTCAAGACTCGTGCCAAGCAATGGGCTCCATGCCTCTTGGACCTTTGGATCAAATGATCCAGGGATTCCCCAGGGTCGATTGCTTGTTTCTCTTGCAGTAACACCTCGCCCTCGTCGATCCTTGCAGACATATAATGGATCGTAAGGCCTACGACTTTTTCTCCGTGAAACATCTGCCAAAACGTTGGCATCATGCCTTTATACCGGGGGAGTGGGGCATGGTGAATGTTGATCGCTCCCTGGGGGGCCAACATGAGCAGCGGATTCTTTAGGATGTAAGGACAAGCGACAGAAACCAATACGTCCGGGGCACGGCGCCGGACCGACTCTACAAATTCGAGTGTGTTTGGGTTTCCAATTTGTTTGTGGGGAATTCCATATGCGCGGCAGAGTTGGGATAAAGTCGAATAACGCGGGGCACCGGGCTTTTTCGGAAATTTTCCGTAAATCCTCGCAATCACCAGCCTGCTTACGAGCCTGCATATCCCCAGCAGGCCGTATAACTGGGTCAGTTCCTTGATCATCTGGCTGCGAGAACGGCTGCCCATAGTTGGAGAAGTGGCAATGTGGAGTACGTCGAATTCCTTTGCATGATGGCGGACAAATTCATCAAAAAACGGCAAAACGTACAAAGGATCATCCTGGGTCAGAAATTCAATTCGCATAATCGGTCAGGTACGAACAGTTTCCCAAACGACATACTTCTTGCCGCGAATTACTTCAATAACACTAAGAAAGGCAGCAGCGTTTAAAGTGCAGAAGTAGAGCGGGATTCCGAGTGGCTTCCATAGACGCTGGAGAGGAAACAGAAGGCCGAAGACTGTCATAGCATAGAAGAGGGCCTGCGCCGGGAGGAGCAATCGGTAAAATGGATGCTGCGCAAGAAAAAGGTTGGCGCCCAAAATAGCCAGCAAGAAGAATGGCACCAGCCAGCGAAGAATCTTATGCGACCAGAGTTGAAAGGAAATCCAGCCAAATCGCCAGGGTTCCAAGAGCGTAGGCACGCTAAGCAGGCCCCTGATGCCGCGGGTCACCACTCGCACACGCATCGAGAACTCCTCTGACGTAGATTGCGTGGTCTCCTCGTAAGCCAACGCTCTATCCTCAAAGACGACGCGGTATCCCCTGCGGATTACATGCAACGGCTGCACGAGATCGCTGATCACTTCGGGAGCCAACGGTGTGTACACTTCTCGGCGAACGGAATAGATGCAGCCACAGCAACCGCTAATGGTCCGGATACGTGACTGCATCATCTTAATGAAGTTCTCATAATTCCAGAATGCGATTGTCCCCAGACCAGTAGGGGACTGCCCTGCGAGATCAAAATACTGATAGCGCCCACTCACCGCACCTAACTTTGGATCGGCATAGTTTGAAGCGAGGTATCGCAGTGCTTGTGGATGATAGACTGTCGTGGCGTCGGAAAAAATCAGCACATCGCCGCGCGCTGTCTTCACTCCTTCGTTTTGTGCATTGGTCTTACCTCTTCGGCCTGAAAGATGCAGCAATCGTACCCGAGGATCTCGAAAAGATTCGACGATGGCGTCGGTCCGATCTGTTGAACCATCCGAGAGGACGATAATTTCAACCAAGTCTGGGGGATAATCCAAGGCAAGAGTTTGTTCGATCTTCCTGCCGATGCTTGCTTCCTCGTTGTAAGCAGCAATCAGAATGGACAACTTAGGTGTGAAGTCTGTCTTTGGCCGCCGGCTGGGCATGAATGCTGCGATAACGGCCAGCAAGAATGGATAGCCCGCATAAACGTAAATGAAGGCCGCGAAGGAGAGCCAAAACACAACTTCGGCAAAGTGCATTGGACTAGCTCCGCTCTCTCACTAGGAGTTGATCGTAAAACTGAGTCAATCGCTGAATCATCTCACCCGCCGTGAATTTCTTTTCTACAACCTCTCGTCCGGCCGCTCCCATACGCCTTGCTCTCACTGGATCACGCAGAAGCTCTAAGATTCTG
>Ga0070716_100000921_pt1 | contig 12727 bp, 10 predicted proteins | sample LARL112metaG_FD_71395 | JGI IMG/M metagenome (GOLD analysis project Ga0070716, IMG submission 71395) | Corn, switchgrass and miscanthus rhizosphere microbial communities from Kellogg Biological Station, Michigan, USA - LAR L11-2 metaG | ecosystem: Host-associated > Plants > Roots > Rhizosphere... | reverse complement strand
CGGCAGTCAGCTTGAAGACCCCGCCCTTCCCTTTCACCATTTTCTTGCTGAGATATTCTTCGCGGCTGCAGTCGGCAACGTCTTCGCCGAAGATGACGATGCGCTCGTCGCGCTTCATCTCGTCGCGCAGCGTCGTATTAATCAGCTCGGCCATGGTCTTGGGCAGGGGCGCCGCGGGCTTCCTGCCGTCCGCGCCAGTAGGCTGCTCGACGGGCTGCGGGAACACCGCGGGACTATCGAAATGCGCCGAGGTCGGGTCGAGGTTCGGCGAATAAATAAAGTCAGTAATCGAGTCGGGTGTCGGGAACTTGGCTTCGAGGGCGCGGTCAACCGCTATCTGCATCTCGTCCTCGACCTGCTTCTCGAGCTTGTTGATGCCGTTCTCGTCGAGAATGCCCTCGCGGATGAGGAACATCTGCATGCGCGTGATGGGATCGCGGGCTGCATCGCGCTGACGCTCGGCGTCGGGACGATAGAGGCGTTCGTCGTCGGACAGCGAGTGCGAGTAGGGACGAATGACGTGCGCGTGCACGAATGCGGGGCCCTTGCCGGCGCGGCAATAGTCGACTGCACGCTTCATGGCGGCGTAGCTGACGACCGGATCGGTGCCGTCGACTTCTTCGAAATGAAAATTGGGGAATCCTGAAACCAGGCGCGAGATATTTCCGCCCGCAGTTTGGACTTCGATGGGAACCGAGATGGCGTACTCGTTGTCTTCGATCACGAAGACGATGGGCAGTTTCTTGTTGGCGGCGGTGTTGAGGGCTTCCCAGAATTCGCCTTCGCTGGTGGTGCCATCGCCGAGAGAAACGTAGGTGACCTCGTCGCCCCGGAACGTGACATCTTTGAATTCGCGGTAGTCGCCTTGGGCTTTCTTGGTCGAGTTCGGATGGTTGCGCAGATACACTCCAGCCTCGGCGCAACCGACTGCCTGCAAGATCTGCGTGCCGGTGGGTGAGGATTGCGTGACGATGTTCAGCCGGTTGTAGGCCCAGTGAGACGGCATCTGTCGGCCGCCGGAACTCGGATCGTCGGCGGCGCCCACGGCCTGCAGCAGCATTTCATAAGGAGTGGCGCCTAAGGCGAGAACCAGGGCGCGGTCGCGATAATAAGGATAGAACCAGTCGTATGCCGGCTTGAGGCAGAGGGCGGCAGCGACGCCGATGGCTTCGTGACCGGCTCCGGAGATCTGGAAGAAGATCTTCTGCTGGCGTTTGAGCAGGATTTCGCGGTCGTCGACGCGGCGGGACGTGTACATCGTCCTATACGCATCAATGAGTTGCTGGCGGGTCAGGCCCGAATAGGTTTTGGACTTCTTGTCTTCGGCGGCATGCAGCTTGGGGTCAGTTTTCGTCGTCGCCATTCAGTACCCTATGGGCTGGGGGATATGCTTGGTGCATTGTAAATGCAGACGGGGAGATCGGGAATACGGGATTCTGGAGGGGAGGGACCGACTGGTCGGGAAGGGCTTGGCATTCAGCAGTCGGCACTCGGCATTGTCGGACGGCACTTGGCGATTAGCAGTTGGCATTTGGCCAATTGGCCTTGTCGATTCCGACGAAAGCCGCTGATGCTAGATGCCAAGTGCTAAAGGCCAAATGCTGTCGTCCCATCATTTATTCTTGAACTCGACCCATGATCCGCACGAACCGGCACTTTGACCCGCGAGCCATCAAGTTCCTGATTTTCGATCTGGATGGAACCCTCATTGATTCGCGGCTGGACCTGATTCATTCGATTAATGCCATGCTTCGGCATTGCGGGCGGACTGAACTGCCCGGAGATGTGATCGCCAACTATGTCGGGGATGGGGCGCCGATGCTGGTGCGGCGGGCGCTGGGCGATCCGGAGGATGAAGTGTTCGTGCAGCGGGCGCTGGAGTTTTTTCTCTCCTATTATCGGGAGCACAAACTCGATCACACGCATGTGTATGCGGGGATCCACCGGGCGTTAGCTTCAATTCGAGATGGCGGAAATAGGTATCCGCGGAAGATGGCTGTGCTGTCGAACAAGCCGGTTGGGCCTTCGCGGGCAATTGTGGAGGCGCTTGGGCTGGGGGAGTTTTTTTCACAGGTGTATGGGGGGAACAGTTTTTCGACCAAGAAGCCGGATCCGCTCGGGGCGCAGGCATTGCTTAGGGAGGCCGGGTGTGGGCCGAAGGAGACGGCGATTGTGGGGGATTCGTCGAATGATGTGCTTACCGGGCGGAACGCCGGGTTGTGGACTTGTGGAGTGACCTATGGATTTGCTCCGCAGACCTTGGAGTTGGCGCCGCCGGATGTGGTGGTGGATACGCCTGGGGAATTGGAAGAGGCGTTTCGGTAGCGGGTCGCGGCAAACCCACGTTAGCGCAAAGAACGCGCGAACGTAGGGCACCGTCGTTTGTTGTTCCCCCGTCGCCAATTGGAGTTGCCTTCGGGTTGGCACCTTGGCCGCTAATCGTGACTCTGCGGTTGCTGGGCTACACTCGAAGGATTGATGAATAGCGACCACTTTGGCTTCTCTCCTAAGGAGTTGCGCAAGCTGCGCAGCCTGAAAGATCCACACGGAATTCAGAAACATCTTGATGCGATGCCGTATCACCTGGCGGACACGGCTTGGTCTCCACGCAGGGTTCTGGCGGAGAATACGTCGCATTGTTTGGAGGGAGCGATTTTTGGGGCGGCGGCGTTGCGGGCCAACGGATTTCCCCCGCTGATTATTGATCTGGAAGCGGAACACGATACGGATCACGTGATCGCGGTGTATCAGGTAGATGGGTTGTGGGGATCGGTGGCGAAGTCGAACTACACCGGGTGCCGGTATCGCGAGCCGGTGTACCGTACGTTGCGCGAATTGGCGTTGAGTTATTTCAACATTTATTTCAATTTGCGGCGGGAGCGGACGTTGCGGCGGTTTTCGCGTCCGGTGAATTTGGCGCGGTTTGACCGGTTGGAGTGGATGACGACGGAGAAGCCGATCTGGTTCATTGTGTATTACTTGTTGGAGATTCCGCACACCAGTTTGTTTCCCCGGCGCGTGGTGCGGCGGTTGCATCGGGTGGATGAGCGGGTGTTCCGGGCGGAGACGTTGGGAAAGGCTTACAAGAAGTCTCGTTGAGACTCGCGGGCTTAGGCCCGCATCGTGGGGGTGCCGTCCCTGCGGGGCTCGCTCAGTTTTCGATGCTTACCCAGCGCTTATGCGCTGGGCTAACTCATGTCGCCGCTGTCGCGGCTTGGATCGTGCCGCACGCTGCGTCCGGTTGCGTCCGAACACTTGGATCGCGTCGTTCGCTGCGTCCGGTTTCACCCCAACATTGGATCGCGCCGTGCGACTGGGTCCGGTTTCGTTCGAACATTGCATCGCGCCTTGTGCCGAGGTGTATTGTTCGGCTGGGGTTCGAGTTCGAGCGATTGCTGGGCTACTCTGTTGGGTGCACACTTGGTGGGCGCACGGCACGCAGGATGTATCAAAGCTCCGCAGCTTCGATTTAAATCAGGCGGCGGCCCATTCGCGGGGCTTTGGCTTGGATCCGGTTCCGTCGCCGAGCAAAAGCAAGAGCAGGGCAAGAACGACTTCCGGATTCTGCGGGGGTTCCGCAGAAGGCACCAGCCGCAGGTGGCGACAGAGTTCAGTTCCCCGGGCTGCGCCGGAGTGCACCAGAATCGGCAAGGTCGGCTTTGAGTCGGACAAGCAATTCCAGACTTCGGGACGCGCGAGCGATGAGGCCTGGTCGAGCACCATCACATCAAAGTCCAGCGACGAGGCCAGACAAACAGCGTCGCTTGCACCACGCGCCGTCCACACGTCGAACCCCGCCTTTTGCAGCGTGTGTGTGAGATCGTGCAGGCGCCGGGGCGAACTGTCGACGCACAGAATGCGGTGTGCCGGGTGGGTCATGGAGATACACTCCTTCCGGTGGAAGGCCCCTTCTGGAATGCACAGCTTAGAACAACTTACTCATTTCTTTGTTAAAACCTTGTAAAGAATCCTCAAGTTAGATGCTTGAGGATCAAAAATGTGTTGTTTCCTTTGCCTCGCCGGAAATCGTGCTCCGCGCGGGATTTCGGGCGATGGTTCGAAACATTCGACGGGCGGGCGGGTTTTTTTCGAACCAGAGGGTGGCCGACAACGTAGATCATGGTAATGCGACGTCTTAGTCTCGCTCTCATTCTGCTTCTAAGTGCCGGGGTATTTGGACAGACCGACACCGCCGACCCTGTACCCGATCGTACAAATCCCTCGCCTTCCCCTTCGCCTACGACGCTTTCGCGTGAACAGATCCAGGAGATGATCCGGCTGTCGGCGGAGAAGGACATGGAGAACGACAAGCGTCAGCGCGACTACACCTATGTCGAGCGCGAAGAACAACATAAGCTGAACGGGAAGGGCGAAGTGTCGTCGACCGAGACGCACACCTACGAGGTCATGCAGATCTACAACGAGCAGGTCCGGAGATTGACGGCCAAGGACGATAAGCCGCTTTCGGCGAAAGACGCTGCCAAGGAAGAGGAAAAGATCCAGAAGATCATCGACAAGCGCAAGAACGAGTCGGACTCGCAGCGCGAAAAGCGGCTGAAAGAAGAGGAGAAACAGCGGCAGGAAGACCGGGAATTCGTAAAGGAGATTGCTGACGCCTACGATTTCAAGCTGGCCGGTATTGAGACACTGGATGGGCGGGAGACGTACGCGATTGATGGGGAGCCTCGTCCGGGGTTCGAGCCGAAGCGGAAAGAGGCCAAAGTCTTACCGAAGTTCCGGTTTCGGGTGTGGATCGACCGGGCTGAGAATCAGTGGGTGAAGCTGGACGCGCAGTGTATCGACACGGTGTCGTTCGGCTTGTTCCTGGCGAGAATTCACAAGGGGTCGCGCATCGTGATCGACACGACCCGGGTGAACGATGAGGTGTGGCTTCCCCGGCACGTGGCCGTACATGTGGATGTGCGGGTGGCTCTTTTGAAGAACTTTAACGTGGAAGAGGACATTGTTTATAAGGATTACAGGAAGTTTCATGCCGCTTCGCGGATTACGGGGATGGAGGAAGTGAAGTAAGGGGCAGGTTTTGGCTTTGGGCTCTGGGCTCTGGGCTTTTGTCCGTCAGTCGCCGGCTCCCGGCGCTCCCGGATGACAGGTCTCGTTGAGTCTGCGAAGTTTTGTTTGCTCTTCTAGAATCTGGGCAGATCTTCCGTCCGAGGTATTCCTGTGCGCTGGTTCAGGTTCTTGCTTGTGCTTGCCTCGCTGATGGCTGGTCAGCCCTCCGACGCATTTCAGACTGCGCGGTCACCAGAAAGTGACCGGAAGGCTCTTTTATCGATTGAGGATGAGTGGCTGCACGCGCGCGATTCCGCAACTCTAGAGCGGATTCTGGCGGACGATTTCGTTCACCCGGTGGCGCAGGGGGTTTTTCTTAGCAAGGCGGAGCATATCGAGTGGTATGTGAAGCATCTTCCGCCTCTCGAGCGCAAGACGCGATTCGATCAGGTTCGGGTGCGCATCTATGGAGATACGGCGGTGGTGAATGGGATGGTGATCGCCAATGACGCGTCGGGCAAGGAAGTCGATCGGAGCGTGTTTACGGATGTTTTTGTCTACCGGGATGGGCGGTGGCAGGCCGTGAATGCGCAGGAGAATCGAGTGTCACGCTGAGGTGAATTGGTGCACGACGGGCGAGAACGCCCGTCGCTCCATTGCGCGTGTGTGCGGGCGAGTCGCGTTATAATAAAAAGATTCTCTATCGTGGAAATCGCGCTCTGTGGGGCGCCTGGACAATCTCAACCATCTGGTCGGCTCGCCCGAGCTGAGGCTTTGACCAACGACTAAGGACCAACGACCGCATTTATGGATTTCAAACTTGTCAGTGATTACAAGCCGCAGGGGGACCAGGGGGCTGCGATCAAGTCGCTGCTCCGGGGAGTGTTCGATCGGGAGCAGCACCAGGTGCTGTTGGGCGTTACGGGCTCGGGCAAGACTTACACCATGGCCAAGGTGATCGAGGAGTGCAACCGGCCGGCGATCGTGATGGCGCACAACAAAACACTCGCTGCGCAGCTTTATCACGAGTTCAAGAGCTTTTTCCCGCACAACGCGGTGGAATACTTCGTTTCCTACTACGACTACTACCAGCCCGAGGCGTACGTTCCGGCGGCCGATCTTTACATTGAGAAAGAAGCCACGATCAACGACGAACTCGACAAGCTGCGGCTGTCGGCAACCAAATCACTGTTCGAGAGGCGTGATGCGCTGATCGTTGCGTCAGTGAGCTGCATCTACGGCCTGGGATCGCCGGAAGCGTACTACGGCATGCTGCTGTTTCTGGAGAAGGGACAGAAGATCAAGCGGCAGGACATCACGCGCAAGCTGGTCGAGATCCTTTACGAACGCACAGATGGCGACTTCCGGCGCGGAACGTTTCGGGTGCGCGGCGATGTGATCGAGATCTATCCGACCTATGATGACATGGCCTACCGGGTCGAGTTGTGGGGGGACGAGATCTCAGCGCTGTCGCAGGTCGATCCGCTGTTCGGCACGGTAAAGCAGAAATACGCACGGCTGCCGATTTATCCCAAGACACACTACGTCATGAAGGAAGAGACCAAGGCGTCGGCGGTTGAATCGATCAAGCAGGAACTGGCGTGGTGGGAAGTCGAACTCGAGAAGCAGGGGCGACAGGTGGAGGCGCAACGCGTGCACCAGCGCACCATGTTCGATCTCGAGATGATCAAGTCGATGGGCTACTGCCACGGGATCGAGAATTACTCCCGACATTTCACAGGTCGGCTACCGGGCGAGCCGCCGCCGACCTTGCTCGACTATTTCCCGCGCGACTTTTTGATGTTCATCGACGAATCACATCAGACAGTTCCGCAATTGCGCGGTATGTATGCCGGTGACCGGTCGCGGAAAGAGGTCCTGGTCGAATACGGATTCCGCCTACCATCGGCGCTGGACAACCGGCCGCTGACGTTCCAGGAATTTGAGCACCGGATGAACCAGCTGGTTTATGTTTCGGCGACGCCCGGGCCTTATGAGCTGACGAAATCGGCGGGCGTGGTGGTGGAGCAGATTATCCGGCCGACCGGGTTGATCGATCCGCCGGTGGAAGTGCGTCCTGTGAAAGGACAGATCGACGACCTGCTGCATGAAATTCGCGAGCGCGTTGCGAAGCACGAGCGCGTGCTGGTGACGACTCTGACCAAGCGCATGTCCGAGGATCTGGCCGAATATTACAGCGAGGTCGGCGTGCGCTGCCGCTACATGCATTCCGAGATCGAGACTTTGGAGCGGGTGAAGATTCTGCGCGATCTGCGGAAGGGCGAGTTCGACGTGCTGATCGGCATCAACTTGCTGCGCGAAGGGCTGGATCTGCCGGAAGTGTCGCTGGTCGCGATTCTGGATGCGGATAAGGAAGGATTTTTGCGCTCAGCAGGTTCGCTGATCCAGACGATCGGGCGGTGCGCTCGCAATCTGAACGGGCGGGCGCTTTTGTATGCCGACCGCATGACCGATTCGATGAAGCACGCCATGGATGAGACGAACCGGAGGCGGGCGATCCAGACGGCTTACAACGAGGAGCACGGGATCACGCCGGAGTCGATCGTGCGGCCGTTGGACATGTCGCTGGCATCGATTGTGGCGGCCGATTATGCCGATCTTACTTCGGTGGAAGAGAGTGGCGTGCCTGATTTCAAGTCGCAGGAAGAGCTGGATACATTCATTGGAAAGCTGGAGAGCGATATGCGGGAGGCGGCTAAGAAGTTTGAGTTTGAGAAGGCAGCGAAGTTGAGGGATACGATTAAGGAATTGCGGACTAAGGAATTTTTGTTCGCTTAGTTCCTTCCTCACAGAGTCAGCGAGACGCAGAGAAGGCAAGGCTTAACCGCTGAGATCGCCAAGCGCGCCGAGAGTACAAAGCTTATCTCCGCAGCGCACGGTGTTCCCGGCGGTTTATTTTTTGTGCATGCGACTTCCTGGATTCGTTTAGAAAACATTTGCGGCGCCGGTGGTGCTGCATGGGTGTGCAGGGTCCATCGACTTCGTTCGGCTGGCGCCTCACTGCGCTCAGGATGACAATGTGAAGTGACAGTCAGAAGTTACCGTTTCCAAGCTGCTGGAACTTCTACGAACGACTCGTCTAACTGCTGGACAGACTCGCAGCCCAGCAATCGAACTGTGCGTTCTACCTCGGCACGGAGGATTTTTAGGGCTTGGGTTACGCCTGCTTCGCCGGCAGCGGAGAGGGCGTAGGCGTAGGCTCGTCCGCAGAGGACGGCGCGGGCTCCCAGGCAGAGGGCTTTCACGATGTCGGAGCCGCGGCGGATGCCGCCGTCCATCCAGACTTCGGCCTGTCCCTTCACTGCCGCGACGACTTCCGGCAGGGCACGGATCGATGGACGCACACCGTCGAGCTGACGGCCGCCGTGATTCGAGACGCTTATTGCAGCGGCGCCCTCGTCGACTGCGCGCTTCGCGTCTTCTGCTGTTAGAACGCCTTTCACCACGATGGGGCCGCGCCAGTGTTCGCGAATCCAGCCTAGGTCGTTCCAGGTGACAGCCGCCGCGGCCAGCGCGGCACCGACGTCGAGCATTTGCATGGGGCGTTTGCCGGAAACAACTACGTTCGCAAGTGTCGGCACTCCGCCGTCGAGCAGGAACTGAACCAGCCAGCGAGGATGGGCGAGGATGTTGGGAAGAAACGGGACCATCGCGACGGGATTGAGGCCGAGCAATTCCTTGATGCCGTTACGCAGGTCACGTTCGCGCAGTCCCGCGACCGGAGTATCGATGGTGACGACCAGCCCAGAGAAGCCAGCGTTACGAGCTCGATCGATGGCGGCTTCAGCAGCGGACCTGCCGCCGAGCAGGTAGAGCTGGTAGAACGCAGGGCCAGCAGTGGCTGCTTTGACCTTCTCCAGTGGGTGCGCAGAGATGGTAGAGAGAATGTACGCAGTGCCAGCTTTGCCGGCGGCGCTGGCTGCCGCTACTTCCCCGCCCGGATGCATGAGACGGCTGTAACCGATGGGCGCGAGCATCGCGGGAAATGAGAGCTCGTGTCCCAGGATTGACGTTTTTAGTCCGCAGTCGGAGAAGGCAACGGCGCAACGCGGGCGGAACGTGATGTCGTCGAACGCGCGGCAGTTTTCGCGAAGCGTGATTTCGGCGTCGGCCCCGCCGTCGAGGTAATCGAAGACCGCTTTCGGGAGACGGCGCTGGGCCACGGGGCGGAAGTCGGAGATGTTGACTATGGGTGACGGAGGCATGTTGAGGGCTTGAGCGACAGAATTCTGATTCTCAATCCACGTGGAAGACTAACATCCGCATCAGTTCGACCGGAAGCTAGAATCCTTCGATCCATGCCTCGGTGGAATCCCACCCTAGCGCGAAGAGCGCGCTAGGATGGGGCACCCGCGCGCAGGGGCACTCCACATGAAGGCATCTACTTTTTCGGCGGGCTGAAGTGATCTGGGTTTGGCGTGGTTTCGCCGAGGATGGCGTCGGCGATGGCCTCGCCCAAGGCGATGCGTTCGGGTCCCGGGATGCCCTCTAGGTTGAACATGCCGGCGACTGCCAAGCGCTTTTCTGGCACAAAGAAGATAAGCGCGGAAACCTGCGCGGTGCCGCCTCCATAAAGGCCGGACTTCATTCCGTGATAGTCGTCGATGAACAGGCCGAGGCCAAAGTTGTCGATCGTTCCCTTCCGCAATTTGTAAGGCTCGAGCATTTGCTGCATGGTAGATTGCGAGACGAGGCGACCTTCCATCCATGCGTTCACGAAGCGCACCAGGTCGGGCGCTGTGCTCACCCAACCGCCTGCCGCCATCTTGCTGCTCATGTCGGACCAACGCGAATTTTTTAGTTCGTCGTTTTCGAATATGTAGCCGCGAGCACGATTCGGGATGATGGCCCGTGGGTCATCGTCGCGAGTGCTTGACATGCCTGCGGGATCGAAGATGGCCTGGCGCATCAGTGGGCGATACTCCTGCTGCGATGCACCTTCCAGAACACAGCCGAGAACAACGTATCCCCAGGTGGTGTAGAGCATGTCTTCGCCCGGTTGTTGCTTGAGGGGATCGTCTTTGATGAGGTCGATGGAGTCGGAGACGTGATCGTAGTGGTGCGTATTAAACAGCTCGGCATCTACGTTGGGCCCTTCGTAATGGCGAACGCCGCTGGTGTGCGAGATCAGGTCGCGGGCTGTTACGGGATATTTTTTCTCGGGATAGCGAGGACAGTACTTCTGGATGGGGACGTCGAGATCGAGCTTGTGTTGCTCGGCCAGTTGGAGCGCTGCCGTGGCCGTCATTGCCTTGCCGATGGAGGCTGTACGGTAGGCGGTGTCCGGTGAGGCTTTGACGTGATTCTCGATGTCGGCGAATCCGAAGCCTTGCGACCAGGCAATCTGGCCGTTGAGGCCGATGGCGAAGGTTGCGCCCGGAACCTTGTGCGCAGCCATTGTTTTGTCGATCAGGGCGCGGATGGTTTGAAGTTGTGCGGAGGTTAGTTTTTCAGTTTGTGTCTGCGCGTGAGCCAGATTCAGAAGACAGCAAAGGGCCAACACAGGTGACACGCACTTGCGCGCGTACCTTGGCCATCGAAAGAAGGTTGTCATTGAGAGTCCCATCGCAAAAGCGCGGAACTGAGTGGACGCGGACCGGAGATCTTTGTCAACCGGAGGGGCGTTTTTCGGGCGAAGTGCTAGCGCCGCGCGGCTGGAGCTGGACCGGGCGGGAGGATCTCGGGCTCGCTGCTGGTGACTTCGCGGCGGGTTACGAAGAAGACGGCGGCCGTCCAGGTGGGAAACAGGTCGAAGCCGGGGAGGAGTTCGGCGGCGAAAGTTGGCAAGAAGGCCCAATGCCAGCCAAGCAAGCGGATCAGGAGAGCGGCGACGACCACGTCGAGTACCGTGTCGGCTGGAGAGACGCCGCCAGCCACGAACATGGGCATCACGGCGATCTGGAGGGCGTCGGCGGCCATGGCGATGATCCAGGCCAGGCGAAGTTCCGGCGTTTTGAGATGCTTCCAGAAATCTCGGATATGCATGTTCGGGCCCTCCTGCTCCTTTAAGGATACAGCCGCTGGTGACGATTCGGAAGGCCTGAACTTGCGGGGCCAGGCGGAACTCCCAGGTTAGCGTCCAAAGAGCGGACGCGAACCTGGGGCACCATCGGGCCGGGAGGTTCGCGAGCTGTCGATGCAGAGACTGAGCACGAGAAATGGGAAGTTCCGTACGCGCATTTTTCTTTGACCGCGACCACGCACTGCGATATTGTTGCGCGCAATTGCGGAACGTTTCGCAGTGGTCGGGGTGTCCATGCGAATGTTCGGGGCTTCACTTCTGCGGGTATGTCTGTTGTGCGCGGTCGCTGGCTCGGCTGCAGCCGGGTGCAAGGTAGATGTCGTCTTCCAACACGCGCCCAAGCGCACCAATCATTTCGAACAAATTCTTGCGCGCGCCGAGGACGGCGATCCGAACGCGCAGTTTCAAGCTGCGGTTGCATTTGAAACTGGCGAGGGAACGCCACAGGACTATGCGGCAGCCGTGAAGTGGTATCGGCGGGCGGCCGACCTCGGAAGCGCGGCTGCGCAAAATAATCTTGGCGGGATGTATCTGCGCGGGCTCGGCGTAGCGCAGGACGACCGCGAGGCCCTGCGGTGGTATTCGCGCGCGGCCGGGGAAGGTTATCTGCCGGCGCAGAACAATGTGGGGTTCATGAAGGCTGCGGGACGTGGCGCGCAGGCGGATGACGGAGATGCCGTGCGCTGGTACCGGCGGGCGGCAGAAAGGGGGTACGCGCCGGCACAGGCGAATCTGGCGTTCATGTACTCCACGGGGCGGGGCGTACCGTTGAATGGAAGCGAGGCCGTGGCGTGGTATCAGAAGGCAGTCGCGCAGAAATATTCTCCTGCGGAGTACAAGCTGGGGTTGCTGTATTTCGAAGGCAAGGTCATCGCACAGGATATCTCTGAGGGGCTGCGCTGGTTGTCGAAAGCAGCCGAGCACGGATCGGCATCGGCCGAGAACGAGATCGCATTTGCATACGAGCATGGCAAGGGCGTCGCCCAGAACTACGAACAGGCAGCCCGGTGGTATCGCCTGGCCGCCGATCATGGACTGGCAGTAGCGAAACAGAATCTGGAAATTCTCGGGGCGCGCGCGAAACTTGCGACAAGGGGTGGAGCATCACAAGAGCCGTCAGGAACGTCTACCGGTCTTGTGGAACATGGGCAGGGTTTCGCGGGGAACCGTTCGCCGTAAGTATTGGATTGTGATCGTAGGAAACAAAGAGGGGAGCCTTGCGGCTCCCCTCTTTGCTTGCATGCAGTGTGAGTTAGAAGGAGTACTGGCCCGTCCACCGCGCTTGGTGCTGGCAACGTCGAGGAATGACGTGAGTACGTTGCCGTTGAGCCCTGAAGCACCCAAGTTCGGTGATTGAAGGCGTTAAGCATGTAGACGCGCAGTTCGAACTGGGAGCATATGTCCGGCCACTTGCGAGTTCTAGAGACTCGCGACTGAAAGACTTTCCGACTAGCGTCTTCCCGCCCTTGCCGCGGCGGCTAATGGCTTTCGGTAGAGCGTGCAGCCTTTGTGGGTTTCGGATTGGAAGGGGAGATCGGCTGTGGGAAGTTTTTCGCCGTCGCCCAGCACAAAGTAGCCTCCGGGTTCGAGGTACAGGTGCAGGCGCTGGGCGAGCGCGATTCTTTGCGCGGTGGAAAATTGGGGGAGGACGTCCATGCAAAAGATGCAATCGAA
>Ga0070716_100000920_pt1 | contig 12731 bp, 6 predicted proteins | sample LARL112metaG_FD_71395 | JGI IMG/M metagenome (GOLD analysis project Ga0070716, IMG submission 71395) | Corn, switchgrass and miscanthus rhizosphere microbial communities from Kellogg Biological Station, Michigan, USA - LAR L11-2 metaG | ecosystem: Host-associated > Plants > Roots > Rhizosphere ... | reverse complement strand
GTCCGCTGCTTTCGAATCGCGGTATCCCCTTAAATCTGGATTGGGTGAAGCAGGTGCGCGTAAACACCAGTGCAGTGGAGCGCCGCGCGCAAAGTCATGTGTTGCGCCGGACCGTAAAGAAAGACTGGCAGATCGCATGGCTGCTGCGAGCCGTCACTTGCATGGACTTGACCACGCTTTCGGGCGACGACACCGATGAGCGCGTGCGAAGACTTTGCGCTAAAGGCCGCCACCCAATTTCTCAGGAACTCACCAAACGACTCGGAATTGAAGAACTCGGAATTAAGGTCGGGGCGGTGTGCGTCTACCACCGGTTCGTAGAGACGGCGCGGCGGGCGCTGGAAGGATCGGGAGTGCGTGTAGCAGCCGTGGCGACAGGATTCCCGGCCGGTCTTTCGCCATTGGAAGATCGTGTCGATGAAATTCGGCGATCGGTGGCGGCCGGGGCTGACGAAATCGACATCGTCATCACCCGCGCGCACGTCTTCGGTGGGCGCTGGCAGGAACTGTTTGACGAGATCTCCGCGTTCAAGCAGGCGTGCGGCGGGGCGCACATGAAAGTCATTCTCGGAACCGGCGATCTGATGACGCTGCGCAATGTGGGTCGCGCGAGCGTCGTTGCGATGATGGCCGGAGCCGACTTCATCAAGACTTCAACTGGTAAAGAAGCCACCAATGCCACCCTGCCAGTGGGTTTCGTAATGACGCGCGCAATTCGCGAGTACGCGCAGGAGACGGGCATGGCCGTGGGATTCAAGCCGGCCGGCGGTATCAAGACGGCGAAGCAATCGACGGAGTGGCTGGCGCTGATGAAAGAAGAGCTTGGGCTCGCCTGGATGAAAGCCGAGTTGTTCCGGCTGGGCGCGAGCAGTTTGCTCAACGATATCGAACGGCAACTGGAGTTCCACGCCACCGGAAGATACTCGGCGGAATATCGTCATCCGATTGCTTGAGTCAAGGCCGCTCGTTCAAGCAGACGGATTTTCTGGGTCGGGGCGACGTGACCAAGCATTAGTCTTGATGACGACGGCGAAGACGCCGTGTGACTGCTGGCGAGACGCCAGCGCTACGAAGGGAGTTCCGCACTCTGCATGAGCATCGCTGAAAAATTCGTAACGATGGAGTACGGTCCGGCGCCGGAGGATCCGAAAGAGGCGCTCACCTGGCTCGAGCAACATGGGCGGCAGTTCGGACACTTCATCAACGGGGCGTGGACCAAGCCTGCGACTGGGGAATACTTCGACACTGCAGACCCATCGACAGGCGAGAAGTTGGCTAGCGTGGCGCAGGGGTCAGCGGCCGACATCGATGCTGCGGTAATAGCGGCGCGAGCTGCTTTTCCCAAGTGGCAGGTGCTGACTGCTCATGTTCGTGCGCGCTATCTCTACGCGCTGGCGCGGCAGGTGCAGAAGCATTCGCGGTTGCTGGCAGTGCTCGAGACCATGGACAACGGAAAGCCGATTCGCGAGAGCCGCGACATCGACATTCCGTTGGTGGCGCGGCATTTTTATCATCACGCCGGTTGGGCGCAGATCCTGCCACAGGAATTTCCCGATTACACCGCGTGTGGCGTGGTCGGCCAGATCATTCCATGGAATTTTCCGTTGTTGATGCTGGCGTGGAAGATTGCGCCTGCGCTGGCGACTGGCAATACCGTGGTGCTGAAGCCCGCGGAGTTCACGCCGCTGACAGCGCTCGCGTTCGCGGGAATCTGCGAGGAGATCGGCTTGCCGGCGGGCGTGGTGAACATCGTGACGGGCAACGGTTCAACTGGCGAAGCCTTGGTAAAGCATCCCGACGTCGACAAGATCGCTTTCACGGGCTCAACGGAAGTTGGGCGCGCAATCCGCAACGCCACGGCACAGAGCCACAAGAAGCTGTCGCTGGAATTGGGCGGGAAGTCGCCGTTCATCGTGTTTGAAGACGCGGACCTCGACAGCGTGGTGGAAGGCCTGGTCGATGGAATCTGGTTCAACCAGGGGCAGGTGTGTTGCGCGGGCTCGCGACTGCTGATGCAGGAGAGCATTGCCGAGCCACTGATTGCGCGCATTCGCGACCGGATGAGCACTCTGCGGGCTGGTTCACCGCTCGATAAGGCGATCGACATCGGCGCGATCGTCGACCGTGTTCAGCTTGACCGCATCCAGCGACTGGTGAGCCAGGGCATCGCGGAGGGCGCGACTTGCTGGCAGCCGGAAATCCAGATGCCCTCGAAGGGATTGTTCTATCCCCCCACGCTTTTGAGCAACGTGCACCCCACTTCGATTGTGGCGCAGCAAGAGATATTCGGTCCGGTGCTGGCGGCGATGACCTTCCGAACTCCAGCCGACGCCGTGGAACTGGCCAACAATACGGTTTACGGGCTGGCCTCGTGCGTGTGGAGCGAGAACATTAACGTCGCTTTGCATGTCGCTGCGCAGATCAAGGCCGGCGTGGTGTGGGTGAATTGCACGAACCTGTTCGATGCCGCGTGCGGATTCGGCGGATACCGCGAGAGCGGATACGGTCGCGAGGGTGGTCGCGAAGGGTTGCTGGAGTACTTAGAGCCCGTGTGGTTCAAAAATGCACCGGCCTTGCCAGCCGCGGCTGCTGCTCCCGCCGAAGCGGACTCAGAGGAAACGGACGTGGCCGCACCAGCGATCGACCGCACGGTGAAGTTGTACATCGGCGGCAAGCAGGCACGGCCAGACTCCGGATACTCCATAGAGGTGCGAGGCAAGGACGGGCAGTCGCTCGGCGAAGTACCGCTGGGAAACCGGAAAGATATCCGCAATGCAGTCGAGGCGGCGCGGAAAGCAAGCGGGTGGGCGAAGAGCACGGCGCACAACCGGGCTCAGGTTCTGTACTACATGGCGGAGAACCTCTCGCAGCGGCGCGATGAAGTTGCGCGTCGGCTGGCCGATGCCATCGGCGAAGCACAGGCGACTGCGGAAGTGAACGCCGGAATCGAACGCATCTTTTCGTACGCGGCCTGGACCGACAAGTTCGATGGAGCAGTGCACAATCCGCCGTTCCGCAATATCGCCATCGCGATGCACGAGCCCATTGGAACGGTCGGCGTGATCTGTCCGCGAGAGGCTCCGCTGCTGGGGTTCCTTTCGGTTGTCATGCCCGTGCTGGCCATGGGAAATACCGCGATCGTCGTGCCTTCGGAGACCTATCCGCTGATCACGGGCGATCTGTATCAGCTGTTCGATACCAGTGATCTTCCGGGCGGCGCTGTCAACATTGTGACCGGATACCAGTCGCAGTTGCTGAAGGTGTTGGCCGAGCATGATGACGTCGACGCCATTTGGTGTTTTAGCGATGAAGCCAGCGTGGCGTCGGCGAAGTCGCTCTCGATCGGAAACCTGAAACAGGTGTTCACGAACGAAGGCCGCGCCATCGACTGGTTCGACGTAAAGCATGCGGAAGGGCGCTGGTTTCTACAGCACGCGACGCAAGTGAAAAACATCTGGGTTCCCTACGGCGAGTAGCCCTCAATGGAACCGACGCGCGTGCCCAGGGTAAAAATCTGCTGCATCAGTTCGGTCGCCGAAGCACGTATGGCGATCGAGGCCGGCGCGTCGGCGCTCGGGTTAGTTTCGGCGATGCCTAGCGGGCCTGGAGTAATCAGCGAAGATCAGATCGCCGAGATCGCCGCCATTGTTCCTCCGCCGATTGCCACTTTTCTTCTGACCAGCAAACAGGACGTAGAGTCCATCGTCGAGCAGCAGCGGCGATGCCGGACAAACTGCGTTCAGCTTTGCGACTGCGTGACTTCGGGTTCGCTTTGCGAACTGAAAGCGGCGTTGCCGGGCGTATCGATCGTTCAGGTGGTGCACGTGACCGGTCCGGAGTCGGTCGATGAAGCGATTGCCGTTGCGGCGTCAGTAGATGCAATTCTGCTGGATTCCGGAAATCCGTCGCTGGCCGTAAAGGAACTTGGGGGGACAGGTCGTCGTCATGACTGGAGTCTCAGCCGAAAGGTTCGAGAACAGGTGAGCGTCCCGATATTTCTAGCAGGCGGGTTGAAGGCGGAGAATGTTGCAGAGGCCATTGCAGCAGTTCAGCCGTTTGGATTGGATTTGTGTTCGGGCGTGCGCACGGATGGGGTGCTGGATCGCGAGAAGCTGGAGAAATTCTTTGCCGCAGTGAAGACGGCATCTGCGTGACTACGATGTTCGAGTGTGTCGGACGCGTGAACAGCTGACCTCAGCGGCTAAAATCCGCGTCCTTCGTTGATTCTTGTGGCCCGACTGAAGTCGGGCCCTTCCCTTTCGATGGGCTTCAGAACTTTGACCCGAAGGAAACGGCGATCCAAACGCGTACTGCTTCAATCGTCAGTACCGGGGTCGACGGGTCACTGCTTCGAACGCAACTGGCCTTTCGCGGACGTTGACACCTTTCCCTGCGCTGGCTAGACTCGGCGTTCTTATCTTTCTGCGGCAATCAATCCATTTGATCTCGTGAATTCTATGGCGAAGCGTCCTCGGATCGCGGTGGTGGGCAGCGCAAACATTGACCTGACAACTTTTACGGGCCGCTTCCCCAAGCCCGGGGAAACGATTTTCGGAGATTCCTTCGACCTGGGATTCGGCGGCAAGGGTGCGAATCAGGCGGTGGCCGCCCGACTGTGCGGCGCGGACGTGTTCATGGTCGCGCGCGTAGGCAGCGACCTGTTCGGTCCTGCGACGATCGAAAATTTCAAGAAGCAAGGCATCGACGCCACGTATGTGAAGCAGGTGGAAGGCGTGTCGAGCGGCGTCGCGCCGATTTTCGTCGAGCCTAACGGGCAGAACCGGATTTTCGTGGTGAAAGGCGCCAATGATCGATTGAAGCCTGCCGACGTCGATGCGGCCGCCGACCTGCTGAAGACTGTCGATTGCATCGTCCTGCAATTCGAAATCCCGCTCGAGACTGTTTACCACTGCGTGCGCTTCGCGCGCGAAAATGGCATACGGTGCATCGTGAATCCAGCGCCGGCGCAATCGGTCGATCTGAAGGCGCTCGAAGGGCTGGATTACTTTGTGCCAAACGAAAGCGAGTCGGAAACGATCGCGGGGATGCCCGTCAAGACCGTGGACGATGCGAAGAGAGTTGCGGAAAAGTTATTGGCGAGTGGCGTGAAGCGGGTGATCATCACGCTGGGAGCGAACGGTTCGCTGCTGGCGGGTCGCGAAGGCATGGAGCATCTTCCCGCTTTTCCCGTGAAGAGCGTAGACAGCACGGGCGCTGGCGATGCTTTTATCGGAAGCTTCGCGGTGTTTTTGGGCGAGGGTCTCGCCGAACGAGAAGCGGTGCGCCGCGCCAACCTCTATGCGGGATTGTCGACGAGCGGAGTCGGCACGCAGAAATCCTTCTACGATCGCGCTCGTTTTGACGGCGAGTGGACTGCGCGCAGCAAGTCTTGAAGTAACGGCCATGATTTCCACAGAAGGTGCACAGCGGGGATCGATCGAACCGACGCACTCGCCTTGGCCTTCGTCCTGCACTTGATCGGGCAATATCGATATTTTCCGCGCCTCAAATTGAGAAGACTCGCTTGTAGGGCGGCTTGGCGAGCAAGCGAGCGCCGCAGCCGATGCATCGCGTGTGGAAAACTCACAAAGGGCTTGACTTCACAGGCCTAAATCCAGTTATATGAGCGCACTCCGATCAGGGACCTCCGTTTGTCTGTGTGGGGAAGCGAGCGTCCCTTAAGGTCATTTCGGTGTGGGATCTCTAGGGGGATTCATGCTGAACCGCAAAGCGCTGCTTCTCGTCTTCTGTTGTTTCATCCTTTCGACAATTTCTCCGCTTTTGTACGGGCAAGCCACCGGAAGTTTTTCCGGCACGGTCGAGGATAAAACCGGATCGGTGATTTCAGGCGCAACTGTGCGCGTGACGTCGCAGGGCACCGCGCAAACGCGCGAGGCGAAGACGGATGATACCGGGCATTATTTGATTCCCTTGTTGCCAGTAGGGCAATACTCGCTGCGTGTTGAGTCTCAAGGCTTTCAGTCGGTGGAACAAAAGGATGTTCGTTTACAGGTGGATGAGCATCGGGACGTGAACTTCACTTTGTCGCCTGCATCGGTAACAGCGACTGTCGAAGTCAGCGCAACGGAAGTAGCCGTAGAGACGACCAATCCTAGCTTGGGACAGGTGATCACTTCGGAGCAAGTCGCTCAGCTTCCTTTGAATGGACGGGACTTCGTTCAGTTGGCGACTCTAACACCCGGAACAACGCAGGAAACCAATCCCAACAGTTTCTTCACGAGTGCCGCGAGCAGCGAGGTAGCCACTCGCGGAGTCTACTCACTTTCAGTTGGCGGTTCGCGCGCACAGAGTACAGATTGGTTACTTGATGGCAACGACAATAATGAATTGACAGCTGGTGGTATCGCGATTTTGCCTTCCATCGATGCGATACAAGAATTCAAGGTGTTGACGTACAACTATTCGGCGGAATGGGGCACGCGCGCCGGACCGACCGTACTGGTGTCCACGAAATCGGGATCGAATCAATTTCACGGATCGGTATTCGAGTTCTTTAGAAATACGAAACTCGATGCGCAGAGTAAGTTCGCTGCCACGAAAGAGCAGTTCAATCTCAACCAGTTCGGTGCAGCCGTAGGAGGACCGCTGGAGAAGGATAAGACGTTCTTTTTCCTCGACTACCAAGGGAAGCGCCAGCGGCGCGGAATCCCGTTCAGCGGCCTGATCCCGACGCCGGCGATGATGGGTGGGGACTTCTCTCTGGATCCCACGGGAACCGCTAGGCCGGAGACGTTCGACGGCACGACTAATGTTAATGGATTTCCTGACCTAGCGAACCCAGTAGGCGGATTTGGCCCATTCAAGTGCGATGCTGCAGGCGACCCGATACCGAGTTCAGATGGGACGCAGACGGGCGGAGTGCCCTGCAACAAGATCCCTTCAAGTCTATTTGATCCCGTCGGGGCGGCAATGATTCAACTGTACCCGCAGAGCAACATCGTGGGCGGTGGATCGGTAAATTATGGAAATGTTCCCGTTCGACGACTGGACGAAGGCAGCTTCGATGCGCGCGTCGACCACACCTTTTCGGATAAGGATTCGTTGTTCGCGCGCTTTAGCTACGACCAGGCGGTTTCGTTTGTACCCGGTGGGTCACCAGGATTTGCAGAACAGAATGCGTTTGGCAGCACGCAGCACATCACAAACCATGGCCGGAACTTCGCGGTTTCGGAGACTCATATTTTCTCTGAGCACAACATCAACCAGCTCAACTTTGGCTTCAACCGTATCTTCAATCACATCAAGTCATTCGGCGACGGCACCTGCGAGTCTGCGATTCTTGGGATTCAAGGCGCAAATTTGAACAGCAAATGTCCGGGAGTTTCGGGGACCTTGACGCAGTCGACAACCGATTGTGTCAGTTGTGGCCTCAGCTCAACGCTTATGAACAACTACTGGGCTTTGGGTGATCGAGGATTCGCTCCATTCCAGGGCGGAAGCAACGTCTTTTCGATTTCCGATTCGTTTGACATGATCCGCGGCAACCACAACATCCGAGTGGGAGCTAACGTTCGCGCCCAGCAAATGAACGTGCTTACCAATGCCTTCCAGGATGGCTTCTTTATCAATTTTGGACTCAGCAATGATGCAGCGGCGGATCTTCTGCTAGGTCAACTGGGGGGTGGAATTCACGATCAAACGTTCTTCGGTGCCACAACCGGCCGCCGGTGGAAGCTATTCCGTCCATTTATCCAAGATGATTGGCGAGTCACCAAGGATTTGACCCTCAACCTGGGAGTGGCTTGGGCCCTGGTAACTCCGATCACGGAAGCCCAGAATCGCCAGGCGAATTTCGATTTTGCTTCCGGCAAGTTTTATGTTGCGGGATCGAGTTCCCTCATCGCCGGATGCACTATCTGCGTGCATTCGGATGGATACGTGGGAATTCAGATGGACAAGACCGCCGTCGAGCCACGGATTGGCCTCGCGTGGAAGCCATTTGGCAGTCAAACGACCGCCATCCGAGCAGGATACGCCATCTTTCATGATTCTTCGTGGAATCAGGGAGGACAAGGACTTTGGGAGAACCCGCCATATTTTGCGGAGTCAGACAACTTCCCTGGTCCGTGTCCCTTTGGCAACACAACGCAAAATTGCGGTCTACAGAGAATGTTCCTGCAGGCTAATCTCCAGCCGATCACTGCTCCGACGAGCCCAACCGATTTCCCGGGTGCTTTGCAATCACAGAATCTGGATTTCAAGCAGGGCAAGGTGCAGCAGTTTAATTTGAATATCGAGCGTCAATTGCCTGGAAACGTTGTACTCACCGCCGGGTATGCTGGGTCTCGTAGCTCGCATATTTTGGTAGACGGTTTGAACCTAAATGTAGGCTCACCTTCACAATGCGGTGTTCTCGCAGGCTACACGCTGGGATGCGGACCCGGTGGGACCGCTTTCGGACCGAAGTGGGGGAATCCGCCTTTCCTGTTCCCCCTGACGATCAATAACAACAACGACATCGGAAAGGCCCATTACGACTCTCTCCAAGTCAAAGCTGAGACCAAAAGCATTCGAAATGGACTTTATGCTTTGATTGGGTACACCTACTCGCGAACCTTCGATTCGGGATTGCCCGACGGCTTGGGCACATTCCCCGGAGCCACCTACTTCCCGCTGCCCGGCTTCGATAAGCTCGATTGGGCACTTTCGACGCTCAATCTGAACCATCAATTCACAGCCAGCGTTACGTACGAACTGCCGTTTGGGAAAGGCAAGCAATTCGGCGGTGGATGGAACGGGCCAGTCAATGCAGTCTTCGGCAATTGGGAAGTTGACGGCATTGTAAGGGTGACAACCGGATTCCCTCTATTCGTAGTGGATAGTAACAACGGCAACACAGGAAAACCGGGTGCATCAGGGGTTGCATTTTCTTGGAATGGAAACGGATTGAATCGGCCGAATCAGGTCAGCGATCCGCACAAGGCGGGTATTGTTCCCGCGAATCCGGACCCTGCGTGTCAAGTGCTTAAGTCCCAATCTCCACTCGGACGGGCTCCAGATCAGGTTGGAACTCTCGACGCATGGTTCAATCCTTGCGCATTCGCGCATGCGGATCCCGGTGAGCTAGGCAATGCGAATCGGGCACCGCTGTATGGTCCGCGATTCGTCAACACCGATATGTCTCTGATCAAGCACTTCCCATTGCCTTACGAGAGCATGCGTTTGGACTTCCGCGCCGAATTCTTCAATGTCTTCAACCATCCCCAGTATTACCTACAAGGGGGTAGCAGTGGGATGCAGGATGTAAACGCGTTATCGAGCTTAGGAGCGGTAAACGGCACGGTAAACAACCCCCGGTTAATCCAATTTGCGCTCAAGCTGAATTTCTAAACGAACGCAATTGCAGTGGAATGTCTCGGGCAGACTGAGTGAAGCGGGCCGGGCCCGCACATCAGATCTGCCCTTCTCTTTGCGCATCAAGTCATCCTGAGGCGACACATGGATTGTCAGAAGCCAAGTCGTGGTGTGGTCTTGACACTAAGCCTGCTGCTTGGGCTTTGCGCCTCCGCGCAGCGCATCAAGGTCATCGTCGACCAGGACGCGCGCGGCCCCGGCACCAGCGATCAGCAGGCCATCCTCGTGTTCTTGCAGTCGGAGAAATTCGAAGTGCTGGGCATCACGACCGTCAGTGGCGATCAATGGGTGAAGGAAGAGACGCAGCATGTCCTGCGCCTGCTGGAGATCGCCCATCGCACGGACGTCCCCGTCATCGCCGGCGCAGAATTCCCGCTGCTCAACTCCAAAGAAGAAACTGAGCGCTGGGAGTCGACGTACGGCAAATTCGAATACAAGGGCGCATGGACCGATAAGTTCAAGGCGAACCGCTCCATCGTTTTCGAGATGCCTTACCACGAGCCTGGCGTCGTCCCACCCATGCCAGAAGGCGAACCGCACATCGAGGCTGCCGAAGGTACCGCTGCAGAGTTCATCATAAAAATGGTCCACAAGTATCCCGGCGAGGTTGTGCTTTGGGCTGGCGGGCCACTTACCAACTACGCACTTGCGTTAAAACTGGATCCTTCCGTCGCCACGCTGGCCAAGGAATTCGTCATGATGGGCGGCGGGCTTTACGCCGACAAGGGTGCCATCGATCCCGGGGCCATCGACGCACGCCGCGAATTTAACTGGTGGTTTGATCCAGAGGCTGCCCGCATCGTGCTGCGAGCGCCCTGGAGGAAGATCACCATCACGCCCATCGACATCTCGGTGAAGACGCGCTTCACGAACGAGATGAAGGCGACCATCTCCAAGGCCAACACGCCTGTGACGCAATACCTCGACAAATATTCGCTTCCGGGGTACATGTGGGATGAGATCGCCGGGGCCGCGCTTATCGATCCGTCGATCATTACCGGAACAAAGCAGCTCTACATGGACATCGATGTGGATCACGGCGCCAGCTACGGAAAGACCATCTTCTGGGACGCCAAGGCCCAGGTACCGCCTTATCTCAGGATCGCGAACGTTCAGTTCGATATTGATGCCGAGAAGTTCTACAAGCTCTACATCGACCTGATGACGCGGCCCATAGGCACCCACTAGACCCCTTGAAAAGCGCAATTGCATTTCGTTGTCGATGGTTTGGTCTGCTTCTGCTCGCTTCCTCCCTCCTGCACGCTCAGCCTCGCCGCAAAGTGATCATCGATCAGGACTGTTCCGGCCCTGGCGGCAGCAATTTGCAGACGCTGCTGGTGATGCTGCAGTCGCCGCAGGTCGAGGTCCTCGGGATCACCGTCGTCAGCGGGGACCAGTGGCGCGACGAGGAGATTGCGCACACTCTGCGGTTGCTGGAGATCATCGGGCGCACGGATGTGCCCGTCATTCCTGGAGCGGTGTTCCCGCTTGTCAATCGCCGCGAGGAGGCCCAGCAATGGCAGCAATGGTATGGGAAGGTCGCATACGCCGGGGCCTGGGACGATCGGTGGTGGCACGACGCCTCCGTTATTCCCGAACTGCCGGAGGGTTTGCCGAAGATCAAAGCGGCCTCTGAGGACGCGGCTCACTTCATGATCCGGATGGTGCATCAGTATCCGCACCGGGTCACGATCTACGAGGGTGGCCCGATGACGGATCTCGCGCTGGCGCTCACCATCGACCAGGAGTTCCCTCAACTGGCGGAGCAACTTGTATTCATGGGAGGTAGTCTGAGCCCCATAAGCGACGACCCGGAGTTCGAGAACACTCCGCGGCATGAATTCAACTTCTGGTTCGATCCCGAGGCGGCGCGCATGGTCCTGCGCGCTTCCTGGAAGAAGATTGTCTGCACGCCGACCGATATTTCTGTGCGAACTCGCCTGACTCCCACCATGATTAAAGAGATTGATGCGGGTGGAACTGCTCTGGCCCACTATGTCGCCAAGTACTACCAGCCCGGACCGGGCTCGGATTTTCTCTGGGACGAACTCGCAGCGGCCGCCTGGATCGATCCGAGCATCATCACGAAGCATGAGTCACGCTACATGAGTGTGGATGTGGATCACGGGGCCGGGTACGGGAACACGCTGACGTGGCCAGAAAAGGATAAGCCTAGCATTCCGGTGTCCCTGGTCGAAATTCAGACCGACCTGGACACGCAGAAGTTCTATCGAATGTTCATCCAGCTGATGACGGCGCCGATTCAGCCGGCGCGCTGAGGCTACGCTGCCGCCAGGTAGACGTAGCGCAGGATGAACAGCACGGCTAGGATCCAGAGAACCGGACTAACTTCCCGATAGCGTCCTGTCCCGACTTTCACAATCGTGTAGGCAATTACACCGAGACTCAGCCCGGTGGCAATACTGAAGGTCAGCGGCATGGCCAGGACCGTCAGGAACGCCGGGAAAGCCTCCGTAAAGTCGGCCCAGGCAATCTGCGCGATGGATTGCGTCATGAGCGCGCCCACAAGGATCAACGCTGGCGCGGTTGCGAAGCCGGGGATCGCTCCGGCCACTGGAGCCAGAAACACTGCCGCGCCAAACAGAACGGCCACCACGACGTTGCTGAGGCCCGTACGCGCGCCTGCGGCCACGCCCGCAGCGCTCTCGATGTAGCTGGTGACGGTTGACGTGCCGGTGAGGGCTCCGACCATGGTGCCAATGCCGTCGGCCAGGAGAGCGCGTCCTACGCGCGGGATTCGGCCATCCTTGACGAAGCCGCCCTGTTCGCAGACCCCGACCAGCGTGCCCACGTTGTCGAAGAGATCCACGAACAGGAAAGCAAAGACGATCTCCAGCAGCCCCAGGTGCAATGCGGCCCGGAGATCGAGTTGGAACAACGTCGAGCCGGGGTGCGGCATGGAGACCCAGGCCGCCGGGCGCGCAGCGACCCCCGCAAAGATTCCGAAGATCATCGTGCCGCCAATCCCCAACAGGATCGCTCCATTCACTTTGCGGGCCATGAGGATGAGCGTTAAAACGATTCCGAAGCAGGCAGCAATGACCTCCTTCGAAGCAAGATTGCCAAGGCTGACAAACGTCGCCGGATTGGCTACCACCAACTTCGCGTTACGCAGACCGACGAACGCGATGAACATGCCGATGCCGGCCGCGGTCGAGTGCTTGAGGCCGTCGGGGATGCCGTTAACTATCTGCTCGCGGATGCGCGTGACCGTCAGCAGGACGAACAGCACTCCAGAGAGGAACACCACGCCGAGCGCCGTGCGCCAGGGGATGCCCATCCCCAGGCAGACGGAGTATGTGAAGTAGGCGTTCAGTGACATGCCGGGCGCCATC
>Ga0070716_100000910_pt1 | contig 12781 bp, 7 predicted proteins | sample LARL112metaG_FD_71395 | JGI IMG/M metagenome (GOLD analysis project Ga0070716, IMG submission 71395) | Corn, switchgrass and miscanthus rhizosphere microbial communities from Kellogg Biological Station, Michigan, USA - LAR L11-2 metaG | ecosystem: Host-associated > Plants > Roots > Rhizosphere ... | reverse complement strand
CGCGAGGAGTTCGCTCGCCAGCGACCCCGCCGAGCCGGAGACGGGCTGGATCGCCCAGCTTGTGCCGTTCCACCGCTCCGCCAGCGGCGTGGTGGTACCGGCGCTGCTCGATCTGGCGCCCACCGCGGTGCAGGCCTGCGCCGAGGCGCAGGAGATCGCGAAGAACCCGGCCTCGGGGAAGCCCGCCGGGCCGGGCACGGGCTGGATGGCCCAGCTTGTGCCGTTCCATCGCTCCGCCAGCGGCCGGATATGCAGGGCGGCGTCAGTGTAGTAGCCCACCGCGATGCAGGCGTCCGCCGCGGTGCAGGACACGCCGAACAGGTTGCTCAGCACCGCTCCGGCCGGAACCGGGGCACGCTGAATCCGCCACCCGGTGCCGGAGCGCGCCTCCGCCAGGGCAACCTGGGTCCCGGCCCTGTTCTCATAGCCGCCTACTGCTACGCAGGCGCCCGGCCCTGTGCAGGAGTCGGCCACCAGCATGGCGTTGTGCGCGACCGGGTTGGGGCTGCGCTGGAGCCGCCACGGGCCGCCCGGCGCCGCGGCCCCGGCCTGGGAGCTGGCCGCGGCGCCGGCTGGTGCCTTGAGCGGCCCCCAGGTTCCTGGCCCGTCAGCCGGCCGCCACAGGCCGGCCGGGAACGCCGGCCGGGCGGGAGCGTGGGCCGGGCCCCGGATGCCGGCCGGGCTCGGGGACCACGCCAGGCCGGGCGGCCGCGGCGGGCCTGCCTGGCCCGCCGCGACCGCCGGCGTGGCCGCCGCCACGGCCAGGCACAGGGCCAGGACCGCTGCGCTCGTCCACCGGACCTGCCCAGATACGTTGCCGAACACCATGTGCCACCGCCGTCGCCCGATCGCAGGAAGACCGTCTCCCACCAAGGATTATGGGAGCTGCCGCAACCCCGTTGCTGACTATGACGCCGGAGCGGGCCGCGAGGTTATGCGGCACGCCGATTGGAAAGGGGCCGGCTGGATCGTCCAGCCGGTGCCGTCCCATGCAGACAAAAGCTCAGGTCGTGCGCGGGCGGTAGGGTCAGGCAGGTGGCGTCCCGGTTCGTGGTGCAACTTCACGACGCGACGACGCTGCACTTCGACCTGCGGGTCCAGGCCGGCACCGTGCTGCGCTCGTGGGCCGTGCCCAAGGGGCCGTCACTCGACCCGGCGGTCCGGCGGCTGGCCGTGCCGGTCGAGGACCACTCGCTGGAGGCCGGTGAGTTCGAGGGCGTGTACCCCGATGCCCGGCGCGGCACCGGGGCGGTGATCATCTGGGACGAGGGCCCGGCCGAGATCACCAGGGACGAGCCGGGGCACCTGTCGTTCGTGGCGCATGGCAGCAAGCTGGCCGGCGGGTTCGCGCTGACCCGCACCGGGCCGCGGCGCTGGGTGCTGGTCAAGGTCCGTGACGAGCACGCGCGGGACGGGTCGGACATCGCCGCCGAGCGCCCCGCGAGCGTGCGCAGCGGCAGGACCTGGGAGGACCTGGCCCGTGAGCGGGCCGGGCCAGGCCCCGGTTAGCCCGCCGCGGTGATGCCGATCACCGGGGACGGCAGTTTCTGTCCGGCCTTGGAGCCGTAGGACGGGGTGTTGAAGTTGTAGACGCTCCCGTCCTTGCCGGCCAGGAGGTAGCCGGTCCCGTCGGCGACGATGCCGGTGATCGGGCCGGGCAGGCTTTTGCCCGCTTCCGAGCCGTAGAACGGCGCGTTGAACGAGTACACGTTGCCCGCGCTGGTGGCCAGCCAGTAGCCGCCGGTCGCCGGGTCGGCGGTGATGCCGACGATCGGCGCGGGCAGCCCGTGCCCGGCCTTGGACCCGTAGAACGGCGTGTTGAAGGCGTAAACGTTGCCCGCCTTGGTGACCAGCAGGTAGCCGCCGCCGTCGGTGGCGATACCCACCACCGGTGACGGGAGCGTATGCCCGGCCTTCGAGCCGTAGAACGGCGCGTTGTACGGGAACGCGTTGCCCGCGCTGGTCGTCAGGTAGTACCCGCCGGTCGCCGGGCTGACCGCGATGCCGACCACCGGCGCCTTCAGCGTGCCGGCGTGCGATCCGTAGTTGGGCGCGTTGTAGCTTGCGACCGCGCCCTTGCTGGTCGTGAGCTGGAAACCGGGGCCATCGGCGGCGATGCCGACGGTCCCGCTGGCCGCCGTCGTGCTGTAGGCGGGCGCGTTGAACTGGTACACGTTCGCACCGGTGGTCACGATCCAGTAACCAGGTGCGGGAACGGGCACGTTGCTGAGCGTTTCGATCAGTCCGTCGAGGCTCTTGGCCGGGTCGGTGTAATAGCCCACCGCGACACACGAGCCGGCCGCCGCGCAGGCCACGTTGTCCGGCGTCACCGGCTCATCGGAGGGAATCTGCGTCGGGTCCGTGGCGTAGATCTGCGGTGGTTCCAGGGCGACGGTGGGCGCCGCCGTCGCCGTCCAGGTCCCGGCCGCCAGGTTTTCGAGCAGCCCGTGCTCGATCCCGGAGGCGGCGGTCTGCCCGGAGGCGTCCTGGTAGGTGCCGGTGGCGGTGCAGGTGCCCGCCGACGGGCACGAGAGGCCGGTGAAGGAGCCGACGGACAGCCCGGTGGGCACCAGGCCGGTCATCGGGATGGTGGCCGGCGACCAGGTGTCACCGGACAGCGTCTCGGCGAACCCGTCCCTGTTGTTGCCCGTGTCCTGGTACTCCCCCACGGCTGTACAGCTACCTGCGGCCGGGCAGGACACCGCGTCCAGACGGGCCAGATTGACGGCGTTGCTGCTCGCGGGCGGGTTCAGGCCGGTCAATGGTGCCGTGACGGCCGACCAGGCGCCGCCCGCCAGGGTAGCGATCAGCGCGTCCGCCTTGTCGGGAACGGCAACGTAACCACCGACGGCGAAGCACGAGCCCGCGGCCGGGCAGGACAGTGACGTGAAAAGCAGGCCTGGGTTCGTCCACGGCCCTGGGTTCAGGCCGGAGGTGGGCGCCGTGACCGCCGTCCAGGTGCCGTCCGCCAGGCTCGCCAGCAGCCCCTGCCGGTGGCCGGAGGTGTCGGTGTAAAAGCCCGCAGCGGCACAAGATCCCGCTGCCGGGCAGGACACAAAGCGCAGGACCACGTTCGAGGCCGCCGGGGGATTGAGGCCGCTGACCGGCACGGCGGTGGCCGTCCAGGTGCCGCCGCTGAGCGTGTCGATCAGCCCGTGGATGTTGTTGGAGGTGTCGGTATAGCTGCCGACCGCGACACACGAGCCTGCCGACGGGCAGGACAGGGCCTGCAACTCCACGTCATTGTCCGCGGCCGGGGCCGGCGCGGTCGACGCGGTCCAGGAACCGCCGGACAGCGTCTCGATCACCGTTTGAAACCCGTTGCCGATGTCATAGGTGCCGATTGCCACGCAGGAACCCGCCGCCGCGCAGGACACCTTGGTGAGGTGCACCCCCAGGTTGCCCGCTGGCGGGTTCAGCCCGGTGACCGGCGCCGCCGTGGCCGTCCAGGTGCCGCCGGACAGCGATTCGACCAGCGGGACGATCTCCGGTGCCTGGCTGGTGTAGTGCCCGACCGCGACGCACGAGGCCGCCGTAGGGCACGACACCGAGCCCAGCACCACGCCGTCGCCGGCGGGCGCGCTCGGCGCAGGGTTCAGGCCGGTGACCGGCGCGGTGGCTCCCGCCCAGGCGGGCCCAGAGGTGTCAGCCGTGGCCCGGCTCGCGGACCGGGCGGCCGCGGCGGTGGCTGGAACGATGGCGACTGCCAGCACCAAGGGCAGTACGGCACGGCCGAGGGGCCGAACGGCGAAGCTCACTCCCCGCCTCCTCATGAACGTGGGCCCCCGGGGCACGTCGAGCATACGGCCCGAAAAGGCTCAGATCGACCCGGCGAAGGCCAAAACGCCGGGGGCGGCGGCCATTGCCAGCGGGACGGCCGCGGCCGGCCGGGCGGTGCCCCGATATCGATCGGGGTTCTGGTATCGGTCACGGTCTGCCGTGGGTCCCATCTGGCCGGATATGGCCGGCACGCTCGGCCGGGTGATTTGCCGCTTCCGAGCCAGCGAGTTCTACGCATCCTCTCCGCTGTCCCAGCCGTACAGTGTGTGCCATGGCGGGCGAGGTAACGCCGCGGGGGAGCGGCGATGAGCAGTTGCCGGCGCGCGAGTTTCGCGCGTCGTACGAGGACAGGGACCGGGTTGTCGAGCTGCTCCGGATTGCCGCGGGCGACGGGCGGCTGAGTGCCGAGGAGCTTGACCAGCGGCTCGAGATGGCGCTGGCCGCGCGCACGTACGGCGAGCTTGAGGCGCTGACCAAGGACCTGCCGGCCGCTCCCGGCCTCTCCACGGCGGCGGAGCCGAAGGACCTGATCCGCATCGAGTCCGGCAGCGGCAGTTCCCGGCGGGACGGCCGCTGGGTGGTGCCCCGGCGGATGGAGATCCGGGTCGGCAGCGGCTCCGTCCGCCTCGACTTCACCGAGGCGGTGATCACCCAGGCCGCGCTGGCGATCGACGTCGAGCTGAACAGTGGGTCGCTGACACTGATCACCAAGCCGGGCATCGTGGTCGACGCCGACGACGTCTCGGTCCGCAGCGGGTCCGTCAAGGTCCGGCCGCCCGGCGAGGCGCCCACCATGCTGAGGGTCCAGGTATCTGGGAAGGTCGGCAGCGGCAGCGTCAAGGCGCGCCCGCCCCGGCGGACGTTCTGGCAGTGGCTGCTGCGCCGGCCGAAGCCGCGCCCGGCACTCCCCTCTCCCTGATCTCGCGGGTTCAGCGGAAGTCGCGGCTGGGGGGTGCTGCGGCCACCCGCATCCGCCGCAGCCGGGTGGCGAGCAGGCTGACCGAGCCGTCCAGGCGTTCTACCCGCCCGTAGACCAGGAGCGCGCTGGCGTCCATGGCGATCCGGCGGTAGCGCTGCCACACCCCTGGCGGGCAGATCACGTTCGCCATCCCGGTCTCGTCCTCCAGGCTCAGGAACACCACGCCGCGCGCGGTTCCCGGCTGCTGCCGGTGCGTGACCAGCCCGGCCACCACCACGGCCGCGCCCGGCCGGGCGGTCCGCAGCGCGGCGGCGGGGATCACCCCGTCGTGTGCGAGCCGCTGCCGGACGTGCTCCAGTGGATGGGTGCCGTAGGTCCCGGTGGCCCACAGGTCGGCGAAGGTCTCCTGGGCCGCGGTCATCGCGGGCAGCGGCGGCGCGCCCAGGCCGACGGTGGTGCCGGGCAACTGGCCGGGCCGGATGGTGGCGGCCGCCCCCGCCGCCCACAGCGCCTCCCGCCGCGGCACCCCGAAGCAGCCGAACGCGCCCGCCATGGCCAGCGCCTCCAGCGCCCTGGCCGGCAGGCCGGTGCGGCGGGCGAAGTCCTCGAGCCCGGTGTACGGCTGGCCGGCCACGATGCGGGCGGCCGGCTCGGTGCCCAGGTTCCGCACCGCAGCCAGGCCGAGCCTGATCGCGGGCTGCCCCGGTACCGGCCGCCCGCCGGACGGCGCCTGCTCCGTACCCGCCTGCTTCCCGGTTCCCCGGGGCCGGTCGGCATCAAGGCCGGGGGGCGACGAGGGCCGATCGTTATGTATCGGATCCTCAAGGGTGGCGAGGATCCCGCTGGCGTTCACATCCACGCCGCGCACCCGCACACCATGCCTGCGCACATCGCCGATCAGGCTGGCCGGCGAGTAGAAGCCCATCGGCTGGGCACGCAGCAGCGCCGCGGTGAACGCCGCCGGGTAGTAGCACTTCAGCCACGCGCTCGCGTAGACCAGGTAGGCGAAACTGATCGCGTGCGACTCGGGGAAGCCGTAGCTGGAGAACGCCAGGACCTTGGCGTAGATGTCCCTGGCGACCTCGCCGGGGATGCCGCGGGCCGCCATCCCGGTCAGCATCGCCTCGCGCAGTTCCTCGATCCGCTCCGGGCCGCGCTTGGAACTCATCGCCTGGCGCAGCCGGTCGGCGCCGGCCGGGCTGAACCCGGCGCAGTCGATCGCGAGCTGCATCATCTGCTCCTGGAACAGCGGGACCCCCAGCGTCTTGCCCAGGGCACGGCGCATCGACGGATGCGGCAGCGTGGGTTCCTCGGCTCCGCTTTTACGGCGCATGTACGGGTGCACCGAGCCGCCCTGGATCGGCCCCGGCCGGATCAGCGCGACCTCCACCACCAGGTCGTAGAACTTCCTCGGCCGCAGCCGCGGCAGCGTCGCCATCTGGGCGCGGGACTCGACCTGGAACACCCCGACGGTGTCCGCCGCGCACAGCATGTCGTAGACGCCGGGGTCCTCCTGCGGGAGCGAGTGCAGGTTCCAGCGCACCCCGTGATGCGCCGCCACCAGCTCGAAACAGTCCCGCAGCGCGGTCAGCATGCCGAGCCCCAGCAGGTCGAACTTGACCAGCCCGGCGAACGCGCAGTCGTCCTTGTCCCACTGCAGCACCGACCGGCCCGGCATCCGCGCCCACTCCACCGGGCACACCTCCCCCACCGGCCGGTCACAGATCACCATGCCGCCCGAGTGGATGCCCAGGTGCCTGGGCAGCCGCTGCATCCGCGCGGCGAGCGCGACGACCGGCTCGGGGACCTCCGCGTCCGGCGGGATCGGCTGGCCCGGCCCGTACTCCCTCGGCCCGACCTGCTTCGCCCACTGGTCCTGCTGCTCGGGCTGGTAGCCGAGGGCGCGGCCCGCGTCCCGCAGCGCCATCCGCGGCCGGTAGGTGATCACGTTGGCCACCTGGGCCGCCTTGTCCCTGCCGTACTTGCCGTAGACGTACTGGATCACCTCCTCGCGGCGGCGATGCTCGATGTCCAGGTCGATGTCGGGCGGCCCGTCCCTGCCCGCCGAGAGGAACCGCTCGAAAAGCAGCTCGTGCAAGACGGGATCGACGCTGGTGATCCCCAGCGCGTAACAGACGGCCGAGTTCGCGGCCGAGCCACGCCCCTGGCACAGGATGCCCGCTTCCTCGCAGAACCTGACGATGTCGTGGACGATCAGGAAGTAACCGGGGAATCCCAGGTCCTCGATCACCTTGAGCTCGCGGGCGATCTGGGCGTAGGCGCCCTTGACCCGCTCGGCGCGCCGTGGACCGTAGCGGTGCAGGGCCTTCCTGGCGACCAGTTCGCGCAGCCAGGTCCCCTCGGTGTGGCGGCCGGGGACCGGGAAGTCGGGGAGCTTGGGCGCGATCACGCCGAACTCGAACGCACAGGCGCGGGCCAGCCTGGTGGTGTTCTCCAGCACGCCGGGGTAGCGGCGCAACCGGTGCGCCATCTCCGCGCCGGATCTGATGTAGGCGCCGCCGGAGGCGGCCAGCCAGCCGTCCATCTCGTCCAGGCTGCGCCTGGCCCGGACGGCGGCCAGTGCCTCGGCGAGGCGGGCGTCCTTGGGGGAGGCGTAGTGCACGTTGCCGGTGGCGATCGCGGTGGTGCCGCTGGCCTGGGCCAGTTCGTAGAGGGCGTCGTTGCGCTCGTCGTCCTCGGGCAGGTCGTGGCTGGCCAGTTCGACCACGACGTTGTCGCGGCCGAAGGCCTCGCGCAGGCTCTCTAGTTCCCTGCGGGCCGCCTCGGGGCCCTGGGCGGTGAGCGCGGCGCGGACCGCGCCCTTGCGGCAGCCGGTCAGGATCACCCAGTGGCCGCCGTGGTTCCCGGCGAGTTGCTCCAGGTCGTAAACGGGGCGGCCCTTCGCGCCCCCGGCAAGCTGGGCGACGCTGATGGACCAGCACAGCCGCCGGTACCCGGCCGGATCCCGGGCGAGCACGAGCAAATGCCGGGCATCCGGGTCGGGGGAGCCGGCCCGGTCACCGGCGCGGCCAAGGCCCTGTGACGAAGGAACGGGGCCTTGAGCCACCGGGGGGTTCCGGGGGGGTCGTCCCCCCGGGCCAGCACTGAGCTCAGCGCCGAAGACCGTGCCGAGCTTGATGCCCGTCTGCTCTTTTAGCTTGGCGGCCGCCTGGGCGAACTGGGGCACCCCGTACATGCCGTTGTGGTCGGTGATGGCCAGTGCTTCGAGGCCGAGCCTGGCCGCCTCGGCCACCAGTTCGGCGGGGCTGGAGGCCCCGTCAAGGAAGCTGTACGACGAGTGGCAGTGCAGCTCGGCCCAGGGCAGGACGTGGCCGTCGGGGCCGTCGCCCGGGGCGGGCAGGCGGATGACCCGGCGCGGCTGGTCCGGTGCGGCGTCCTCCGCTGGCTCGCCCGTGCCCCAGGACAGCCGCCGCTCCAGCTCCCGCCACGGGACGGCCGGGTTATCCCAGCCCATGGCCGGGGCGAGAACAGTGATGATCATGGGGATGTGGCCCATGGATGGGCCACATCCCCATGATCATCAGCCGGGTGGCGGGCATCGGGGCCGCTGCCTCAGTCATATCTCGCCTCGATCTGCCAGCGGCCGTCCTGGACAGCGGCCAGCCAGGCGGCCCCGTCCTCGGTGACCAACTGGAACCTGGCCCGCCTGCGCGCGGCCTGCGGCCGCCACCACCGTTCGGCAACGGGCCAGGGACCGGCCCAGGCGGTGATCGCCAGCCACGGCCCGCCGCTGGCCGACATCCGGGCGGGAGGAGCGGAGAGGCGGGCGCGGCCGGTGACGGTCACCGGGGCCCCACCGGCGTCGGTGACCCTGGCGGGCAGCGGGTCCTGGCACACGGTGGCCGGGACCGGCGCGGGAATCCGTCCCGGCCAGGGCCGGTCGGGCGGGCGTTCCGGGTCACGGGTGTCCCCGAACGGGATCAGCGCCGCCTGCTCGGCGGGACCGCGGCCGCCGGCCGGGACCGGGCGGGTGACCGCGCTATGGCCGAGCATTGCCTGCACCCGCAGGGCGGCCCGGGCGACCCGGTCGCTGACGACCGCGTCACCCCACAGACCGAGCTGCCGCCCGTAGGCGCGGACGACCTGGTCGGGGATCAGGCTGAGCAGGGTGATCCCGCCCGGCTGAACTTCGTCCTGGTGCCCGGCCTCGCCGGGCCGGCGTTCGGCCGGGGTGTCCGGGCGCCAGCCGGCCAGTTGCCAGCGGACCCGCTCGGCCACCGCCAGGGCGGACAGCAGCCCGTCGTGCCGCCACAGTCTTGCGTGCTCCTGCCCGTCCTCGCTGATCACGTGCACCCGAACGCGCACGCAGGCAAGGCCCCGGGCGGCGAGGCCGGCGTGCATCCGCTCGGCGAGAGCCTTGGCGGCGAACACCACGGGCTCGGCCAGCGGGGCGGGCGGATCGAACTCGGTGCTGACCGACAGGTCGGCCGAGGGCGGGCGGGCCGCCAGCGGACGCGGGTCCAGGCCGCGGGCGAGCCGGTGCGCGATGCCTCCCGCCACACCGAACCTGTTCACCGCCTGGCTGGCGGGCAGCCGGGCGAGGTCCCCCAGCGTGACGACGCCCAGCCGGGGCAGCAGTTCGGTCATCCCTTCGCTGTCCGGCCGGGGCAGGTCCGCGGTGTCCAGCACGCCGACCGGGTACGGGGCCAGGAACTCCCGCGCCTGCCCAGGGGGGACCACGGTGACCGGCGCCGCGGCGCGGGCCGCGAGTTGCGCGGCGAACAGCCCATCGGCGATGCCGGCCTGGCAGGCGAAGCCGCCACCGGTGACCGCCTCGATGATTTTTCCGGCGAGGGCTTCCTCCCCGCCGAAGTACCTGGCCGGCCCGCGGGCGCCGATCGCGCAGGCGCCCGGCCACAGCACCTCCACCTTCGGGCAGAGTTCCTCGACCAGCGACACCACCTGCTCGAAGGTCCGCGCGGCGTCCGGGTCTGGCGGCACCGGCCACTCCGGGCACCACACCACAAGCACCCGGGCAGGGCCCCCCATCGTCACCCGGTGTCTTGCATTTCCGTGACCGCCTGGTCCGCAAGTCCGACCGAGCCATCCGGGCCCGGCAGCCACAGCCACTGGGTCCGTGGCCGGGCCGCGGCGCCCCGGCCGTCCGCCACCACCAGCACCCGCCGGGCGCGCAACCGCCCGTGGCCGGCCTCGATCCCGGCCCATTCCTGGCGGGTGACGAGTAGCCGCGCCTGTGCGCCGTCCCAGTCCCCGGCCACCACGAGCACGCCACCGCAGCGGCGCAGCACGGCCTCCACCCGACGCCGCACCTGGGCGGGTGCGTGCCCGGGAGGGCGCAGCAGCACCAGTTCACAACCGTCAAGCAGCGAGGCAACCACCTGCGGCCAGGCCGTGCCCGGATCCGCGACCAGCAGCATCCGGGCGGGATCCAGGCCCACGGCGGCCGCCGCACTCACCCCGAGTTGCGGTACTCCGGCCACCGCGCACCAGGCTCCGGCCACCGACGCGCCGGCCGCCAGGGCCAGGCAGAGCAGGCCCCAGCGCCCGGCTGCCACCACCGAACCGCGGGCCAGCCCGCCCGGCAGTAGTTCTCCCAGGGCCGGCAGCACCGGCAGCGCCCCGGCCGGCGGATTCCCCGCGGCCAGACTGCCGGCCCACGGGTTACCGCCCCACCGATAACTGGCCCACGGATTGCCGGCCGGTGGATTACCGACCGCCAGCACATCGGCCGCATTTCCGCGTGCTGATAGCCGTGTGACTCGTGTGATCCCCGCTTTCACCTTGACACTATCGAACATAAATTCGATATATGTCAAGGTCACAGCGCTGTTGCTGGCCATCAACACGATGTAACCGGTAAGCAGAACCGGTTGAGGAATTAGGGATAATGCGGCGCGATCATGATTTCGGCAGCGACACCGAGGCCAGGATGAACGCGAGGACCTCGGCCTCGTAGCGCAGCCGGTCGTAGCGTCCCGCCGGGCCGACGTGTGCCCCGGCGCCGAGTTCCGGGCGGAAGAGCAGCCGGCCGCCGGTGCCGCCATCACCGGTGCCGCCGTCGCTGGTGCCGCCGTCACTGGTGGCCCTGAGCCTGGCCACCCACTTGGCCGGCTCGTGGATCAGCACCCGCGGGTCGTGCAGGCTCGCGGTGACCAGCAGGTCCGGCCGCGGCCCCGAGGGCACGTTGTCGTACGGGCTGTAGGACTCCATGTAGGCGCGGATGCGCGGATCCCTGGGGTCGCCCCACTCGTCCCACTCGTTGATGGTGAGCGGGATGTCCGGGTCCAGCATGGTGGTCACGCAATCCACGAACGGGACCTCGGCCACCACCGCGCGCCAGCGCCGCGGCGCCATCGAGAACACCGCACCCTGCAGCAGGCCACCGGCGGAAAGCCCGCGCGAGACAATCCGGCCCGGCGCCGCCCAGCCCTGGTCCGCCAGCAGGCCGGCGGCGGCGATGAAGTCGGTGAAGGTGTTGCGCTTGCGGTCCAGCCGCCCGTCCAGCCACCAGGCGCGGCCGCACTCACCGCCGCCGCGGACGTGCGCCATCGCGTACACGAACCCCCGGTCAAGCAGGCTCGGCGTGGACACGGTGAACTCGGGCCAGTCGCATGACTCGTAAGCCCCGTAACCGTAGAGCAGGCATGGCGCCGTGCCGTCCGGGCGCGCGCCGCGGCGGTAAGCGATCGTGACGGGGACCTGTGTGCCGTCCGCCGCGGGCGCGGTGACCCGCTCGGTGACGTACCGCGCCGGATCGTGGCCCGGCACGTCCTGCCGCTTGCGCAGCTCCCAGCGGCCGCTGGCCAGATCCACGTCATACCAGGCCGGCGGGTCGATGAGCGACTGCGTGCACACGGTCACCGCAGGGGCGCCGTAGTCCTCGTTGGCCGCCAGGGCGAGCGAGATCTCCGGGCCACCGGCTTCGATGAGCCGCTGCTCGCCGGTGTGGCGGTCCAGGATGCGCAACTGGGTCGCGGCGCCGTGCCGCTGCTCCACCACCACATAGCGCCCGAACACGTCGGCCGACACCAGGCGCGTGTCCGGCGCCCCGGCGATGACCTCGGTCCAGCCAGCGCTGCCTGGCGCCCGCGCCGGCACCCGTACCACCCGGAACTCCGTTGCCTGGTCGTTGGTGACCAGGTAGAACTCCCCGCCGTCCGGTCCGTCGCCGTGATCGGCGCGGTATTCGACGCCGGCCCTTCGCGGTTCCAGGACGGCTGCCGCTGCGCTGGGGTCGGCCGCCGGGATGATGAGCGTCTCCGTGGTGTCCCGCGACGCCGACTCGATCAGCACGTACGCCCCGCTGCGGGTGGACCGCACGGTCAGCTCGAAACGCTCGTCACGCTCGCCGAAGACCAGGACGTCCCGGCCGGCCGGGGTTCCCAGCCTGTGCCGCCATACCTCGTGCGGCCGGTACCGGGCATCGGGGACGGTGTAGAAGAACGACCGGGAGTCGGCCGCCCAGGCCAGCTCGTAGTAGGTGCCGTCGATGCGGTCCGCCAGGTCGGTGCCGCTGACCAGGTCGCGCACCCGGAGTTGGTAGATCTCGCCGCCGTCGAAGTCGACCGAGTAGGCGAGCAGCCGGCCGTCCGGGCTGACCTCGCGGACGCCAAGCTCCACATAGCCGCTCGCCGGGTCGTCGAGCAGAAGGTTGACGTCAAGGAGCACGTCGGTGCCGCCGCCGGACCCGGCCCGGCAGAACTGCTCGAACTCCTGCCCCGCGACGGTCCGGGTGAAGTAGGTGTGACCGTCCCGGCGCCAGCTCACCGAGTCCTCCGCCGGGGCGACCCTCGCGATCAGCTCCGCTGCCAGTTCCTCGTGCAGCCCGGCATCCAGTTGGTGGTCGTAGTAGGCGCGCTCGGCCGCGAGATAGTCGCGCATGGCGGGCAGGTCGCGGTCGCGCATCCACGCGTATGGGTCTGCGGGCAGGGCGGCCTGCGCGCCGCCGGGCAGGAAGCGGGGCGCGACGGGTGGCGCGGACGTGCCAGGATCGGTGACGTGTGGCATCCCGTGATGCTAACGTCCGCAACCTGCGCGGAAGCCGCCAAGGGGGATGAATGACCCTGCCGGTGCCGGTGGTGTGGAGCGAGGACTGCCTGC
>Ga0070716_100000905_pt1 | contig 12809 bp, 12 predicted proteins | sample LARL112metaG_FD_71395 | JGI IMG/M metagenome (GOLD analysis project Ga0070716, IMG submission 71395) | Corn, switchgrass and miscanthus rhizosphere microbial communities from Kellogg Biological Station, Michigan, USA - LAR L11-2 metaG | ecosystem: Host-associated > Plants > Roots > Rhizosphere... | reverse complement strand
GGCTCGCTACCGAGCCGCCGGATCTGGCCGGGCTGCCCGGGGAACTGACCGACCTGGTCACCTCCTGCCTGGAACGCAGCCCGCGCAAGCGACCCAGCTCCGCTGGCCTGCTCGGCCAGCTAGGGCCGTTCGTCGCCGGTCCCGCGGCGCGCAACGGGCACCACGCCTACCTGACCGCCCCGGCGATGGCGCTGATCGGCGACTACCAGCACGGCCCGCAGCTTGCCGCCGAGCTCCCGGCCGGGGAGGCGACCGAGGGTGGGACCGAAGGCGGGGCCGCCGACGATGCCACGTTCGGGTCGCGCACCGCCCTGTCGGCGCCGCGCGGGCCGCTCCTGCGCCGCTGGCTGACCCGCCGGCCAGGGCCGGCGCCGGGCAGGCCTGCCGCCGCGCCGCGCCGCCCGGGCTCCCCCGCCGGGCTGGCCCGCAAGAGGCGGCACGGCACCGCGCGCGGCCTGGCCGGGCGTATCGGGACGGCCGCCGGTCTGGTGGCGCTGGGCGCGCTTATCGCGGTGGCGCTGGAGGGCGGAATCGGCAAGCCTTCCCCCTCTCCCTCGCAGAACCCAGCGGGGCTACTGCCGTTCCAGCCGACCGGGCCACCGCCCAGTTCGTTCCCGCCACTGTCCGGCCAGAGCCCGGGGATCGGGCTGGTCCAGCCGGTCGGCGACGGGGTCAGCGATTTCGTGGTGCACGGCGCCGGCTGGCCGCCGCGCAGCACGGTCACGCTGACGATGGCCGGCCGGAGCGTGCCCGTGGCGGTCGACGGCGCGGGGGCGTTCAACTACACCATCGACCAGGGGCATGTGTTCTATCCCGGGCCGATCCCCCTGGGACGGCACGTGGTCGTGGTCACGGGGGCGGGCGGGCACCGGCTCAGCACGTCCTTCGTGGTCCAGTCAGGGCCCCCGCCCGGCGCACCCTCCCCCACCCCCTGACGAGGGTCAGCCGTCCCTGGACCACCACAGGTCCTCCTGGCGGGAGCACCACGCCGGGTCGTTCAGCTTGCCCAGGTCCGCCGCGGTGACGATGCCGTGCTCGATGAGCAGCCGCACCACCACCTCATCGGAGAGCCGGGTGTCCGCGCTGACCAGGCCCCGGTCGGTGATCTTGTGCCGGAGCACCTTGATGTGCTCGGCCACCCGCGCGGACAGCCTGTCGCGGAACGCGGGATCGCCGTCGAACCGTTCCAGTTCGTGGTAGGCACCGGTGACCTGAAGCGCGTCCCTGGCGATCTCCGGGGTCCGCGGCAGCGGGGTGACCGCGCCGGGGTCGAGCAGCCAGGGGCGGCACCACATCAGCGCCACCAGGAACAGCTTGGTCATCGGGTCCAGGTAGATCGGGAGCAGCGTCGCCTCGGCGTCGCCCCGGGCCCCGTCCGCTCGCACGCCCCAGCGGTCGTCACCGCCGGAGACGATCACCGCGAGCGGCCGCCCCTCGTCGAGCATGGTCCGGGATCCGACGAGCACCGTCCCCGCGCGCACGAACCAGCCGCCGGAGGGCTCGTCGCGCTCCTCCATCCGGGGCAGCCGGATCCGGTAGCCGTCCCCCTCGGTGTAGAGCGCGTGGGTGCGGCTGATGTTGGCGATCCACGCGCCCGCGGCCATCGCGCTGATCACCCCGGCACGCCGCGAAAGCCCCCGCCCGGCGGCGATCGTCAGATCCGCGTCCGGCCCCCGGCCGAACACCAGCCTGCTGCCCTCGGGAATCCCCACGACCAGGCCCGAGGGCGTGGTGACGCGCGCGGCGGCCGGGTTGCTGGGCTGGGGGGACGCCATCGCCTTCCTGTCTGCGGAAACGGCATGGATGTGGTAGCGCAAGTGTAGATCCGGGCGCAGTGCCCGGCAGATCCCGGAATCCGGGGATGGCCAGCGGCCACCGGGAAGCGGTTGGCTACAGGCAAGCCTGGGGCGAGACACGGCATGGCCTGCTTGGAGGGGCTTCCGGTCGCGTGGAAGGCGGGGTCGGCCGGGCCGCGGGCGCGGGCGCGGGCTAAGGAGCGCGCACGGGGGTTCGCTCCCTTCGCGTTCCGTGGGGGGACCCGCGGGCCCGGCACGTGCCTCGCCCCGGGCCCGCTGCTTTCCGCCCCCCGCCGTCGTCCATGTGCCTACACTCGGCCGGGGAACCACACAGCAGGGAAATCCCATGAGGCCAGCGCGGCAGGCGGACCCGTTCACAGTGTTAGGGCTGCCGGCCCGGCCCGGGCTGACGGATGACGAGGTACGGGCCGCGTGGCGGCGGGTCGCCGCGGCGACCCACCCGGACCGGGCCGACGGCGGGGACGCCGCCCGGTTCGCCGACGCTGCCGCCGCCTACACGGCGATCCGCACCGGTTTCGGCCGGACCGAGGCACTGGCCGATCTGGCCCGGCCCGCGGGGGTGCGCCGCTGGCTGCCGGCCCGGGTCCCGGGACTGCGCCGGCACCGCCCGGACCGGGCCGCGCGGCGGGAAGCCGCCGGGCCCGGCCCGCGCCGCTGGCGGCCGGCCGCCGATGGGGAGAGACGGCGACGGCGGCCGGCCGCCGGCCTAAGGGCGGGGCGATGGTGGTCGCGGGTGCGAAGGGGCCGCCCGGCCAGGCTCGCGCTGCGGATCGCCGCCGTGGCGGCCGTCAGCATCGCGGTGGTCCTTGTCGCCGGCCCGCGGCCGGCCACGCCCGCCCTGATCACCGGCGCGGTGACCTGGCTGGCCGTGACCGCTCGCCACGACCTGGCCCCTCCGGGGTGACCGCCTCATGCCGGGCTAGGGTTCCAGCGGGAAGTGGATGCCGAAGTGCTGGCTCAGTGCCTGCTGCAGCGCCGTGGATGTGGACCAGGACCGCGGCGGGCCCAGCCCGGTGACCACGCGGCAGCCGGTCAGCTCGACGGTGACCTCATTGAAGCCGCGGGCACCGGCGACGAAGAACAGCCGGTAACTGACACCCATGTCGTTCGGGCACGTCATCAGGCCCGGCGGCGTCGCCGGCAGCGCGCACAGCAGCGTGGCCAGCTGCCGCACGGTGGCCCGGTCCCTGACGGTGAACCCGGCTGGCAGCACCTCACGCACGTGCAGGCTCGGCGGCAGCGTGGACCGCATAAACGTCATCCTGGTGAGCTTCGGAACCGCCCGGCACAGCGCGGTGTCCTTGGCGGACCCGGCGCCGATCATCACTCCGCCGGGGTTCACCCCGCTCGCCGAAGGCTGGACGGCCGCCCCCACGGCCGGTGGATGCGACGCGGGTGCTGACGCGGCGGTTCCGGCTCCGGCCACGGTGGTGCCGCAGGCGGCCAGCCCGATCATGAGCCCGGCCGTGATGCCGCCCAGCGCCGCGCGCCTGGCCGCACCCTCCGGCTTGCCCAGCCTTCTCATCGCGACTCCCTTCCGGGCGGGGCGCTAACCGGGCCGCGTCCCGCTGTTCCGTCCGCCACGGCCCCCCGCCGGGCGGGATCCGCGGGGCCGGCCTGGCCGCCCGGGGCCGGTCCCGCGGTCTCGGGGCGGGCCGGGCCAACAGCGCCCGCACCCACCGTTCGGATGTTGGTGCGGGCCGGCCTGGCTGCCCCAAACCCACCCGCACACAGTTGGACGGGCCACGGCACGGTCTGGTTCCGTCCGGCCCGGCCCCCCTTCAGCCGATCACGGCGGCCGGCGTGTTTCCGCCGGATACCCAGTGAGGTTTTCTCACCGACTTCATGTGATCATTTTGAGTTCCGAACTGCACCGGGAAGGACAGCCTGGGCGACTCGCCGGGGCTTGCGGCTACCGTATGGCCATGCAGCAGGCTTCCCGCGGCGGGCAGGGCGGACCGGCCCAGGTGAAGATCACTGAAGCGACCGAGGAAGACCTTCCGGCGATCGTCGGCATCCTCAACTACACGGCGGCCAACTCCATCGCGCGCTTCGAGACACAGCCGGTCAGCGTGGCAGAGCGACGCGACTGGTTCGGCCAGTTCTGCGCGACCGGACCTTACCGGCTTCTGGTGGCCTGGGGTGGCGATCAGGTTCTGGGCTATGCCTGCTCCCAGCGCTACCGGGATCTCGAGGCTTTCCGGGAGACCGTTGAGGTCAGTATCGCGCTTGGCGTCAGCAGCCGGGGCCAGGGCGTGGGCACCGCGCTGTATCGCGCGCTTTGTGACAGCCTGGCTGTTGAGCCGTCGGTTCATGTTGCCCTGGCTGGGATAGCCCTGCCTAACGACGCGTCGGTCGCGCTGCACCGCAAGTTTGGCTTCACCGAGGTGGGCACGTTCCGCGAGTACGCGATCAAGAACGGCCAGTACATCAGCTCGGTATGGATGCAGCGCGTTTGTCACCCCGCTCCGCCGCCTGGGCAGCAGCCTGTGCTGTGAGCCGGATAGCCAGGGTTTCCCTAGCGATTTTCACGTGATCATCTTGTGCTCGAACTGGACGAGGACGAGGGTGGCCTGGGCGATGTTGCCGATCTTTCCCGGGCTGAGCGTGACGCGCTGGAGGGTGTGTCAGCGCTGGGACATCAGAGCGAAGCCCGTTCGCCCAGCGGAGTACCACCGGTCGATCTCCTTGCCTTTCCGGCTGATGATCTTTCTTTCAGCCGGTCAGCGGCGACGACCTTGCCGTCCAGGATCAGTTACGGCAGCCCGTCCTCCCGGGCCCGCTCCAGGGCCTGGCGCAGGGCGGGCGCACGGGCCGCCAGCACCGTGATGGCCTCGTCCAGGTACCGGTAGGCGGTGGCCTGGGAGATCCCGAACCGCCCGGGGAACCGGCGTTATGTCTGTGTGTGTCTGCCTGGCCGTCCCTGTCACATCTGGATGACCAGATCGACCTTGGTGAGAAAACCTTAATGATCGGTGAAGGACTGTTCCGGAAAGCGAAGGACAGCATTTCATGATCACGCGGAGGAGGCGGCGGCGATCCAGCCGAGGATCGAGCGGTAGCTGGCGTCGCTGGGGTCGTGCCCGCCTGGGTGCTCATATCCCTGTGCGGTCGGCAGGTGCGCCAGCAGCCAGTCGGTGTGGCCGCGGGGCACCCGGGTGTCTGCCGCGCCCGACCAGATGCTCACCGGAACGTCGATGCTGGCCAGGTCGAAACCCCAAGGATGGGCAAGCGCAATGACGTCATCGACCCAGCCGTCCAGGCCGAGGTAGGCGGCCCGGATCCGGGTCACCCGCCCCTGGTCGCCAGCGCCTGGCTCGCCTACCGGGCTCTGGTCCGGGCCCGTGGGCTGGTCCGGGCCACCTGTCTCGAGCTGGGCCAGGACGTTGCTGGCCCGATCCTGCAGGTAGGGCCGCAATGCCTGCTCGCCGTGGCGGGCAAGGCGGAAGTCCTCGCCGGGAACGAGACCCGCGCCGGGTGTGCCGGGCGGCGCGGGGGTGGCCACCGCGGCGCAGCAGGTCACCCGCCCGGTCAGCAGCGCGGCGCAGGCCAGCGCGTGCGGGCCGCCGCCGGAGAAACCAGTGACCGCGAACCGCGGCCAGCCTTGGGCGTGAGCGACCGCCTGTACGTCGGCGGCCACATCCGCCACGGTGCGCCCGGGTTGCCGGTCCGAGCCGCCATATCCAGGCCGGTCGGGCACCGCCACCCGCAGGCCCTGCTGCCCGATGGCGCTGACCACGCCCGGCCGCTCCCACCGTGTTCCCGGTGTGCCCGCCAGCGATACCACCGGCAGGCCAGTCTGTGGCCCGTAGCAGCAGTAACGCACTACCCGCCCGTCCGCGACCGTCACCTCGTGGGTAGGCGGCGGCACCCAGGCCTCACCTACTGTCACACCGCCCATTCAACTCCGGCCTTCCCGGGCGACGCCACGACGGCCCGGCTAACCTCGCTCCGTGCCGGTCGCTACCGGGCGCGCCGGGTCGGCCACCCAGTTGGACCAGGAGCCGACGTAGAGCGACGCGCGGATGCCGGCCAGTTCGAGCGCCAGTACCTCGTGGGCCGCGGTGACCCCGGAGCCGCAGTAGACCCCCACCATTCCGTCACGGCCTACCGCGCCCAGCGTCGCGAACCTGGCGCGCAGCCCCGCTGCGGGCAGGAACCGGCCGTCCGCTCCGACGTTCGCCGTGGTGGGCGCGCTCACCGCCCCGGGGATGTGCCCGGCCACCGGGTCGATCGGCTCCTGCTCACCCCGGTAGCGCTCCCTGGCGCGCGCGTCCAGCAGGTGGCCCTGGCGGGCCAGGCCGGCCGCGGCGTCGGCGTCGAGCACCGGCATGTGCCCCGGCCGCGCGGTGAAGTCCCCGCCGCGCGGCGCCGCGCCGTCCCCGGTGGCCACCTGCCCGCCCGCCGTCCGCCAGGCCCGGAACCCGCCGTCAAGGACCCGGGAGTCGCGATGCCCGAAGTAGCGCAGCAGCCACCAGGCCCGCGCCGCCGCGGTGGCGTCCGCTTCGTCGTAGACGACCACCGTGCTGCCGGTGCTGACCCCGGCACGGCGCATCGCCTCCTGGAACCGGCCGGCCGACGGCAGCGGGTGCCGGCCCGCCGGGCCAGGCTCCGCGGCAAGATCGGCGTCCAGGTCCACGAACACCGAGCGCGGCAGATGCCCGGCACGGTAGGCGTCGATGCCCGGCGGGCCGCCGAGCCGCCAGCGGACGTCAAGCAGCACCGGTGGGGCGGGCCCGGCGAGTGCGCGCGCCAGCGCGCCCACGTCGGTCAACGGGCCGGCCCGGCCGTCCAGCGGCTCCATGGCGGGTACCCTCCGTCCCGGCTTGCCCCGCAACGCCGCAGTCGCGCAGCGGCGTCACTACGACGGTTACCACACCAGGTTCACCCTGTGGGTAACTCCAACGATTCTGTGGACGAGGCGCCGCATACTCTTGCGTCTCCCCGGATGATGCTGTGGATAACCGGCATGCCCGTTGTGGGCGGAACTGTGCGCCCACGTTGCGGGCCACGCAGGATGTGCGGGCACACCGTACTGCATGCGATTGCAAATAAGAAGAAGTACCGTCTTGGCCGAAACGGCGGCCGGTTTTTTATCCGTTCCCACGGCAACCCTCGCCGTGGCACGCGCCGGCGGCGGTGAGCGGCGGCCACCGTCGGCCCGCATGCCGGTCAGAGCGTTGGCAGGCGCAGCAGGGGCACGAGCTGGTCGGCGGATGTGAGCGACCCATGCATGCCGATCAGCGAGGACTCCAGCGGCTCCGCCTTAGTGGCCACGATCGCGAACGGGCCCACCGGTGCGGCCACCACGTCGCCGATCCGCGCGGCCAGCGCCTCGGGCACCGGGCCGAACCAGCCTGCGTCGATGGCCTGGTCCCTGGGCAGCACCCAGGCCCGGTCGGCGATGACCTCGGCCCAGGCCGCGGCGACGTCAGCGGCCGCGCCGGGTGCGGCGTACACGTGCCTGGCCCGCGGCTCCCCGCCGAGCAGGGCCACCCCCTCGCGCAGCGCGGGCAGCGAGTCCACGTCGATCCGGTCATCCGGGCCCACGTCAACCATGCCGTGGTCGGCGGTCACGTACAGCGGTGTACCGGCGGGCAGCGCCGACGCGAGCTGCTCGGCCAGCTTGTCCACATGTCCCAGGTGGTAGCGCCAGGCATCGGAGGTCGCCCCGAAGGTGTGACCGGTGCCGTCGAGCTGGCCGTGGTACACGGTGACCAGGGCACGTTCTGCCCCCCGCAGCGCCTCCGCGGCCTGCGCCACCAGCGCGCCCATGCTGTCCGCCGGCCGGTACTCGGTGCCCCGCATGACCGCGACCGACAGGCCGGTCCGCTCCAGCGCGGACGCCGCCACCCGGTAGGTGCACACGCCCGCCGCGGCGGCCCGCTCGTACACCGTGCTGCCCGGCTGCCAGATGCGCGGGTCGACCGAGTTATCCCATCGCAGGCCGTTCAGCAGCTTGTTCTTGCCCGGAATGGCGACCTGATAGCCGAGCATGCCGTGCTGCCCGGGTGGGCGCCCGGTGCCCAGCGAGCTGAGGCTGGTAACCGTGGTCGCCGGGAAGCCCGCGGTCAGCGGGGCACCGTTGACGGCGAGTTCGGACAGGAATGGAGCGCTGGCCGGCTGGTCACGCAGCAGTTCCCAGCCCAGGCCGTCCACCACCAGCAGGCAGGCGCGGGCGGTGACCGGCAGGCCAAGCGGGTTAGCCTCGCCAGCGATCCCCAGGGAGGCCAGCAGGGAGGTGGCGAGATCCGACAGGGTGCTCTCGCCGTAGCGCGGCAGGACCGGAACCACGGCAGGCTCGGCTCGCATTCGCCCCCCTGTCAGCGTTGCGCATAAGCGGTCGCCTCGGCCAGCGCGGTCGAGAAGTCCAGCACCTGCCGCACCGCCTCCTCGCCATCGGCGGCCTCGCTCACCCGCATCGCCAGGTCATCGGCGGTGATGGTGCCGCTGTAGCCATGGTCTGCCTCACAGTTCTCATCCACGCACTGGGCCGGCTCAAGCTCGACCCGCGACAGCACGTTCCAGCCGATGGTCAGCACCACCTCGCTCGGCATGGTCACACCAGGCACGTAGGACGCCGGGTCCGGCACCACCCTGGTGACGGCCACCGAGGAGATGCGGGAGAAGCGGACGGCCTCGGTGGTGGTCTCCGCCTGCGGGCGCTCCCCCGGCTCCTCTGCCGGGTGCTCGTCGGTGTGCGAGTGCACCAGCCGGGTCGGGGTCAGCACCAGCACGGTCATGTGACGGCGAACTTCCATGGCCGGGTCGAAGACCGCGTCATGGTGCACCACGTAGGAGACGACGGCCTCAGAGCCGAGGGCGGACAGCACAGCGTCGGCTACCAGCCCGGGGTAGTAGCCGCTTCGCTCGATCGCTGACCGTAGTCCGCCTGCCATAGCTCGGGTATCCCTCATGCCTCCATCCTGCACTGCTCCTTGCCCTGCGCCAGCACCGCAGCGCAAAAGCCTCGGGCGTCCGGCCGGTTGCGATGCTCCGGCCGCCTACAGTGCCCCGGCTTGCGCGGGTTGCGGCACGCCGGGCGGCGTCACGCCGGTCAACCGGACAACGGGCTCATCGCCGGGCTCCGGCAGGGCCATCACGCCCGCACCGGCGCTCGGCCGCGGCCTGCGGGGGGACACGCTACCAGCGCCGCCGCCGCGGCCGCGGTAGACGAGCAGGCCGTTGACCGGATCGGGCACCGCGTCCAGCGCCGCCTGGACCAGAAGCAGGGTCCGGAAGGCCTCCCACTCGGCATCGGTGCCGAACTCGGCCTCGAACACCACGCCCCACCTGTGCTCGTGCCACTCCCAGTCGATCGCGCCGTGGGAGATCGCCGACTCGATCAGGGCGTTTGAGTAGGTGTCCTGCCACCGCCGCGCGGAGAACTCGCCGTGGAAGACCTCGATCGACCACCATCCGGCCATACCTTGACGATAGGCGCTAATCGGCTGAATGGCACCTTGCCGGGACCCGGAGGATTCCCAGGCTCCTTTGAGGTGATCCTCGCTGAATCCTTTACCCGGCCATGGCCGGGCACCCAGCAGCGCTGCTTAGGTTTGCGCCATGCGCACACCCTGGCTGGTCCCGCGCCCGCTCGCCGCGGCCAGCCTGATCGCCGCGGCCGGCCTGCTGGCCGCCTGCACCCCGGCCGGGCCGGGAACCGGATCATCCGCGGCATCACAGCAGTCCACAGCCGCCCTGACCGGTATCCACAAGATCCGGCACGTGATCATCATCATGCAGGAGAACCGGTCGTTCGATACCTACTTCGGCACCTACCCGGGCGCCGACGGCATCCCGATGCACGACGGCGTGCCCGCCGTCTGCGTGCCCAACCCCTCCGGCGGGTGCACACGCCCCTACCACGACACCGCCGACATCAACGGCGGCGGCCCGCACGGCGAGGCCAACGCGGTCACCGACATCGACGGCGGCAAGATGGACGGCTTCATCCGGCAGCGCGACGCCGCCCACAAGACCTGCCGGTTCGCCAACGACCCCGCCTGCAGCCTCGGCGCGACGCCAGACGTGATGGGCTACCACACCGGCGCGGAACTGCCGAACTACTGGGCGTACGCGAAGAACTTCGTGCTGCAGGACCACATGTTCGAGCCGGTGAAGTCCTGGTCCCTGCCCGACCACCTGTACCTGGTGTCCGGCTGGTCGGCCTGGTGCGCCAACCGCTCGCCGATGAGCTGTGTCAACGACATCACCGGGCCCTACCCGGGCAAGGTGTTCGACCGGGCCGTGGCGCAGGAGATGGCCACCGGCACCACCTCGATCGACCTGGCCTGGACCGACATCACCTACCTGCTGCACGAACACCACGTCAGCTGGGCCTACTACGTGCAGCGGGGCACCCAGCCGGACTGCTCCAGCGACTCGGCCGAGACCTGCGCCCCGGTCAGGCAGAGCGCCTCGACACCGGGGATCTGGAACCCGCTGCCGCTGTTCGGCGACGTGCGGACCGACCACCAGGTGGCCAGCGTCCAGGGCCTGAGCTCCTACTTCGGCGCGGCGAGGGGCGGCAGCCTGCCGTCGGTGAGCTGGATCACCCCGTCCGATCCCGACAGCGAGCACCCGCCGGCCAGCATCCACCAGGGCCAGGCGTACGTGACGGCGCTGATCAACGCCGCGATGCAGGGCCCCGACTGGAACTCCACCGCGATTTTCCTGAGCTGGGACGACTGGGGCGGGTTCTACGACGGCGTGGTGCCCCCGGCGGTCGACCAGAACGGCTACGGGCTGCGGGTGCCCGGCATCGTGATCTCCCCGTACGCGAGGAAGGGGTACATCGACCACCAGACCCTGTCCAGCGACGCCTACCTGAAGTTCATCGAGGACGACTTCCTCGGCGGCGCCCGGCTCGATCCCAAGACCGACGGCCGCCCCGACCGGCGCCCCGACGTCCGCGAGGACGCGCCGCAACTGGGCGACCTGGTCAGCGACTTCTATTTCGGCCAGCCACCGCGCAGGCCGTTCCTGCTGCCCACCAACCCGCCGGCCGACTCACCGTCGGTCCCGCCGTTCTTCCACGGTGCGCCGCCCTGCGTGGGCTGCACCACGCTGCCGCCGCCCTACGTGTTCCCCGGCGCCGGCGGGCACCGCAAGCACAAAAGGCACCGGCACCGGATCTCTTTGCTGACCCGGTGACCCGGGGCCGGCGGTGACGCCCGCTCCGGCCCGGGGCTACGCGGCCGTGCTGGCCATGGCGTCCCTGATCCGGCGGGCGTACTCCGCGGCCTCCTCCTCGCTCGCGTAGCGCTGCCGCGGCCAGAAGAACCCGCGCAGCCCGTCCCCCTTGGTCCGCGGCACCACGTGCACATGCAGGTGCGGCACGCTCTGGCTGACCACATTGTTCAGGGCCACGAACGTTCCCTGCGCGCCGAGCCCGGCGGGTATCGCCGCCGACAGCAGCCGCACCCGTTCGAACAGCGGCCCGACCTCGGCCGGCGGCAGGTCGGCCAGAGTCACATAGTGCTGCCTCGGCACGACAAGGACATGCCCCTTGAACACCGGCCGGGCATCGAGAAACGCCACCGTGGCCGCATCCTCGAACACGATGTGCGCGGGCACCTCGCCCGCCATGATCCGGCAGAACACACAGTCGGTCACAGATGCCCCTCTATCTGCCGTGCTGACCTGGGGAGCGACCCCCTGGACCCCCCGGGGCGCCGAGGCCTGGGACGTCGCCCGCAAGGATGAGGGCAGCGTACCCGCGAGGATGACGCCCCCGTCGCCGCCCCGATCTACCCTGGACACGTGTCTGCCCTGTACGCCTGGCTGCGCCGCCATCCGATGCTGGTCGACGGCATGCTGGCGGCCGCGCTGGTGTTCGGCGGCGTGGGGGCGACGTTCGCCAAGGGCATGTTCCTCGGCGGCCCGCTGGCGCTCGGGCTCGCGGTGCCGGTGGTGTTCCGCCGCAAGCACCCGGTCGTCGCCTACTACACCGCCATCGCTGCTGGCGGGCTTCAGGTCGCGCTGGACCTCCGGCCTTCTGCCACCGACGTGGCCATTCTCATCCTGCTGTACACGCTGGCGGCTTATACGCGGCGGCGCACCTCGGTCTGGGGGCTGGCCGTCTGCCTGGCCGGCTCGGCGATAGGCATCCTCCGCTGGGTCAGCCTGATCAATCACGGCGTGCTGGCATGGCTCACTGTCGGCGCGATGCTATTCGCCGGGCCGGCACTGCTGGCCTGGGTGCTTGGTGACTCGATGCGCTACCGCCGCGCGTACTACGCGAGCCTTGAGGACCGGGCCGCCCGGCTGGAGGCCGAACGGGACGCCCAAGCGCAGATCTCGGCCGCGGCCGAGCGGGCCAGGATCGCCCGCGAACTGCACGACGTGATCGCGCACAACGTCAGCGTCATGGTCGTGCAGGCCGACGGCGCCTCGTACACGCTCGACACCGATCCGGCGCGGGCCAGGGAGGCGCTCGCCGCCATCTCCGCCACCGGGCGCCAGGCCCTGGCCGAGATGCGCCGGCTACTGGGCGTGCTGCGCCGGGAGGTTGACGGTGCCAGCTCCGTCCGGGCACCTCAGCCGGGCGTGGGCGAACTGAGCGAACTGCTCGACCAGGCGCGCGGCGCCGGGCTGCCGGTGTCGTTCACCGTCGAGGGTGACCCGCAGCCACTGCCGGGCGGCGTCGCGCTGGCCGCCTACCGGATCGTGCAGGAGTCACTCACCAACACCCGCAAGCACGCGGGCCCGGTCACCTCGGCGTCGGTCCTGCTCCGCTACTCGCCGGACGCGGTGGTGCTGGCGATCAGCGACGACGGCCTGGGCGACCTGGGCGGCACGGCACCGCCCGGCGCACCCGGGCACGGCCTGACCGGCATGCGCGAACGGGTGGCCCTGTACGGCGGGTCGGTCACCGCCGGGCCGCGGGCCGGCGGCGGTTTCGAGGTGGTGGCCACGCTGCCGCTTACCCCGGCGCGGGCGGGCGCCGCATGAGCGGGGGCGGGCGCGAAGCGCGGGGGCGGGGAGAAC
>Ga0070716_100000904_pt1 | contig 12816 bp, 11 predicted proteins | sample LARL112metaG_FD_71395 | JGI IMG/M metagenome (GOLD analysis project Ga0070716, IMG submission 71395) | Corn, switchgrass and miscanthus rhizosphere microbial communities from Kellogg Biological Station, Michigan, USA - LAR L11-2 metaG | ecosystem: Host-associated > Plants > Roots > Rhizosphere... | reverse complement strand
CGCTCGATCCGGCATCCAGCGAATTTTTTGACAAGGCCAGTGGCAAGTACGTTTTCAAAAAGTCTGACAAGAGCGCGCATTCCTCCAACGAAATGGCGGCTTACTGGACCAGTTGGACGGAAAAATATCCCATCGTGTCGATCGAAGATGGCATGGCGGAAGACGATTGGGCAGGATGGAAAACTTTGACGCAGTCGGTGGGCGCAAAAACTTCCCAGAAAAAGATTCAACTGGTAGGCGACGATTTATTCGTCACCAATACCGAGCGCTTGTCGCGCGGGATCAACGACGGAATCGCGAATGCGATTCTGATCAAACTGAATCAAATCGGCAGCGTGACGGAAACCATCGATGCCATCGAACTGGCGCGTAAGGCCGGTTACAACTCCATTATTTCGCACCGTTCCGGAGAAACAGAAGACACCTTTATCGCGGATCTGGCCGTCGCCACGGCCGCGGGGCAAATCAAGACCGGTTCTGCTTCACGTACCGATCGCATCGCGAAATACAATCAACTTTTGCGCATCGAAGAACAGCTTGGCTCTGCCGCGCGCTTTCCTGACAAGAGTATTTTTTCTTGAGATCGTTTGTCTGACTGCAATTAGTGCCGTAACAATTGAAACTTGAGGCCGGACTTCATGCAAAACGCGACTTCCATATCACCGGATTATCGTGTGCGTCTGGCGAATGCCGATGACGCGGACGCACTCGTTTGTCTGATCAACGCAGCTTTCATCGTCGAAAAACCGATCATTGACGGGGATCGAATCAATGCCGAAAAATTGGCCGAGCTGTTCAGCGCCGGAAAATTCCTGCTTCTCGAAGCGGATTCTAGTCTCGTCTCTTGCGTATACATCGAGATTAAGGAATCGCGCCGCGGCTATCTTGGCTTGCTCGCGGTCGATCCCAGCCGTCAGAAAAGCGGGCTCGGTCGCAAGATGATCGAGGCGGCTGAAAAATTTCTGAAAGATGCTGGCTGCGAATTTGCCTATCTCCGGGTGGTAAACGCGCGCGCTGAGCTCCAGCCAATTTATGAGCGCCTCGGTTATTCGGTCTCCGGTATCGCGCCAATTCCTGACACTATTCCACTGAAGATACCGAGCTACTTCACCGTGATGTCGAAAGACCTTAGGTAATGTTTCGTCTCGCGTCCGCATTTACTACGTACTCGACGTAAACTTCTCTCGAACTATCTGCGAGGTTCCATGAAAATTCTGTTTTGCATCGCGGCAATCTTGCTTACGACATTCTCCGCTTACGCGCAAAACGCGACTGCTCCGGCTTCATCTTCTCCAAGTCCCAGCGCAAACGCGGTGATCGAACAAATCAGATCGCACGTCGGCGTGCCGTGGACAGAGCCGACGGTGGACACATTCAAAGCCGGCGATCCGCAGACGCCGGTCACCGGAATTGCGGTGACTATGATGGCCACGCTCGACGTGTTGCAGCGCGCCGCTGCAAATGGACAGAACTTGATCATCACGCATGAGCCCACGTTCTACGATCATCAGGACAATCCCGCGCAGTTGCCGCAAGGAGAACAAGACCCGGTGCTGAAACAAAAGCGCGAATTCATCGCGCAACATCACCTGGTGGTGTGGCGATTCCACGACTACTGGCACCGCCGCAAACCGGACGGGATTGAGGCGGGTAACGTTCGCGCGCTCGGATGGGAAAAATTCCAAGATCCGGCGAATCAATATCTGTTCACGATTCCGGAAACGACGGTAGCGAAGCTTGCGGAAGACTTGCGCGTCAAATTGCACGCTGCCGTCCCACGCATCGCCGGCGATCGCGAAATGAAGGTGATTCGCGTGGCGTTCAGTCCCGGCTCGGCGGGATTTCATCGCGAAGCGGGCGCGCTGGAAATGCCGGATGTACAAGTCTTGATCGCGGGCGAAACCCATGAATGGGAGACCGTAGAATACGTTGCCGACGCGTACACCGAAGGCCGTGCAAAAGCGCTGATCCTGCTGGGACACATCGCTTCTGAGCAAGCGGGCATGGAAGAATGCGCGCGCTGGTTACGCACCTTTATTACTGATGTTCGGATCGAATTCGTGGCGACTGCGGATATGTGGGCCGTGCCCGCGAACACCGCATCAAAGCGTTGAACTCCTCACAACTCTTTTCCATCGCATTGCGTCGAGTGGCGTTAGAATGGGCTGGGTCCCAGTCATGTTCATGCGGCGTGCTTTCTTTGTGCTTTTCTTGTCGGCCTTCACTCTTCTTGCTGCGGGCCTTCCGTGGGATAAAGCTCCGGAGCAGTGGACGATGGCTGATGTTTTTCGCATTTTGCAGAATTCTCCGTGGAGCCCTTCGAAGTTTTCGCTCGAATCCAATTTCACGCAGCGCAGCACCAATTCGCAATCCGGCATTGTTGACGATTCACGAGTCAACGGTCGAAACACGGCAGTCGTGCCCGGCGTGACGTTTACGCGCGCTCAAACAATGCCCCCAGTCACGGTTCTCTGGTGGTCGGCGAAGACTATCCGCTTAGCCGAAGCAAAACGTTTGCTGGCGCGGTCAGGCGCCATGAATGCAACTGTGAAGGATGCCGCTGCGAAAGTAGAGGTGAATCTGCTGCCCGACTACATCTTGACCGTCGAAGGTGACGAACCGTTGCGGATTTTGCGCGACGCGCGCGAAGACTTGCACGATACGGTTTTCCTGGAACTGGAGAACGGCGGTGTGCTCGACTTGATGGCCGTGAAATACGTTGAAGAAGGCGACACCGACGTCATTCGTACCGAGATGCACTTTGCGCGTTTATTGAATGGCGAACCGGCCATCGATCCGGAATCGCAAAAGGTGATCTTCCACTGCCGGGCAAACGCCAAGAAGCAGATGCAAAATCGCCAAAACGCGTTGTCGTTTCGCGTCGAATTTTGTCCCCGCCTGATGAAAGAGCGAGGCCAGCCGGATTTGTAACCTCTCAAACTCTTCGCGCGATTTGTGATTGTGTCCGCGGCCCGGTATGTTGAAAGATGTGGCGCAAGGACATGCCAAAATTCAAAAAACATATTTTTATTTGTATGAATCAGCGGGAACCTGGCCATCCGCGAGGGTGTTGTGACCCGACTGGACAAGGAGAACTGCAACGGTTATTCAAGACTAAACTCGCGCAGCGCGGCATCGCACTGGTGCGCGCGAACAAGTCCGGTTGTCTGGATCAATGCGAACTCGGCCCTACAGTGGCGGTTTATCCGGAAGGGGTTTTCTACGGCGGAGTGCACCCTGAGGACGTGGACGAGATCATTGAATCGCACATCTTAAATGACCGGCCCGTCGAACGCCTCCGCATTCCCGACGAAATTCTCAATACCACACACAAAAAGCCCGACCAAGATTCCTGACTCCGACATTTCACGAAAAGTACGATTGGCCTTTTGCATTTGTAACTCTTCAGGCAGAATACCGTGTTCGTTGTCACCTCAGGGGGATTGTGATGAGAACTCGCGCGCTCGTCGTGGCTTTGGTTTCTGTTTTGCTGCTGTTTGTTCCGGTTCGCCAGACCACAACCGCGGATGAGCCGGTGCTATCCGGATTCGCCGCGGAATCCTCGCGCGCGGAACGTCAGTGGGAAGAAAAATTCAAGGCCATTCCCAGTCCGCAGCTGATGCGCGAATACATGCAGCGGCTTTCCGCGCGTCCGCACAATGTGGGGACGCCGTACGACAAGGACAATGCGGAGTGGCTCGCGGCAAAATTCAAGGAATTCGGGCTCGACACGCACATCGAAACATTTGAGGTGCTGTATCCCACGCCAAAGGAGCGCGCCGTTGAACTGGTCGAGGGCGGGTCGAAGTTTATCGCGAAGCTGCAAGAGCCCGCGCTCGCACAGGACGCAACCTCAAATCAGCAGAGCGAACAGCTGCCGACGTACAATGCGTATTCGATTGATGGCGATGTGACTGCACCGCTGGTCTTTGTGAATTACGGCATTCCCGAAGATTACGAGCAACTGGATCGTCTCGGTGTCTCCGTAAAGGGCGCCATCGTGATTGCGAAGTACGGACATTCCTGGCGCGGCATCAAGCCCAAGGTCGCAGCGGAACATGGCGCGGTCGGTTGCCTGATTTATTCCGATCCCAATGAAGACGGCTTCAAGCAGGGCGAAACTTTTCCCACGGGAGCGTGGCGTCCGCGTGACGGCGTGCAGCGCGGCAGCGTGGCCGATGATCCGATTTATCCGGGCGATCCGTTGACTCCGGGAGTTGGAGCGACGAAAAACGCCAAGCGACTGGATTTGAAAGACGTGAAAGTCATCACGAAAATCCCGGTGCTGCCGATTTCCTATGGAGATGCCGAACCGCTACTCGCGGCCATTAGCGGAGCTGTGGCGCCTCACGCATGGCGCGGCGGATTGGGCATGACCTATCACGTCGGTCCCGGTCCCGCGAAAGTTCATCTAAAAGTCAAATCGGAATGGAGTGGTTTGAAGACCATCTATGACGTGATCGGAAAGATTCCAGGCACAACGAATGCGGATCAGTGGATTATTCGCGGCAATCATCACGATGCGTGGGTGAACGGAGCGGAAGATCCGATCTCCGGATTGATTGCGCTGATGGAAGAAGCACGCGCGATGGGCCAGCTCGTCAAGTCTGGCTGGAAACCGAAGCGCACGATTATTTTTTGCGCATGGGACGCGGAAGAGCCCGGGCTGATTGGCTCGACAGAATTCGCCGAAGAGCACGCCGACGAGCTGAAAGCCCACGCGGTGGTATACATCAATTCCGACACTAACGGACGCGGATATTTCCGCGCAGAGGGCTCGCACACTCTGGAGAAATTCATCAATGACGTGGCGCGCGACGTTCAGGATCCGGAAACCAAACTGTCGGTCTGGAAGCGCGCACAGCTGCGGCAAATCGGCAGGCCGGACGATACTTCGGTGCGGCAGGAAGCGCGTTCGCGTTCGGAGCTGAGAATCGGAGCTCTCGGATCGGGATCAGACTACGGCGCATTCCTGCAGCATGACGGCATCGCCGCACTGAATCTTGGATTCGGTGGCGAAGACGGCGGCGGCATTTATCATTCGATTTACGACGACTTTTATTGGTACACACATTTTAGCGACACGGATTTTGTTTATGGCCGTGCGCTGGCGCAAACTGCCGGAACCGCCGCTATGCGGCTGGCGGATGCGGACTTGTTGCCGTTCGAGTACGCCAATTTTTCCGAAACGATGCAAGCTTACGTGAAGGAACTCAAAACTTTGGCACAAAAATCGCGCGACGATATCATCGAACGCAATCGCGAACTGGAAGAGGGCGTGTTCGCCGCGATCACCGATCCGCGCGTGAAAATGGTTCCTCCTGCAATGGAGTCCATACCCCCTTACCTCAATTTTGCGCCGTTAGACAACGCCACCGACGCCCTGGCACGCGCTGGCGCGGAATATCGCAAAGCGCTGGAGAAAGCGACAGCCAACGGCGGAACCGCTCTGGCAAAGGCTTCGCTGGCAGAAGTAAATCAGGCTCTGATGGAAAGCGAGCACAAGCTGACGCTGGAACAAGGATTGCCCGGCCGGCCGTGGTTTAAGCATTTTGTCGATGCTCCGGGGCAATACACCGGCTACGAAGCGAAAACCTTGCCAGTGGTGCGCGAAGCCATCGAACAAAAGCAATGGCAAGAAGCCGACGAAGGAATCGTCACCACAGCGCAAGTGTTGCAGAACGAGGCGGCGCACATTCTTTCCGTCGCGCAAAAACTGGACGCAGCGCTGCGCTGAATCTTTTGCCAATACGCTGAGCAAAGAGGCCCGATATTCCGCTCTACAATCTTGCCATCGTTGGATTTGGAAACGTGGGGCGTGCCTTTCTTCGGCTCCTGATTTCGAAGGAGACGGAAATGCGACGCCGCTACGACGTGCGCTGGCGTCTCACGGGAGTCGCAACTCGGCGAACCGGCTGGCTTGTGGAGCCGGATGGATGCAACCCAATTGCGCTGCTGAACGGACACTGGCCTTCGCCGCGTACCACTGGCGCGCATCCTCAGAGCGTATCAGAGTGGCTGGAGCAGTCTCGCGCCGACGTTTTTTTCGAGACCAGTTCGCTTAACCTGGAAAACGGACAGCCCGCGATTGATCACATCGCAGCCGCATTGAATCATGGCGCACACGCAATCTCCGCAAACAAAGGCCCCGTAGTCTACGCTTACGAAGTGTTAAGCACGCTGGCACGCGAACGCGGCAAGAAATTCCTGTGCGAATCGACGGTAATGGATGGTGTCCCCATTTTTTCCATGTTTCCGGCGGGGCTGCCTGCCACGGAATTGCGCGGATTTTCCGGCGTGCTGAATTCCACCACCAACATGGTGTTGAGTGAAGTAGAGAAGGGATTATCGTTCGATGAAGCGATCCGCCGCGCGCAAGCGCTGGGAATTGCGGAGACCGATCCATCGCACGACCTGGAAGGATGGGATAGCGCCGTAAAAGTTGTCGCTCTGACGATCGTGCTGATGGGAATTCCGGCGAAGCTCGAACAGGTACAGCGTACCGGCATTCGCGAACTGAGTGAAGAAAAGATTCGCAGCGTACGCGGTGCCGGCATGCGCTACAAATTGGTGTGTCGCGCGGAGCGCCGAGGCGCCGGCGTCGATTGTCTTGTCCGTCCGGAGCTTCTGCTCGCCGGCGACCCGTTGGCGAATCTTGAAGGCACCAGTTCCGCGATTCACTTCGATCTGGATGTGTTCGGCCTATCCATGGTGGAACACAATCCGGGAATCGAAGCTACGGCATACGGATTGCTCGCGGATTTCTTGCGAGCGGTCCGGCCGGCAGTTTAGGGTGGGTTTTTTGCCAACCGCAAGACTGCGCTGGCTGGAGCGCGTTCCTCACAAGAAAGTTTTGACGCACGCGGCGGTCAACCTCAAAAACCGCGAAAATTCTTCGCATAGGCTGGAGTTGTAAGCGTAGCGTCGCATCTTTCGTCTCGCACCGGAGGATCGGCCACCATGCGCAGCGGAATAATTCCTGCCCACACCGCCAGCGCATAGTCTTCGGCATCGTCTTCGACACCTCCCACGCGCACCTTTGCGGATACTTCCGTAAGCGGCAAACGCAAAATGCTGGTCGCTTTCAGCTCTCTCTCGTTTGGCTGGCGGGCATCGTTCCATCGTCCGGACAGAATCTTTTCCGTGAACGCACGCAGTGCTTCGAGCTTTTCCTCGGGCTCATCCACGAGGGACGCATTCCCCAGCGCCACAACCGACCGGTAATTCATGGAGTGATTGAACACCGACCGCGCAAGAACGAGTCCGTCGGCGAGAGTAACCGTTAAACAGATCTGCAGTCCCGCGCTCGCGCCACGAAGCATGCGGCTGGCAGCCGAGCCATGAAAGTAAATTGCGTCCCCAACCCGCGCATACATTGTGGGTATCACAAATGTTTGCTCGTCCGCGCTGAAGCCGACGTGACAGACGAATCCTTCATCGAGAATTCTGTAAATTGCCTCGCGGTCGTATACGGCACGCTGTGGCTCGCGCACCACGCGCGTCCGGTCAGATGTAGCCGAGTTTTCTGGCATACCGTTTCCTGGCATGGCGTCCTGGGATGAATCGCGGCGCGGAGCGAATCGCAACTACGCTCATTTCATTTTTAGCCGGCGCCGGCGCAGCATGTGTGAACCGACGCTTGAATGCTAGCACGCGCCAGTGTTTTCCCGTTCGCGCGACTGTGAGAAACTAACCACGGGCAATTTATGCAGGACGCAAAGGAAACACGCGCTCAAACAGACAAGCACGCAGAGGAAAAATAATGAGCACACCGGCCGTTCACGAAGTCAGCTCCAAATCGTTCAATGTCGGCTGGGTCCGCGAACAATTCCCATCACTGCAGTTGCAGGTCAATGGCCAGCAGGCCGCATTTCTGGATGGTCCGGCGGGAACTCAGGTGCCGCGGCAGGTGATGGACGCCGTGCAGAAATACTTTCTCGAAGCCAACGCGAACACCTACGGCGCTTTTCTCACAAGCCGCCGCACGAACGAAATTATTTCCGAAGCACGCGCCGCAATGTCCGATTTGTTCAACTGCTCGCCCGATGAAGTCGTCTTCGGCCAGAACATGACCACGATCACGCTCGGGATTGCGCGTGCTATCGGCCGCGAACTGAAACCCGGCGACGAAATTCTGCTCACGATACTCGATCACGACGCAAACTTTTCGCCCTGGAAGGCACTGGAAGAAAAGGGTGTCGTGATTCGCACCGTGGACATTCGCGAATCGGATTGCACGCTCGATCTTGAAGATCTGAGGAGTAAGCTGAACGAAAAAACGAAACTTGTGGCCGTGGGCTATGCTTCCAATGCTGTCGGAACAATAAATCCCGTCGCGGAGATCACGAAGCTGGCACACGCCATGGGAGCAATGGTTTTTATCGACGCCGTACATTACGCGCCGCACGGTTCCATTGACGTGAGGGCTCTCGATTGTGATTTTCTGATTTGCTCACCCTACAAATTCTTCGGTCCGCACATGGGAACGCTGTACGGAAAGAAGGAGCATTTGGAACGTTTTAGGCCGTACAAGGTTCGGCCGGCGACAGATGTTGTTCCGGAATGCTGGGAAACCGGCACACAGGTGCAGGAATTGATCGCCGGAATTCACGCCGCTGTCGAATACATAGCGGAACTTGGCCGTCGCTGCGATCCATCGGCAAAGGATCGCCGCGCGGCGCTGCTAGCGTCCTATCGATCAACGGTCGCGTACGAGCGCTCGCTTCTCACTCACCTGATAAAAGGATTGCTCGCGATTCCCGGCCTGCAATTGTTCGGGATCACCGACCCCGCGCGATTCCATGAACGCTGTTCGACGGTGTCGTTCCGCCTCGCAAAAGGAACGCCAACAGACACCGCGGCATTTCTAGGTGAGCGCGGAATCTTCACCTGGGACGGAAATTTCTATGCGCTCAACCTCACGGAGCGTCTCGGGGTTGAAGAATCGGGCGGCGTCTTGCGCGTCGGCCTGGTGCACTACAACACGATAGATGAAGTGAACCGTCTACTCACCGCTTTGCACGAATACTGCACAACGTAAATAAAAGTGTTTGAGGAAAAATGACCAAACGACCGAAACCCATTGTGTTGACGGTGCTGGATGGCTGGGGGTACCGCGCCGAAACGAAGGGAAACGCAATTGCCCTCGCGAAAAAAACCGCTTACGACCGGCTGATCAAAGATTTTCCCAGCACGCTCATCCATACCTCAGGTCCCGCGGTGGGACTTCCGGAAGGGCAGATGGGTAACAGCGAAGTGGGTCACATGAATATCGGCGCCGGCCGCGTAGTGCACATGGATATCACCAAAATCGATCTGATGGTCGCGAACAAAACGCTGGACCAGGTGCCGCTGTTTCAAAAAGCAATGGAACGCGGGCGTCAGCGACAGCTGCACTTCCTCGGATTGTTGAGCGACGGCGGCGTGCATTCGCACATCCAGCATCTCTTTGCGCTGCTGGAAATGGCCAAGCAGCAAAAAGTGGAGAATGTCTTCGTGCACTGCTTCATGGATGGGCGCGACACTCCGCCGCACAGCGGACGCGATTTTGTGCAGCAGTTGCAGAAGAAAATGCGCCAGTTGGGCGTAGGAAAAATCGCGACGATTGTCGGGCGCTACTACGCGATGGATCGCGATAACCGCTGGGAGCGAATTGAACTTGCCTATCGCGCAATGGTTCACGGCGAAGCCGAAACCCACACGGCCGATCCCGTCGCGGCGCTGAATATCAGCTATGAATCCGGGGTTACCGATGAATTCATCAAGCCCGTGGTGATCACAGATGCAGAAGGCCCTTCCGCAAAGCCTGCGGGATTGATTCGCGACGACGATGCTGTCATTTTCTACAATTTCCGCGCCGATCGCGCCCGCCAGATGACCTATGCACTGGCCGCGCCGGATTTCGACAGGTTCGCCGACCCCAAACGCCCGAAGAATCTGTTCTACGTGGCTATGACGCAATACGACAAGAATTGGCCGTGGCTGCAGTCGGTGATCAAGCCGGACAAGCTCGAACACATCCTGGCCCAGGTGTTCGCGGATTTGAACTATAAAAATCTGCGCACCGCGGAAACGGAGAAATACGCGCACGTCACCTATTTTTTCAACGGCGGAGTGGAAAAACCTTTCTTCGGAGAAGAACGAATCCTGGTCCCGTCGCCAAAAGTTGCGACCTATGATTTGAAGCCGGAAATGTCGGCGCAAGGAATTACAGATACTGTCGTGAACGCGATTGAAAAAGGCGAGTTCGACGCCATCATCATGAATTACGCCAACGCGGACATGGTTGGGCACTCCGGAAAGCTGGAAGCCGCCATCAAAGCCGTGGAAGCGGTCGATGCGGGCCTGGCGACAATTTTTCAGACGTTGAAGCCCCGTGGCGGAGCGTGGATCATTACCGCGGACCACGGCAACGCCGAGACCATGATTGATCCCCCGACGGGAGGACCGCACACCTACCACACGACCAATCCCGTTCCCCTGATCCTTGTGACGGAAGACAAAAATTTGCAGCTGAAACCCGGCGGCGCGCTGCGCGACGTCGCGCCTACGCTGCTTGGCATCCTGGGCCAGCAGCAGCCCGCCGACATGACGGGCACAGACTTGCGCGTCTTGTGTTGATTTTAATTACAGAGCTTCGTGCACCCTACCCAACAAATGAGACTCACTCCCGCCGAAACAAAACTGGTCATTTGTGTATGGCACCCGTTCACAGAGTGGCGCCCCAAACCGGTGCTCGCAGACTCCATCCGCGCACGCTATCCGCAAATGCGCGTATTGCATTTACCAAACTACGATGCGCTGCCACAGGAATTGCCGGACGCAAAAATTTTCGTAGGCTACTCGCTGCGCGCCGAACAACTCCTGCACGCGAAACAATTGCAGTGGATTCATTCCACGGCTGCAGGCGTGTCGCAACTCATGTACCCGGAACTGCGCCAATCCGGAATCACGGTAACCAATGCCAGCGGTATTTTTTCTGTGCCGATGGCGGAGCACACCATGGGTCTGCTATTGGCGATGGCGCGCAATTTACCGGACTCCGTGCGCTATCAGGATCAATCGAAGTGGTCGGTGCAGGAATTGTGGGATAAGCCGCAGCACCTGACGGAACTCAACGGCACTGTGCTGCTGATTATTGGTTACGGCTCGATCGGAAGAGAACTGGCGCGGCGCGCGAAGGCATTCGATATGCGCGTCTGGGGCATTACGCGATCGGGCAAAGGCGACACTACGCACGCAGAAAAAATTTTGCCGGCTTCTGCGTTAAACGAAGTGCTGCCGCACGCCGACTACGTGGTCATCGCCGCACCGGAGACTCCAGAAACCAAACATTTGATTGGTGCGCCACAAATCGCGCGTATGAAGCGAACGGCGCGATTGATCAATGTTGCTCGTGGTTCATTGCTGGACGACGCGGCGTTGATGCATGCGTTGCACGGCGGAAGGTTAGGCGGCGCGGCGCTGGATGTAACACTGCCAGAGCCTCTGCCTGAGGAATCGTTGCTATGGCAGGCGCCAAATCTTTTCATTACGCCGCACACCAGCGCGATCAGCGAACGGCTCTGGCATCGCGAGACAGAATTGTTTTTAACATTGCTTGAAGAATGGTTCAGCGGAAAAGAACTCTCCAATCGCGTGGATTTTTCCCGCGGCTATTAGTTTTCTAAAATTCTGCCTGTGCAGAGTTGTGGAAACGACGCGCTAATCGATGCCGGCTTTAGGAGCTACATAACCTTCGCGCGCGTAAACGACATACTTCTGTTTCTTGCCCTTTTGATCGAGCACGGTAAGCGGTGAGCCGTCGGGAGCCACAAGATCAATTCTGACCTTGCGGAATTTCCCATCGCGATTGCGATTGGTGGGGCTGTAAGAAAGACTGTACTGATTGCGTAGAAACGCCGCGACTTGCTGAAAAATACCGGGAATTTCGCCGGTAAATTGCGGAAACCAGGCAAAGCCTCCGGTTTCTTTGGCGAACGTCTTCATTTGATTCTCATCCTGCAGGAAATCAATTTCGCTTCCGTGATAGCCGCGCATCTCCGCGACATTGGTAATGACTTTGCTCATCCCAACGATAAAAATTGGCACGTCCGTCTGGCGCAGCGCTTTCATCGTTTGGTCGTAGGTATGTTTTGAAAAGGTATCGCGCCCGGTTGCCACCAGCAAAATGGATTTCTTGCCGGGAACATCTTTCAAGCGATCCACGGTATCGAGCAGCGCGTCGTACACATTCGATTCGCTGAACCCCGGGAAATAAAGGTGATAGAGCGCGTTGCGCACTTCATCTTTATTCTGCGTGAAGTCCACTTCCATCTTCGGCTTCATATCGAACGTAACCAGCGCCACGTAATCCTGCGGCTTCAAATTCGGAAAAAGCGCGTCCGTCCAATATTTTGCCAAGTAGGAAAACTGTCCGTAATAGCGCGCGCTGAATTCCATCACGATGACCATGGTGATGGGAGCATCCGTCGGACCGAAGTTCGTTACGCTCTGCGGAACGGAGTCTTCGAAAAGCCGAAAATTCTCGCGCTTCAGTCCGCTGATAATGTCGCCGTGATTGGTGGTAGCGACCACATCCATGGTGACCACGGGAACTTCAACAGCGATGGAGAGCCCGCCTTCCTGAGGTTTTTGCGCTGGCGCAGTTTGCGTTTGCGCTGGCGGCGGGGTGGGTTGCGGCTGGCCGCCGGATTGCGGCCCGGTAGGCGCCTGCGCGGCCAGAAACGCGACGCAGAGCGTTGAGGCTAGCCCCGCCAAAACCGAACGACGAAGTATATGCCCGAAAAGTTTGTTCATCCCATCCCTCATTGAATT
>Ga0070716_100000901_pt1 | contig 12845 bp, 9 predicted proteins | sample LARL112metaG_FD_71395 | JGI IMG/M metagenome (GOLD analysis project Ga0070716, IMG submission 71395) | Corn, switchgrass and miscanthus rhizosphere microbial communities from Kellogg Biological Station, Michigan, USA - LAR L11-2 metaG | ecosystem: Host-associated > Plants > Roots > Rhizosphere ... | reverse complement strand
TGCAGATTGCGTTCACGCAATTCGTGCGGCGCTTTCGGCAGTTCGGAATCGATGATGACGATGTCGGTGTCGGGATCGTCGATCATGATCCTGATCGATTCGATGTAGACGGAAGGATCGACCACGGCCGCAAATCCTGCATCGAGCGGATTGCCGACGATCGATCCGGGCCCAAGCATGTTCGCAAGCTTTGCGGAGGCGGCCTGGCTCAGTTGCGCGAAATTCAGGCCGGCCGAGGTGAACGCATCGATCAAGAGGCCGCGCTTGCCGCCGGACAAGGTCACGGCAGCGAGGCGCGAACCCTTGGGCAAGTCGGCATGAACGAAGCATTCGGTGGTCTCGATCAATTCGTCCAGGCCGCGCGCGCGGATCACGCCTTCGCGGGCCGAGATCGCGTCAAAGGTCTCGATCGAGCCGGCGAGCGCACCGGTATGGGCCATGGCCGCGGCGCGTCCACCTTCGGATGCCCCAAGCTTGAGCGCGATCACCGGCTTGCCGGCCCTGCGCGCTGCCTTGCAGGCCTCGCGAAATGCCTCGGTGTTACGCACGCCTTCGAGATAGACTACGATCACGCGAACCGAAGGATCGGCCGCGAAATAAGTCATCAGGTCGGTCGTCTCGAGCCCGGCCTCGTTTCCGGTCGTGACCATATAGCCGACGCCGACCCCGCGATCTTCCAGAGCCTGACGGATCGCCATCACGATCGCACCGGACTGACCGGCAATCGCAACCGGACCCGCCTCCATCGTGACCAGGCGGTCGTCGATGTTGGTGAACAGCTTTTCGCCGGCGCTCAGATTGCCGAGACAATTCGGGCCCGTCACGGCAAGGCCCGTCTCCCTGATCGCCTGCTGCAGCTCGGCGGCAAGCCTCTGGCTTTCATCGTCCTGCAATTCGGCGAAGCCGGACGTCACGATCGTGGCCGAGCGCGCGCCGGCCGCGGCGGCATCCCGGATTACCTGGACCGCAAAGCGCGCCGGCACCAGCACGAGCACGTGGTCGGGCTTGTCGGGCAGGCTTGCGAAATCCCTGTAGCAAGGCACGCCCCAGATGGTTTCGCGCCGGCTGTTGAGAGGATAGAGGCCGCCCCGGAAGCCGTATTTGACCAGATTGTTCCAGATGCGCTCGGCATAATTGCCCGGTTTGTCGGTGGCGCCGACCAGCACAATGTTGCGCGGGTGCAGCATGGCATGAATGCGTTTGACGATGCTGCTGGCCTCGACCGGCGGCACCCATTTGCCTTTGCCTTCCGTCGGATAGTGGGACCGGGCTTCCATAGGCGAATTGCCACCCCTTGTTTTTTGCCGGATCGGACGATCCTTAAGGATCGGCCCTCCCGGCGCTTTTCATTCTTCTTATTGAAGCTGGCCGAGGGTGGCAACTCGCGCGGCCCGGGAGCGCCATCAAGACGGCGAGGGCTTCATCCTCACCAGGCCGGTTTCGGCCGGGACGGAGAGGCAATGCCGGCGAGCAGAACCGCAAGGATTCCGGTGAGGAAAATGCCGTCGAACGTTCCGGCGCCGCCGATCGAAGCCACGGGCGCGCCAAGGCCGCCGATCTTGTCGAGATTGAGAAGATCGGCTCCGATCAGCGTTCCCATCGATCCGCCGATATAGGCCAACGGGGCGGCGTATTCGCGCGACAGAATGAAGGCGAGGATGGCGGTGGCCACGACGGGGACAAACACCGGCACCGCGATGCCGATTCCATGCACAGGGGTCGCCATGGCGTGGATGATGAAGGCGATCGCCGCGACCGCGATCGCTGCCTTGAACCAGAGCTGATACCGGATCACGAGATAGGTCGACATGATGGTCGGGATCACCGCGCCGCCGACATTGACGGCGAGAACCGTGCCGGGCCACTGCTCGACCAGCGGCACGACGTACTGCATGCCGAAATATTCCACGACCTGCCCCGACCTGACCGACGGTCCCGGCAGAATCGTAATCGGAATGTTGAAATAGCTGCCGATCAGCGAGCCGAACAACAGAAAAAGCGCCGTGAGCGGGCTGACCCCGAGCTTCATATAGGCGTATCGGAGAATGCGAAGCTGAATCAGGATGATCAGCCCGACAAACACGAAAACCAGGAACGAGAAGAATACCGGAGTGAGCGGCAGATAATGCACGTGGGATCCCATCTTTTCGCTGTCGGTTACCCCGCCCTGTCTTCCTACTTGGGAAATAAACTGGCTGTCGCAAGGCGGTCGCGTCAACCAGATCCATACCGGTCGCGCCTGGGTCGCGAGCGAGGAAGGTTCGCAAGCGCCCCTGGCTCAGCTTGCATCCAGCAATTTATTCAGCCGCAATCGCGTGATGATGTAGACATTCTGCAGATCGTTGCCGAACTCGGTCTGGGTTTCGTTCCTGAGGCGGCGGTTGAATTCGAACAGGATTCCCTCCTTGGTGTGCATTCTCACCGCGATGATGAACGGAAATCCGAACTTGTTCCTGTAGGCCGCATTGAGGTCCGAGATCTGCACCATCTCCTCATGAGTCAGCGCGTTAAGCCCGGCGCTTGCCTGCTCGGCCACCGACGAGGCGGTCATCGTGCCAGCCTGGGCTTCCTTGCCGGCGAGATCGGGATGGCTTTGCAGCAAGGCGAGCTGCATCGGTGCGGCAGCGTACTTCACCACATCGACCATCGCGGCGTGCATCGCATCGAGGCTTGCGAATGGCCGCTTTTCCCAGGCCTTTTCGGCGACCCATGGCGAGTTCTCGAAAATACCGCCGAACTTCTGAACGAAGGCGGCGCGATCCATCGCATTGATGGGCGCCATGTCGACCGGGCCGGCGATCGCGGGTGCGATCAGGGGCGGCCAGGACATCATGGCGCACAGCATCAGGGCGGAGATCAGAGAGGCAAGCAGTCCAGGACGAGCGCTCATCGGCTTCCTCCCGTTTGAATCGGTTGTCTCAGCTGCCGCGATAGGTCGTGTAGCTCCAGGGCGTCGCCAGCACCGGCACGTGATAGTGCGCTGTCGCATCCGCCATGCCGAACTGAATCACGGCCCTCTCGAGGAAGGGCGGATTGGGCAGCACGGTGCCAAGCTTCGTGTAATATTCGGCAAGATGGAACACCAGTTCGTATTGGCCCGCCTTCATGGTCTCGGCGGTCAGCAACGGCTCGGTCCGTCCGTCGGCATTGGTGCGAACCGTCTTGATGAGCTTGTAGGCGCCGCCATCGAGCACGCTGAAGTCGACCCTTACACCCTCGCCGGGCTTGCCGTTGGCCGTATCCAGCATGTGGGTTGTCAGCCCCGGCGAGCCCGCCGCGAACGCGGCCTTGTTGGCAAACGCCGCCAGCGCCAGCATGGTCGATCCCGTTCCCAGAAGACCTCTTCTACTCAGTAGCGTCATGACCTTGCTCCTCTCGGTTTGCCGCGCATGGGATGGCAGCGGGCGGTCCGATTAAGCGGTGCAAAAACCGCGCCATGCAAGCGCTTTTCCGCTTGCATGGCGTTCGAACGAAATCAGGGATCAGCGCTTGGTCGGCTGGTCATCCACCGTTCTGGATGGGCGCTGCGTTGCAGCGCGAACCTTCGCCAGGACCGACTCGCAATAATTGTCGCGGTCGCGACGAAAAAGCTCCTGATGGGCGCGGAACGCCGCCACCCGTCCGCGGATTTCTTCGCGCATGTCATTGGGGCGAGCAGGAGGGGTCGGGCGGACAACAGGGACGGCGTGCGCGGGCCGTGCAACCTCTACAGGCTGATCCGGCCGGATTGATTCAGCCCAATCTTCAGCGTCCGTCTTCCCCGCGGTGACGGACTGCACAAACGCCATGGTTTGCGCGATCAGAAGATCGCGTTCCATTTTCCATTTCATCATGCACCTTGACCCCAGCCAATATCTCAGCGGAAAGCCGCTCATCAATCAAGGAGCAGGTCACGGTCATCCCCAACTTCAGGAATCGTTCGCGGGCGCGGCGGCCTCGGCGAGCCGTCGCCTGTCTCAGACAATCCGCGACGTCTTGCTGCCCCAGTAACGGTCGCGCAACAGCCGTTTGTAGAGCTTGCCGGTCGGCAGACGCGGCAACTGGTCCTCAAAGTCGATCGAACGCGGTACTTTTTGTCGCGCCAGCGATTGGCTGCAGAACAGGATCAACTCCTCGGCGAGATCCGGTCCCACCTGGACCCCGGGCATCGGTTGCACAACCGCCTTCACTTCTTCACCGAGGTCGGCATTGGGCACGCCGAACACCGCGGCATCCGCGATCTTGGGATGGGTGATCAGCAGGTTCTCGCATTCCTGCGGATAGATGTTGACGCCTCCCGAAATGATCATGAAGGTCGCGCGATCGGTCAGGTGGAGATAGCCGTCGTTGTCGACATATCCGACGTCGCCGACGGTGCTCATGGTGCCATCCGGCGAGCGAGCCTCGCGCGTCTTGACGGGATCGTTGAAATATTCGAACGGGGTTGCGGTCTTGAACCAGACCGTGCCCGCCGTCCCGGTCGGGCACTCCTGCATGTCCTCGTCGAGAATGTGAAGTTCGCCCAACAGGACCCGGCCGACAGTGCCCCTGTGAGCCAGCCACTCTGCGCTGTTGCAGGCGGTGAAGCCGAGGCCTTCGGTGGCGCCGTAATATTCGTGGATGATCGGGCCCCACCATTTGATCATGTCATCCTTTACCGCGGCCGGACAGGGCGCGGCGGCGTGAATGGCGATTTCGAGAGAGGACAGATCATAGCGCGAGCGCACGGCTTGCGGCAGCTTGAGCATCCGCGAGAACATGGTCGGTACCAGTTGGCTGTGGGTTACGCCCCATTTCTCGACCAGTTCGAGATAGCGCTCGGGATCGAAGCTCTCCATGATGACGACGGTGCCGCCGATCCGGATCGTCAGATTGACGGCGGCTTGCGGCGCCGAATGATAGAGCGGCGCGGGCGACAGATAGATCATGCCCTCGCGGTACTGCCAAAGCTTTTGCAGGAAATCGAAGATCGGCAATTGCTGGGTCGGCGGCTGCTCGGCCAACGGCCTCAGGATTCCCTTTGGCCGTCCTGTCGTTCCCGACGAATAGAGCATCGCGGTGCCGATGTATTCGTCTTCGATCGGCGTCCTGGGCAGTCCGCTGGTCGCATCACGCAGGCCGACGATGCGATCGCCTTCGCTCGAGCCGTCGGCCACGATGCAGAGCTCAACCTTGGGGCACTGGCGCAGCGCCTCGCGGGCGACATCGAGCTTTGCGACCGAGGTGATAAGGATTCGCGATTGGCTGTTGTTGACGATGTAGGCAAGTTCGCTTGCCGTCAGGTAGGAATTCACACAGGTGTAATAAAGGCCAGCCCTCTCGCCCGCGCCGCAGGCTTCAAGGTAGCGGCTGTTGTTCTCCATAAAGATCGCATAGTGGTCCAGACGCTTCAGGCCGCGGTTGCGGAATAGATGTGCCAGGCGGCTCGTACGCGCTTCCAGCTCGGCATAGGTTACGGATTCGCCGGAGTTTGCCATGATGAAGGCAGGCTGAAGCGGACGAAGGCGTGCATGCTTGCCGGTATACATTATCCCTCCCAACGGATTTTGTTATGCCGAAAAAGGAATATCGGCTCTTTCTGCAGGGTCATCGATTGCCGCATCCCGAATCCCTGAAGTCTCCCGCGCAAGACCATGGTCCTCCCCGGACAATTGGCCAGTGGTCCTGTTCTCACATTCGCCTACGATTGCAGCGGATGGGTTTGCGAATGTTGGCGGCAAAAGCACAATCTAGCGGAGTACCGGGAAGGAGGGGAACCATAAAATCGCCTTCCCCATCGGATGCATGGCAAGAGAACAAGCCGCTGCCGGCAGATTCCACTTGATCCTGCCCGCTTCTTGCAGAGACTGGCTGCCGATCTCATCTTGTTGATCCGGTCGCTGATCCGAACCGCCTTATCGCTCGCCACAATAGTTCAGAGGAGGGGACCTTGAGCGCGACTGAGAAATCGAAGCGTCAAGTTCGATTGGTCGACATCCGCACGCTCCGCGATCTCATCCCTGTGGTCGCGCTGCTCGCGCTCGGCTTGACGGGCTGCGATAACAAGCCGGCGGCGCAAGCAGCCGCGGCTCCGCCGCCGGTCACGATCGCCGAGCCGGTCAAGCGCACCGTCACCGATTGGGATGAATTCACCGGGCGGTTCGACGCGGTCGAAGAGGTTCAGGTTCGCGCCCGCGTCGGCGGCTTCGTCACCGGCGTCGAATTCCGCGACGGCGCTACCGTCAATGCCGGCGATCTCCTGTATCTCATCGATCCCCGTCCGTTCGAAGCTGTAGCCGAGCAGGCCGACGGCCAGCTTTCGGATGCGCGCGCCAAGGCCGAACTCGCCAAGCGGGAACTCGACCGTTCGCTCACGCTGGTGCAGTCGCAGAATGTGGCGGAGTCAACCGTCGACCAGCGGCGCCAGGCGCTGCAGGCGGCGCATGCGGCGCAGATGCAGGCCGAGGGCCTGCTCAAGGCGGCCCAGCTCAATATCGAATTCACGCACGTGCTGGCGCCGATCTCGGGCAGGGTCTCCAGGCACCTCGTCAGCGTCGGCAATCTCGTGCAGGGCAGCGAGGGCGGCTCGACGCTTTTGACCTCGATCGTTTCGCTTGACCCGATCTACGTTTATTTCGACATGGATGAGGCGACCTATCTGAAATACAACCGGCTTTATTTCGAAGGCAAGCGTCCGAGTTCGCGCGAAAACCCAAATCCGGTCCAGGTGACGCTGACCGGCGAAACCAAGCCGTCTCACGAGGGCAAGATCGATTTTCTCGATAATCGTCTGGATGTCTCGACCGGAACGCTGCGCGGACGGGCGGTGATCCCCAACAAGGATCTTTCGATCCTTCCCGGACAGTTCGGCCGGGTTCGCCTGATCGCGAGCGCACCCTACGAAGCGCTGCTCGTGCCGGACACGGCCGTTGCCACCGATCAGTCGCGCAAGATCGTGTTTGTGGTGAAGGAAGATGACACGGTCGAGGCCAAGGTCGTTACGCTCGGGCCGATCGACGACGGCTTGCGCGTGATCCGCGACGGTCTCAAGCCCGAAGACCGCGTGGTCGTCGATGGCCTGCAACGCGTGCGTGTCGGAGCGAAGGTCGCGCCGCATGCCGCCAAGACCGCTCCCACTGGTGGCAAGACATGAATCTCGGCGCGCTTTCCGTCAACAGGCCCATTCTCGCGATGGTGATGTCCATCGTGCTTTTGATTGTCGGCGCCATCGCCTACACCACGCTGCCGGTCGCCGAATATCCGCAAGTGGTGCCGCCCACCGTGGTCGTCACCACCCAGTATCCCGGAGCGTCCGCGCAGACCGTTTCCGACACCGTCGCAGCTCCGATCGAGCAGCAGATCAACGGCGTCGAGGACATGCTTTATCTCTACAGCCAGGCCACCTCGAACGGCCAGCTCACCATCACGGTGACGTTCAAGCTCGGCACCGATCTCGACAAGGCCCAGGTGCTGGTCCAGAACCGGGTCGCCATCGCGATCCCGCAATTGCCCGAGGAGGTTCAGCGCAACGGCGTCGTCACGCGCAAGAACAGTCCCGACATCCTCATGGTCGTGTTCATGCTTTCGCCCGACGACAGCTTCGACCAGCTCTATATCAGCAATTATGCGCTGCTTCAGGTCCGCGACCAGCTGCTTCGGCTCGACGGCATCGGCGACATCCAGATTTTCGGGGCGCGCGACTACTCGATGCGACTGTGGCTCGATCCCGACAAGATCGCGAATCTCGGATTGACGGCCGGCGACGTGCTCGCCGCGATCCGCGCGCAGAACCTGCAGATCGCCGGCGGCCAGCTTGCCGCCCCCCCGATCGCAGACCGGGCCTTTCAGCCGAACCTCTCCTTCATCGGGCGTCTGAAGGACGTCCAGCAATTCGAGGACATCCTGGTCAAGGCCGGCGAGGAGGGACGTACGGTGCGGCTACGCGACGTCGCACGGATCGAGCTGGGCGCGCTCGATTACACCACCAACAGCTTCCTGCTCCGCAAGACCGCGGTGGCGATGCTGGTGACCCAGCGTCCCGGCTCGAATGCGCTCGCCACGGCAAAAAATATCACCGATACCATGGCCACGCTCAAGGCCGGTTTTCCGAAAGGGCTTGATTACAATATCGGCTACAACCCGACCGAGTTCATCGCGCAATCCGTCAGCGAACTGATCAAGACAATCTATGAGGCGATGATCCTCGTTGTCATTGTGGTGCTCGTGTTCCTGCAGGGATGGCGGCCTGCCATTATTCCGATCGTGGCGATCCCGGTGTCGCTGGTCGGTACCTTCGCCGCGATGGCCGCGCTCGGCTATGCGGTCAACAATCTGACCCTGTTCGGCCTCGTGCTCGCGGTCGGGATTGTGGTCGACGATGCCATCGTGGTGGTCGAGAATGTCGAGCGGCACCTTCGCGACGGCATGAGCCGGCGCGAGGCGGCGCTGCGCACCATGGAGGAAGTGGGTGGAGCGCTGGTTTCGATTGCGCTGGTGCTGTGTGCCGTCTTCGTGCCCACCGCGTTCCTCGGTGGAATTTCCGGACAGTTTTTCCAGCAATTTGCCGTGACAATCGCGGTCGCGACCGCGATCTCCTGTTTCTGCTCGTTGACGCTTTCGCCAGCGCTGGCGTCGCAGATACTGGTGGCGCATGAGGAAAAACGGCCGCCCGCGCGCTGGAACCTGATAGCGCGCGGCTGGGAAAGTTTCTCCGGCTTTTTCAACCGCGGCTTCGACTGGCTCTCCAATCGATACGCCGGCGCGGCGGCGTTCGTCATCAGTCATTCGGCGCTGATGCTGATGATCTATGTCGGCTTGATCGGCACCGCCGGCTGGCTTCTGGCCACCACGCCGCAAGGCTTCATTCCGGCGCAGGACCGCGGCTATGTCATCGTCTCCGTGCAATTGCCGGGAGCGGCCTCGCTGGCGCGAACCACCGAGATCGTCCGCGAGGTCGAGCGCATCGCCCTCGATACGCCAGGCATCATTCGCGTGGCGGCGTTCGCGGGGCTGTCCGGGGCGACGCGCACCCAGTCCAGCAATGCGGCCGCGCTGTTTCCGGTGTTCGATGAGCCGGAGGTACGTCTGAAGAAGGGCTTGTCGGCCGCGAAGATCACCGGCGATCTGCGCCGGCGGCTTTCCGCGATCGAAGGCGCCTTTATCATCGTTATTCCGCCGCCCTCGATTCCAGGCATCGGTACCGGCGGTGGATTCACCATGCGTATCCAGGACCGGCAGGGCCGCGGTGCCCAATTGCTGGCGGCGGCGACCGACGAACTGGTCGCCGCAGCCCGTAAGGCACCGGGACTGACCTCGGTTTTCTCGCCTTTCACCGCCAATACGCCGCAGGTGTTCGTCGAGATCGACCGCGTCAAGGCCCAGAAGCTCCGCGTGCCGATCCAGAACGTGACCGATGCGATCGAAACCTATTTCGGCTCGTCCTACGTCAACGACTTCAATATCCTCGGACGCACCTATCACGTCACCGCACAGGCGGACTTGCCGTTCCGGAAGGAAACCGCCGATCTCGCCCGCCTGCGTACCCGCAATGTCGCCGGCGACATGGTGCTGCTCGGCAGTGTGGTCGATTTCCGCAACATCGCCGGTCCCGATCGCGTCGCGCGCTACAATCTCTACACCGCGTCCGAACTTCAGGGCGAAGCAACGCCGGGAACGAGTTCGTCGACCGCCATCGACATCATGAAGCATCTGGCGGACCAGATCCTGCCCAGCGGCTTTTCCTATGATTGGACCGATCTTTCCTATCAGCAGGTCCATGGCGCCAATTCGGGTCTCTACGTGTTCCCGATTTGCGTGCTGTTCGTGTATCTGGTGCTTGCCGCGCAATATGGAAGCTGGAGTCTGCCGTTCGCCGTAATCCTGATCGTGCCGATGTGCCTGTTCGCGGCAACGGTCGGCGTGCGGATCATGGGACAGGACGTCAACATCCTGACCCAGATTGGCTTCGTGGTTCTGGTCGGACTGGCGGCAAAGAACGCGATCCTGATCGTCGAGTTTGCCCGCGATATCGAGCTCGAGGGCCACCCGCGGCTGCAGGCCGTCATTGAAGCCTGCCGGCTTCGGCTGCGGCCCATATTGATGACGTCGTTCGCCTTCATTCTCGGCGTCTTGCCGCTCGTCGTCTCGACCGGCTCGGGATCGGAAATGCGTCAGGCGGTCGGGGTCGCCGTGTTCTTCGGCATGCTCGGCGTGACCATGTTCGGGCTGGTCTTCACGCCGATCTTTTATGTGCTGGTCCGCAACCTTGCGGATCGGCCGCTCCGGAAAAAGCCGGCTTCAGCGGCGTAGTGGAGTGGATTTGACATTCGCAAAGGTGTCCGCCGAGATGGGATGCGAACGTTAGAATCGGACCACTTGCGGTTGCCACAATCGGGCAGGCTTCGCGACCCTACTAACGGCGCATTCCGGGTGGGTGGGCAGTCGAAGAGTTATAAAATATCATGCCCGGCATCACACATTTCGGGAGCGAAGACCATGAGATTGGGAGTGTTGCCGGCCGCTATTGCCGCAGGCGGAATGTTGTTCGCGATTCCGGCCTCGGCCGACGCCGTCAAGATCGGCATTTTGAACGATCAGTCGGGGGTCTATGCGGACTATGGCGGCAAATATTCCCTCGAAGCGGCCAGGATGGCGGTCGAGGATTTTGGCGGCAGCGTGCTCGGCGAGAAGATCGAAATCGTCTCCGCCGACCATCAGAACAAGCCCGATCTCGCCACCAGCATCGCACGGCGATGGTATGAGGTCGAAGGCGTCGACATGATCACCGAGTTGACGACTTCGTCGGTCGCGCTTGCCATCCAGGAGCTGTCAAAGGAAAAGAAGAAGATCGACATCGTCGTTGGCGCCGCAACCTCGCGCATCACGGGCGACGCCTGCACGCCTTACGGCTTCCACTGGGCCTACGACACCCACGCGCTCGCGGTGGGGACCGGCGGTGCGCTGGTCGAAGCCGGTGGCGACACCTGGTTCTTCATGACTGCCGACTACGCCTTCGGTTACGCGCTGGAAAAGGACACCGGCGACCTCGTGAAGGCCAAGGGCGGCAAGGTTCTCGGCTCCGTCCGCATTCCCTTGAACTCGTCGGACTTCTCTTCCTTCCTGCTTCAGGCGCAAAGCTCGAAGGCGAAGATCATCGGACTTGCCAATGCGGGTCTGGACACGACCAACTCGATCAAGCAGGCGGCGGAATTCGGCATCGTTTCCGGCGGTCAGAAGCTGGCCGGCCTTCTGCTCACCATCTCCGAAGTGCACGGCCTGGGACTGCAGGCCGCCCAGGGACTTGTGCTCACGGAAGGCTTTTATTGGGATCAGAACGACAAGACCCGCGAGTTCTCGCAACGCTTCATCAAGCGAACCGGCCATATGCCGAGCATGATCCACGCCGGCACCTATTCGGCCACCCTGCAGTATCTGAAGGCTGTGAAGGCGGCCGGCACCAAGGACTCCGATGCCGTCGCCAAGAAACTGAAGGAACTGCCGGTCGACGACGTCTTCGCCCAGGGCGGCGGCAAGGTGCTCGAAAACGGCCGCATGGTGCACGACCTCTATCTGTTCGAGGTCAAGAAGCCCTCCGAGTCAAAGAAACCTTGGGATTATTACAAGCAGATCGCCGTGGTGCCCGGCGACAAGGCTTTCCCCTCCGCCAGGGAGAGCGGCTGTCCGCTGACAAAGTGACCGCTGAGACGGCGCGTTCGTTGGCAAAGCTATGGTATCGAGAATGCGACGCGGCGTCTGTTGTACGCCGCGCCGCATGCGTCAAGGCTCGGGCCGTTATCAATTTGTAAAATCAGGGTGTTGCAATAGGGACACGGCGTGGGGATTAAAGTGATTCGTCGCGCCACCTATTATTGCAGATGCGAGCATCCCGGGGCTACGTTCCGGCCAACCAGTTTTTGTCTTCGGGGGAGACCAATGAAGTCACATCGCGGCTACACGGAGTTTGTCGGCAGGCTTCGTTCGCCTGCCCGATTTTGGTTGCGCTCGCTCCAGGCCGCGGCAATTACCTTGCTGCTGCTTGCACTTCCGGCCGGTACCCCGGCGAATGCGGTTCCCACGCAGGCGGGAACGGGCGCTCATGTTTATCTGCTCCGTGGCGTGCTCAACATCTTCTCGCTCGGCCTCGACGAAATCGCCGCCAGGCTTCAGGCGCAGGGCATCCCCGTCACAGTGGTGAATTACCTGGGATGGGCGTCGCTCGCCGACGAAGCCGCAGCTGATTACCGCAGCGGCCGGGTGAAGACGATCATCCTGGTCGGACATTCCTCGGGCGCGACCGTTCTGCCCGACATGGTGGCGCGCCTCGATCAGCTTGGCGCCCCCGTCAAACTGGCGATAGGTCTGGATTCGGTGTTTCGCACCAGCCTGTCCGGCCGCGTCGGAAAATACATCAACTTCTACATCGCCAACGGCAATGGCGAGCCGGTCGCACCGACCAGAGCGCTGCGCGGCTCGCTTGAAAACGTGAACGTGCAGAGCGTCCCGGGGGTCGGGCACATCACTATCGACAAGAACGAAATCATACAGCGGAAGGTCATCGCCGAGATCGACTCCGTTGTTTTCGGCAGCCGTCCGAAGGAGGCATCGGCGAGACCCTAGTGTCCCGATTCCGAAGTTCGCATCATTTTGCGGACACCTCGTTTGCGAATTTCGGAATCGAAAGGACACTAGTAAGTCATTGTTTCTAGTGGTGGCCTTGGTTCAGAAGTCCGCATGTCCGAACCCGCGGCAGAAATGATGCGGACTTCTGAACCGCCACACTAGGCCGCGCAAAGGTAAGCCCCCCGCGACCGGGAAATCAATGCTCGATCAAGGGGATGAGGTCACGGCAAAGCCATGATTTCACCGCCTGCGATTTTTCTGTCTCCCGA
>Ga0070716_100000900_pt1 | contig 12850 bp, 9 predicted proteins | sample LARL112metaG_FD_71395 | JGI IMG/M metagenome (GOLD analysis project Ga0070716, IMG submission 71395) | Corn, switchgrass and miscanthus rhizosphere microbial communities from Kellogg Biological Station, Michigan, USA - LAR L11-2 metaG | ecosystem: Host-associated > Plants > Roots > Rhizosphere ... | reverse complement strand
TCATGCTCTTCAAGTCACTTATTATCAGCGCCTTAAGAGCTTGGCCGATGACGGTGTGATTTGCCAGCGGCCTTGCTGCTCGAGCAACTTTCTTGCCAGTTCCGGGTTTCATCTGATTGTAGGCGGCTTACCAGGGCGAAGTGCCAGGAAGCCATCCGACGCGCAATCGGTTTCGGAGGTTCCTTTGCGAGGCCGAGGGGAAGGTCGTTTATGCGATATCTAAAGTATGTTGCTTTGTTGGGAGTTTTGCTTTTTGCCGCAGGAAAGGCGAACGCACAGGTCAGGGTTGCGGTCGGGATAGGCGGGCCGGTATATGAAACTTACGGGCCAGCTCCTGTTTGCACCTACGGGTATTACGATTATTACCCGTACGATTGCGCGCCGTATGGCTATTGGGGACCAGACTATTTCGTTGATGGCATCTTCATCGGCGCGGGCCCGTGGTTTCATGGCTTTTATGGCCGACGCGGCTATTACGGCGGACGCGGCTTCTACGGCGGGAGAGGCTATTACGGCCGCGGCTACTATGGACGTCGCGGCGATGCTTTCAGGGGCGGCCGAGGGTTTGAAGGTGGCGGCTTCCGAGGTGATCGAGGCAGCGATTTCCGTGGGTTCAACGGTCGCGGTGGAAATGGCTTCCGCGGGAATAGCGGTGGATTCCACGGGAACAGTGGCGGCGGTTTCCGCGGCGGCGGAGGTGGGTTTCACGGCGGCGGTGGAGGCGGATTCCATGGTGGCGGTGGAGGGTTTCACGGCGGAGGCGGTTCCCACGGAGGCGGTGGCCATCGGTAATTAGCGTAAAAAGACCGAGGCTATGGCCTCGACAACCGAGAAAGGCAAAGGCCAGCGGAAAGAAAATCTTTTCGCTGGCTTTTTTTTGTTCCCGAGTGGCGATTCACATCCAGGATGGCAGTCCGCATGATAGCAATGCTTATCCACCTTCTTTGCTAACGTGTGAGGTACGCGTGGGCGATTCCGCGGGACGGATGGCCGTGGCGATTCCCGAAGCAAGATGTTGTTCGAGCGTAAGTACGGGGGCAAACAAGTCATACAAGCGCGTAACGTGCTTCAGAGCCTGAGCGGGTCTGAAACAAAGGCGGCGCGTGTTTTTTTTGTAGGCGCTGGTTCAACTCGTCCCAGCTTACCGGCAGCGAAACGTAGGGACGGTGCCGATTTGGCCCTACGCGACGCTTTTACTTGAGAGCCCGCCCATACAAACCAATTCCCCGGCCCAGGGAACCTCAACAGACGGTCCTTCGTACGGTATTGAGAGGGGTTCCATGTCAAACCTGCTGGGCAATTTTCGTTACGCGCTGCGCCAGTTCCGCTTGTCTCCGGTTTTTACAGCAGCAGCGATCCTGACGCTGGCGTTGGGAATTGGCGGAACGACCGCAATATTCACATTGATCCACGCGGTGATGCTTCGTTCCCTGCCGGTTGCTGATCCTGGCAGGCTTTACCGGGTCGGTTCTGGCGACGAATGTTGCGTGGAAGGCGGACCTCAGGATCAATGGGGAATGTTTCCGTACTCGTTGTACGAGCAACTCAAAAAAGCAACACCCGAATTTGAAGAAGTGGCGGCTTTCCAGGCCGGGCGTTGGCGTGTGGGTGCGCGACGTGAAGGCGTCGAGTCGGCGGCGAGACCAATAACCTCGGAATATGTCAGCGGAAATTATTTCGCGACACTCGGCGTGAGGGCTTTCGGTGGTCGAATGTTCACGCCTGAGGATGACAAGCCGGCGGCGCCGCCTGTGGCGGTGCTGAGCCATCGCGTCTGGCAGACAACTTACGCCAGCGATGCAAAAGTGGTGGGTTCCACGTTCGCGCTGGACGGTCATCCGTTTACGGTGATCGGCGTCGCACCCGCGGGATTCTTCGGCGAGACGCTAGAAAGCGATCCGCCAGATATCTGGCTCCCTCTGCAACAGGAACCGATGATGAGTGGTGAAAGCGCGCTGTTGCGTCAGCACATCTCTGCGTGGCTGCGCATGATTGGCCGCTTGCGGCCAGGAGCTTCAACGGACGGAATGGCTCCGCGCCTGACCGGCGTGCTGCGGCAATGGATGCAGAATGATTCCGAGTATCCGGCCAATTGGATGCCCGAAGTGATCCGGTTGCTCCCTAAGCAAGCGGTGGACGTGGTGCCCGCAGGCGCAGGCGTGGCGGTGATGAAAGAAGAGTACGGGCGCAGCCTGCGAATCTTGCTCTCGGTGTGCAGCCTGGTGCTGTTGATTGTGTGCGCCAATGTTGCGAACCTGATGCTGGCTCGTGGCGTGGTGCGGCGAGGGCAAACGGCGGTGCGGCTCGCCATCGGCGCGACATCGAGACAGATTGTGATGCAAGCGCTGACGGAGAGCATTCTGCTTGCGCTCGGAGGCAGCGTTGTTGGGCTGCTGGTGGCGGTAGCAGCGGCGCGGTTGCTCCTTGCGCTTGCCTTCCACAGTTCCCATTTTCTTCCCATCAGCACCGCGCCATCGCTGATGGTGTTGGCGTTTGCATTCGGCTTGGCTCTGGTGACAGGAATCATTTTCGGAGTGGCTCCAGCGTGGCTCGCAACGCGAACCGATCCGGCGGAGGCGCTCCGCGGATCAGGACGCGGTACCATGGACCGTTCTTCTTTCGCTCGCAAAGCTCTGCTGGTCGCGCAGGCTACGTTGTCTGTCGTTCTGGTGGCAGGCGCCACCATGCTGGGGCGCAGTTTGAACAAACTCGAGCATCAGGATTTCGGTTATCAGATACAAGGTCGCGTCGAGGTAAGTATCAACAATCTGCCCACCTCCTACACGCAGCCGAGATTAGCCGCGCTGTATCGCCAGTTGGAAGAACAACTGAATCGATTGCCGGGAGTGCGGGGCTCTGGCCTGGCCCTGTACAACCCACTTACCGACAACTGGGGCGAACTTATTATGGTGGCCGGCCATCCCCCTGCAAAACTGAACGACGAATCTGGCGCGTCCTGGGACCGCGTGAGCGCGAACTATCTGCAGAACTTCGGCATCCCAGTTTTACGCGGACGCGGTTTTACTGCGGCAGACAATGAAACGACGGCGCCGGTCGCGCTGGTGAACGAGTCGTTCGTAAAGCGTTTTTTCAGAAGCGACGAAGACCCGGTCGATCAGCACTTCGGGCTGGACATGCCGGAACTTGCCGACACGTTCCGGATCATTGGCATCGTGCGCGATGCGAAATTCGCGGGCGGCGGGCTGGACAAGCCGGCGCGGCCAATGTTCTACGTGCCGCTCGCTCAGTATGTTGACTATCAAAACGAAATCATGAAAAAGCTGGAGCTGCGCTCGCATTATATTGGTGGAATTATGCTGGTGACCACGCTCTCACCGGGAGCGCTGGAAGCGCAGGTCACCAGACTGCTGGCTGATTTGGATCCGAACCTGACCATCAATAGCATCAGAACGATGCAGGAGCAGGTTGCTCTTTCGTTCGATCAGGAGCGCGCCGTAGCCAGCCTAGCCGGCTTGTTCGGGATTGTGGCTCTGGTCCTGGCGGCGGTTGGACTATACGGGGTTACCGCGTATTCCGTGGCGCAGAGAACCAACGAGATCGGCATTCGCATGGCGCTTGGCGCCGACCGGCCGAAGGTAATTCAGCTCGTGCTGCGCGGCGCATTCAAGCGCGTATTGGTTGGACTTCTTTTGGGATTGCCGCTGGCGGTTGGCGCCGGCCGGCTGATCTCCGCCCAGTTGTACGGCGTTTCCTCGTGGGATCCGCTCGCGCTGACCGTGGCTACGGTAGCGCTCGCAATCTGCTCATTTTTCGCGGCCATCATTCCCGCAAATCGCGCGGCATCCATTGCGCCCATGAACGCGCTAAGGATTGAGTAGCATGAGCCATTCCCGATGGCTCCTCCAAGGCAATTTTATTCGATTGATCCGCATCCTTCTCATCTCGGACTCCTGACCCGAATCGCGGCGTTCGAGTCGCCGGATTCGGCCTCAAGTAATTGTTTGCCGGAAGATGGAGCCGAGGGCGAGAGTTGAACTCGCGACCCGCCGACTATCAATCGGATTAAGATTCCCTATCCTGTTTGTTTTCTGCGCGTTCAGTTTGGGCACTTCCCTGCTCTTCTGGGCGTTGGTAGCGGAACTTGCAACGAAGTTCATCCGAGACGATGGGTTCGTGCTCGATGAACTGAGCTATCATCTCGTGATGAGAACTCCTGCCACGCCCTCTTCGCACTCTTTTCCCGCGTGAATTCCCTAAAAGCATCCACCACAGTATTAAGTTTGGGAAGAATCGAGCGAATTACGGACTTAGGTAGCCAGGACAATTATCCTGGTTTTTACGATGAGAGTCTCTGAATCGAGCATCATTCGTGGTCACTTCCTCAAACGTGGTGCCGCTGATGACTGGGCACCAATGTTTCTGCAGAAATACTGGAACAAGCGCTCAACGGTTTTTCGCGAGCGTAGATTTGACAGTTGTACTGGCTGACGAGTAGGCTCTCAGCACTCTACCCTGTGGTTTAGTTCCAATGCAGAGGGCATAGAAGGTTGAGCGAGTTTTCAACTTAAAATTTTTGCTTGAAGGAGCGGAGCATGTCTAAGCGACTGATTTTAGCGGGATTGGTGCTGCTCGGTTGTAGTTCAGGACTAACTTGGACTCCGTCCGTTACGGCAATGGCGCAGACGGCAACAGCCGAGAAGCCTCCGGTGTACACATACGTGTCGGAGTGGGCCGTCCCGCGGTCAATGTGGGCGGATTACAAGAAGGAAGATGAAGCAGACGTGGATGCGATGAAAAAAGGTGTGGCTGACGGGACTTTGGTGGCATTCGGAACGTTTACGGTATTGAATCATCAAGAAGGCGAACCGACACACGGGTCTTGGTTCACGGCTACATCCATGGCGAATCTGATGAAGTTCTTAGAAGGATTGCGCAATGCGCCGGGAGCCACGGCACCGGTGCTGGCGGCGTCTAAGCATTGGGATTACATTCTAACCACCACAAACTACGGAGGACATTCTGGAACATTCACGAACGGATATTTGAGGGTTGCGCGGTGGCCGGCAAAGGCTGGCGCAAACGACCCAGATGGAAAGATTCTGAAAGCCACAATGCTGGGGATGTTGGAAAAGCTGTTTGCAGACGGTGCGTTACATTCCTATACCATCGACACGGAGACTATCCACTCAGAGGACCCTGGCGCGATGTTTGTAGTCTTCGTGGCGAATGGAGCGGAAGGCTTGGATAAATTCAATGCAGCGATTCGTGACATGGGGAAGAATAATCCGGCCGGCCTGGCAGCGTATGGCACGTTAATCGACGCGCATGGTCACCGGGACACGCTCGCTCGCGTGAATACGATGACCGCGAAGTAGGCCAGCCTAGTACGGCATGGTGGCTATCCCCAACAGGCGAAACATTCCGGTTGGGGATATTTTTTTGTGGACCTCGCAGCAGCTTTCTTCGAGCGCCAAGAAGTCCCAATCTTTTCGCGGAAGTGGAGGGCCGTACTCAGCAAGTTTGTGAATGATGAATTGTCCACTGGAATGAAAGAGCCGCCGCGCGTGGGATATCTGAAGAGTTGATAAGTCGTGCGGTCAACTCCTGAGTAAAGCCGGTACTGGACAAGGGTATTCCGCCCGCGTAGACGTTAGCGGGTTAGCTATTTCTTCCAAATATCCCAGAACAATCTTACGGTTCCAGGCCCATTCCCCGGGTAGTGGTCGTTGGCATAAGCGTAGACCTTCAAATCCCGGCGCGAACTGCCGGAACATTTCAACCCAGTTCCTCAAATCTTCCCTCCGGTCGATGATGGTTTTGTCCCACGTCACGGTCCGTGATTCTATTGCCTTCCGACCTCCCCATCTGACGTAAACAAAATCCGCCGTCACTAGGTCGAACCGCTCCTTCATTTCCCAGGGTCGGGGCAGAAATGATTTATCCGTCAGCGTTAACGCTACTCCGTACTCGCGCAGCCCAAGATGCCGACGAAGCCATAACAAAGCCGCCGAACTGCGTCCGGACCTTGTTGTGTTAGATCACGAAATGCATCATTCGGATGGTCTGACAGCGGCTGGTGGAATATTGAGAGCGATGCCCGTAGTGCCAATCGTCATGTTCATACTGTACAAGACTGATGAGTTAGAGCATTCGGCTACCTTTGTTTGAGCAAAGTCAACGTGTATTCGCTTAGGTCCAGATGGACAGAGGCCTCAATATCATCCGGTCTGAGACCGTGACGCTCAATGCAGTGCCTGCGAAAATCTACGCAGCATTCGTTTAGCAGACTCTCGCTAAGGTCAGGTAAATAACATCCCCAATCGCAATCTGGACTGGAACAAACGACGTGGTTTCGAACACGCATCGCAGTACGACATCGTGTGCATTTCGCGACAGGAATCGAATAAGCAGTTCGCGGGACTTCGACAGGAAATTTGAGGTAAGAAATACTAATAATTTACAAACTTTACATTGACTCGGCGTCCGCACGAGAAGATGCTTAGTGCAGAAACTATCTGGTTATACCAACGCTTAGAATCGCGTTGGTATAAGTAGCGAGCCCTCCTCAAACTCTGGAAAATACCTAAGTACGGAAGTGGGTTATTTGTGTGTTACGGGTCCTGATTGCCGACGATGCTGAATTGATTCGGCGCGGCATTAAATATCTGCTGAAGAATCACAAAGACATACTTGTAGTCGGTGAAGCCGTGGATTTTTCCGAGACGCTTCAGAAAACAGCGGAGCTTCAGCCGGATGTTCTCATCATCGACTTCAGACTAATCGATGGCACACAGAATCGAAGTTTAACTTCAATTGCGAATGAAATGAGCGTGTTGGCAATTTCGTTCGACGACGACCCCACTACGGAACAACGGGCTAGGAAGCTTGGAGCAACAACTTCCATTGATAAAATGGACTTGGGAGCCGAACTTATACCTGCCCTTATGAAATTTCTTCCTCCGAAATCTGCTGATTAATTATTCTGTCGCCTTCATTGCTGCGGCTGATAAACTCAAGATTCCTTTTTCTTCTGCACACTGAAGCGGAGTTCCACCGCACAGAAATCCATCCTGCTTGAGGCAATCCAAAAAGAAATCCAACGTCACGATTTTTCGTATTTTGTGGATGAACCGCCGCCAGTCGCGGAAGGCGGACGCGGTGTCGTGGTCGCTGGCTGCCCGGCATGCAAGAAACGAATCAATACCATGCAGGCATTTCGGCATTTCTAGACCATTTGACGAAGGACGTGATGCCAGAACTGATTAATCGGCTATCAGGAAGTTCAAGCTAATGGGAGGCTTCGCCCCTGGCCTAGGGGTGGAGAGTGGTTGAGACGGAGCCAGGGCGAAAGCCACCGTGCGTCTTATGGCGCAATGTACGACTTACGGGCGAGACTGCAGAGAACAATCAACGACGTACACAGCGTGTTTCTGTCTGGGAGGTTCAATTTATAAAAACAGGAACGTCGAATCCGCTTAAGAGGCAGTTGGACGAAGCACGGGCAGAGTGGAAACGGAGGAAACAAGAAGCCAATCAAACACATGAAGGCTTTGGCCCGGTAGCGTACCCTTTCGGCTGTCGGAGGTTATTTCCAAACCCATCCGCAATGCGGACATTCTATCGGCTTATCGTCTCGTCCGCTCTTCTGTAGCCGTAATCCGCACACTGGGCATTTTCGTTCTGCTAGGCTTTGCTTTGTTGCCATTAAAACAACTCCACTCGGTTAGATGCTTTTGTCGAACTTTGGAGGCCTTTATTTTTATGTTTTGGCTGTCGCAGTGCGGAGGGCGTTAGCCTGATTTTTTGTCGATGGCCTCCATAGTGGCAAACTTCCGGTCTAGGCGACGAAGGACAATTGCTTGGTCGTGAGTTCATTCTTTTTCATTAAGACAGGATGTGACCTCCTGCAGCTAGAAAACTGTTCTATTTTGGACACCGCCTAGCTTTCGCCACATATTAGTCACGGCACCGATTCAGAGCATGAAGGCTAACTAATGTGGATTTTTCTCGCCGCCCAGTTCTGATTCTTGAGCACCAGCGTAACCTGTCCCGCAGGTCAACGGCGACCCGATATTCGGAAAGAGTAGTTAATTTGGTGTGTAACCTTCCCAGGTTCTAGCTCGGGGTGCATCGAGTTACTTCCCTTTTGGGATACATGTGGCGTAGCTCGCCTGCACTAGGATAAATTTCCATGCGGAGCATTCACGGACCTACTGGCGGCAATCAAGCGTGAAGAACGGAAGCTGGAAAAAGAGCTGAGTAAGTTGCGGGGTCAATTGAGCTGTGTTCGGGCAGCAGCAAAAACGCTAAGCGATACGACGATAAAGGAAGTTACCCAGGTTAAGAGGCGAGTAATGTCCGCTGCTGCGAGGGCGAAGATTTCAAAGGCAACGAAGGCGCGTTGGGCAACATTCAGAGCGCAGGCGAAGAAAGTTATGAAAAGTTAGCTATGCCTCGCCGCCTTCATCACCAGGCGGCAGCATGCACGGATGCCACTCTTCATCTTCGGCATGAGCATCGCAGAACCATCTCCCGCATTTCGCACAGTGCACAGTCGCAGGGTAATCGCACGGCTCATCGCTAGGCGACACTGCCTGGCACAATCGCTGCACGTCGTCGCTATGTTCCATTTCTCCCATTGAGGCATCGTACCGTGATTCTAACCCTTCCGTACAAACGAGCGCATCGAGGTAGTATTCAGATACCATAACTCGCATGCTGCATAAGCTCCGCGACGTTACTTACAACTCCACGGCGACGAAGCAATAGCAGTCAGCGACACGCCCGGGCGACCAATCGAAAAGTTTCGGACCCGTGGTACACGCTTTGCGATACGCATACTTGCCGCTCGGGCACACGCACCGGCACGACTATACCTTCCGTACTATTTTGCAGTTTATGGTTCGTACTATTCGTTTATTCCAAAAATCGTCCTAGATTTTGAGTGCGGGTTTTCTCCCGGGAGACCGTCAGGTACCCTCTGACGTTGGTGGTTCGAATCCATCGACCCGCTCCAATTTTCTGCCGAAGCAGACTATCCGGACACATTCGACATTCAGGCGCCCATAGACATAAGACCGAATCTATCGGCACAGAATCGGCTCTGCTTTGGAAAATTATTTCAGCTCATCCAAAAGAGTCTCTAGGTGAGAAATTCGTTGGTTGATACGCCTAGCGTCTGGCCCGGAAAGTCTGAAGTGATGGACAAAGCGCAGCGCCATTTCGTGGGCTTTCTGCGCGTTTTTGATTTTGCGGTCCCACGTTGCCACACTGCCCGATGACAGTGCAACTTCGCAGCACTTAATCCCGAGACCAAGCTCTTCAGCCACAAATCCAACCGGTGTTGGGTTGCGACCTTCGGCGGAAATAGGTTTGGTCACCATTCGAGGAGATTGCCAGCAATGCGGTCCAAATGCGGTTTGCAACAACATCATCCGGTCATGCCGTTGCTGCCTTTGCTTGACCGAAAGATTTAATGCCCTCCTCCTCGTACTTCAATATGTCGAAAACGGTGTACAGCTTCGTAATCTGCATAACGTCGCGTACCTTGTTTGTCAAATTGAGCAGTTTAAGTTCGCCATTTTGGTTCTTCACGCTTGTAAAGGCACCGACTAAAGTACCCAAGCCGGTGCTGTCGATGTAACTGACATCGCCAAGATTGAACAATATCTGCCTATGTCCTTTGCCTAACAGGTCGCGCACGAGGTCGCGCAGAGCTGCGCTCTCTTTGCCGAGTACAATCTGACCGCCGATGTTGACAACAGTAATGCTACCTACTTGCCGAGTGTTTGTAGTCATGTTCATTGCAACCTCCTAAGAACGTGGTGATGCCGGAAGAGTGCTATAGGTTCTGCTTTCCTGGATTCGAATTTGGCTAGCCGCGAAAATTAGCTCGGGTTGCTGCCGTACCGGACCTTTTTAGGGTTTAACTGACGATACATGACTGGCAACACACTGCCATTTACCGCTAGGCGTCTTCACCCATGTATCGGTCCAGCGCTCATTGGCATCGACGGACTTCCCGGATGGGTCGGTGAATTTGCCTGTGAAGCCGCCCGTCGCGATGGCCGTGTCGCCAAACACTGTTACCTTCACATCCGAATTGTCGGCGCTGGCGTATTTGGTCGATTTCGCTGTCGCGAGCATCTCGGCCTTACTGGCGACTTTCCCATCGCTGCCGGTACTCACGAATTTGTCGGCCAGCAGCGGTGCGACTAGGTCAGGATTGTTTGTCTTTTGTGACTGAAGCCACTGTTGTTCGAGTGCGGCTACAGCTTTCTCAGTCCCGCCGGGCGCCTGCCCCTTCGCTGACGCAGCGCTTATCACTGAAAACAACCCAACAAGAAACCATATGCAAGTTCTCTTCATAGACCTCTCCTCATTTACTCAGATTTCTGACAATTTTGTTCGGACTTCCGTGGCTTGCATGCAAGCCCGCCGGATTCCACGGCCGGGCAAATTGGGCAGAATAAAACGAGCACGTCAGAGTGGAGGGAAAAGACCTGTAGGAGAACCGACAGCTCCGTGCTTAGTCGCTGTTCCAGTTTGCAGTAGCCACGGTACTCTGTAACAAAAGATAAGTCCATTCATTATTTAACAGATTCGCGTAGCTATAGCAGCAACAACTCCCTCCCAACTTACGTCGGGGAATTTTGTCGCGTGAACGCCAGCATCTCAGCTCTGAACATTTTGTTGAACGCACGCTGTGCTCGACCGCCATCGCGTCGCTTCTGAAGACGATAAAACTCGACGTCCCGCCGCACGAGCCTGTGAAGGGTGCTCCCGATTGCGTGCAAGAATCTGCATCGAAGAAGGTTAGTAGCGACACGGCTAAGAGATAGTGTCTTCATCGGGCGCTAAAGGGCCGCGACTTCTATTTCTCCGCGGACGTCTCGAAGACAATCGGTCAGTGCCACCGGTACCACGACGTCCTTCACGAGGCGGCGGCAAACGGACTTCGCGACCACCCTGACATTGTGGCTTACCACCCCAGAGCAATAATCGTGATTGGCAGGTCAACTGGCTGGGAAGAATTGAGACTTAAGGCCTTGCATGGTCTGAATAGACGATTGTCAGGCATCATGGTCATGACTTACGACCAACTTCTCTCCCAAGGCGAACGGCTAGTCGAACTGCTCGGGCCCGACTCGATTGACGGTCCTCAAGCCGCAGAACGCGCTGAAGCATGGCCCGACTTCGACGATGACTCGACGTTTTAAGGTTGCCGCGAGCCAAGAGAAAAATCAACGTACTTTCTAGCGAACTTGCAACGACCTTGCAACGGATTTAAAAGAGCGGTCAAACTGAGGGTTGTATCTTATTGATTCATAAGAAAGAAAGTGGAGCCGAGGGCGAGAGTTGAACTCGCGACCTGCCGATTACGAATCGAAATCAGCTTCCTCGCACGATGATGCAGCCAATCGCAGCGAGTCGCAAAATACTGATTTCAGTAGCCTTCGAAAACAATTACTCTTGCACTAGAGCGCATCGAAATGCACCAACAAGAAAAGACTTTAGGGACAATTCGGGGACAGCCATTGACGGACTCACGTTAATAAATGCTCCAAGCGTTCTGCCAGGAATATTGCATTTTGGATCCCTTCCATTACTTCCGTAACTGTAAAGAAATAAGGTGAGATATTATTGGCGCCGTTGGTGCACTGTGCGACTTGTGGACTCTTTGGCAGGCGCGTCAGCAGACGCAATAATGGAACGGCAAGTACAGAGGGATGAGACTCAAGACAAAGACGATCTTATTCGTACCAGCTGATTGCCAGATGCTCGAATCGCTCAGGCCAATCCAGACCCTGAAGTAATCCCAAGGTAAGAGTTGCCGACCATCCGGGAGGTATCGCGTAATGACTCGAATCGCAATGATGAACCCGTGGCGGGATCTATCACCATAACGCTTTAACGGTGGCAATCGTCCTCCTTTCGGTCCGTTGGTAGGTCAACGGGGTGGGTGCAATGAGGAAGAATGGAGCCGAAACCGAAGTCACGCGCGACTCAGGCGCACGTCCGCGCATTCCGTTGTAGGCTTAGATTTGGTTAGCCTCGTCGCCGGTCGTATGGACAAAAGCGTCTCCCCCGCGAGAGCCTAGCGATTAGGTGCGCCAACGCCAGCGATTTGTAAGATACGAAGCACAGCTGGCAACCGGGTTAGCGCCAGCATCACCTCACCAGCTCAGAAAAGCAGCCAGCTCTTCCAGGAATTTTCCCCAGGATGGCTCTTCCGCCAAAAGAAGATGATTGGCGCTTGCTAGCGGAACAAATCTGGCGTTCGGTATCTCTGCCGCCAGAATTCGTCCCTCTTCGATCGGCACGGCCCGGTCACCATCGCTGTGAAACACAACGGTGGGCACCGTGACAGAGGAAAGCAGTGAACGCACCTCAATTTCATCACAGGCCACCATGATGCGTGCAGCATTTTCCGCCGATGCGGACATGCGCTGCAGATCGCTGTACCACCGCTGATGCTCCGGAGTGGAGTTTTCAGGAATATACAGGTTCGTGAACATTTGTGAGAAGGCTGGGTTGTTTCTCCCCCAGTCCAGACGCACTAACGTTTCCAGTGCCCGCCGCGCTTCCAACGCTTGAGGCAGCCCTCGGTGGTTCCAGCCGCGGGAGTAAGCGCCACATAAGATCAGGTGGCTCACGCGTTCCGGGTGGCGAACAGCGTAGGCAATGGCGACGGACCCGCCCTGAGAGATACCCATCAACACAAATTTGTCTACACCCGCGGCGTCAACCACGGTCTCCAAATCATGCACCCAGGCTTTGAACGAAACGTCCCCGACGTTCCAGTCGGAGACGCCATTGCCGCGTTCATCGTAGCGGATGATCGTGTGATGTTTGCCCAATTCGCGGAGCCAGTGCCGCCACACCGGGC
>Ga0070716_100000899_pt1 | contig 12850 bp, 12 predicted proteins | sample LARL112metaG_FD_71395 | JGI IMG/M metagenome (GOLD analysis project Ga0070716, IMG submission 71395) | Corn, switchgrass and miscanthus rhizosphere microbial communities from Kellogg Biological Station, Michigan, USA - LAR L11-2 metaG | ecosystem: Host-associated > Plants > Roots > Rhizosphere... | reverse complement strand
CTGCTTGCTCCTCGAAGACTGCATGGCCGAGCCGATCGGGAATGTCGGTAACAATTCCGCGAGAAGCAATCATGAGGCGTCGCTTCTGGTGATCCAAGCGCTGTTTGGTTGGGTTTCCCGCTCGGACGAGTTCATTGGGGCTCTCGAGCGGCGCGCCGCACGAACGTCGGCATCGCGAGCATAGGAAACGGACTTTGTAATCTCTTCGTGTATTGTCGGCAAACCGGAAGTAATCCTTGGGTCCGCTTTGTTCGATGATCAGGCAGTCAAAGCCCTTTATTTGTCGTCGGATTGTCGGAAACTGGACCAATTGCCAAACCTTGCTGATGGTCAGTTTTCGTTGGTGCCCCTTAGTCCGTTGTACACTTCCAGCGTGCGTACGCTTTTTGTGGTTATTCTCGCATTGCTTCTGGCAGCCCCTGGCCACGCGCAGAAAGCTGTTTCCTTTCCGACTTCCGACGGCGGAGAGGTTTCGGCTGACTCTTACGGAGCGGGCGAGCGCGGCGTGGTATTAGCGCATGGCGGTCGCTTCAATAAAGGGAGCTGGGAGAAGCAGGCGCAAGCGCTCATAGCGGCGGGATTTCGCGTGCTGGCGATTGACTTCCGCGGCTATGGCCAGTCCCGAGGACCAGGCGACTCCGCCCCCATGAGCGCTCCGCTGCACCTGGACGTCTTGGCGGCAGTGCGCTACTTGCGGAAGACCGGCGCGAAGACCGTGTCGGTCGTCGGCGGCAGTATGGGCGGCGGCGCCGCGCGTGACGCATCCATCCTGTCGGAGCCGGGTGAGATTAATCGTCTGGTGTTCCTTGGCGCTTCGCCGAATGGCCCCGCGGAAAAACTCAAAGCACCTTCGCTGTTCATCGTGGCTCGCGATGACGCCAACGCAGATGGACTCCGGCTCCCCGGAATTCGCGCACAGTATGAGAAGGCTCCCGAACCGAAAGAACTGATTATCTTGGATGGCTCCGCGCATGCGCAGTTTCTCTTCCAAACAGACCAGGGAGAGAGAGTCATGCGTGAAATTCTTCGTTTCCTTTCCGCCAAGTGAAGTATTCCCATAACTGGAGATGAGAAGGCTTCTGCCCGCCACGCCACTCTCCTGAATCTGTTGTAAGCTGTGGCGCTTCTGGAGGCGACTTATGAGTGGGAGTGGCCTGCGCAAACGTTTGGTTTGGTTTCTTACGCTGCTCGTTTTCTGTGCCGCAACGGCTGACGCGCACGTCACGCGCGTGGAGATTCTTTCGCGCGAAGACGTTCAGGGCGGCCGGGCGTTCGGACTGGCGGGCGCTTACGAGAGGATCATCGGGCGCGTGCACTTTGCGGTCAGCCCGGAAAACGTTCACAACCGGCAGATTGTGGATCTGGACAAGGCCCCGCGGAACGCGCAAGGGGAAGTGGAGTTTTCCGCCGACCTCTATCTTTACAAGCCGAAGGACATGAACAACGGAAACGGCGCGGTACTGTTTGAAGTTTCGAACCGCGGCGGAAGGGGAATCCTGCGGCTGGTGGACGGGGGAAATTCTTCGGACGCAAACGGCGAATTCGGAGACGGGTTTTTGCTGCGCGAAGGGTACACGATCGCGTGGCTGGGCTGGCAGTTTGATCTCGCGGAGGAAGGACAAAAAGTGCGGCTCTCGGCTCCGGTCGCTCATGATCCGGGAGGCAAGGAAATTCGCGGGCTGGTGCGGTCGGATTTCACGCCATCGCAAAAAACAGACGACATGCCGCTGGGGCACATCATGCTTGGACCGAGCGGAGGAAAGGGCTATCCGGCGGACGATCCTGCGAGCGCAAAAAACGTTCTTGCCGTGCGCGATACGCCTGAGGGCCCGCGGCAAATTATCCCGCGCAGCCAATGGAGCTTTGCCCATTCCGTGGAAGGCAAACTGACGGCCGATCCGCATTTCATTCACTTGGACGGCGGGTTTTTGCCGGGGAAAATTTATGAGGTTGTTTACGAGGCGAAGGATCCGACGGTTGTGGGCGCCGGGCTGGCGGCGGTCCGCGATTTTCTGTCCTATCTAAAGTACGATCCGCAGGCGACGGCTCCTGTGCGGCGTATCTATGCTGTGGGGATTTCGCAGAGCGGCCGCTTTCTCCGCCATTTCTTGTACCAGGATTGCAACGCGGACGAGCAAGGCCGGCAGGTCATGGATGGCGTAATTGCCCACGTGGCCGGCGCAGGGCGGGGCAGTTTCAATCATCGGTTTGGACAGCCTTCGCGCGACGCGCAACCACTCTCCAGCATTTTTTTCCCGACGGATGTGTTTCCCTTCACCGACCTTCCGGAAAACGACTCTGAGACCGGGGAAACGGCCGGCCTGTTGGATGCGGAGGGCAGGTCACACACGGCGCCGAAGATTTTCTTCACCAATACTTCGTACGAATACTGGGGCCGCGCGGCGTCATTGATTCACACCTCGGCGGACGGCTTGAAAGACGCCACGCCGGGCGAAAACGCGCGCATTTATTTTCTCGCGGGCTTGCAGCATTTTTCCGCGCCGTTTCCGCCAGCGAAGGCCACGGCTGGCGCGCCGGAGTTGACCGCGCAGCAAAGACACAATCCGAATCCCATTCAATGGTTCTGGCGCGCGCTGATCACGAACATGGACCAGTGGGTGAAAGACGGGACGCTGCCGCCGGCGAACGTTTATCCGAAAATTGCCGACAGCACGCTGGTGCCGTTGGGCAAATGGAAATTCCCGAAAATTCCGGGCCTGAATACGCCTCATGACATGAACCTGGCCTACCATCTCGATTTCGGGCCGCAATGGAAATCAGGGATTATTGCGAACGAGCCGCCTAAGGTTGGAAGGGCGTTTGCTGTTTTGGTTCCGCAAACAGATGCCGATGGCAATGACCTGGGAGGCGTGCGCTTGCCGGAATTGCAAGTGCCGCTGGCTACCTACACTGGGTGGAATTTGCGGGATCCGAGCATCGGCGCTCCCGACCGGCGGAGCAGCTTTCTTGGGTCGTTTCTTCCGTTTGCGCGCAACGCCGCGGAGCGCGAAAAATCCGGCGACTCGAGGCTTTCGATCGCGGAACGATACGCTTCGCGCGAACAATACATGGGCAAGTTTGCAGAGGCGGCAAAGAAGTTGATCCAGGAGCGTTTTTTGTTGCGGGAGGATTTTCCGGCAGTGCTGGAGCGCGGGCGGCGGGAATGGGATGAAATCGCTGGGGAGAAATGAAGTGAAGGTGATTGGGTAGTGTTAACGACGGCATGAGGTGGGACGTGTTCAAGGCTGCGATTCCGGTGCTGCATGTTCGCGGTTCGAAGGCAGCGGAAGAGTTTTATTGCAAGAAGCTGGGATTCCGGCGGGAGTTTGCTTACCGCGTTGATGAGAGCAAAGCGGACCCGTGCTATATGGGGCTGGTGCGTGACAACGCACGGCTGCACGTTTCTTCCTTTTCCGGGGACGGGGTGTCCGGAGGAATTGTGCGCTTCGAGGTTGATGACGTGGATGGTATTCATGCGGAACTTGTAGAGAAGGGCGTCCGAATTGACACCGGGCCTGTGGACCAGACTTGGGGCACCCGAGAAATGTATGTGAAAGACACTGACGGGAATAGTGTGAGGTTCATTGAGCAGTGAGTGGGTGAGTCTGGAGAATAAGGGAAGAGGACCCGCAGGAATGCCTGTCCTGCTCTCTTGCGTGATTTATTTGGCTTGATGTGATGAGATAGGGCAGCGAGTTCACAGGGGATTCCTTTTCTATGACCTGGAAGCGGGTGGCGACGGCGGTGGTGTTGATTCCGTTTGTCGTAGGGATTGTGCTGTGGGGATCAACTGCGCTGCTGGCGCTGGCTGTCGCGCTGGTGACGATGCTGGCGCTGTTTGAATATTTTGCTTTGGGCGATGCGATCGGGCACCGGGCATACCGGTTTTGGACCGCGAGCTGCGCGCTGCTGCTCATTTATGTGCAATGGCTCATGGGGGACATGACCGCGTATCACCTTTCCGGCGGCATCGTTGCTTATCAGAGGGTCTGGTGGTTCGACAACGGGCTTGCTTCGGTGGAACCGACGTTCTTCCTGTTTGTCCTCGGAATGGCAGTCCTTACGCTGGCGACAAGACGGCCTCTCGTGGAAGCGTTGCCAGCTGCTGGAATCAGTGCCAGCGGCCTGATTCTGGTGGCATTTCCCTTGTCGTACACCATCAGGCTTCATGCGACTGGACGCAGGGGACCGGTTTTGCTCCTGTTTGTTTTGGTCCTCACCTGGGTAGGGGACACGGCGGCGTATTTCGTGGGACGGTCATTCGGGAAATACAAACTGGCGCCGCATCTGAGCCCAAAGAAAACATGGGAAGGAACGGTTGCGAGTTTTCTGGGTTCACTGATTGTCGGACTCATTTTCGCGCAGCTCATGGTGCTGCCATTTCCGCATATGCTGGGGATGGCGGCGCTGGGAAACGTGGCAGGGCAAGTAGGCGACCTGCTGGAATCGGCTTATAAGCGGAGCGCGGGGATCAAGGATTCGGGGAGTTTGTTGCCCGGGCATGGCGGTGTGCTTGACCGAATCGATGCGCTTATCCTGGCCATTCCGGTTGTCTGGTATTATTGGGTATTGATCTACTCTCCCAAGTCGTAGGTCAAAAAGCTTCCAACCGACAAAAAGGAAAACGAACGGCTCCGTGAAACAGCTATCCATTTTGGGTTCGACGGGATCGATTGGGCGGCAGTGCCTGTCGGTGGTGGAGGCTTTGCCGGGGAGGTTTGGCGTCGTAGCCCTTGCAGCCGGTTCGAACCTCGAAGAGTTGATCGGCCAGATTGAGCGGCATCATCCGGAAGTTGTTTCCGTTGGAGATGCTGCGCGGGTCGACGAGCTGGCGCGATTGCTGCGCGAAAAGGGAATCTCGCCGCTACCGGAGATTCATCATGGCCGGGAAGGAATGCTGGCGGTGGGGACGCATTCGAAAGCGGACATCGTGGTGTCCGCGGCCGTAGGCGTCGTCGGACTGGAAGCGACGTACGAGGCGGTGAAGCTGGGAAAGACCGTAGCGCTTTCGAATAAAGAAGTGCTCGTTGCAGCAGGCGAGTTGGTGATGGCCGCAGCGAAAATGGCCGGGCGCGAACTGCTTCCCGTGGATAGCGAGCACAACGCCGTGCATCAATGCGTGCGCGGCGGGACGCACGGAGAAGTGCGGCGGCTGGTGCTGACCGCGTCGGGTGGTCCGTTTCGAAAGACGCCGCTCGCGGCGCTGGCTAACGTCACGCCCGAACAAGCGCTCGCGCATCCCAACTGGCGGATGGGAAACCGCATCACCATCGATTCGGCAACGATGATGAACAAAGGTTTCGAAATCATCGAGGCGCGCTGGCTCTTTGGCATGCGCCCGGAGCAAATCGAAGTAGTCGTGCATCCGCAGTCCACGGTGCATTCCATGGTGGAATTTGTGGATGGTTCTATTTTGGCGCAACTGGGACCAACCGATATGCGCATGCCAATCCAATATGCGTTAACCTATCCGGAGCGCCTGGCATCCAATCAGATAGCCCTGGATTGGCCAAAGCTGAAGCGCCTGGATTTTGAGAAGGCTTCGACGCGGCGGTTTCCCTGTTTGCGGCTGGCGAGGGAAGCGATGAAAAAAGGCGGCGCGCTGCCCTGCGCGCTGAATGCCGCCGATGAAATTGCGGTGGCGGCGTTTTTGGAGCGGCGGCTGCCGTTCCTGGGGATCCCAGAAGTGATTGAACGCGTGCTGGGGCGGACGCCCCGTGCACGATTCGAAACGATGGAAGAGGTGCTTACGGCGGATGCCGAAGCGCGTCGAATGGCGAGGGAAGAAGTCGAGCGGCTGGCGGTGACGGCCGCGGCGGCGTCAACAGCATCAACAGTGTAAGGAGAACCGGAGCGTATGAATTTGTTACTGGGCGTCGCCCTCGTACTGGGCTTGATGATCATGATTCACGAGTGGGGCCACTTCATTGTGGCGCGGTTGTTTGGCGTGCGAGTGGACGTTTTCTCGATTGGATTTGGCCCGCGCCTTTTTGGATGGAAGCGCGGGGCCACGGACTATCGCGTGAGCGCGCTGCCGTTTGGCGGCTACGTGCGCATGGCCGGGCAGGATTTGTCGGAAGTCGATTCGAATGATGTGGCTCCGACGGGCGCGCCGGATGAATTGATGAGCAAGCCGCGGTGGCAACGGGCGCTGATTTCGTTCGCGGGGCCGGCGGTCAACCTGATTTTCCCGGTCATTTTGCTCACGGGCTTGTTTGTCGCGGTAGGACTGCCGTATTCGTCCTTCTACGATTTGCCGGTGCAGGTCGTTGCGTTGCCCGCGGGGCAAACGAGTCCTTTGCAGGTGGGCGACAAAGTCGTTTCGATCAATAGCGTTCGAAATCCGACCTGGGAGCAGGCGCAGAAAGCGCTGAAGCAGGCTGCTCCAGGCGACAAACTAAAGCTGGAAGTAGAGAACGCGGGGAATACGCGCACGGTGGAAGTGCCGTTGACCGCTAGCACGACGCTGGACCGCATCCTGGGCTATCCGCCGCTTCCGCCGATACTCGATGAAGTAGCGCCGGGAACGCCGGCGGAACGGGCAGGATTGAAGGACGGTGACCGAATCGTCGCCGTGGACGGGCAAAAAATCGAATACTGGGGCCAGTTCAGGGAACACGTCAGCAGCTCGAACGGCAAAGCCATGAAGCTGGACGTGGAACGCACGGGCCAGGCGGTCCACACCGAAGTGACGCCGCAACAGGGCGTCGCGGAATCCGGCGAAACCACGTATCAAGTAGGCGTGGCCGTGGTTGACCCAACGTCTTACCGGCGCGTTTCTTTTACAGACGGCGTTCGCGATGCGTTGGTGATGACCGGAGAGCGCACCAAGGAGACCGTTGGCGTCGTGGGGATGCTGTTCAGCGGGCGTGTTTCCGTCAGGCAATTGCAAGGCGCGGTGGGCATTTCGCGGGCGGCGGGGGAAGCCGTGCGCAAGGGACCGCTGGCGGTGATTTCGCTGATGGTTTTGATCAGCGTGAACCTGGGCATTCTGAACCTGCTGCCCATCCCGATTCTTGATGGCGGAAATATTCTGCTGCTCACGCTGGAAGGAATCCGGCGGCGCGATTTCAGTCTGGCGTTCAAAGAGCGCTTCGTACAGGTCGGATTCGTCTTTCTGTTGGTCCTCTTCGCGTACGTTATGTACAATGACGTGGTGCGGATGCTCCCAATTCACTCTTGATCGTGAAGCGCCACTCCCGCACAGGCGGAGAATTGCAAATGGCCGCATCGCCGTCCCACCGGGTTTCCACCGGGGAGCGCCTCAATACTGCGGAGACAACCGGTAAGCTGCAACAGGCTGTGGCGACACGCGGCATTCGCATGACGCGCCAGCGCCGCGTGATCCTGCAAGTGATGGATGACGCCGAACAGCACCTGGACGTGGACCAGATCCTGGAGCGGGCGCAAAAAATCGATGCGGACGTGCACCTGGTTACCGTCTACCGCACGATTGACCTTCTGAAAAAGCAAGGACTGATCGACGAGCTGGATTTGCTGCACCTGCGGGGCGACCGGCATTACTACGAAACGCACGGGCCGCGGGATCACATCCATGTGGCATGCCTGCGCTGTGGGAAAGTGCGCGAGTTCGAGAGCCGTTTGTACGAGCAATTAAAGGAACAGATTGCGCGGGACTTCCACATGAAGGTAACTGTGTCGCGTACCGAAGTCGGCGGGTACTGCGCGGAGTGCCTGCAAAAAGCGAAAGAATAGCCGAGGCCCTCATTGGTTAGTCCCCCTACCTTCTTGCCTCCTAAGCACTCACGCCATTCTTTTGCTGGGTTTGTAAGTACAAACCCTGAAACCCGCTTTTGCTCAGGGTTTGTAAGTGCAAACCCTGAAACCCGGAGATGGGAAGAGCGGTGGCGAGTGACCTTCGACTTCGCTCAAGGTAAACGAGTGGCCAGCGGCGAGAAAGGGAAAAGCGGATCCCTGACGGCCGGGAGTGCCGGCGATGACGAGTTCGCGGAGGCAGGCGGCTACGCGACCCACTTCATGGTGAGTTTCTTGCGCTTCTTGGCGCAGTCGAGAAGATAAAGATCGATCAACTTCTGGTAAGGGAGGCCAGTTTCACCGGCCAGGCCTTTGAAATAGTCCACGACCCGAGGACTCAAGTTGATTCCGACGGCTTTTTTCTTGGCGGGGTAGGGGTTCTTCAGTTCCTTCAATTTGGAAAAATCATAGGCCTTCTTCATAAAATCTAAGCTCCTTCCTGGTTGCTTTGCGTGCAGAAATGATGCGAATCATGGAATCGGAGCCCCTGTAGCAGTGAATGACGACGAGCGTTCTTGCCGCTGCACTCACTCCAAGGAGGATGAAACGGTCCTCTCGCTCGGAGTGTTCTGGATCATAGAATAGGCGCGCGTGGGGATCGTGGAAGACGCTGGGCTCAGACTCCATGCTTGGTGCGATTGACTCTGTTCTTTCGTTCGTCCCAATCGAACCGCAGCATGTCTAGATAATATCTAGATACAAGAGAAATGGCAAGAGGGCTTTACTTATCGTGGCCCTGCCAGGCGCGGCCGATTAGGATTCGATTAACCTCTTGCTGCGGCGGGTTAAACAAGCTGGCGGATAGCCGAGCATTCTTGCCGGGATTACCCGAGCCTCATTTCGAGCGGCGGGGTCGCCCGAGCAGGCTCCATTTTTCTATGTGTTCCCGATAGTAGTGCGACGAACTGGCAGTACCCAGGTGGTCGCTTTCTTCCGGGTTGAAGGTTGTTTGCTGGAAACCGATTAGCTTCCTAGGCAGAATCAGAAAGCGGCCATCCGGCAGTTTCCACCCGCAGATATCAAACCGGCCTCCGGGCCGACAAATACTAAGGTAAGTATATTTGTAGCCGGTTTTCCCTATGTCGTGCCAGCACGCTTTTCGTTGAACACAAAGCTTCCCGTTTATGTAAGCACGCCTCCCCCCGAGCGGTTCGACTGCAAACCCGCGTTTTTGCGCTTCCACAAAAAACTCCCCCATTTCTCTCCTACGGCGCTCCATCCGGCAAATGGCGTGCCGCGATCTCCCGTCGGCGAAACCCATTTGCAGAGCAAGTTGACGCACGCGCTCCCGTGTTACCCCAATGCGTCTGGCAATTTCGGCATGGGTGATGCAATCCCGCTCCAACATGGCGCGAATCAGTTTAGCTTTTCTGTGAAAAACAGAAAGCACGTGCCGCGTAAAACCGCGATTGTCAAGTTCGAACCGGCAGGTTTGGCAGTAACGCTTGGAGTTCGACATGGCTCATTCATCCAGATTCAATATAACAATACCTGTAACTTCATCAATCCGCTAGACGTGTCAACCTCTGGCTGTGGCATGCTGACGAATCGAACGGGAACGACGCAGGCTGGAAAAGAATTTGCTGGCGCGCGCGATGTCGGCGGCGATCTGCGCGCGCAATGCTTCAGGGCCGCTGAATTTTTTCTCTTCGCGCAGGCGCTTCCAAAATCGCACTTCCATACGCTTGGGTGTGCCCGCCGGCTGGGCATCGAGCAAATGGGTTTCCACGCTTAGCGACGAGCCGTTAAACGTCGGGCGCATGCCGATGTTCGTGACGGAGCGATAACTGCGAGTCTCGCCTTCGAGGCACGCGCGCGTAATGTAGACGCCACGAGCGGGGAGCAATTCCTGTTCGGGGGAGAGGTTCAGTGTGGGGAAGGTGACGCGGCGGCCGGTTCCCGTGCCGGTGACTATTTCTCCAGTAAGGGCGAAGGGACGGCCCAGGAGACGCGCGGCGTGCGAAACGTCGCCGGCGGCGATTTCTCGGCGGATGATGGTGCTGGAGACTACTTCGCCGCGATAGACCACGGGTGGAACGATCACGACGGCGAAGCCGTGTTTGTTGCCAAGCTCGGTGAGCAATTTCACGTCACCGCCCTGCTTGTGGCCGAATCGAAAATTTTCGCCGACCAGAACGGCTTTTACGCGCAGATCGCGGACGAGGATTTGCTCGACAAATTCACTGGGAGAGAGGCGCGCAAGATCAAGGGTGAAAGGAAGGACAACGACGGCTTCGAGGCCGAGCGCGTTGAACCACTCCATGCGCTGCGCGTTGTTCGAAAGCCGCAGCGGTGCAGACTCCGGGTGGAGCACTTTTCGCGGCGAGGGATCGAACGTAAGGGCCGTGGAGACGGCATTGAGGGCGCGGGCACGCTCGACGGTGGCGCGAAGAATCGCCTGATGGCCCAGGTGGATGCCATCAAAGTTGCCGATGGCCAGCACGCTGGTGTGGCCGAAAGTTCCGAAGCGCGATGCCCAAGCTTGCGAAGAAGAAAATGCAGATAACCTCGTTGGCTTGGTGCTCTCGGCTGAGGCTCGCGACGCCTGCGAAACTCCACTGGCGCGCAAAATTTGATTAGCTGCTTCTGCCTGAACTTCAAATTCGAGGCCATCGTAAGCGAGCTGCACATGAGCGTAGCCCATCTTTTGAAGGCGCTCATTCGTTTCAGAGTGCGGGAGGTCGTGGGCGATGTGGGTGAACCAGGCGCGGCGGGGCTTGAGCTGGTGAATGAGCGCGAGCGCCTGGTCAACCGTCTGATGCATGGGATGCGGAATGTCTCGCAGAGCGTCCAGCACGAGTTCATCGAGACCTTCCAGGAGCGCCATCGATGAGTCCGGGACCTTGCTGAAGTCGGTGAGATAGGCGGCCCGGCCAAAACGGAAGCCCAAGACTTCCATGTCACCGTGAAGCAGAGGGACAGGAACAAAAGGAATGCCAAGAAGCTCGAAGGGGCTTTGGACAGTGTTGAGGGTTACGCTGGGCACGGTGCTGAGCGTGGGCTTGTCGTCGAAAACGTAGGCGAATACGCGCCGGATGACGCGGAATGTTTCTTCGTTGCCGTAGACGGGCATGGCGGAACGCTGACGGATATTGAAAGGGCGAATGTCATCGAACCCGAGAATATGGTCGGCGTGGCCGTGGGTGAGCAAAATGGCGTCGAGGCGGTCCAGTCCGATGCGGAGCGCCTGCTGGCGAAAGTCGGGCGTGGTGTCAATCAACACATTCTGGCCGTGGCGAGAGATCAGGACAGAAGGACGCAGGCGCTTGTCGTGGGGATCGCCGGACTTGCACACACGGCAGGGACATCCGAGAGTGGGTACGCCCATGGAGGTGCCTGACCCGAGGACGGTAATTTTTAGCGGAGCGGAAGGCATGTTGAGAGCAATAATACCAATCGTTACGCGGAGCCAGGTAAGACCGCCGGACGTTTCTTAAGTTTCTTAAGGGCGAGCTTTCGCTTTGGCCTTGGCGGCCTCAGCGGCAACCGCCTGGTTGACTTCGAGATAGGTCATCTTCAGCTTGCCGAGAAGGTCTAGAAGCAAGGTGTCTTCTTCCGGCGAAAGATTGCCCTTGGTCTTCTCGTGCAACGCATCCAGCATGTCGATCAGTTCGCGCGCTGCCTCGGGATCGATCATGGGCTGGCCGGTACGCGGGTCGGCATAGGCGCCCAGCACCATAGCCGCGTTGCTGCCCAGCATGCGGACGAGGTTCTCAAACGCGGCGATGCGAGTGGGAGTCTCCGCAGGAGGAGGAGCAGCGGCTGTTTTGGGCGCTTCGGGCGGAGTTGCGGGAACCTTTGCGGCCTCGCGCTTGGCCTCTCGCTCTTCTTCTTCGACGACTTCCTTGCGCAATTCTCCCTCTGCGGTAAAAGGGCGACGGTCGATAACGCGAAATGCTTCTTCTTTTTTGTGGTCGGACAAAGTACTTTCCCCAAGGATTCGTCTAAGGTTGCAGTTTATCACGGGTTGCCGGTTCGAGTCGCTGCCGGTGCGCCCTGTCTGAATCTCGGATGCTTGTCAAAGGCGTAGTTGCACCGTAGAGTGGAACGTTTGATTCATCCTGGAAATAGTTGAAAGAACGATGCCTACACGCCGGAAGCATGCGAAGAAAAGCAGAAAAGCGTCTCGCAAGAAGGCGAAGTTAACGCAACTGACGCCGGGGCAATGGTTTGAAAAGCTGGTGGCCGTGCAGGCCAGATTACGCGCCCCGAACGGGTGCCCGTGGGACCGCGAACAGACGCACCAATCGCTACGAACTTACCTGATCGAAGAGGCCTACGAAGTCCTGGAAGCCCTGGAGAGCGGGAACGACGCCAAGTTCGCAGAAGAAATGGGCGATCTGCTTTTGCAGATTGTCTTTCACTCGCAAATCGCCCGTGAAGAAGGCCGCTTCACCGTTTCTGCGGTGATTCGTGAAATCCATGACAAGATGATCCGGCGGCATCCCCATGTGTTCGGCGAGACTCGCGCGAAAGACTCCGCCGAGGTGCTGCGAAACTGGGAACAGATCAAGGCAGAAGAGCGGCGGGCCAGCAGGAAAAAAGAGAATTTAGGGCGCCAAGAAGCCGCACCGAAAGAGGCTTCTTTGCTGGATGGCGTCTCCCGCGCACTGCCTGCGACACTGGAAGGCTTTCAACTGACTCGCAAGGCTTCGCGCATCGGCTTTGACTGGGAAGACGCGAATGGGGTCTTCGAAAAGATGCAGGAGGAAACCGAAGAGCTGAAGAAGGCGTTAAAGGAGGCGGATCATTTGAAGACGGAGGAGGAGCTGGGCGACTTGCTCTTTGCGGCTGTAAACCTGTCACGATTCTTGAAGGTGGACCCGGAAATCGCGCTTAAGAAAGCTAACGCGAAATTCACGCGGCGATTCCGCGCCATGGAGAGGTTGGCCCGGGAGACCGGACGGGAGTTCAAAAACCTTCCGCGCGAGGAGATGGAAGCGTTCTGGAACGCCGCGAAGAAGTCCGAAGTGGAGACGCACTTGCCGGAAATGAGCGGGGCGCAGACGAAGAGATGAGCCACGAGATTATCGTGCGGAAATGCGAGGGCCTCGATGAGTTCCATCGTTGCGTG
>Ga0070716_100000893_pt1 | contig 12894 bp, 12 predicted proteins | sample LARL112metaG_FD_71395 | JGI IMG/M metagenome (GOLD analysis project Ga0070716, IMG submission 71395) | Corn, switchgrass and miscanthus rhizosphere microbial communities from Kellogg Biological Station, Michigan, USA - LAR L11-2 metaG | ecosystem: Host-associated > Plants > Roots > Rhizosphere... | reverse complement strand
TATGAGGGAAGAGAACACACATTGTAGGCTATTTTTACTTACGTACATTTTCTTTTGTCGAGACCCGAAAATACAACATCAATTGTTTCTTCATATATTCTTAATTAATGTCAGACATAAGAGCTACTGATATGAGTTTTTCCTTTTTACATTCAGTACAACAATTATCCCAGCCGTTATTGTCGTTTGGTGATCAGCCATTTTTTCATGTATCTGCGTCGTCTTCGCCAGATACCTTAATCCAAGACTTTGCAGCAATTATGATAGTTGCTGCCATAATGCTAGTGATAACCCACAGATTAAAGCAACCTATGGTAATAGGCTACTTAGTTGCTGGGATGATAATTGGTCCTTATACACCTCCATTTAGATTGATACAGAATGTTAACTCATTGAACACATTTGCGGAGCTAGGAATTATAATGCTACTCTTTGTTATCGGAACAGAATTCCCAATAGCTAAGCTCAGATCGGTAGGACGAACCTCAATCATAGTGGCATTACCAGAAACGATAGTGACTCTATTAATCGTATTCTTCGCTGCTCAGACGCTTGGTTTTTCATTCTTTGACTCATTGTTCTTAGCATTAGCCATGTCGGTTACAAGTACGGTAATAACAATCCGAGTTCTAGAGGAAATAGGCATGATCAAGGATAAATCAACTGTTCTAATACTTGGAATTTCGATCGTAGAAGATATTATTGCTATCACTACTCTTGGCATCTTTCAATCTGTAGCCGCGAATGAGGGTAATGTATCTATCTTGCAGGTCTCTATTTCATTAGGAATAGTTATCGCATTTATTGGGAGTACACTTTTCTTAGGTTCAAGATATATCCCTACTATTATAGATAGAATCGGCAAGACACAGGACTATGCACTGATTTTAATTGTGATTCTTGGATTGGCATTTGGTTTGTCGTTTGCAGCTAAAGAACTTGGTTTGTCAGTTGCGACCGGTGCCTTTTTGGCCGGTGTGTTAGTTGCTGAATCAAAGAGTGCCAATGTTGCTAGGGTGATAACAACACCGTTAAGAGATATGTTTGCTGCTATATTTTTTATATCCATAGGAGCCCTGATTAACCTATCCCAGGTTCCCTTGCTCATTGTTCCAGCAATGTTACTGATTCTTACTTCATTTGCGTCAAAATTCTTAATAATTACAGCAATATTAACTAAGGCAAAGGGATATGACGATACTACAGCACTAAGGACAGGATTAGGAATGGCTTCAGCAAGGGGAGAGCTATCATTGATCATCGCTAAGGCTGGTCAGGATATTGGAGCAATTACTTCCACAGTTTTTCCAATATTAGGTATAGTAACTATTGTAACTGCCTTTATGACTCCATATGTCATTAAATTTGGAAACATTCTAAGAATTTCACAATCTGTGACTTCTCCAGATACTGCAACTAGAGAAAAGACTAGAAAATTTAGATTCCATTTTAGATCATGATGCCGCTATACGGAGATTGGTATATGTAGGCTAACTTTATTGACTATATCTCTATGATATCCTCTACGGTTTCCCCAGTTCCGCTTCTACGATGGCCATATAATTGTTCGATACAAATCGCGAATCCTACATGGGCACAATCGCCCTCCTTACAATATTTACAATATGGAATACCTTTGTTTATCTCGACGTCTATCTCTGCGCATAAATACGTGTCATATAGTATGGTATGCACATCATTTACAAATTTCAGTAAAACTATTGGATTACTAGTAGGAGCTAATGATTTTTTATCATCTGAGTTTAACCAGTGCATAAAGGCAATTGTGCCTTCGTCTAATGTTTCGCATTTGTTCACTGTATTTTCATGTTTATACCTGCCATGACTCTCTAGACCAGAGAGTTCGTTTGGCTGATCGTTGTTACGTTCTTGTTCCATAAGGTTTGCCTTTTGAACTCATCTATATTGATGAGGATAACTATATTAACGTATTTACCATTCCTATAAGTAAGAATTCAATCTTCAATTTTAGATTTACAGCGTATGATCCTTTGTAATGACTTCGTCTCACACAAAATTCACAATAGATGTACAACTTTTATTAAAAAATATATCAAACTTAAATTTTTAATAGTATTGCGATATTTGATAAGTACTCTATTAAAATAAGGACCCTCGATATTTTAGTTCTAATTATATTTCGAAAATATCATAATTCTTATATATATATTAGATATTAAGTTATTTCTTATGAAAGGTTGAGGAAAGGGATCAGAAATTTCAAATACTATAAATATATCAGTTCCTTATGAATTCTCCACCCATATACTCGTCAAATTTCACAAATTTAATTGGTAGATTCAAATCTTAAATATGACAAATACCAATGATTATTGTATATCGTAGTATTGGATGATGATAACGAAATAACGAGAGAACACATTAGGGGTGATCCTAAACCGCTCGTGAATACGGGATCTACAAATTCAACCTCTAGCTTGATAAACGAAGGGATCCTAGCAGGTCAGAGAATCGCCAAAATTTCTGTTATCACATTAATAAGTATTGGTATAGTAGAACTCGCAGCTGGATATTTTAGCGGTAGTGCGGTTGCTACAGCAGATGGAACTGATTCCATATCTGATGCAATGATATCTTTCATAGTATTGTTGGGTCTGAGAATCGCGCACCGACCAGCAGATAAAAGGTTTCATTTTGGATATCATAAAGTCGAAAGCTTTGCTGCGCTAATGGCGGCAATAGGAATGATCGTAATAGGCGGCATCATATTTTATCATTCTTATGAAGCTCTAATCCAACCAAGAGAAATTCAACAGCCGGTATTAACTATGAGCGTTCTAGCAGTTGCAGGAGGCATTTCTCTATACAGGGCATTTCAAATGAGAACAATCGCAAACAAATATGACATACTCTCATTAAAAACAGATGCTAAAAACTCGATAAAAGATGGCTCTGCTTCAGTCATCGGTTTTCTTAGTGTACTCATAGCCTCTCAACTTGGATTCTTACAAGCTGATGCTATAGGAGGTATGATCATTGCTGGTTACATCTTTTCAGTTTCCTATATTTCACTTAAGCGCTCATCTCTTATACTTGTAGATTCGTGGCAAGATCCCAAGGTTACAGAGATCGTGAAGAAGACTATCGAAGAGAAATTCAGCTATGAACAAATTAGAGTTAGGTCAGTACTGCTTCGTCCTACTGGTCTAGTAACACAAGCTGAAGTACATATCGAAATTGATGGTAACAAATCGTTAACTGAAGTTGAGTCATTATCGATTGAGATAGAGACTGAGATGCGTTCTCAAATTCCAACTATGGATAGAATCTCAATTGTACCTCATTCCTCCTCAATGGCAAAACCCTCATCAAAGAGATGGAGTGGAATATTTCGTAATCGCCGGAATACCCTTCGGGGTCAACAGTAGCGATGTGAGATAGCTATTACTTGTTTGGCCATTGCTCATTTAAATATTAGTTACAATTCAAATACGTAGTGGATTCATCAAGACTTGCCCGATTCGGATCTGTCTTAATGGTGATTGAAGACATCCTGAGCTATCTATAAAAGAGACTCATTTTAGAGGATGGTAGCACATTTTTATAAGAGGCGACACTACCTTTACTGCGTTGTCTTCATGAAATGAGTTATTTCCAGCGATGTCTAGTAGGGTTTGAAGAAGTATGAACATCAAGTCTTATCTTCGAAATCCTATGGTAGAATCTGTCAGCACTGCCGACTAGGAGACCTAAGGAGAGTACACTCATTATCGCGAAATGCAGTACCATAAGAAGCTCGGAGGCTACTCCATGTTGTCTTCAGTATTATAGATTGCTGCAGTTCCTCTGAAACAGTTAAGGTGAGTCCGTCGCTATGAGAATGTAAACATATATTGACCCCTAATCTATCAGTCCTCTCTAGAAGGGTCTTAGAAGAAGCAACCAACGATATATCCACGGCTATACATATTCCAAAAGATATGATGGGAAATTGATATGACTTAGACATGGTAGATCTTGACTCATATGTTCTTTAGTGTGGTCACATCACTGATAATGTAGCTGGATACTGAACCAGCAAATTGTGCAGCATAGCCTAAAATCGATAGTTTTTAAGAACTGGCTACATTGACTAGGTCAGTCCAAGGTTTTAATTACATATCTGAACTAACTTACAGAAAGAGCGGAGACGAAATGTTGGATATGCATCCTAACGAGACGCCAGCCTGCCATGAAGTTCGCAAATGCAAAATATGTCATGAGGTCATCCTAGTTTTATTTATATTTGTAATGAAAATCGAGCAAGGGAGTTAATGTAAATCCACATTATCAATAATCTGTGGTCGATCATTTTTTTATTAATTTAATCAGTAACAATCTCATATATCGGTGCGCTTCTACTAGGATAAATTAATTTCGATTGGATAGTAGTACAGTACAGGTGGAGGATGTAAACATTCCTCCACCTATTTAATCTTCAGAGTCTTTACGGTAGCGTCGATGACTGGAACATACTTACTTATATCGGGCCTCTGAATCGCAGTTGGTTGGGCAGATGAGAATAACGGACTGCTAACTACTAACATTATCCGGTAAGTTCTAGCCGGCGTTTTGTATTCATAGACCTTTGTCTGTCCTACTCCATTAATATTGAAATTCTTTGGTGGGATAGTGGAAGTATTGTTATTACCAAGGTTAGCGCTTGCTCCACTCTGATTATTTGTGGATACTCTTGAAAACAGCTTGGAGAAGGGGCATTCTATTGTATATACATGGAATGTCTTACCATTTATGATTGATGTGGAGTTTGCTGCCAATTCTTTGCAGTTTTTAGAAATAGAAAAGTTAGGCAAGCTTAGCTTATTGATTATTGAATTATTCAGTGATTGTACCAGGATAGCGGGATTAATGACAGGATTTTCTCTATTTAACAAATTACGTAAATATTGACTTTCGTTTCCAGGGTGCATGTTTACAAGAAGCCCAAATTCTGTCTCAATTGCACGGCCATGCCATCCGCCGGGAAATGCCACATCATCAATACCAAAAGTTGGGTTACTATAATGTCCACTAATATCTTTCCTTAATGATTGTAAAAATTTGGGAACAATTGGTTTGATGCCAAGGTTACTCTTACTACTGTTTAGATTATTTTGTGCGTGGACACCATGGAAGGATATAAGTGTCGAAGGCACTGAGATGAGTAATGTCGATATAATACAGATCGATAAGATTCTTTGATTCATTATTGCCTCTTTTAGAACTAACTTATATATATGTAACTTGATTGAGAATACTCACTCACATACGCGATAGTTTGACAAGTTCCTGCAGTCCAATGTCTATTTACTTGGAAACAACAATTACAAATATAGAAATCTGCTTAAAAGAATAATGATTTAATATTTGCAGACTACGGGATATTGAAAAACTAAACTATCTCTGGGGGTATCTAACTTGCTTAAATCTTTTCAAATGAATCTAGATTGCAATGGTAAAGGTGCACGAGAGGATGGTAACGTACGACGATGACAAGTCACACTTCTTTTAGAAGGTTTGTAACGATTACTATATCTGATCTTGATATGCGGATTATTCTAAATATTTTATATGACATTCCAGTTTTTATATAGGGCAAGAAGGATTTCAGAGAAAGTGGAGATTATCTTCTATTATTTCTGTGGTTGATATAGTCACAAAATTGCAGAGTTGTCCTAGAATACCTAGTGGAGAAAGGCATGATGCTTCATAGGATAGGCTCCTGTTGCTAAGGGGTATTTTCTAGATACACGATCTCCGGAATTATTTCTCTGCCTTCACGATAATACTAAAAATATCTTCGCCATGTTCTTGTTAACATCTGATTCTAATATCTTTTCACAGAGCTAAAAACCATTCATGTCTGGATATAAATATTAGATAGAAGATCATAAGAATGTCGTTTGAATTGTGTTAATGCTAACAAGGGATCGTTATATGTATATACCTAAAATCTTTTCCTGTCATTGTGAAACTAACCGTCTGACTGACTTTAAAAGTTAACGTAGGGTCAGGATCATCATCTACAACAAGAATCTTTTTATAAATGGTAATGGTCGTGGTGGCGATAGCGATTGTTCTTTATTTCTACTTCTAAGGCAGCAACAGAATCTGATTCCTGATTTTGTAGGTAATTAGGATTGTAAGGAAAAGTAGAATGAGAAAGAGAGGGCTCGAAAAGATAATGCAGATGCTGACTAGGATAATCGCTATGGACATTGTATGAATGATAAAGAACTATTCTCATTTCTGGTCTTCCGATAAACTGTGCTCATAAATCTTGAAATGCGGATAAACGCCAATTGGTATTCTGTTTGATAACAACAGCGAGGGAAGAATTTCATCCTGGGTCAATATTTTATTGACCAACTATCACGATCCAACCGACTGAAATTACAATAGCAAATTTGGAATTAGAAATTATATACGTATAATCTTAATAAATAGAATGGCCATATATCTTTCTGAATATACCATTAAACAGAGATCCTAAGTGCGCAGAATATGCAAGATAGGGACTTGGAACCACCAAGAACCCACCTCTCTGAAGCATTATTAGATGCTGTTGCTGCTAATGTATCTGAGGCCAAACTCGATAGTTGACCTTTTGCCCTAAAAGTATCAATATTTTTGGCATTGATAATAGTAATATTGCTTCCCCAACTTGTGTCTGAGCAAATGCTAGATTAAGATTGTTATTGTTATTGCTGGCTGTAGTTGTTAGAGCAGTTAGAGCGGTTACACTCGTTAAGAGTATGGCCATTATGGCAACAGAAAAGATGGCTATCCTGATCATATCAATAATTGAATATGTGATAGAGTGTCATGCTGCTATCATTGAAGTAAAATATGTGCTCGTAAAATATATTTCCAACTCCCTTTTGTAGAGTCCTGTATGAGGTAACAATGTCCTTAAAGTTATATCAATTTTATTTATATTAAAAGTCTTCTTTAGAGGAACTAAGATGTTAACAAAAACTACCCTAACTATTGGAGTTGGAGTCTTACTGACTACCCTTGCACTACTTGCAACCGCACCCGTAGTAAGCAATGAGGCATTTGCAGGCGGAGACCATCACAAAGATAAGGACCACAAAGACAAGCATCACAAGGACAAACATCACAAGCATAAGCATCATCATCACAAGCATCACAAACACCATCATCACAAGCATCACAAACACCATCATCGTCATTAAAAACCAGCAAAAGATTCCTTCCACTCTATCCTAATTTTTTATTTGAATGTTTTAGGTTATGACCACCTTAATCCTATCAATCAGAAAAAACACATTCCAAAGATACATAAGTATAATTGATTAAATACTGCAATTGGTTAATTAGATTTTATATATCTGAGGATAATTGATTATTAATTACTTACCTGCAAACTAAAACTGAATGTAGCGCCTTTCCCATCATTATTTTCTGCCCATATTCTGCCCCCATGTGCTTCACCTATGTTCTTTGAAATATACAAACCCAACCCTATCCCATGTTCTGATTTCGTCGCAAATTTGGTAAATAATCTGGGTATTATCTCTGAATCTATTCCTTCACCTTCGTCCTTTATAGCTATGTTCCATTCCTTTGCATTTGCATTTTTTGTCTTTTCTAACAGGGATAATGTAATTGAGCCATGTTTTGTAAAGTTTAATGCATTATCTAATAAATTCTGCACAACCTGAAGAATTCTTTGTCTGTCTCCAAAGACTAAAGCATTCTTGAATTTACAGTCAAATGATATTTCCCATCTCTTTGAAAGACTTTTACGATCATTTCTATAATCGTTAATTGCGGCAACCAAATCGAACACATTATTTCTTAGATCTAATGATTTAGATTCGATTTTTGATACATCTAGAATGTCTTCAGTAAGAGATTTTAATCGACGTGCGTTTCTACTAATAATAGATATGAATTCTTGATACTGTTCAATGTTGCCTTTCTTACTACCCAAGACATCGGCCAAGCCTAATATTGGTTGAATACGCGTTCGTAACTCGTGTGCAGCCATATTGATAAACTCTTTTTGTAAGGAATCGTGAGCTTCTAGTCGTTCAATTAGAAGTTGTTGTTGTTTATTTGCTTTCTTCAATTGTCCGTAGAGATCAAGTTGAGTCCACAATGATTCAAATATCGATACATAAGACGATACAGTAGATTTGCTATTAGAATATGAAGCCAATCCCATAGCTTTATCAGAAGTATCTTTATTGTCATCCCTTAATTCTACAGCTAAAGAATATTTACTGTCAACAATTAGGATCGAGATCTTGGTTTGTAATTGAGGTTCGATTGGCCGAATTATTAATTTAGCAACAGTGTTTGAACTATCGGCATGTCTATGGTTGTCGCCACTACAACTTTTATTGTCAAGACTTTCACTACTGTTGCCACCATTATTACCATACTCCAATTTCAATTCTTCTACAAACCCCTTTACCTTTTCATCAAACGGAGTAAGAATTCTAACTTTTACTCCTCGAAATGCCGTCTCAATTACTGATTTTATACCTCCTGACCTTGTCTGACGATGAAATGCATTCGCAGTTGAAAATATTACAAGAATTTCTTCTTTTGCTTCTCCTATTAGATCAAATGCGAGTTTCTGCACTTTATGAGAGTCTCTGATTATCTCAATAAAATCTGTTTTTGCTCCATCTTCTATTTCTCTGATTTTTTGTTCGGCAGTTTCTGCTTTATTCCAAAGCATATCGAAGAAATATTGTTGTTGTTCTACGAATGAATTAATATTGCAATAAATAATTTTCGGAGCGATTTTTGTTTGACCATCAAAAACTACTGGTGCAAGGTACTCTGATTCACTTACCATAAAATTGCTCATAAGTCCTTCTAGATGTCTAACCTCCTCTACAATATCCATCAGCTCGTGACTACACCTTAAATTGTCCTTAGTAATTTCGGTAAGATATCTTATCTTGACTCCTCTCCTTTTAGCATCCATAAGAGATTTCTTGATGGACTCTGTTCTAATTGCTAATAACAGACTGGTATAATTCCTACAGGTATCTACGTTTCTTTTTGCATTCAACAGAAAACGTAATTCCGCCTTTATTACCCTGTTAGAACCATGATACACTTTTGTTCTATTGGTAGTCTCTCCTATGGTAGAAGGTGAGGAGGTAATGGATGCTTCCAAATCACACCCAAATAATAAGATTATATGAATATAAAAGGAGTAAGGTTTTGATGACACTAAAGTTCAGTTGAGGATGAAACATAAAATCAGTCAGCCATGATGACATCTTAGATCAAGACAAGATCCTCTACTAGTGAAATCATGATAACTGCTTTCTCACCGGCCATCGCCTTTTTCATTCTCTCTACGACTTGATCAACACTATCTGAATTTACTACAGTGGCTACAACCTTCCTGGTTGTATAAGTAAGCTCGAATGTACCACTTCCCCTGCTGGATGCAATTCTTTCTTTCTCCTTTGTTGTCCCCTTTACATCATAAATCGTCGCTTCGGGACCCATTTCTTTAAGTGAAGCAATAATTTCCGCGACATGTTCGGGGCTTTACTATGACAGCGAATCTCTTCCTATTTTTTGATTTCTTGCCGGGCTTATATAGGTTGTAGCGACTGTACGTCAATACTTTTATATGTAGAGACGAGAATATTACCTAATTTATTTGTTTTTTCCATTATAATAATATAAAAGTTATGGGTTATACTAGATATAACACATTATTTATACATATCGTAAGTGGATGATGTATTTCATTTTGCAAATGATAATCCCGTGCATGTACAGAAATTCTCAATTCACAGAATCAGTCGATTTATGTTGAGAAGTAACGAACTAATGATAGTACTGCCACCCGGATAAGGACTCTTGCTAAACGGATATCTGTACTTTAGCAATCCCGTAACTAGTATAACTGAATCGTCACAATTAACTGGAGAGAATAAATGGCAATGATTCCGTGCAGAATCGATAAGAAGTAGATGGAAATCAATCCGTATAAAGAGTATGATGGAAGTTGAAGACCGCCTGACCGTTTTAGAAGCACCACAGTGTACTCTAAATTTGATTACAGATGAGAAGGAACTGAGAGAAATAATTGCTAGTACTTGTCCGGGGCTGAATATAGGTGAATGATTAACTGGACCCTACAAAAGACATACAATTAAGAACTTTCTGCTTTTATCTGCTTTGCTACTTCATGGGAACGAACCGTGCATTGTCTCTTCTGTAATGCAATGGCTACGTTAAAGTCTACCAAGACTAAACGTATAATACTACGATGTAACGTATGCGGCTCTCTCGTATTCGCCAATAGAATACTATCACAACAGAGAATTATGACTTTGAAAGATTTCAGATTTACACCTGTACGTCAACCTAGTATGATGTAAAGCCATAGAGCGTAGTTAGACACGATAAATATCGTCGGCATTTTGGGCGTCTAATTCATTTACATAGGCTCCGATTTGAGTTAGTGAGGCCTGTATAAACTATATTTCTTGATGTGTTTGCCGGCTTACGATCTTGCTAAAATTCGATTTCGATAGCTCAGTTGCTGTACGATCAGGAATTTATTAAATCCGGCCGAGTAAGTGAGCGATTAGTTACCAGTCTTAGTATTAGTTACTGTGCATGTTTTAGTTTCACCATCACTTATTGTGTCTATACAGTTTAGATGAGAAGACGACATTCCACTGATGTCCAGTATTTGTCGTAATTGGTTTAGTTTCAGTAATGCCGCTAGGTCTATGAATGTTCCATGGCCTGACGGGCGTGAGATTCCGGATCATTGGGATGTGAACTCAGCGGCGTAACGTTGACCTTCATCCAGATATGAAGGGGTAACGAGTAGAGGACTTGGCGAAGCTCTGCCTCGTCAGTGCATCATCTATAAAGCCGGCGAAGAATATCAAAAATTAAAGAGTGGTGACTGACCGGCTTCACATATAGAAAGTGGTTAATAAGTGAATTTGATAGATTAATGATGATAAGGTACCATATTGTGAAACACTATCGAACTATGTTCTACCTATGGTTACAGGTCTTGACAATGAAGTGGCACTTTGTTTCTAATCGACTGTAAATAGAATCTTCTTATAGAAATAATACTTAGAATATTCAATAATATGCATCTATAATACATATGATAAGAATTGTGAATATAAATGACTAAGGAGTTAAGAATAGTAGTAGTTGTAATCGTGACATTGGCTATGGTTCTAACAGTGGCACTGACTGGAAACGTACAGGCAAAGAAACATCATCAAGATATACCTTGTACATTCAGTCATAAGAATGATGAGTGTTTCGGACATGATACATCTAACTTCCCGAAGCTTCCAAGGGGTCAACACTATGGACAATGTGAAGAAATTGGAGATAACAACGAATTGGGATGTGATATTGTTAACGACGGGGAGGGTTAGAGCATATGAGGAAAGAATTAACTTTAGCAATCTCGTTGATTACAATTCTAGCAGTGTTAACTACGGCAAGTATGAGTTTGCCGGCAGTGTATGCGAAAAAACATCATCACTTTACTGACACACAAAAGGAAGACAGTACTGCTAGTGACGCTCAAGGTAATCCTTGTAACTTTGGTCCCAGTCACGATCAATGCCGTGTGCAGTTCGAACAATCACAAGACAAATCTTGTCACTTTGGACCTAATCATGACGAATGTTTCAAGGAAGCTTGGACTAATGACAGTTAGGGTATTAACGATAGCAACTATTGTAATTGCGGTTATTACAATGATGACTGTAGGACATGTACAAGCAAAGAAGCATACAACATGTTTCAAGCATGGATCAAGTGACGGTGCGAATGGTCCTTTCGATGCGGCCAAGTTTGATGTATGTGGTAAGAACTATGAAGATGGCTTCATGAAGGGTTGTAAGAATCAAGGAAATGATGAGGATTCATGTAGTTTAGCGGAGGATAGTCAGAAGAATACTGACTAGCCATGTCAGTCAGGAAATTGAGTAGTTCGCCGGCAAACCGGCGAAGATCTCACATGATCATAAAAACTGGCGAACAAGTCAAACTGTTCCGCTGGTAGCTGATATAATATAGTAAGGTACTAGGAAGCACATAGCGCCTTTACAAAGGCTGGTCGTTTTCCGATGTAACCAGTGGTATAAAATTCTTGTAATTATTATACTAAATGAACATATACGCCATACTTTTTCTATTCTTAGGAATTAATAATCATTATATCTATCGGTTACATCAGTTACATTGGTTACATAGCATTTCATATACAAAAGATGATTTGAATGAACAAGGATAAGATTGCCGGGTCGGACTCTATGATGAGAAATATGATGTAATCGATGTAACCCTCGTAACCGGCGAGCTGTATCTAATTGATCAAGATATTACTAGCCAAGTTAATAAAAACTAGTAAAAGTCTATTAGAGAGATGCAAGTATTAGACCATTTAGATCTTGCCGGGTTACATGCCAGATGTAACCTTTTTTGATTCGGATGTAACCTAGAGAGAGATTGCCGGCGAAATGAACTCTATGAACTTTGCAACAGGAATTGAAATCAGCCTGTGGGTAGTACCATTGAGATTTACCGATTTGACTTCGCTTTGAAACATTCTTGCCAATTGAGTTAAATGCATTATGGAATTTATTCTGCGGTTCTTTAGTTCATGAATTATGTCGTGAAATATCAAGATGTGTGGTATGTGTACTTACGTAGTTGATCGTCGCACTTCTCGCGAGATAATTTCTCTTGTATAGCCTCCTCGAATCTTTTGTCAGGGTACTCCTGGCGCTCCCTTCTTATCCTGGTTTCCTTACCATCTTTGAGATCCTTAGTATAATTACGTACCAAAGCGTTTTCTCCATCCTGCCAAGTGCACTC